>Ga0307436_1000044_pt1 | contig 47696 bp, 52 predicted proteins | sample SalMarWE160440MG_FD_202513 | JGI IMG/M metagenome (GOLD analysis project Ga0307436, IMG submission 202513) | Salt marsh sediment microbial communities from the Plum Island Ecosystem LTER, Massachusetts, United States - WE1604-40 | ecosystem: Environmental > Aquatic > Marine > Intertidal zone >...
GTGTTGCCAAGGACTCGCTTCTCGCCTCTCGCTTCTCGCCTCTCGCTTCTCGCTTCTCCCTGGCGACTGGAGACTGGTGGCCGGCTCCCGGCCCCTCTCAATCCACGTGCCCCATAACGCGGCGCATCACGGGGGCCAGAATCAGCGCGACCAGACCCGATCCGCCGATGAACAAGGCGACGTTCCAGAAGAGCTGCTGCGGGGTCATGTTCTCCAAGCGGCCAGCAACCAGACCGGCGAAGACGTTGCCCAGCGCGGCGGCCACGAACCAGATGCCCATCATCTGACCGACTCGGTCACGGGGGGCGAGCTTGGTGAATGACGAGAGGCCGACCGGCGAAAGGGCGAGCTCACCGCAGGTGTGCAGGAAGTACGTCACCACGAGCCAGGCCGGAGTCACCGGATTCTCGCTCGTTGCGTAACTGGCGCCCCACGCCAGGACGAAGAACCCGGCCGCCAGACCCAACAGTCCGAGGCCGAATTTGACCGGGATGGACGGATTCTTCTGGCGCCGCGCGAGAGCGGTCCACATCCATCCAAAGATGGGGGCGAAGACGATGATGAAGAACGGGTTGACGTTCTGTAGCCAGCTGGTCGGCATCTCCCAGCCGAACATCGTCCGGTTGGTGAGGTCGCGCGCGAAGAGATTCAGCGAGGAACCCGCCTGCTCGAAGCCGGACCAGAAAATCGCGGCCAAGATGAAGAGCCAGAAGATGACCACCAGGCGACGCTTGTCCTTGGCGCCGTAGCCGCCCGCGATGAAGAGGTAGACGAAGTAGAGCACCGCCAGCACGACGATGACGTAGATCAGGCTCTCGGCCACCTGCGTCAAGGTGATGTGGAGGATGTCGTGCGCGCCGAGCCAGGCAAACAGCGCCACGAGGATCGCTGCGGTGCAAGCGGCGAGGTAGAAGTTGCGCCCACGGCGCCGCAGCGTCGCCAGATCCTCGCCAGTGTCGAGCAGGCCCGCGGAACCGAGATACTTGCCGCCGAAGCGGTATTGGATTAGGCCCAACAACATGCCGAAGCCGGCGGCCGAGAACCCCCAGTGCCAGTTGATCTTTTCACCCAACGTGCCGCAGATGAACGGGCCGAGGACCGCGCCGACGTTGATGCCCATGTAGAAGATGGAAAAGCCGGCGTCGCGACGGGCGCCGGCTTCGCGCGCTGCCTTGCGGCTGGCCGGATCGTCGCCCTCGTGCTCTTCGGCGCTCGGGTACAGGGCGCCGACCATGGTAGAGACGTTGGGCTTGAGCAGACCGGTCCCAATGACGATGAGCAACAAGCCGAGGAAGAAGAAGATCTCGTCCGGCAGCCCCAACAGCGGCGCCGCCATGCTGAAGTGCCCCAGAGCGATGACGCAGCCGCCGACAAACACCGCCTTGCGCTGACCCCAGAGCTTGTCTGCAATCCAGCCGCCGGGCAAGGACAACAGGTAGACCAGCCCGGTGTAGAGGCCATAGATGGCCGCCGACCGCTCGACGTCGTATCCCATGCCGGGGTTGGCCTGGGTGAGCGGGGCGGTCATGAACAGGACCAAGATGGCGCGCATGCCGTAGTAGCTCAGGCGCTCCCACATCTCGGTGAAGAAGAGCGTGGCAAGGCCCCTCGGATGCCCGAACCACTGTTTGTCCATCGGATCAGGCGCTGGGCTGCCGCCGGCGAGCTCATTCATGACGGGTGTCTCCTCACTCAGGTCCGGTCAAGAGCGGATCTGTAGACGGATCGTCCGCGTAGGATACGACATGCCCCGGTGGGGGGCAAAATCGGGGTCAGGGCTCAGAAGGCTACCCGCTGCCCGCTGCCGGTCCCTCCTCCCGCCCGGGAGGCCGAGACTATGGAGGGAAGGGCTTCCCCATAGACTCGCTACCCGCCTCCCTCGGGTGGCGGGTAGCCGGTAGCGGGTAGCTCCCTTCCAAATAGCGCGCGGTCACTTCTGAGCTCGCCGGTATGGCCTCGCGAACTCGTTTCCACCCGAAACGTACTTCCACAGTAGGATGAGTTTCGTGACGCTCCGCACCACGCTCCTCGGCCCCGCTGATGCCGATCTCAGCGAGGCCGAATCGGCCCGCAAGCCTCCTCGGGTCCTGCTCGCCGTGGGCATTCTCGCCTTCGTCGTCGCGGGCTTGTCGATCATCGACATGGCGCTGCCCCATCCTTACGACGGGGTCGTCCTCGAGGCGGATGCTCCGGGGCAGCTCACCGTCCGACGAGTCGTCACGGGGTCAGGTGCTCAGCTAGCGGGCATCGAGCCCGGTGATCAGATCGTCGGCATCGACCGCACCATCCTGCGCTCGACCGCCCACGCCGCACAGATCCTCGGTGCCCGCAAGATCGGCGACTCGGTGCCCTACCTGATCCGCCGGGGTTCGGCCGTGCAGGAGGTGCAAGTCGATCTCGGGCGACGCTGGATCGGAAGCCCGGCCTACATCTATGCCTGCTTGCTGGGATTCCTCTTCTTCTTCATCGGGCTGTACGTCCTGCTGCGCCAGCCGCGTCAGCGCACCGCCCAGGTCTTCTTTCTCCTCGCTACCCTGTTCATGCTCTTCCTCGTCTGCCGGCTGCGGCCCGCCTCGTACTCCTGGGTGGACAGCTTCGTCCTCATCACCGGCATGGCTGCACTGCTCTACCTACCGGCCTGCTTTCTCCATTTCTTCCTGATCTTTCCGCGACCCGTACGGCTGCGTCCGCGCCGCACCGATCCGAACTTCCGAAGTCGACGCAACCGTTGGGTGAGCGTCTTGGCGACCATCTACCTGGTGCCGAATCTGGTCCTCGTCATCACCCTGGTGACGAGTCGAATGCGCGGCACCGCGCTGCCGCTGATCAGCGGCGCCCCGCGCGCCAACTGGTGGGTTCTGGCCGTCTACATGCTGCTGGGACTGACCATCCTTGCCTTCAACGCCCGTCACGTCGCGGATCCTCGCGCCCGGCGCGCGTCGTGGCTGATTCTCGCCGGCTCGGTCGTCGGGCTGGTGCCATTCTTGATTCTCGCCGTCGCCTTCCCGAGCTTTCTGCACACCGAGAAGTTCATCTTTTACGGCATCGCTCCGCTGGTCTTCGTGCCGCTCACCTTCGCCTACGCGATCGTGCGCTTTCAGCTGCTCGACATCCGGGTCATCCTGCGGAAGAGCCTCCTCTACACGGCGACGAGCGCCGTGGTGACCGGCCTCTACGCCCTGGGTATCGCCTTCTTGAACGCCTTGACCCGCGGTACGGCGCTTCAGGCGGCGCCCTACTTCCCGATCATCTTCGCGCTGGTCATCGTCCTGCTCTTCGAGCCGCTCCGGCGACGGATCCAGATCCTGGTCGACCGCTTCTTCCACGCCGAACGCCAGCGGCTGCAGCTAGAGATCGAAGAGTTGAGCCTCGCCTTCACCGCACAAGTCGACCTCGCTGCGGTAGTGCGAGACCTGGTCGAAAAACTGCCGGAGATACTCGGTTTGCACTTTGCCGCCCTCTATCTCGTACGCAACGGCCGCTTCGAGCGGGTCGCGGGCTCTCCCCGTGTCCCACGCATCCTGGACGACCCGCCGGAATTGCATCGGGAGCTGCATCGGCGCGGACTGGTGCGACTGGGCGCGATCAGCGGCAGCGGATCGGACCTGGCGGATCTGCTGGACCAACTGGCGGCCGAAGGGGTCGAGTTCATGGGCGAGCTGTCTTCGCCTCGGCGCCGCTTCGGACTTCTGCTCCTCTCCGGCAGCCGCGGACGGTTGGCCCTGGAGCGTCAGGAGATGGATCTGTTGAGCGGCCTGCTCGGGCAGGCGGCGATCGCGCTGGAGACCAGCATGCTCCTGGACGAGCGCACGCGCGAGGCCGAACTGCGCCAAGAGTTGAAGATCGCGGCGTCTCTGCAGGCGTCTCTGCTGCCCCGATCGCTCGGCTTCGCGCCGGGATGGCGCATCGCCGCGGTCTGCCGACCGGCGCGGGACGTGGGCGGCGATTTCCTCACCGAATTACCAGGACCAGGCGACGGCACCAACGCCATCGCCTATGGCGACGTGGCCGGAAAGTCGGTCTCAGGCGCGCTGGTGATGATGGCCGCTCACGAGGTCCTGCACTCGTTGGCGATCGCCGCCACCGATCCCGAAAAGTTGCTTGACCTCGCCAATCAGCGACTCTACGAGCTCGGCCGTAAGCGAAGTTTCGTCGCCCTCGGCTATCTGGCCCCGAACGGCAACGGCGTCCACTATAGCGTGGCGGGCCAGCCCGAACCGCTGGTGAGACGGCGGGACGGTCGGATCGAGGTCCTGCCTCTGCCCGACCATCACATGCCACTGGGAGCGCTTCTGCGGGGCCGGTATAGCCTGCTCTCCGTCGACCTCGAGCCGGGTGACGTCCTCCTGGGCTACTCGGACGGCGTGACCGAGGCGCGCTCGCCGGAGGGCGAGTTCTTCGGCGATGATCGGCTGCACAAGACGGTCGCCGAGGCGCCGGCCGACCCCAGACAGCTCGTCGACTCAGTGGTTCACGCCATTGAGCGATTCTCTGGAAACTCCGAACCTTACGATGACATCACTCTGGTCGCCGTGACACGCGAAGCGGAGGTATCCGTATGAAGAAGAAGGCGACGTTTCTCGCCCTCATCCTGATCGTGATCGTGGCCGTCGCCCTGCTCTGGGCCCGCTCCCGTCAAAGTCCATGGAGCCCTGCCGCGCCGGCTGCGCGTCAGGAGTTCGAGTTGGCGAATCAGGCCTCGATGAAGCTCTACCACACGGACGCTGTCGAGCACCTCCGCCGCGCCATCCAGCTGGACGACGGATTCGTCGCTCCGAAGATCTTCCTGTTCGTCCATACCTCCGACAAGAAAGAGCGCGACCGCCTGGCCAAGGAGCTGCGGGGGCTCGATCTCGACAGCCTGACTCCACGAGAACGATTCCTGGTGCGCTATCACCTGGCGATTTATGACGGCAAACTCGATGACGCCAGGAAGGGGCTGTCGAGCTATCTGAAGACGCACCCCGACGACCCATTCGCCATCGAGCTGGCGGCCAATCAAGCCTGGGCCGATCAAGACCTGGAGCGAGCGACGAAGCTCTACTCGCACCTGCTCGACGTCAATCCGAACTGGGTGACAGCCCAAAATCGACTGGGGTACACGGCGATGGCCCAGGGCGACTTCACGCGCGCCGAGCAGCAATTCAACACCTACGAGTTCGTTGCGCCGGACCAGGCCAATCCGCACGACTCGAAGGCCGAACTATTCACCCTGGTCGGGCGATACAAAGAGGCCGAGAGCGAGCTCGAACGGGCGCTGGCCATTCGCCCAGATTTCTGCGCGTCCTACGGTCATCTGATCGATATCGCCCTACTGAAGAGCGATTTCGACCAGGCCGACTCTACAGTCGACCGTTCCGCCGAACACTGTAGCGACAAATTCGTCGACTTCGAGAAATGTCGCGTCGCCGCCTGGCGCGCCCATGCCACGGACGACCCGCAGCAGGCTTGGGAAGGCCTACCCGAATCCTGCCGTGAGCGACCGGAGGGAGAAGAGTTGATCTTGATCCACCGGCTGGCTTTGGCCAGCCACCACGAGGACGTGGCCCTGAAATACGAGGAAGAGGTCCGCAGCGCAGTGAAGAAATACCAGAACCAACGCATGGAGTTCGGCATGGGGAGTGCGATGGTCGACCACCTGCAAGGCGAGCGGGCCCTGCACGAGGGTCGCTACGACGAGGCGCGCAAGCTCTTCACCCAGGCCGACCGTCAATTGCTCTACTGGGGCAGCGGGCCGGCCCTCTTCAAGCTCTACAATCGCGTCCGACTCGCCGAGGCCGAGCACAGCCAGGGAGACGAGGCGGCCGCGCGACGCACCCTCGACGAGGTTCTCGCAGTGAATCCGAAGTTTCCCCACCCAGGGCTGACGGAGGAATAAAGGCCAGGCCCCCGGCCTCCGGTGCCCCCCGCCCCACCCGCTACTCGAAGGAACTCTGGAGCGACCGGCGTCTCGCTTCTCGCCTCTCGCTTCCGCCCTGGCGACTGGAGACGGGAGACCGGCCCCCGGCTCCCGGCCTCTGGTCCTATCCCCTGTGCTATCCTTCGCCACTTGCCGGTGGCCCGCCACCGGCCCTCCCGGTCGGGGCGTAGCTCAGCCTGGAAGAGCGCACGGTTCGGGTCCGTGAGGCCGGAGGTTCAAATCCTCTCGCCCCGACCAATTTCAGCCCGCCTCATCGTCCATCGGCACCTCGCTGGCCGCCCCTGGCTGCCCCGGGGGCGCCGGATGCCGGCTGGTGACACCGATTCGAGCCTGGAGCAATGCTCCCGCCTCCAGCCGCCCGTGCGATAATCGCATTCGGGTATCCCGCACCCTGGCAAGAACACGAGTGCTGGAGGCGCTTCATGGTCCCGCAAACCCTCGCCGAGCTGTTTCTGATCGCGGCCAAACATGACAAGCCGGATAGTCTGCTCCACAAGGTCGGCGGACGGTATGTGCCGATGTCCACCGAGGAGCTGGTCGATCGCGTTCGCCGTCTGGCTGCCGTGTTCATCGATGACGGGATCCAGCCCGGTGACCGCGTCGCCTTGATGGCGGAAAACGGACCTCACTGGCCGACCATCGATTTTGCCGCACTGTGCAGCGGCGCCGTCCTCGCTCCGGTCTATCCGACCCTGAGCGGCGAAGACGCCGCCTACGTGATCAACGACTGCGATGCCCGCGTTCTGTTCGTGCAGGACGAAGAGCGCCTGCAGGAGCTGCTGGAGGTGCGTGACCGATGGCCCGGAGTGGAAACCATCGTCATGATCGACAGCGGCACACAGTCGGAAGAGGTGCTCTCCTTCACCAAGATGCTCTCCGATCATCGGCCGCTCGACGCCGAGGAGTTCGAGCGGCGCGCCCACGCGGTGAAGCCGGAGGACCTCGCCACCTTCATCTACACCAGCGGCACGACTGGCAAGCCCAAGGGCGTCATGCTGACGCACGGCAACATCGCCACCAACGTCGCCGCAGTGGCGCACCTGCTGGAGATGGACAGCGCTTGGACGGCGCTCTCCTTCCTGCCGCTGTCCCATTCTTTCGAGAGGACCGTGGACTACGTCTACTTCTACCTGGGGATTTCCGTTGCCTATGCCGAGTCGGTACAAACAGTCGCCGAGAACCTGGCCGAAGTCCGGCCTCATTTCTTCGTCTCGGTCCCCAGAATCTACGAAAAGGTGCTGGCCCGGGTCCAGGACAACGTCGCGCACGGTTCGGCGCTGAAGCAGAAGATCTTCGGCTGGGCACAGGGAGTCGCCAAACAGGCGCTGCCCTGGCGACTGCGCAGGGAAACGCCGCCCGGATGGCTCGGGGTCAAGCTCAGGCTTGCCGACAAGCTCGTCTTCGGGAAGCTCAAGGCACGATTGGGCGGTCGATTCCGCATGGCGGCCTCTGGCGGTGCGCCGCTGGCCCGCGACGTCGCGGAATTCTTCTGGGGCGCCGGAATCGAGATCTACGAGGGCTACGGGCTGTCCGAGACCGCCCCTGTGCTGAGTGTCAATACGCCGCGCAACGTCAAGCTCGGGACGGTCGGCCCCGCCATCGAGGGGGTACAGCTCCTGATCGCGCCGGACGGCGAGATCCTGGCCAAGGGGCCAAACGTGATGCAGGGCTATTACAACCTGCCTGAGGCGACTCGCGAGGCATTCGACGACGACGGCTGGTTTCACACCGGCGACATCGGCGAGATCGACGCAGACGGGTTCCTGCACATCACCGACCGCAAAAAGGAGATCATCGTCAACGCCTACGGCAAGAACGTGGCGCCCGCGCCGATCGAGAATCTCCTCAAGGCGAGCCGCTTCATCGAACAGGCGGTGGTGATCGGCGACCGTCGCAAGTTCCTCTCCGCTCTGCTGGTCCCTGATTTCGAGGCCTTGGGCGCATGGGCGGAAGAACAAGGCATCAAGGATGAAGGGGAGGCACTGACCCGGGACGCGACGGTGCGTCGCCTCTACGCCGGAGAGGTCGACAGAGTCAACCAGCGTCTCTCCCATCCCGAGCAGATTCGCGCCTGGGACCTCCTCTCGCAGCCGCTCACCATCGAGAGCGGCGAGCTCACGCCAACCCTCAAGGTGAAACGGCGGGTCATCCACGAGAGGTACGCCAATTGCATTGACCAAATGTATGACGAGTTCCGGGTGTAGCCGCCGAGACCTGGAGACGACTAGGTTGCGAAGGAGATCGATGCCTTGAGTTCCGCGTTTTCATTCGCCGTCGAACCCGACGGGCTGGCGAGCCTCACGTTCGATCTGCCGGGCAAGAGCGTCAACATCTTCAACCGGGAGACCTTGGCTGAGTTGGAAGAGGCAGTGACCGACCTGGCAGCGCGTGAGGACATCCGCGTCCTGGTCTTGCGGTCGGCTAAGCCCAGAACGTTCATCGCCGGCGCCGACATCGATCTCATCGCCGGGGTGAGCGACCCGATGGAAGCCGAGGCCGGGGTGCGACAGGGCCAGGCGCTGTTCAAGGCGTGGGCTGCGTTGCCCTTTCCCACGATTGCCGCGATCCGAGGAGCCTGTCTGGGCGGCGGTACGGAACTGGCGCTGGCTTCGACCGTCATCCTGGTGAGCGATCGCGAGGACGTCCGCATCGGGCTCCCGGAGATCAAGCTCGGCATCCTTCCGGCGTGGGGTGGCTGTACCCGGCTACCACGGCGCATCGGCATTGCCGCGGCTCTCGACATCATTCTCGCCGGCCGTACGGTCCGCCCTCGTAGGGCCTATCGCATCGGCCTGGCGGACGCTCTGCTGCCGGATGCGCAGTTTGAGCACCTGGTGCGCCAACTGGCGGGGCAACAGATGCAGCAAACGCTGCGGCGTGCCCAGAAGACCGACCTCAAGGATCTCCTGCTCGAGCACAACCCGATTGGTCGAAGGATCCTGTTCGATCAGGCCCGGCGGCAGACGCTGGAGAAGACCGGCGGACAGTACCCGGCGCCGCTGCGGGCCCTGGAGGTCGTCCGCGTCGGGATCGAACAAGGATTCGACGCCGGGTTGGACGCCGAAGCGCGGGCCGTCTCGGAGCTCGCCACATCGGCGACGTGCAAGAACTTGATCCACGTGTACAACCTCATGGAAGGAGCCAAGCGCACCGGTGAGCCACGGGATCCGAAGCCGGAAATACGCAGTGTCGGGATTCTCGGCGCCGGTGTCATGGGCGGTGGAATCGCGCAGTTGATCGGCGCACATGCCGGCGTCCCGGTGCGCATGAAGGACATCTCCGTCGAGCCACTGGGGCACGGCATGGGCCACGCCGCAAAGCTCTTCCAAAAGCAAGTCGAACGCCATCGGCTCTCTGCAGTGGAGGCGAAACGCAAGCTGGCGCTGCTCCGGCCCTGCCTCGACTACAGTGGCTTTGCAGGGTGCGACCTCGTCGTCGAGGCAATCGTCGAGAACCTAGCCGTCAAACAAAAGGTCTTTGCCGAGGCGGCAGCGGAGGTCCGCGACACGACCTTGCTGGCGTCCAACACTTCCTCCCTGTCGATCGAAGCGATCGGACAGGACGCGACGCATCGCGAGCGTGTCGTGGGCATGCATTTCTTCAATCCGGTCGACCGCATGCCGCTGGTCGAGATCATCGCCGCCCCCGAAACCGACCAGCGCGTCGTGCGGACCGCGGCATGGTTCGCCGCCAAACTGGGAAAGACCCCGGTCATCGTGAAGGATTCGCCTGGATTCTTGGTCAATCGCCTGCTCATGTTCTATGCCACGGAAGCCATGTGGCTCCTGCAGGAGGGGGAAACGATCGAGGAGCTGGACCGTGCCATGACCACCTGGGGCATGCCGATGGGCCCGATGGCGCTGACCGACGAAGTCGGTATCGACGTGGCGGTCAAGGTCGCTCACATCCTCAGTGCGGCCTTCGGGGATCGACTGCCCGTTCCCGACTGGCTGGAGCGGGCCCTCGAGGACGACCGGCTCGGACGCAAGAACGGACGCGGTTTCTATCACTACGAAGACGGCAAGCGGGGCGAGCCGGACGACTCGATCTACGAGTTGCTGGGGGTGAAGAGACGAAGCGAGAGCCCCAACTTGGAACGCCTGGCCGACCGCATGATTCTGCGCATGGTGGACGAAGCGGCGCGCTGCCTGCAGGAAGGCGTCGTGGACGGCCCGCAGACCCTCGACCTCGCGTTGATCATGGGAACCGGATTTCCGCCGTTTCGCGGCGGCCTCTGCCGCTGGGCGGACCACCAAGGATTGCACGAGTTGATCAGCCAGCTGGAGCTGCTCACGACCAGTGTTGCAGCTCGATTCCAGCCCTCTGACGCGCTCCGCGCCGCCGCCGAATCCGGCGGCTTCTACGCCCACCGGTGGGACGTCGACTCTCCGGCGCCGTCGAGCAACTGAGCCGGTCGAGTCCGGCGCCAGGCGCGACGGGCAGGCTCAGGCCGGTTCTGACCCGTCTTCGACGACGCGGATCAGGACGACCGTGATGTTATCCAGCCCGCCCCGATTGTTGGCCGCCTGTACCAGGTCCCGGCACATCCGGTCGAGCGTGCCCTCCCCGGTCAGGACATCCTCGATCTCCTCGTCTTCCAGCATGGAGGTCAGGCCATCCGAGCAAAGCAGATAGAGCTGGCCTGGGCGCAACCTCTCGCGCTTGACATCGACCGCGACTTCGCCTGTCCCGCCGAGAGCCTGCGTCACCACGTTACGCAACGGATGTTCCCTCGCCTGGCGCTCGGACAGATGACCGGCCGAGACCTGTTCTCGGACCCAGGTGTGATCCTCCGTCAGGAGTTCCATGTGGCCGTTCTCCATGCGATACGCCCGGCTATCTCCGACATGGGCGATGATCGCCTCGTCCTCGCGGGCCAACATCGCCACCACCGTCGTGCCCATGCCGAGCAGGGACACGTCGTCCTGAATCGCATTGAGAACGTAGTCGTGCGCGCCGGCAACCGCTTCTGAGAGCAACTCGGAGTCCGCGCCGTCCTCACCCCTCTCCGCGTTCCGACGGCGCCGGCTCTGCGGACGGTGAATGGTTTGTATGATCGAATCGACAGCAAGGCGCGACGCCACCTCGCCGTGCTGATGGCCACCCATGCCGTCGGCAACGACGAACAGGCCTAGCTCGGTATCGACGAGAAAATTGTCCTCATTGTGGCTGCGTGTGCGGCCGATGTCAGACAGGCCCGAGGCAGCCAGGCGAGCAGCCATCACGAGTGCCCTCTGGTGCGCCGACCGGAGGCGCCGCGATTCTGTTTCTCGAGTCGGCCGATGGCGGCGCGGAGATTCTCCTCGTCACCTCCCCAGGCCAGCGCCTTGCGGTAGAACTCCAGAGCTCGCGGCGGATCCCCGGCCGATTCCAGTATCTCTCCTGCGAGGGCCTGATACTCAGCGTTCATCGGTTCCAGCTCACAGGCTCGGAGAATAGCCTCAACCGCCTTGCCGAGCCAACGCTCCTCCAGTTGGCAGGTACGCGCGAGCGAGTACCAGGCGCGCGCGTTCTCCGGCTCCTCCTTGGTCGCGCGGTTGAAGTTCTCCGCCGCCTCCAGGAGGCGATTCTCCTTGAAAGCCTTGACTCCGCGTTGCAGATAGACGCGTGCCGCCTCTCCGTGATGATCATTCTTCTGAGGCTGCGCAAACCCCGCTAGCTCACGGTCGTGAAGACGCCGCAGGTCGGGGTTGACGAGCACATTGAACGCCTGGGTGATGATTTGGAACTCTCGTTCGGCTTTCTGCTTGTCGGCGCCGCGGAAACGGTCTGGATGCCGATCGCGCACCAGCTTTCGGAAGTGCTCCCGAATCTGTTTGGTCGTGGCGTTTCGCGCCACGCCCAGGACGACGTAGTAATCGACGGCCATAGTCTAGCCCGGCTACCTGTAGCGCATTCTATACAAGGCTTCGGCTCGCGTCCGCACGGCATCCGGAATATTGCGATCCTTGGATAGATTTCTCAAATCCCGCATGGCGAGGCGGGGGATCAGTTGAATGGCGTTGGCGATAGGAGTCCGCGGATTCTTCACCAATGAGTGGACGACCTGGTATTTTCTCGACCAGCGCCGGTCAGTGGCGATCCCCTCCAGGATTTCCGGAACGACGGAGCGACTATTGGCCAACAATTCGATCTCGCCTCCGGTGAGCGGCGAACGCTGGTACGCCGAAAGTGCCACCTTCGGATTCGAATCACGCAGCAGAATCCAGCGGGTCGACGGCTTGGCGGTGAAGCAGAGCCGCAACTTGACGCCGACGGGCAGAGTGCGAATCTGTGACTCTGTGAGGCCGGTTTCGGGGTCATGCTCGCCTTCCGGAGGTGCCCGCAGAGCCTCGGCCAGGGCGACCTCCACCTCTTCGTCGGTGGCGTGATCGGCCGCCTCCTGGCGCTCCGCCGTCGGCTGAAGAGACTTTGCGAAGAAGTACTCCCGATATTCCCCCAGCCTCCGCCGCACCACCGAATCCAGCCGTGGGTTGAGCTCCAAGGCATCGAGAATGGCCGGCTGCTTCAGCAGCAGGTCCTGTCGCAGGAGGAGGGCTTCCTGGGCCTCGACGGGGAGTCGCGGCGCCAGTTCCAGTAGCGCGTCAGCGGGGATCGCAGGGTATCGAATGAGCTCCGCGACGCAGGCTGGCGTCTTGACCACGTGCACCAGCCCACCGACCACTTCAGGATCGACGTCGGTCGCGAGCAGCGCGGCGATCGCCGGGGCGCCAACCGTCTCGAGGCTGCGGCGGGCCGTTTCGGCGATCTCCGGATCGTCGTCCGAAGTCAGCTCCAGTTGAAGCGGCAGAAGCTGCTCCGGGGCCAGGGGCAGAGCCCCCTGCGCGGCGAGCAGCCTGCGGCGTGGGTTGCGGTCCTTGAGGACTGAGGCGGTCAGGCTATCTACCACGACGTACTTCCCAGCCGATGATACGACCGCCACTGCGCAACCGCGGCGTCCTCGGCGAACAGGCGGCAATGCCGGACGCGCTGCCGGCTCGCGGCCCCTCGGGGCACACGAGGACGCCCCGGCGCTGCAATTCAGGGCTTCGGCGACGCCTCTCCCTCGGTGCCCTCCAGGGTGATCACCGCGTCCCGAACCTGACCGTCCGGTCCAGCCTGGAGCCCATACGGCCTGCCGTTCACCATCACTTCAACCGCTTCCGGATGATCGAGGCTGAGCCGAATCCTGTCTTGTGCATGGACGGTCAATGACTCGCCTTGCAGGTGTTCCTCGCTGAGCGCCGGTTGACCGTCGATCTCCATTTCCACCCAGCAGCGCCGTCGGAAGTCGAGGGTCAAGGCCAAGGGGCCCGATTCAGGCAGCGAGCTCGCCGTCCGGCGCCCTGGTCGCGGCTGCGGAGCCACCGGGACGACAGGGACGACCGGGCGGGACCTCAATTCCTTTGCCGCCGGCTGCGAGCGCAGGCTCTGGTGCAGCCACCAACCCACCGCCCCGAACGCCACCAGCACGAGTAGCAGGGTGGTCGCCAGAGCTAGCGGCCGGCGGCGGCTCGATCGTCTCCCAGGTCGCCGGCCGCGGGGCTCACGATCTTCTTCCGTCGCCCGAAGTGCGGTGAGATACGAGTTCACCACTTCGTCCGCATCCAGCCCGACGTAGCGTGCGTACTCACGAAGAAAGCCTTTGGCGAAGACCGGCGCCGGCAAGAGCTCGAACCTTCCCTCCTCAAAGGCGTCCAGGTAGCGCCGTCCGACCTTCGTCGCCTGGGCCACCTCGTCGATGTCGACCTGCCGGACCTCCCGCTGTTGCCGCAGCCAGGCACCGAATTCTGCCGTAGCCTGCGTCCCGCCCTGCTCCCATGGCGGCGACTTGCTCTGGGCTTGATCTTGTGCGCTCATGACCCGTTTCGACGAATGCAAAGCCTCCCGTTTTCGTGCCGACTCCGGTAGACTCTCGACGTATGCTAACTGTAGCGGCGGAGTGGACTTAGGGTCAATCGCGCCGCACCACGAGCGACGATAGCATCGCGGAGACTTCGATCCCAACGGCATCCGATCCTCCGGTTGGGCGCGGTCCGAATGACGAGTGCAGGCTCTGTCTCCCGTATCACAGGACCGGTCCGGTTCGATGCGGTATTCGGCCCCCTGTGCGATCATCGAGGTTGACATGGCGATCAGCAGAGAGACACAGCGACAACTCGAGAAAGCGGATTTTGACTCTCTGGAGGCCGATTGGATCGGCCACCTGGCCGAAGATCCCAGGGACCTGGAGTATGCGGTCGGCGTCGTCCGCGCCCTGGCTGGACAGCAGCAAGAGGACCGTGCCCGGTTCCTGCTCCAGATCTGGGACGAGGAGCTCAAGGCTCAGGGTGAGTGGAGGACCCGGCTGGCGATGCTCAAGCGGTCGAGCGCCCTGTTGCTCGACGACGGCGAGCTCCATGTGGAGATCGAGACGACGCTGCGAGGGATCTTCCCCGACCACTCCACCTTCTCCGACTTCGTGGAGCTCGTCGGACTACATCGCGCGACGGACAATACCGACAAGCTCTGGGAGAAGACGGACCGCCTGCTTCAGATGCTGCAGTTCGATACCGGCTCTATCGTGGCCATGAAGGGCCACGGCGTGGCTCGAATCGCCGCCGTCAACGTCGAGTTGCAGAGCTTCCGCCTGGACTTTGCCGGCAGCCCGCCGCTGACGGTTGGATTCCGCGCCGCCGACAAGCTGTTGGAACACCTCGACTCGGAGCACATTCTGCGTATGACGCTGGAGCGGCCGGAGGAGCTCACCCGCCTCTTGGAGGACGAGCCGGTTGAACTGCTTCGCCGGGTTCTGGTCAGTCACCAGCAGCCAATGACCGCCGGCGAGATTCACGAAGTGCTGAGCGGCATCGTGCCGGAGGCGTCCTGGTCGAGCTGGTGGAACAGCGTCCGCCGCCATCCACAGGTACTTCACGACGCGAAGGGCCGCAGCACCTACAGTTGGGCGGAGACCAGCGAGGACGCCGAAGCCAGTGTCTGGGATCAGTTCGAACGCTCCGCGCCGCGTACTCAGATCGAGCAGCTGCGACGCAATGCGGATCGCTCGCCGGAGCTCGCACATCGCATGGCCGATCGCCTGGTCGCGGAATGCGAGCGTCGACGCCGGTCGGACCCCTCCCTGGCCGTGGAGATCGCGCTCGCGTTGGACAAGCTGGGGCGCGAGGAGCTCTCTCCGGAGCTGCAGCCGAAACAGCTGCTCGCGTCACTTCCCAATGCTGCCGACGCCCTGTTGGGAATCGAAGACCGAGGCTCGCGTGAGACCGCCTACCGCCTGCTGCCCAACATCGGCGCCGGATGGCTCGACGCCGCTGACAAGATCCTGCGTCGCGAAGCCGACCCGCGCAGCATCGGTGCGCTGGCGGAAGTCGCCTTTGACGCCGAGCCATCCAGGCGAAATCGACTGCTCGACGAGGCTCTCAGCCAGCCGCGCAAGCTGCCGGGCGCATTCCTGTGGCTGATCGAACAGGCCCGAGATGACGCTGAAGTGCGAAATCGAAGCCCGCTACGCCTCATCAAGCAGATGCTCGCGGCGCTGCAATGGGATGAGTTCAAGTCGGCACGAGCCGCCTTGACGGCCGAGTTCGAATCCGGCGGCACCGCCGCTCGACTGCTCCAGCACCTCGATTCGCAGCAAGCGGAGAAGGCCCTCGAGGCGCTGCGACGGGCACCCCTCGAAGAGTACCTGCGCACTCCGCTGGTCAATGCCCTGCAATTGAAGTTCGAGGAGCTGGCCGGCGAGAAGGAGGTCCCGCTCTATGCCCTCTCCCGCTCGATCGAAACCAAGCGCGACGAGCTGCGAGAACTCAAGGAGGTGGAGATCCCGCAGAATCGCCAGGCGATTCAGGATGCGCGGGAGCTCGGGGACTTGCGTGAGAACTTCGAATACAAGGCGGCGCGTCAGCGGCACGAGTACCTGGCGTCCCGGCTCGCAGCGCTCGAACACGACCTGAGCCGTGCACGACCGATCGACCTGGCCACCCTCGATACGTCTCAGGTGCGCGTCGGCTGCCGGTTGCTGTTACGTGACGAGTCGGGTACGAATCGCAACTTGACCATTCTCGGTCCGTGGGAAAGCGACCCGGAAGCGGATGTTCTGTCGCACGAGTCGGAACTCGCCCAGTCCTTGCTCGGGCACAAGGTCGGAGACGAGATCGAACTGCCGGACGGCTCCTACACCATCGAGTCCATCGGGCGCGCCGAAGCGTCCGGCTAGAAACGAGCCGTCCGGCGCGGCTCAGCGCTGCATCGCCGCGACCGAACCCGCCGCCATCACCTCGGGGCTGACCTGGTAGCCGTAGTAATCCAGAATCCCGTGCACGATGGCCTCGGCGACTTGCTGCCGGAACTTGCGCGTCTGGATCAGCTGGCGATCCTGCGCATTGTTCAGGTTGCAGACCTCGATCAAGGCCTCCGCCGGCACCTCGTTGTAGCGCAGCACGGCGGGCACATAGCTCCAGTGGCGGCTGCGTACGATGCGGTCCCGAATCGGCTTGTACGGATGGACCTCAAGACCCGTGCGTTGAAATCCGTGCACGATCTTCTCCGCCAGCTCGCGTGACAGGCCCTCGCTGCGCTCCCGCTCATGCCGTGAGAACGTCACCACCGGCTGCTCCTGTACCTCGCGCCGGCGGGCGTATACCGCTCCCGACTTCCCGAAGCTGCCGAGCCGTCCGGAGGCCCCGGGTATGTACACCATGCCACCCCGCAGCGAAGGATGAAGCGAATCGGCGTGAATGGAGAGAAAGATGACCTTGCCGCCGTCGACGTGCTTCTCGCGAAGATGCTCGAAGATGCTGTTGGCCAGGTACCAGCGGAGGTTGACGCCGACCTTCGCGTCATCGATCGGGTACGGCGGTTGGGTCAGAACCTCATGGCCATGCGATGGCGGGAGGACATCCCGGTCCGAGATGCCGAAACCATCGCCGTCACGTGTCGTGGTGAGCACCGTCGCCGCGGTGAGCGTCTTCAGGAGGCGCCGGGTCCGCAGCATGACGTCGTACACGTAGAGGCTCTCCCAGACACCGTGACTGGTCGCGCCGACGTCCCGCCCACCATGGCCTGCGTCGAGGATCACGGTAACGCCTTCCAGCCGATCGGCGCGGACCGGATTGGTGTACTGGTTGCTGGCCAGAAGCGATGACTCGTACTCCTGCCGGCGTGGATCGCCGGCCGGAAGAAATTCCGGAAGCAGCAAGTCGATTGGGATCTTCACCGCATAACCGATCGGGATGTCCGTCACGTCGTCGATGTGGCTGGCGTGTGCGATCTCGAGGGCCAACGAGTTGACGTCGTCGGCATAGACACGACCGGTGAATCGAACCACTACGGAGGAGTAGAGCGCTTCGCCCGCCTGAAGATGGTAAACGGCAAACTCCTTCCCATCCTCTCGCTCGAAGGTCAACAGGGCCTCCTCGGGTGGTGGGAGGACGGAGCGCAGGGCGGGACGCAGAACGGCCGCGGGAACGACCAGGCTCTGTCCGGGACGCACTTCTTCATCCTGCAACGAGTTCTCGTCACGAATGGCGCGATAGTTGTGGCCGTCGCCGGTGAACCAGGCTGCAATGTCCCAGAGGCTTTCGATCCCTCCGGCCGCTCCGCCCCCCACGACGTGCCTCCACCCGGCAGAAACGCCCCGGTCTTCCGGAAACAGAGCCTCCACCACAGCCACCTGGTATTCCGGCAGCAGGAGGTCGAACGGAACCTGGTAGCGGACGCCGGAAAGGAGGACTTCGACGTCTCCATTGGCGGCGGAGATGTCGTCCGCGTGCTGGGGGGTACCGGTCAACCGGGCGCTGAAGCGCATCAGGCCCTCGCCCTTCTCCGGCTCGGTCTCCAATACGATCCGATGATCCTTGGTCAAGGCCGCGACCTGGCCGGCCTCCAGAGCGACCCTGCGGCTGGATGCCGTCTCCGCACCAGCCGGCACGGCGAGCAGGCAAGTGATCGCGAGCCCAATCAGGCATGGCGACCGTTGCGGCCTTCCTTCAGTTCGCATCAGTACGCCCCGGCCACTGCAACGATCGTTCCGATCGCTTCCAACGGGAGATACAGCATTTTGGAGTTCGATGCTCGATTCGGATGCGCACGCCAGTTTAGCAAGGACTGGAACCTGGCACCTGAGTCTCGGTCCCCGGTCCCCGGTCGCCGGTCTCCAGTCGCCAGGCGCCAGGCAGATGCCAGAAGCGAGAGGCAAGAAGCGAGCCGGAACCCAACCCTCGCCCCATCCCCCTCCCCGTCCCCAGGCAAAGAGCTATGTCCAGTTCGTCCGTGAAGCGGGCGAACTGCTGCTCCCCGGCTCCCAGATAGACTCACCTCGTGGCTTTCATGACAGTCACATCGAAGAGATGACGAACCTGCACTTCGAGCGCCTGGGTGCCCTGCTCGACCATCCGGCGAGCCGAGCCTTGCTCGAGGTGGCGGAGAACCGGCCCTGCCATGTCGTCGGCGGCGCGGTGCGGGACGCGCTTCTCGGCCGGGAATGGCGCGATCTCGACCTGTTGGTCGCCGGCGGCGGCGATGCGCTCGCCCGCCGCCTCGCCACTCATATGCGAGGCAGGCTGGTCGACCTGGGCCGGGGTGAGTGGGCCGCATGGCGCATCGTGGTCGACGGCCGGAATTACGATCTATGGGATCGAGGCGACCAGAGCCTCGCAGTGGAGCTTCACCGGCGCGACTTCACCATCAACGCACTGGCGCTCTCGATCCCCGACGGCGAGCTGATCGACCCCTGCGGCGGGCTGGAAGACTTGCGTGCCGGGCGTTTGGCTCTGCCGGCCGTCACCAGCTTCCAATCCGACCCGTTGCGCGTCTTGCGGCTGGTCCGGCATCAGACGGAGCTGGAGGGCTTCGAGATCGTGCCCGAGGCGCTCTCGCTGGCCAGGCGATCGGCCCCTGATATCGGCAACGTCGCGCCGGAGCGAGTGCGCGATGAATGCGACCGGGTGCTCGCCGGTCTACGCCCCTGGGTCGCGGCGGAGCCGCTGGCCGACACCGATCTGTACCCGCGACTCTGGAACGGCCGGGGACAAGTGTCGACGCCCGCGCCGTACGGTGCGACTGTGGAGCGGTGCAAGCGCATGCCGCAGATTCGCGTCCGATTCGGACAGTGCGAGCCACCAGGCACCCTCCCTCCGAGCGCCGCCGGGCTGGCGGTGGATGCCTTGCTGACCGCCGAGCTCGAAGATCCGCGAGCGTCCCTTGCCTACCTCGAGCGGCACGGCTATCGAATCCGGCGTTGGCTCGCCAGGCTGGAGCACGTCCTCGCCTGGCGCAGGATTCCGATGGCCGAGTCCCAGCAGCGCCGATTCCTGCACCAGCTGGGCGAGGACTGGCAGGCGGCTTTGTTGGCCTCTGGAGTCCGCGCCGACACTGCCGCTGAGCGCGCCGCCTGGGAGGCCCGCTGTCGCGCCCTCTGCAGGTTGGTCGAGCAAGCCGGAGCGGTCATCTTCGACCCCCCCACGCTGCTGGACGCGAGGGCCGTCATGGAGTTGCTGCAGATTGGCCCGGGCCCGGCGCTCGGAGCAGCGCTGGAGGCGATCCGCAAGGCGCAAGTGCTGGGCACGGTCACGACTGCCGGCGAGGCCATGGAGCTGCTTCGCCGGCATTGGACTGAAGAGAATCGGCCGCCCGACTGACGGCGGCGAGCAGGCCATGCGCAATCTGACTCCGGCGCGGAGCTTCGATGCCTCAGCTGGCTTGGAGAAGCTGCTGGTTCAGCTCACGAATACGGTCGTTGAGGCGCTCCACCTTCTCCTGTGATTCGCGCCGCAACCGTTCGTTGTCGGTACGCAACTTGCCCAGCTCTTGGACGAGATCCTGCAGACGAGCGTTGAGTTCCTCGTTGCGACGGTCCCTCTCCGCCAGGGCTTCGCGCAGCTCACGGATCATGTCGTCCTTCTCCGACAAGCGGATCTTGGTGCGTTCCTCTTGCTCATCGTACAGCTTGCGGTATTGCTGCAGCTCGAGGATCTCCGAAAAGTCTGCGGTAGATGCCATGTCGTCTCCTTGCTCTTCGATCTTCGGGAACATGCGTCGCAGCTTCAGGGACAGATCCTCCGGGTCCGAAGAGAACCGCATCGCCTCCCCGTAGCTGATCGTGCCGTGAACCATCAGGCTGAGCAGCGACTGATTCATCGACTGCATCCGATAGTAGGCCACCGACCCCTCGATCTGCTCCAGCAGCTTCGCGGTCTCACCGTCCTCGATGAGTTGCGCGATCTTGGGGGTCGATTTCATGATCTCCAGCGCCGCGACCCGGCCGCTGCCGTCCTTGCGGTCGACCAGCTGCATCGAAACCACGCCTCGCAGAACCTGCGCCAACTGGGCGCGCACCTGTTCCTGCTGGTCCGAAGGGAAGCTGTCGAGGACGCGATCAATGCTCTGCGAGGCGCTGTTGGTGTGCAGTGTCGAAAAGACCAGGTGGCCCGTCTCGGCGGCGGTGATCACTGTCGAGATGGTCTCTGGATCCCGCATCTCACCTACCATGATCACGTCCGGGTCCTGCCGCATGACATTGCGCATCGCCTCGGCGAAACTGATCGTGTCCGTTCTCACCTCGCGCTGCGAGATCGACGCTACGTCGTCCATGAGAAGGAACTCCATCGGATCTTCAATGGTCACCACGTGCACGGGGCGGCGAGTCGCGATGTGCCGGATGAGAGCGGCCAGCGTCGTCGACTTGCCGCTCCCGGTCGGCCCGGTGACCAGCACCAGGCCCATCGGGAGATCACAAAAGTCCAGGAGTGTCGGCGGCAGCTCGAGCTCATCCACAGTCGGGATCTCGTACGGGATGCGGCGGAATGAGGCCGCGAGCGTCCCCCGCTGGCGAAAGATGTTGCCGCGAAAACGGGCCATTCCGGTGATGCCGTAGCCGATGTCGACAGCCATCCGCTCTTCCAGACGCTGCTTCTGCGCCGGAGAGAGGATCCCCATCACCATGCTCTCGACCTCGGCCGGTTCGAGCGGCTCCGCTTCCAGCGGAAATAGCCTGCCGTTGACTCTGATGAGCGGCGGTCGCATCGGCTTCAGATGCAGATCAGAGGCCTCGCGATCGGTCATCAGTTGCAAGAGCTGTTCTAGTTGCGTGCTCATGGTCTTGATACGAGTCCATCGCCGGCCCGAAGTCCCGGCCCGGCAGTGCCCGGCCTCAGGGGCGAGCTGCGGTCCACAATGCTGCTTCGCGACACTGCTTATGATCGTATCAGAATAATTCTTGCTACAGCGCAACCCCGCCCCGATCGCGGGCCGGAACAAGGGTATTCTCCCGCCCCCCGAGGCCCACCTGGCAGCCCGTGGCGCTTGACTTCCACCTATCCGTCCGGTACCTTCTTAAATTCACGTTCGACTATAAATGCAGGAGGTCCAGATGGCCTGGAAGAAGCCCGAAGAAGAGACCCAGCCGACGCCGACACATCCGCCGGCCAGCGCCTCCCCGAGACCTGCCCCCGAGGTGAGCCGCCCCTCCACCGCCACAATCGGCTCGTCGATCGTCATCAAGGGAGAAATCCAGGGGGACGAGGACCTCACCGTGCATGGGCAGGTGGACGGCAAGATCGATCTGAAGAAACACTCGGTCACCGTGGGTCGTGAAGGCCGGGTCAAAGCGGATATCTACGGTCGCAGCATTCGCATCGAAGGTCAGGTGCATGGCAACCTGTTCGGGGAGTCAGAGGTGGTCATCCACAAGACCGGACAGGTGCGCGGCAACATCACCGCCCCCTCGGTTTCGCTGGAGAACGGATCCAAGTTCAAGGGTTCGATCGACATGGAACCGGGTAGCGAGGCGAGTGGTTCGAGCACCAGCACGGAGAGCAAGGGCGAGGGGGCATCTTTGCGCAGCGCATCCGGTTCATCCTCCAAGCCCGACAGTGGCGTCGCGAAGAATGCGACGACCGGTAGCCCCGTCGCCTCACGTACCTGAACCGCGGCGCGGAAGGCATGCTGCGAGCGGTGGAGCCCCAGCTCGAAGACGCGACGACAGTTGAGCAAAGGCCATCCAAGGCTCTGCCCCTGGTTCTGTCCAGGCTCTCCGAGGAGCGCAAGACCCGCATCCTCGATCTGGGCGGCGCGACGGGCACCAACGTGCGATTCTTTTCGCGCTACTCGTGTCGTCTCCACATCGCCGATCTCTTTGCCACCCTGGTCCATGACGAACCTGGAAGCCTAGAAGACCCCGAAGCCGACTTCACCAGCTTGTGCGCGGACGCCTTGGACCTGGAGCCCGAAGAACGATTCGATCTGATCCTGGCCTGGGATCTGTTCGACTATCTGCGGCCCGATCAGATCCACTCCCTCGCCGGCCTCCTGGTTCCTCACTGTCTCGAGACGACCGTCCTGTTCGCCCTCGCCTCCTACCACAAACAGATTCGTGCTCGTCCGGGAAGCTATGAGCTGTTGGCTCCGGATCGCTTGCGCTACCACCCGACCGGCATTGCGCTGCGCTCGAGTCCGCGCCACAAGGAACCGGATCTGCAACGGGCACTCTCGGGGTTCGTCGTCGGGCAGTCATTCTTGCTGCGGCACGGACAGCACGAATACCTCTTCACCTGTGCCGCGGCCAAGGGCGCCGCTCGAGCGTCCGGGTGACGAGACCGGATGAGCGACCACTGCCGCGGCTGGACGTCCAATCCGGCATGCTCGGCAACGGTCTGCGCTTCAACCTGGTTCTGGACTCCAAGCTGCCGCTAGTTGCGGTCAACCTCTGGTATCACGTCGGCTCCCGCTTCGAGAAGCCGGGGCGCACCGGCCTGGCGCACCTGTTCGAGCACATGCTGTTCCAGGGCAGCGAGCACGTCGGCACCAACGATCACTTCCGCTACATCCAGCAAGTCGGGGGAACGGCGAACGGCTCCACCTGGTTCGATCGAACCAACTACTACGAGACCCTGCCCTCCCACTGCCTCGAGCTCGGACTGTGGCTGGAGTCCGATCGCATGGGGTTCCTTCTCCCGTCGCTCACCGAGGAGAAGCTCGAGAACCAGCGCCAGGTCGTCATGAACGAGCGCCGGCAGCGGATGGACAACCAGCCGTACGGCCGGGCCCTCGAGCGGCTCAATGAGCTTCTCTATCCGTCACCACACCCTTACCATTGGCCGGTCATCGGCTACATGGAGGATATTGCGGCCGCCAGCCTGGAGGATGTTCGCGCGTTCTTTCGCACCTACTATGCGCCCGATAACGCGGTGCTGACCTTGGCCGGAGACATCGATCCCGACACGGCCATCGGGCTGATCGAACGGTATTTCGGCGACTTTGCACTCGCTGAGCCGCAGGTCGGCGACGGCGTTGCGCCGACGCCTCTCGATCGGTCAGTGCTCGAAGTCATGCCCGACCAGGTTCAGCTCGAGCGCAGCTACATCGCCTTCAGGATCCCCGCCTACGGCACCCGCGACTGGTATGCCGCGGATCTGCTGGCCGCCGAGCTCACGGCCGGCAAGTCGAGTCGTCTCTATCGCGATCTGGTCTATGAGCTGCAATTGGCTCAGGACGTCTCCGCGTTCGCCTTCCCCACCGAACTGGACGGGACATTCGTGATCGTGGCGACCGCATCTGACGGCGACGGCGCACCCAGGCTGGAAGAGCGGATCGCCGAGCACCTTGCCGGGATTGCCGACGGCGAGATCGCGCCGGCCGCGATCGAACGGGCCCGCAACCAATCGCTGAACGCGTATTTCGAAGCATTGCAGTCGCTGGACCATCGTGCAGACATCGTCTCGCAGTTCACCACCTACTTTCGAGACCCTGATGGACTGCGGACCGAACTGGAGAACTACCTCACGCTGCAGGCGTCGGATCTGGCTCGGTTGGCACGGGAATGGCTCGAGCCATCAAAGGGTGTGACGGTCCGTGTCGTGCCGGAGCAACAAACGTGAACGCCAAGACACCCGGTCAGTTGGATCGATCGGCAGCACCGGGCCACGGTGCGCCCAAGCCATTCAAGGCGCCGACGATCGAGCGCCGGGAACTGCCTCTCGGCGTGCAGCTACTGAGCGTCATGGACACGACCGTGCCACTCCTCCAGCTGGAATGGGTGATCCCGGCCGGAGCACAGCTCGATCGACCCGAACTGGCCGGGCGCGCCACGCTGACTGCGTCTATGTTGGATGAAGGAACTGAGCGATACACCGGCCCGGAGATCTCCGATCGAATCGAGCAGCTGGGCGGCAGCCTGGACGGCAGTGCCGATTGGGAGGCCACTTACGCGAGCTGTGCCGCCATGTCGTGGTTCCTGAGCGACGCGCTCGAGTTGCTCGGCGAGATCGTGCTGCGGCCGGTCTTTCCAGCCCAAGAAGTCGAACGAATTCGCCGCCGCCGGCTGGCCGGGCTGCGCCAACGCCTCGACCGGCCGGACGCGCTGGCAAGTGATTGGCTGGCTTCACTAGTGTACGCAGGCACCCCGTATTCCGTTCCTCTGGTCGGCACTTCGGACGCCGTGGCCGCATTGCGGCCGGACCAGCTACAGAGTTTCCACAGAGAGTCCCTGATGCCCTCGGGCTCGGCCATCGTGGCCATCGGCGACTTCGAGCCCGATCGCCTGGCGGAGAAACTGACCGCCAGCCTGCGCGACGTCGGTCCATTCGACGCGCCGCGCCCACAGCCCGTCGAGATCGATCCCCCAGCCCGAAACGACGGTCCTGAGGTATGGATCGTAGACCGCCCCGGGGCGTCGCAGACCGAGTTCCGCTACGCTCACCCGGGACCGCCCCGACGGCATCCCGATTGGCCCGCCTTGCGCCTCCTGAACGGCCTGCTGGGCGGCAAGTTCACCAGCCGGTTGATGCTCTCGCTGCGCGAACGGCATGGGATCACCTACGGTGTGTCGAGCCGCTTCGTGGCCCGCCGAGGCCCTGGGCCGTTTGTCATCGCCTGTGCCGTGGCATCGGAGGGCGCGGGCATCGCGGCTCACGAGGTCTGTGCCGAGATCGAACGCCTGCGCAATGAACCCCCGCCGGAGACGGAGGTGCAGGAATCCGCTGATTATCTGATCGGGGTGCTCCCCCAGCACTTCCAAGGAGTCGAACAGATCGCCGAGCAGATCGCTGCGATCTACACCTTCGATCTCGGTCTCGACTATCTCGAGCGTTACCCGGATGAGGTGCGAGCCGTCGGTCCGGCCGACATCCTCGCCGCAGCACAACGCCACTTACACCCGGAGCAGGCGATCATCCTGGCGGTCGGCCCGGCGGCCGATCTGCGACCCCAACTGGAAGGAATCGGCGCCATCCACGTGGTGTCGGGCCACCCCACCCAGAGCTGAGCCGACGCCCCTTGAAAGGACCATGAGGTACCGTCCGAGCGGACTCGCTATGCTATATTTTTTGCTTCCGCCGAGCGTGAGGAGGTCATTGGATGCAGGTCGACGGTCCCGACAAGATACGTAATCTCGCCATCACCGGCCACAGCGACACGGGCAAGACGACGCTCGCCAGCGCCGCGCTCTACGTCGGCGGCGCCGTCAACCGGATGAATCGGGTCGAGGACGGCAACACGGTGACCGACTTCGACCCGGAGGAGATCGAGCGCGGGATATCGATCGGCCTGGCCGCGTGCTATGTCCCCTGGCGCCAGCACAAGATCAATCTCATCGACTGCCCCGGCTACGGCATCTTCTTCGCCGAGACGCGGGCCGGGATGCGTGCCGCCGACGCCTCGATTCTCTGCGTGAACGCTGTCGCCGGTGTCGAGGTCACGACCGAGAAGGCTTGGCACTACGCCGAGGCGATTGATCAGCCGCTCTTCTTCCATCTGACCATGATGGACCGCGAGCGCGCCGACTTCCGCGCCACGGTGAGTGCACTCGCCGACACTTTCTCCCGCACGGCCGTGCCGATCCAGCTGCCGCTGGGCAGCGAAGCCGAGTTCGCCGGTGTCGTCGATCTGGTCTCCGAGAAGGTCTGGCGATTCGAACGCGACGGGGAGGGCAAGCCCCAGGAGACCGATCTCCCGGCCGAAATGACGGAAAGCGTCGCCGAGGCGCGGACACAACTGATCGAGATCGTGGCGGAGAGCGACGACGCGCTGATGGAGAACTACTTCGAGCATGGGACGCTCAGCGCGGAAGAGCTGGCGGCTGGACTCAAGGCCTCGGTGAAGCGCCGGAGCATCTTCCCGATCACCTGCGGCTCCCCGACCCACGTCATCGGCGTATCTACCTTACTCGACGGGCTGGTCGACTACGCGCCGTCGCCGCTGGAGCGGGGCGCCTATCCTGCCAGCACAGTCGGGGGCGAGCCAATCGAGATCCAGCCGGTTCCCGACGAGCCCGTGGCTGCACTGGTCTTCAAGACGCTCAACGATCCGTTCAGCGGCAAGCTCAGTCTGCTGCGAGTCCTGCGTGGGGTGTTGAAGTCCGACTCCCCGATTTGGAACGTCCGCGCCGAAGACGAGGAGAAGGTCGGGCACCTGATGCACATTCAGGGCAAGCACGGCGAGGCCGTGCCCAGTCTGTTGACCGGCGACATCGGCGCGGTCGCCAAACTCCACCACACGATCTCCGGTGACTCCCTAACGGCCAAGGACGCGCCGCTTCGGCTGGCCTGGATCGAGATTCGGCCCCCCGCGATGTCCTTTGCCATCGAACCCAAGTCAAAAGGCGATGAGGAGAAGATCGGCGACGCTCTGGAGCGCCTGATCGACGAGGATCCGACACTGCACGCCGGCCGAGATCCGGAGACCGGCGAGTTTCTGATCTCCGGCACCGGTCAGCTCCACGTCGAATTGGCGGTCGCTCGCCTGAAGAAGCGCTACAAGGTCGAGGTGATTCTGCACCCGCCTCGAGTACCCTACCGGGAGACTGTTCGCCGTCCGGCCGAGGGCCGCGGGCGGCACAAGAAGCAGAGCGGCGGGCGCGGGCAGTTCGCCGACTGTTCGATCAAGTTGGAACCCATGCCGCGAGGAGACGACTTCGATTTCGTCGACGAGATCTTCGGCGGATCGATTCCGCAGCAGTACCGGCCCGCCGTGCGCAAGGGCATCGAGGAGGCTCGCCGCCGCGGCTATTTGGCCGGTTATCCGGTCGTCGACTTCAGAATCCGCCTGACCGACGGCCAGTACCATGAGGTCGACTCTTCGGAGATGGCGTTCAAGATCGCAGGATCACTCGCCTTCAAGGACGCGATGGCGAAGGCCGCGCCGGTGATCCTGGAACCCATGATGTCGGTCGAGATCGCGACCAGCGAGGAGTACACCGGCGATGTCATCAGTGATCTGTCACAACGTCGGGGCCGACCACAGGGCATGGAGACCAAGGACGGCTCGCAGATCGTCAAGGCAACAGTTCCCCTGGCGGAGATGCTCAACTACGCACCGTCGCTCCGCTCGATGACGCAGGGCCGAGCTCGCTTCCAGATGGAGTTCTCCCACTACGAAGAGGTCCCCAAGCCGATCCAGGACAAGCTGATCGTCGAGGCCCAGGAGAAGAAGGCGGCGGAGGGGTAACAGAAGCCGCCAGCCACCAGCTGCCAGAGAGAACCAGAAACCCGGGGCAAGAGCGGCAGGGGTACGACTCTCTCAGGCCGCGTGTGCCCCAAATCTCTAGGCCCTGGGCGGGTGGGGGAACCGGAGGCTGGCGGCGGGTAGCTGGTGGCCTGACTCGATGAGGCAAGTCCCCCTCAGAGCCCGACCTCGCTACTCGCTACTCGTCACTCGCAACCCGCTACTCTTCCCTCACGAACTCCAACACCGCCATCTCGGCGGCGTCGCCATTGCGGGGGCCGAGCTTGGTGATCCGCAGATAGCCCCCCGGCCGATCGCTGAAGCGCGGCGCGATGTCGTCGAACACCTTCTTGACCAGATCACGGTCCGGCAGCCAGCCCCGAACCCAGCGGCGAGCGTGAATCGTGTCCGTGCGGCCCCGGGTGATGACGCGCTCGGCCACCGGTCGAAGCTCCTTTGCCTTGGGCAATGTGGTGACGATGCGCTCATGCGCGATGAGCGCCGCGAGCTGATTCCGGAACATCGCGGTCCGGTGAGCCGTTGTTCGCCCCAGCTTGCGTCCTCGAACGTTGTGTCGCATCCTGTTGTCCTCCCTCCGGTGGTCGGCGTCTACGCCGAGTCCGCCGCCTTGCCCGAGGCTTCGAGATCCATGCCGACGCTGAGGCCCAGGCCGCTGAGGACTTCAGCCACCTCCTCGTACGACTTCTGACCGAAGTTCTTGATCTCCAGGACCTCTTTCTCGCTGCGCGCCACCAGATCGCGCAGAGTGTGGATGTCGGCGTTCTTCAAGCTGTTGGCAGCCCGCGACGAGAGATCGAGATCGTCGATGTCACGCGCCAGAAGGATATCGAGAGCCGAGGCCTCAGCCGCCCCCTCACCCATCTCTCCTGCTCCCTCCTCGGTCTCCACGAAGATCGCCAGATGCTCTCGCAGGAGTGACGAAGAGAGCGACAGCGCCTCCTGCGGCGACACGGTGCCATTGGTCCAGACCTCGAGAATCAACCTCTCGTAGTCCGTGGTGCGGCCGAGACGAGCCGACTCAACGCGGTAGTTCACCCGCTTGACCGGACTGTGGACCGAGTCGACTGGGATCCAACCGATTCCCATGCTCTCATCGAAGTTCTTGTCCGCTCCGACATAGCCCCGGCCGAGACCCACCCGGGCCTGCAGCTTCAGCGTGCCTTCCTCGTTCAGAGTCGCAACGACGATGTCCGGATCGCAGATTTCTACCTGCGGATCTGTGGTGAACTGTCCCGCCGTGACCTCGCCCGGACCTTCGACGTCAAGCGAGATGACGCGAGGTTCGTCACTGTGCAACCGGAATGGGATCTGCTTGAGGTTGAGAACCAGGTCGGTGACGTCTTCGACGACGCCGGGAATCGACGAGAACTCATGCAGGACGCCCTCGATCTGCAGCGCCGTCACCGCCGCGCCCTCGATCGACGAGAGCAGGCAGCGACGCATGGCGTTGCCGATCGTCGTGGCGAAGCCACGCTCAAAAGGCTGTGCCGTGAACTTGCCATAGGTAGGCGTCAATGAATCAGATTCGACTTCGACACTCTTGGGACGCTGAAAACCTTTCCAAAGCATGATCGTTCCTTGCCTTTCGTCTTGATCCGTTGGGTCTCTGGCTCTGCCGCGAGATCAGCGGCTGTAGAGCTCGACGATCAACTGCTCCTCGATCGGCAGCTTGACGTCTTCGCGAGTGGGCAGCGCCATGACCCTGCCGGTGAAACTGTCGCCGTCGAGCTCGAGCCAGGCGGGAACGCCGCGCCCGCGAACTGTTTCGAGGCTCTGCCGAATGAAATCGTTCTTGCGACTGGATTCCTTCACTGAGATGGACTGTCCCTCCCGTAGCTGATAGGAAGGAATCGTCGTCTTGCGTCCGTCCACCTGGACGTGACCGTGCCGAACCAGTTGCCGAGCCTGGGCGCGCGAGGATGCGAAACCGAGGCTGTAGACCACGTTGTCGAGCCGCCGCTCCAACATGACGAGCAGGTTCTCTCCCGTGATCCCCTTGCGCCGGTCGGCCTCCTTGAAGTACTGCCTGAACTGCTTCTCCAGCACGCCGTAGATTCGCTTCACCTTCTGCTTCTCGCGCAACTGGATGCCGTAGCCCTGGGCCCGCCGGCCCCGACGCTGTCCATGCTGACCCGGCGGATAGCCCCGCCGTTCGATGGCGCACTTCTCCTTGAAGCATCGATCTCCCTTGAGAAACAGCTTCATCCGTTCCCGGCGGCAAAGCCGGCATACGGGTCCTGTGTATCTGGCCACGTCTCGATCTCCTTCCAAATGCCTCGGCGCGACGCTACGCGTCGAGGACGATCATGAGCCCGGTCACGACTTTTCCGCGGCGGGCTCCACGGTTCCTATGCAAAGACTCGCACCACCTCACACCCGCCGCCGCTTGGGCGGACGGCATCCGTTGTGCGGCAGCGGAGTGACATCCCGAATCGACTTGACGTCCAAGCCGGTCGAACGGAGCGAGCGAATGGCGGATTCGCGTCCGGATCCGGGCCCCTGCACCTCCACGTCGAGGCTGCGCATTCCCACATCCCGAGCCGCGCGGCCGGCGTTCTGCGCCGCCATCTGCGCTGCGAACGGGGTGCCCTTGCGGGAACCCTTGAATCCAGCGCGGCCGGCGGACGACCAGGAAACGACATTGCCCTCCGGATCGGTGAGCGTGATGATCGTGTTGTTGAACGTCGCCGAGATATGGGCCACGCCGTGCGGCACGATCCGCTTCTCTCGCTTGCGCGTCGCCTTCTTGTCTTTCTTGCCTTTAGCCATCGTTCATCCGCTCCGTCGCATGTTCACTTGGTGACCTTCTTCTTGCTGGCGACCGCCATGCGGCGCGGCCCTTTTCTAGTTCGCGCGTTGGTTTGCGTCTGCTGTCCCCGTACGGGCAGGCCTCGGCGGTGTCGCACGCCCCGATAACTGCCGATCTCCATCAGGCGTTTGATGTTCTGGGAAACTTCCTTGCGCAGATCGCCTTCGACCCGACCCTCGTCCTGGATCACCTGTCGAATGCGGTGCACCTCATCCTCGGTCAGGTCCATCACCCGCGTCGCCGCGTCGACGTCGGCCTTGCCGAGGATTTGACGGGAGCGGGCCCGGCCCACGCCGTGAATATAGGTGAGCCCGATCCAAATCTGCTTCTTCTGCGGAAGGTCCACTCCAGCTATGCGTGCCATGACGTCGCCTCACCCCTGACGCTGCTTGTGTTTTGGATTGTCACAAATCACCCGAACGACGCCACGCCGCCGGACGATCTTGCATTTCGAGCACATTCTGCGCACTGACGCTCTTACTTTCATTTTGCCACCTACTCTTCTCTGCCCGGGCTAACCTCGCAGTCGATAGACGATGCGACCACGGCTGAGGTCGTACGGCGAAAGCTCGAGAAGCACCTTGTCTCCAGGAAGGATCCGGATCCAATGCTTGCGCATCTTGCCGGAGATGTGAGCCAGGACCTTGTGCCCGTTCTCGAGCTCGACGCGAAACATCGCGTTCGGCAGATTTTCCAGAACGGTTCCGGTCGCTTCGATCGCCTCTTCCTTCGCCAAGCCTCTGAGCTCCTTTTCTCTCGTCCTCGCTTCGTTTCCGGCGCGCTTTACGCCGCCGCCGAGTGTCCACTCCGTCCCAAGATCCTCGGGCCATTCTCGGTGATCGCCACCGAATACTCAAAATGTGCCGACAGCGAACCATCCTCGGTCCTCGCCGTCCAACCGTCGGCGTCGACTCGCACCCCGGCACGACCTACGTTCACCATCGGCTCGATCGCCAGAACCATTCCGGATCGCAATCGCAAGCCCTCGCCCGGCGTTCCATAATTCGGCACCTGAGGATCCTCATGCAGCGCCGTTCCGATGCCATGGCCGACGAAGTCACGGACTACCGAGAAGCCGTGCGCCTCGACATGCGACTGCACGGCGTGCCCGATGTCCGAGAGGCGTCCACCGGGTCGCGCCTGTTCGACGCCTCGCCGGAGCGACTCCTCGGTGACCCGCATCAGCCTTGCGGCCTCTTCGGTGATCTCGCCAACTGCGAATGTACGCGCCGCGTCTCCGTAGAACCCTTGATGCAGGACACCGCAATCGACGCCGATGATGTTGCCGGCCTTCAGCGGCGCGTCGTTCGGGATCCCGTGGACGATCACGTCATCCACCGAGGTGCACAGCGTTGCCGGGTAGCCCCGATAATGCAGGAACGCCGGCACCGCTCCGGCCCGACGTATGGTCTCCTCTGCAAATCGGTCCAGCTCCCGCGTCGTGATGCCGGGAGCGATGCGCTCCGCGATCCCGTCCAGCACCTCGTGAACCAGGGCGTTGGCCTCGTTCATCAGTTCCAGCTCGCCGGCGGTTCGGAGGATCATCGTGACTCCATGGGCAGTGCGGACAACACGGCCCGATGCACCTGTTCAATAGACTGATCACCGTCCACCGGCCGCAGCAAGCCGAGCTTTCTATAATACCCTATCAGAGGCTCCGTTTGTTCCCGATAGACCTCTTGGCGCCGGCGCACGACGTCTTCCGTGTCGTCCTCGCGGCCGCGGGCGATTGAACGTCGCACCACCTCGTCGATCGGCACCTCGACCAGGATCGCAGCGTCCAGCTGCTCGTCGAGTTCATCCAGTACCCCTTCCAGATCGCGGGCCTGGTCCAGGGTGCGCGGATAACCGTCCAGGATGAAGCCGCTGGCGGCATCGGATCGGTCCAGACGAGTCCGCACGACCTTCGCCATCGTGGCATCGTCCACCAGCTCGCCGGAGGCCACGATCTCCTCGACGCGTCGGCCGAGTGACGTGCCGGCGTCCACGGCCTCACGCAACATGTCACCGGTCGAAATCGCCGGAATGCGCAACGCATCGGCCAGCAAGGCCGCTTGCGTACCCTTGCCCGACCCCGGAGCTCCAAGCAGTATCACCCGCATCCTCGCAGCCTTGGACGATGCACCGGATCAGCCACCGCGGCGTCCACGCACGCGTCCCTTCTTCATGAAGCCTTCGTAGTTGCGCATCACGAGCTGACTCTCGATCTGCTGCACCGTGTCCATCGCCACGCCCACCACGATGAGCAGCGAAGTGCCCCCGAAATAGAAGTTGATTCCCATCCCCTGGGTGACCCAAGCCGGCATGATCGAGTCGAGTGCCTGGCCGACGAAGGGGAGTCCATCCACCTTGAAACCCGCCAACAGGAATTCCGGCAGCACGGAAACGGCAGCCAGATAGACCGCGCCCACCAGGGTCAGACGCGTCAGGATCTTGTCGATGTACTCCGCCGTGCGAGTCCCCGAGCGTATTCCCGGTATGAAACCGCCGTATTTGCGCATGTTCTCCGCGGTGTCAACGGGATTGAAGATGATCGAAACGTAAAAGAAGCTGAAGAACACGATCGCGATCACATACAGCAGGTAGTACAGCGGCTGCCCCCAGCGCAGATAGTCCGCGATCTTCTGCGTCCAGGGGTTCTGCCACATGCCGGCGATGGTCGCCGGCACCATCACCACGGAGCTGGCGAAGATGACCGGGATGACGCCGCCGGTATTCACTCGAAGTGGCAGGTACGTGTTCTGCCCGCCGTACACTCTTCGGCCCACCACGCGCTTGGCGTACTGCACGGGAATGCGGCGCTGCGCCCGCTCCATATAGACGATGAACCCGACCACGGCGACCATGAAGAGGATCAGAACGACCAGCTTCAAGATGCTCAGAGAACCGCTCTGGAGGCTGCTCGCCGTGGTCATGATGGCCTGCGGCAGGCGCACGACGATGCCCGCGAAGATGATCAGCGAGATGCCGTTGCCGACGCCACGCTCGCTGATCTGTTCGCCGAGCCACATGACGAAGGCGCAACCCGTGGTCAGAGTCAGCACCGTCATCAGGACGAAGCCGAGCCCGGGATGCGGGACCAACGTCCCGCCGCCCGGCGTCTGCTCGTGCTCCAGCCAGAGTGCGATGCTCGTCGACTGGATGATCGAGATGACAACCGTGCCGTACCGCGTGTACTGAGTAATCTTCTTGCGCCCCAGCTCGCCTTCCTTGGAGAGCTTCTCGAGATAGGGCCAGACGACGGTGAGCAGCTGCAGGATGATCGACGCGGTGATGTAGGGCATGATGCCCAATGCGAACACCGCCACCCGCTTCAGGCTGCCGCCCGTGAAGGTGTTGACGAAACCAAACAGAGTCCCCTGCAACGCCTTCATGAACTCGATCAGCGCTTGTGGATCGATCCCCGGGGTGGGGATGTTGCAGCCGATCCGATAGACGGCGAGCAGGCCGAAGGTAAACATCAGCCTCTTGCGCAGATCCGGGATCGCGAAGATGTTGCGGAAACTCTCGATCACTAATCCAGTACCTCACAACTGCCGCCGGCTGCTTCGATCTTGGCGCGCGCGGAGGCGCTGAACTTCTGTGCCCGCACGGTCAACGCCGTCGTCAGCTCGCCCTGACCGAGAATCTTCACCGGCAACTCCGGTCGGACGAGCCCGGCATCGCTCAGGGTCTCAGGAGTGACCTCGTTCTCGAATCTCTCCAACTGGGCCACGTTCACCACCGCATAGTCCTGCTTGAAGATGTTGGTGAAGCCACGCTTCGGAACACGACGAACGAGCGGCATCTGGCCACCTTCGAAGCCGATACGGCGACTGTAGCCGGTACGTGATTTCTGTCCCTTGTGGCCACGGCCCGCAGTCTTGCCAGTGCCTGAACCGGGACCTCGACCGATGCGCTTGCGCCCCTTCTTGCTGCCTTTCGCCGGCCGAAGTTCGTGTAATTCCATCACCCTTCCTCCACCACCTCGACGAGGTGGGAAATCTTGTCCACCATGCCTCGCACTGCAGGCGTATCGGGTCGCCGGACCTCATGACGAATGCGTCGCAGGCCGAGGCTACGCAGCACCATACGCTGCTCCCTCGGATAGCCGATGGGGCTCTTCACCTGGCGGATCCGGATCATCGTTTCCTTCTTCTTTGCCATGTGTCACCACTCCGTGGCCGGAGATTCAGGCCTCCACCGTCTCGACGTCCGCATCGGACTCGGCCGCGGCGTCGTCGGCTTCCCCGCTTTGCCGTGACACGGCGTCCTGGATGTCCTTGCGGTCGCGTAGCTGGAGCAACGCGTCCATCGTCGCCTTGACCACGTTTTGCGGATTCTTCGAGCCCAGGGACTTGGTCAGAATGTCCTGGATTCCGGCGCTCTCGATGACCGCACGCACAGGGCCGCCGGCGATCACGCCGGTGCCGGGAGAAGCCGGCTTCAACAACACCCGGCTGGAGCAGAAGATTCCAAGCGCCTGGTGAGGAATCGTCGTCTCCTGCATGGGCACGTTCACCAGATGCTTCTTGGCGGCGTCGATGCCCTTGCGAATCGCGCTCGGGACTTCCTTCGCCTTACCGGTGCCGTAGCCGACCCGGCCATTGCCGTCGCCGATGACGACCAGCGCCGTGAAGGAGAAGTTCTTGCCGCCCTTCACCACCTTGGTGACACGGTTGATGTCGACAACCTGCTCGAAGAATTCACTCTCGTTGCGAAAATCCCTGGCCACTGATCTCTCCTTGCTCGCCGATTGCTCCGCTGTTCCTCAGAATTCCAGTCCGTTCGCTCGTGCGCCCTCCGCGAGCTCCTTGACTCGTCCATGGTAGACGTATCCGCCGCGGTCGAAGACGACTTTCTCGATCCCGAGCTTGCGAACTCGCTCGGCAACTGCTTCGCCCACCAGACGGGCCGCCTTCTTGCTGTTGTAGCCGCCTTCGACTTTGGCGCGAAGCCCCGCTTCGGCCGAGCTCGCCTGGGCCAGCGTTCGGCCGGCGGTGTCGTCTATGACCTGCGCGTACACGAAACGGCTGCTCTTGAAGACCGCGAGGCGCGGTCGCTCCGCCGTCCCGCCGATTGCTGTGCGAATGCGGCGATGTGCGCGCTCCCGCCGCTGAGTCTTCTCTTGTGTCTTGTTCATCGTCCTGCTCCGTTCGGAGGCGCTACTTGACTCCGGCCTTGCCCACCTTGCGCCGCACGATCTCGTCGGCGTATTTGATTCCCTTGCTCTTGTATGGATCCGGCTTTCGCAAACTGCGGATCTTGGCCGCCGTTTCGCCGACCACCTGCTTGTCGGCACCTTCGACTGTGACCTTGCCGGACTTGTCGATGTCGATCTTCACCCCATCCGGAATGGGGAAGATCACCGGATGGGAGTAGCCCAGCGCGAAGTGGACCTCGCGGCCCTTGACCTCGGCCCGGTAGCCCACGCCGTTGATCTCGAGCTCACGACGGAATCCCGTCGATACGCCCTCGACCGCGTTGGCGAGCAGTGACCGAAGGAGTCCGTGCTTGGCCCGCTCCGGACCACTCTCGCCACTCCTCGATACGGCGACCCGATCGCCTTCGATCGCGACCGGAAAGTCCGGCATCAGTGTTTGGCGCACCTCGCCCTTCGGTCCTTTGGCGACGAATACCCCGTCCTCTATGGAAACCTTCGTCCCAGCCGGGACTTCGATTGGTTGCTTTCCAATGCGCGACATCGTCTCGACTCCCCGTCTACCAGATCTCACAGAGCACTTCGCCGCCGACTCTCTGCTCCCGCGCTTCGGCATCGGTCAACAGACCGCGCGAAGTGGAGATCACCGCCAGGCCGTGGCCATTCAGGACCGGCTTGATGTCCGACGCCTTGCGATAGACGCGAAGTCCCGGGCGACTCACGCGCTGCAGATGGCGGATCACCTGCTCACCCTGCGGCGTATAGTTCAAATGGATCCGCAGGGTGTCCACCGGCTTGCCGTCGAGTCGCTCGACCCCTTGCAAGTAGTGTTCCTGCACCAGGACCTCGCAGAGCTCGTGCTTGAGGTTTGACGCCGGCACATCGAGACGATCGTGCTTTGCCAAACAGGCATTGCGGATTCTCGTCAGCAAGTCGGCCAGCGGATCGGTCATGCTCATGCAAATTTCTCCATCGCTTGCCTCGAGTTCTCGTTCATCCGAGGCAGTTCGAATTCTCCTACCAGCTCGATTTCGTGACCCCGGGCAGATAGCCCTTCAGGGCCAAATTCCGGAAGCAGATGCGGCAAAGTCCGAACTTGCGCATGTAGGCGCGCGGCCTGCCGCAGCGGCGGCAACGATTACGATGCCGCACGGGAAACTTCGGTTCGCTCCTGCTCTTCGCGATCTTCGCTTCAGTCGCCATTCAATCTCTCCTTGAACGCCGAGCCCCTCTCAGGCGCTCGCCGCCCCCTCGCGGCTTCTCTGCCGGAATGGAAGACCCATCTCCCGCAGCAGATAGAACGCTTGCTCGTCGTTCGGCGCGGAAGTCACGATGGTTACATTCATGCCCTTCGGCCGTTCGACTTTGTTGTAGTCGATCTCCGGGAAGATCAGATGATCCTGGATGCCGAGCGTATAGTTGCCGCGGCCGTCGAAGGCGCGCGGCGAGATTCCCCGGAAGTCGCGCACCCGCGGCAGCGCGGCGGCGATCAATCGGTCCAGGAAGACCCACATCCGTGTGCCTCGCAGCGTCACCCGGCAGCCGATCGGCATTCCCTCACGCACCTTGAAGGCCGCGATGGATTTGCGAGCCCGCGTCACGACCGGGCGCTGGCCGGCGATCTGCGCCAGCTCCTCTACGGCGTCGTCCAGGAGCTTGATGTTCTGCGTCGCCTCTCCCAGCCCCATGTTGAGGACGATCTTCTCGATCCGCGGCACGGCCATCGGGTTGTCGATGCCGAACTCCTTCATCAGGCGCGCAGCGACTTCTTCCTCGTAGAGGCCCTTCAGGCGCGGCTGAAAGCCGCTCAAAGCGCTTGCCTGCTTGTCATCAGCCATCACTTCACCTCTAGTTGAAGGTCGCGTCGCAGTTCTTGCAAACGCGTGCAACGCTTCCGTCCTCGAGTCGAGTCCGCCCGATGCGCGCGGGAGCGCCGCACTCCGGACAGATCACCTTGAGATTGGAGATCTGTATCGGTGCCTCCCGCTCCAAGATTCCGCCTTGAATCTGTTGCGACGGGTTCGGCCTGGTATGGCGCTTGATCATGTTGATGCGCTCCACCAGAGCAGTCCCCTGACGTGGAAACACGCGCAGGACCTTGCCCCGCGCTCCGCGATCGCGCCCTTGCACGACCAGCACCTCGTCGTTCTTTCTGACCTTGATCTTGTCCATATCCAACTTCCTGAGCGACGTATCGTGTCTACAGAACCTCTGGTGCCAGGGAGATGATGCGCATGAACCGCCGGTCACGCAGTTCGCGAGCCACCGGCCCGAAGACACGCGTCCCCACGGGTTCCCCGGCATCGGTGACCAACACTGCCGAGTTCGTGTCGAAACGGATGTAGCTTCCGTCGTCACGGCGCTGGGCGCTCTTGGTGCGCACGATGACGGCCTTGACCACCGCGCCCTTCTTCACCGTGCCATCCGGCGCCGCCTCTTTGACGGAGGCGGTGATGACGTCCCCGAGCCGACCATAGCTGCCGCTCGAGCTGCCACGCAGGTGGATACAAGCGATCTTCTTGGCACCCGAGTTGTCGGCCACGTCCAGGACCGTTCCCATCTGAATCATGACTTCAGCTCTCCAGCGCCTGCTTCAATACCTGCTGAACGCGCCACCGCTTCAGCTTCGACAGCGGACGGCAGGAGACGATCTGCACCTGGTCTCCCACCCGACACGCGTTGTTTTCGTCGTGGGCGTAGAACTTCGAAGTCCGCTTCATCAGGCGCCGATACAGCGGCGCCATCACCGTGTTCTCGACCGCCACCACGACCGTCTTGTCCATGCTGTTGCTCACCACGCGGCCGACCTTCACCTGACGTCGACCGCGCTCATCCGCTCGTTGCTGCTCCGCCATGGCCATCTCCTCCGCGATCAGCCCGCGGCCTCCTTTTCCTTCAGCACCGTCAGCACCCGCGCCATGTCCCGCCGAAGACCCCGGATCCTGGCCGGACTGTCCAACTGGCCGGTCACCTTCTGCAGCCGGAGCGCAAACAGCTGATCGGCGAGCTCCGTCTCCTTGGCGCGCAGCTCTTCGACGGTGAATTCCCGTAGTTCCATCGCTTTCATGCCATACCTCTCAGACGAGCTCCTGCCGGCGCGTCACGAAACGCGTCTTGATTCCGAATTTGTGGGCGGCGCGCCGAATCGCCTCCTCGGCCAGGTCTTCGGTCACGCCCTCCAGCTCGAACAGGATCCGCCCAGGCTTGATCACCGCCACCCACGCCTCCGGCGCACCCTTTCCCTTGCCCATGCGCGTCTCCAGCGGCTTCTTGGTGATCGGCTTGTCCGGGAACACCCGGATCCACACCTTGCCACCGCGCTTGACCCTTCGGGTGATCGCCACACGACCGGCTTCGATCTGGCGGGCGGTGACCCACCCCGCCTCCACGGCCTGGAGCCCGTAATCGCCGAAGGCGATGTAGTCCCCACCCTTGGCCTTGCCCGCACGACGCCCGCGCTGCTGTTTCCTGAACTTGACCTTCTTCGGCATCAACATGACTGGTCCTCCACCTACACCGTCACCGGATGGTGCCCCTTCTCGCGCTGCAAATCGCCCCGATAGACCCACACCTTGCAGCCGATGACGCCGTAGGTCGTCTTGGCCTCGGCCAGGCCGAAATCGATCTCGGCCTTCAACGTGTGCAAGGGAAGCCGCCCCTCTTGGTACCACTCCGTCCGGGCAATCTCTCGTCCCATCAATCGGCCGGCGACCATGACCTTCACGCCTTTGGCACCGAAGCGAAACGCTGATTCCATCGACTTGCGCATCGCCCGACGGAAGTTCACCCGCCGCTCCAATTGACCCGCGATCGACTCGGCCACCAGCTGGGCGTCGAGCTCTGGCCGCTGCACCTCCTGGATGTTGATATGCACTGGATGCCCGACCATCTTCGACAGATCGTCGCGCAGCTTGTCTACCTCGACACCCTTGCGCCCGATGACGACGCCGGGACGAGCGGTGAAGATGGTGATTCGCAGGCGGTCCGCCGCGCGCTCGATCTCCACCTCGCTGACCGCGGCGTGCGAGAGACGCTCCTTCAGCATCCGGCGCAGCTCGAGATCTTTCTCCAGCAGATCCTTGTAGTCGCCCTCCGCATACCAGCGCGATAGCCACGACTTGTTGTAGACCAGGCGAAAACCGTATGGATGTGTCTTCTGTCCCACGTGCTCTTTCCCTCTACTCGCCCGACTCGCCCCGCAGCGTGTCCAGCTTGATGGTGATATGGCTCTGTCGCTTCAGGACTTGGAAGGCACGCCCCATGGGCTGCGGCCGGAATCGCTTCAGCGTCGGGCCCCCGTCGACGTAGATCTCCTTGACATAGAGGCGATCCACGTCGACGTGCTCATCCTGCACTTCCGCGTTGGCGATCGCCGAGCGCAACAGCTTGGCGATCGGTCGCGCCGCGCGCTTGTTGGACAGACCCAGCAGGTTGGCGGCCTCTTGCACCTGTTTACCGCGAATCTGATCCGCGACCAAGCGAATCTTCTGCGGTGACCCCTGGTGGTAGCGGAGCTTGGCTGAAACTTCCATCGTCCTACGTTCCTCGTCGAGTTGCGATTGATCCGTCAGCGTCGAACCGCCGCCACCTTCTCCGCTGCCTTGCGGCCGCTGTGACCCCGGAAGGTCCGGGTCATGGCGAACTCGCCCAGCTTGTGACCGACCATGTTCTCGCTGATGTACACCGGGATGAACTTCGACCCGTTGTGGACCGCGATGGTGTGTCCGACCATCTCCGGGATGATGGTCGAACGCCGCGACCAGGTGCGGATGACCCGCTTCTGCCCGGATTCGTTCATCTGCGCGACCTTCTCCCGAAGGGGCTGGTCGATGAAATAACCTTTCTTCAGTGAGCGCGCCATGTCCTACCTCGAATTCAGCATTTCGCTCTTAGCCATTCGCTCTTCGCCGTTCACTTCTTGCGCCGTCGCACGATCATGCTGTCCGTACGCTTGTTGTTTCTGGTCCTCTTGCCCTTCGTCTGCACGCCCCACGGAGACACAGGGTGGCGACCTCCGGACGACTTGCCTTCTCCGCCGCCCATCGGATGGTCCACCGGATTCATCGACACGCCCCGGTTGTGCGGCCGACGCCCGAGCCAACGCTTGCGACCGGCCTTGCCCCACGACACGGTCTCCTTGTCCAGGTTCCCGACCTGACCGATGGTGGCGTAGCAGTCCAGGTGGATGCGCCGCACCTCGCCCGAGGGCAGCTTGACCTGCGCGTAACTGCCTTCCTTGGCCATCAGCTGGGCCCCCGCACCCGCCGAGCGCACGAGCTGGCCTCCCTTGCCCAGTCGCAGCTCGAGGTTGTGAATGATCGTGCCGAGAGGGATCCTGCGCAGGGGCAGGGCGTTGCCCACGTTGACCTGCGCATCCTCACCCGACATCACGGAATCGCCGACCGCCAGCTGATGCGGACAGAGAATGTAACGCTTCTCTCCGTCCGCGTAATGCAACAGCGCAATGTGGGCCGAACGATTCGGGTCATACTCGATCGCCGCCACCTTGGCTGGAACGCCGTGCTTGTCGCGACGGAAGTCCACCGCCCGATAGCGCCGCTTGTGGCCACCGCCACGGAAACGAACCGTGATCCGTCCCCTGTTGTTGCGGCCTGCACGCGACGGGTTGCCGCTGGTCAGGCTTCTCTCCGGCGCTTTCCGAGTCAGCTCGTCAAAGGTCGCAACGGTCTGGAACCGGCTTGCCGGATTGATCGGTCTACGTTTCTTAGTTCCCATCGCTCACTCCACGAGATCGGCCGCACGGGCGGCTCGGCGTTCTTGATTCGTCAACGTCATCAGACGCCCTCGAAGAACTCGATCTTCTGAGCCTCGTCGGCAAGGCGCACATAGGCCTTTTTCCATTCCGGAGTCAGGCCGGAGGTACGTCCCTGGCGTCGCAACTTGCCATGCATGCGGGCCACGCGCACATCCGCGACCTTGACCTTGAACTGCATCTCGACCGCCCGGCGAATCTCCAACTTGTTCGCCCGCCTGTCCACCTCAAAGGCGACGATGTTCCGGGAGTCGCGCAGCTCGGTCGACTTCTCCGTGATCAACGGGCGGCGGATGACGTCTTGCAGTCTCATTTTTCCAGCACCTCCGTCAGGCGCTGCAACGCGGTGCGGCTGACGACGATCTGAGAGCGCCCGACCACGTCGTAGACATTGATCGCCAACGCATCCACCGCCTTGACGGCGGGATTGTTGCGCGAGGCGAGCATGAGATTCTCGTTTTCCATGCTGTCGACGAGCAGGGCCTTCTCAGCCACGCCGAGTCCCACCAGGCGCCGCATCAGATCTTGCGTCTTGTGGCTCTCGAGTTCGAAATTCTCCAGCACCACCAGCTGCTCTTCGGCCACCTTGCGTGACAGTGCCGACTTCAGCGCATTGCGCTTCTCGCGCGGCGAGAGATTCTTTTCGTGAGAGCGCGGCTGTGGACCGTGCACCGTTCCTCCAGAGCGCCATAAGGGCGTGCGGACGGAGCCGACCCGCGCCCTTCCGGTGCCCTTCTGACGCCATGGCTTGCGCCCGGATCCCTGGACTTCGCCGCGCGTCTTCGCCTTGTGGGTGCCGCGCCGCTGCGCCGCTCGCCAGGCCTCTACCGCAAGGTGAATCAGGTGTTCCTTGAACGGGTAGCCGAAGACCGACTCCGGGAGCTCCAGCTCACCGACCGCCTGGTTGTCGAGATTCTTGACTTCGACTTTCATCTTCAGCCTCATGGACTTCAGCCGCGCTTGGCGCGCCGCAGCACGACATAGCCGTTACGTGGACCCGGAACCGCGCCTTCCAGGAAGATGTGATTCCGCTCTTCATCGATCTTGACGATCTTCAGGTTCTTCACCGTGATGCGTTTATTTCCCATCTGACCGGCGCCGCGCATTCCCGGGAAGACACGCGAGGGATACGACGACTGGCCGATCGAGCCCGGAGCGCGATGAAACATGGAGCCGTGGGTGGCTCGCCCGCCGGCGAACCCGTGACGTCGGACGACGCCCTGAAATCCCTTGCCCTTGCTCGTTCCCTGCACGTCCACATGCTCTTCGACGGCGAAGATGGAAGCGCGCACTTGCTGCCCCGGCTGGGCGTCCTCGCCTTCGTCGAGCATGAACTCAGCCAGCCGCCGGGTCGGAGCGACTCCGGCACGCTTGAAATGGCCCTGCGTCGGACGATTCACCCCCTTCGGCGTTCGCTCTTCGACCAATCCGAGCTGTACGGCCTCATAGCCGTCGCGCTCGGTCGTCTTGCGCTGCACGACGAGGCAGGGCCCGGCCTTGATCACCGTGACGGGTATCGCCGTGCCGTCCTCGGTGAAGATCTGGGTCATCCCCAGCTTTCTGCCCAGCATGCCGTTCATCTCGTCATCCCCCTTGTCACTTGCCGAACGCCTTGATCTCGACATCCACTCCGGCAGGCAGCTCGAGCTTCATCAGTGCGTCCACCGTCTGACCCGTGGGTTCGTAGATGTCGAGCAGGCGCTTGTGCGTCCGGATCTCGAACTGCTCACGCGACTTCTTGTCGACGTGTGGAGAACGATTTACGGTGTACTTCGCGATGTGCGTCGGCAAGGGAATGGGTCCCACGACCCGCGCACCGGTGCGCCGTGCCGTATCCAGGATCTCGTGCGTCGACGCGTCCAGGATGCGGTAGTCGTAGGCCTTGAGGCGGATTCGAATCTTCTCGTTCACCATGATCGTCGTTCCTTGCTGCCGCGCAATCAGCTATCCGTATTGCCCTGTCGCCGTTACTCCACGATCTCCGTGACGGTGCCGGCTCCCACCGTGCGGCCGCCTTCACGAATCGCAAACCGCACGCCCTTCTCCATCGCGATCGGCGCGATCAATTCCACCTGCAAGCTCACGTTGTCGCCCGGCATCACCATCTCCGTGCCGTCCGGCAGCGTCGCCACACCCGTCACGTCCGTCGTCCGAAAGTAAAACTGCGGACGATACCCGTTGAAAAACGGCGTGTGACGACCCCCCTCTTCCTTCGTCAGCACGTACACCTCGCCCTTGAACTTCGTGTGCGGCGTGATCGAACCCGGCTTCGCCAACACCTGACCCCGCTCCACCTCGTCCTTCTTCGTCCCCCGCAGCAACACCCCCACGTTGTCGCCCGCCTGACCCTCGTCCAGCAGCTTGCGAAACATCTCCACACCGGTCACCACCGTCTTCGAGGTCGGATGAATCCCCACGATCTCCACCTCGTCCCCCACCTTCACCACTCCCCGCTCGATCCGACCCGTCACCACCGTCCCACGACCCGAAATCGAGAAGATGTCCTCGATCGGCATCAGAAAATCCTGATCGATCGCCCGCTCCGGCTGCGGTATGTAGCTGTCCACCGCCTCCATCAACTCCCAAATCGGCTTGCACGCCGCCGAGTCCGCATCGTCCGACTCCAACGCCTGCAACGCCGATCCCCGAATCACCGGAATCTCGTCCCCGGGATACTCATAACTCGACAACAGCTCCCGAATCTCCAACTCCACCAGATCCAAAAGCTCCTCGTCGTCCACCATGTCGCACTTGTTCATGAACACCACGATCGCCGGCACACCCACCTGGCGCGCCAACAATATGTGCTCCCGCGTCTGCGGCATCGGACCGTCCGCCGCCGAAACCACCAGGATCGCACCGTCCATCTGCGCCGCACCCGTGATCATGTTCTTCACGTAGTCCGCGTGACCCGGACAGTCCACGTGCGCGTAGTGACGATGCGCCGTCTCGTACTCCACGTGCGCCGTCGCAATCGTGATCCCACGCTCCCGCTCCTCCGGCGCCTTGTCGATCTGGTCGAACGGCGTGAAATCCGCCCAACCCTTCGACGCCAATGTCTTCGTGATCGCCGCCGTCAACGTCGTCTTGCCGTGATCCACGTGACCAATCGTCCCTATGTTCACGTGCGGCTTCGACCGCTCAAACTTCGCCTTGGCCATGACCCTTGATATGCCTCCTGAAGAATTTGCCCCACGAGCCGCCCTTCACGCGGCGACCGGAGATTTGCGCCTTCGGATTTGCCGTGCCTCTCGTCCCATGGAGCCCACGACCGGATTTGAACCGGTGACCCCTTCCTTACCAAGGAAGTGCTCTACCCCTGAGCCACGTGGGCAGAAAGAAGCCGTCAACCCCCCTATGTCGCTCACCCGAGCGGGGTCGACAGGCAAACCGCTGGAGTATATGCCTCCAATTCCTGGCTGTAAAGCGCGAGATCGACAGCCGATTCGACACCCCGACCGCTGCCGCTTCCGGCGCAGGAAATGCCATTTTGACAGAAGGAATCCGAGTTGTCCACCCCACCCACCACCGGTTGCTCAGCAAGGACCGACCCAGCGAAGATCGTCTCTGCAGGTCGGTTGAAGAATGGAGCGGGAGACGGGAATCGAACCCGCGACCAACGGCTTGGAAGGCCGAGACTCTACCACTGAGTTACTCCCGCTCGTTCCCAACGACCCGCCCGACTTGGGGCTTGAGGCTTGGGGCTCAAGCCTCACGCCTCAAGCCCGATGGTTCATGGTGGAGGCGGATGGATTCGAACCACCGTAGGGCTTAGCCCGGCAGATTTACAGTCTGCTGCCATTGACCGCTCGGCCACACCTCCACAGTGCCGCAAAGACCCAGGCTCTCCGGAGCGCTCATGACTGGAGCCGGCACTCGGATTCGAACCGAGGACCTGCTGTTTACAAGACAGCTGCTCTACCCCTGAGCTATGCCGGCCGGCTCCATCCGACCCGGCGGGCGGATCGGAGTGCCGCACGGCGACGGCGAGACCGGCTCCCGGCGGGCGGAGCAGAGTCTAGCGAGATGCGTCGAGACTGGCAACCCGAGGCTGCCGCTTTCGGGTCGCCCGAACGAGCTCCGAGTCTTCAATCGATCGGCTCGGGTACCGGACTCGCCATGGCGAGTCCATCCGCGCTGCGCTGGCGAACCACTTCGTAGAGAATCGCCGCGGCCGCCGTCGCCAGGTTCAGCGAGGCGACTCGACCACGCATCGGGAGTCCGATCAAGCCATCACACAACGCTCGGGTTTGTTGCCGCAGCCCCTTCTCCTCGCCGCCAATGCAGAGTACCACCCGCTCGCCGAGATCGAACTCCCATGGCGGCCTACCCGATGGGTCGGCGCCGTAGACCCAGTAGCCTTGTCTTTTCAGCGCCTCCAGGGCCTGGCGACTGTTCGCAATCCGCTCGCTCGCGATCCACTCCGAGGCGCCGGCCGCCGTCTTGGCCGCCGCCGGGCTGAGCGGCGCGCTTCCCCGGTCTCGGATCAGGACTCGATCCACCCCTGCCCCTTCGCACACGCGTAGCAGCGCACCCAGGTTTCTCGGATCTTGCACGTCCTCCACCAGGACCACGAGGTCTGCGGACCCGCTTCCTGCCGCCGACGACTCCGTGCGCAGGCGAGCCGCAAACCCATTGTGGCGGCCGCCGTGAGCCAGGTGGTCGAGATCGTACTCCGGCACGACGGCGCACTCGACGCCGCGCTGCGCCGCCAGTGCCTGTAGCTCCTCCCGGCGCCGTCCGCCCCGGCGAGCGGAGACGAAAACGCAATCGATGTCGCCTGGACGGTGGCGGAGCGCTTCCCGCACCGGATGGAATCCGAAGAGGTGCTCTCCAGTCATCGCGATCGGCTCTCTCTTCCGGCCGAGCTCAGCTTTCCTGCACCAGGACGACCGCCAGCGCCGCGATGCCTTCGCCTCGGCCGATCGGACCCAGGCCCTCTTGCGTCGTCGCCTTCACACTCACCCGGTCCGGATCGAGATCCAGGGCGGTGGCGATACGGCGCCGCATTGCATCCACGTGCGGTGCCAGTTGCGGCCGTTCCGCCAAGACGGTGATGTCGCAGTTGACGACCCGCGCTTCCTTCGCGAATACGAGCTCGCGCACGCGGTGCACCAGTTCCATGCTGTCGACGCCCTCCCAGCGTGCGTCGCCCGGCGGAAAGTGCCGACCGATGTCGCCGATCGCCAACGCACCCAGCATCGCGTCGCAGAGTGCGTGAAGAACGACGTCCGCGTCGCTGAACCCCTCCAGGCCGATCTCAGATGGGATCCGCTCGCCGCCGAGCACCAGCGGCCGCCCGGCAACCAGCCGATGGACATCATAGCCCTGTCCGATGCGGTAGCTCATTCGCCCGCCTCGGCAACGGTCTCGCCGTGCGCACTGCGCAGGAGGAATTCGAGCACCTTGAGATCGGCGACACGGGTCAGCTTGGGGTTCGGATGTGTGGCCACCACGACCCGTACCCGGCTGCCCGGCAACCGTTCGACGAGCGATGCCTCGTCAGTGCCCTGGAAACCATCCGCGGAGGCCTGTTCTTGTGCCCGCCGGAGCAGGGCGCGGCGGAAGACCTGTGGCGTCTCGGCGCGGAAGAGGTCCCCCCTGGGCACCGTCTCGACGACCGCTTCCCCGCGAACCCGCTTCAGCGTGTCGGTTTCGGGCCGGCCGAGAATGGCGGCGCCCGAGAGGTCAGCGGCTTCGACAGTTCGTCGCACGTCGTCGGTGGATACCGCCGGACGCGCTCCATCGTGGACCAGAATGAAGTCGTCGTCATCACCGTTGTCCGCTGCCAGGGCGAGCATCACGGACTCCTGGCGCGACGCTCCGCCGGCCACGAAGTGAAGCGCTGGGCTGAGAGCACCGAAAGCATCTCGCGCCGCCTCGACGCGATCTCGCGGCACGGCGACCACGATGCGGTCGACGCCGGCCGCCAGGAGTCGCTCTAGGGTCCAGGTCAGCACCGGCCGCTCGACGACGCCGGCCCAGAGCTTGGGCTCTTCGCCGCGGAATCTACGGCCGGCGCCGGCCGCCGGCACGAGCGCGATGAGTTGGGGCATCTTGGCGTCCCCGGATCCTGACGATCCGGTCTAGACCGTCAGCAGATCGTTCTCTTTGACCTCGAGGCTCTGGTTGATCTCGGCGATGTAGTGGTCGTGCAGCCTCTGGATCTCCTCCAGGCCGCGATGCTGCTCGTCTTGACCGATCTCCTTCGCCTTCTCCTTGCTCTTCAGTTCGTCGTTGCCCTCGCGACGGGCTTGACGGACTCCGTTGCGCGCCGCCTCCGCGTACTCGTGGGCGTGCTTGACGATCTCGCGCCGCCGCTCTTCGGTCAGGGCTGGAATCGGGATGCGAATGATCTTGCCGTCGTTGGACGGATTCAAGCCGAGATCCGACTGCATGATCGCTTTTTCGATCGCTGCCGCCGCGCTGGCGTCCCAGGGCTGGGCAACGATCGTCTGGGCGTCCGCGACCGAGAGATTCGCCAGTTGGTTGAGCGGCGTCTGCGTGCCGTAGTAGTCCGCGGTGATGCCTTCGAGCAGGGTCAGCGATGCGCGTCCGGTGCGCAGATGCCGCAGCTCCTCGTGAAAGTGATCCAAGGCCTGTTTCATCTTGAGTTCGGTAT
>Ga0307436_1000049_pt1 | contig 44829 bp, 60 predicted proteins | sample SalMarWE160440MG_FD_202513 | JGI IMG/M metagenome (GOLD analysis project Ga0307436, IMG submission 202513) | Salt marsh sediment microbial communities from the Plum Island Ecosystem LTER, Massachusetts, United States - WE1604-40 | ecosystem: Environmental > Aquatic > Marine > Intertidal zone >...
GGAGGGACGATTACTCGGCCGATGAATGATACCATTACCCGTTCGCAATACCCTCTCCCAGCAAAAATATGGAAGAGCCGTTAAATATAAAGATCAGAAAAAAAATTTGCCCCCTGGGGGGGGGGGTCGCGCATGGACAGGGATGGTGATAGCCATTGCCTATCGGATGGCGAAACATTATAGTTATAATCAATTGGATTTCCCGTCCGGGAATGGCATAATGTAACCGTACCCAGCGGATTGGCCGCCGGGACATACCAGAGGTAAATATCATGAGCAATGAATTTGATTCATACGTGGTGGTTATGGTCGACAATGGCACCGGTGCCGTGAAGACACATGCGGAATGGGAGGCCGGCTCCACACAATCCGAATTGTACGCGAAGGCATCGGCTGCCATCGCGGCGGTGATTGCGGAAACCGGGCATCAAAATTATACCACGCATGTGCACCTGATGGCCGCATAACATTCCAACGTCGGCGGGCGTGACAGGCCCGCCCTCGATGCAATGTCGCATCATCGGGAAAGGAACCTGAAATGAAAGCGAATCAAATCGTAGAACCCATCATCAACGACGCATTCACCACCGTAACGTTCAACGTGCGCGGACACAAGCCCCTCGTGCTGGACATGGACAAGCTGCATCCGGACATTGTCAAGCGGGCGGCGTGCGTGGGCATGGCCCAGGTGCGAATCAACGACGCGGCGGCAATTGGCCGGACGGACAAGGAGGGCCGCATCATCCCCGATGCCGACCGGACGGCCATGAAATACGAGGCCATGAAACGGCTGGTCGAACATTACATGACCGGCACGGCGGAATGGGCGCAACGCGTGGCCAAGGGCAAAGGTGACGCGGGGCAGACGAGCCTAACCCTGCGGGCCTTGGCGATGGTCCAGGGCGTCGACGTGGAAACCATGCGCGAGCGGGTGGAGGCCAACGCCGAAAAACGCGGGGTGACGGTGCGGGCGTATTTGGCCAAGGTCGCCACATCCGAGGCCGTCCGGCGGAAAATGGACGAATTGCGCGGGCCTGCGGCGGTTGACGCGGATGACATGCTCGATGAGCTGGGCGAATCGGACGACGCGCCGAGCGACGACGCGGACGATTAACCCACGACGAATCGGGGAAGGGCCTTCGGGCCCTTTTTTCACGTCCGGGATTCGGCGGGCGGGCGCATGGGCCAAAATGGCCGGTTTCGGCGGGGCGCAAATGCCCGGCATGGGGGCAAATTTGCGCCGTAATGCATGGTATATGCATTTCCCATACCCGTGCCCATCCGCGACCCGCGCGCCCCATACGCGATGGCAACAACGACGCGCTACTACCCGCTACTACGTGTCGGCGGCGGCGGCGCACGTGGTTACCCCCCCCTCTCTTTTTTTCCCAGTTTGCGATGGACCTTTTTATCTCAGGCGAAAAGTGTAGTCAGATTTTTTTTTTTTTTTTTTTTTCTCTACAACACAACAAGGCTTTCCGCCTGGGAAAATTAGGGGAGGGCCCCTCACCGCCGGCGCCGGCGCCGCGTTGTGCGTCGTCGTTGCGCGTTGCGCCATGTCGTCGTCGTGTTATCTCTTGGTTGACAACCACGTCGTCGTCGTGATACGATCAACCATCGCCGGCACATTGTCGGCATCTTTAGGAGAGCTAGGGTGACAGTCCACTACTATGAAACGAGGCTCGCGAGGCAAATTTTTATGCACATGTGGCTTGCAGCCCTGCTGCGGATCAAGCACAGGGGAGAGCGGAAATGAAGCTGGCTAATCGGGATCAAAAATTAATGTGTAAGGATGAGTATGGTTGGACGCTCGTTGATTATCCGTGGCCAACATGCAGCGATACGCTATGTCTTACGCCGTATCCAATTAGCGTCAAGCGGAAAAGGCAACTGACAGGGAGGTGGGAACGCAGGCTCGGTATTAATTATCCTATATCAACAGAGGAACGGAAATGAAGCTGACACACGAGGATCGGAAGAAGTTCACCTCCGGCGCGAAGTTCACGGATGCGGAGGTCAGGAATATTCGATCCGTTGCCCGAGCGGGCGAGGTCTCGGCCCGGGATCAGGCGAGGTTCTACGGCTGTGGGGTCGAGACCATGCGGCGGATTATCAGGGGAGAGACCTACTGGTGGGTCGCCGACGAGGAAGAGGAGCTGTTGGAACGGGCCGAAGGATCGGGCCAAGGGCTTGAGCGGCTGCAGGGAGAGGCCGAGAAGTCCCCCGAGGGAATGCTGCGGGAGCTGGAGGAGCAAGAGTCGCTCAAACGGCTCGCAGAGCTGGGGATTGAGGTTCCGGGAGATGGGAAATGAGAGAGATGCTGGATCGAGGGGAACAAAGGTTCGCGTTGTTTGCCGTCAAGCAAGCGGAGATGAGGCTTGTCGGGAAAGGAACGCAGGGAGAGTGTGCGAACATCGCAAAGAGCTATGCGGTGGACTATCGGGAGATGCTGCTCATTCCGATAGTAGACCTTGGGCTGGTTACGGAAGCAGCGCTGGGAGAGGAGAAGGAAACATGCTGAAGCCCGGACAAAGGTGCATCATCGTACCAGCCAAGCTGATGGACCCGAAATTGGTTCGCCACTTGGGAAAGATCGTGACTACGGCTAGGGTCCTCAAGGTGTTGAGGGATGGCCTTATTGGTTAGTTGACCCAGTACTGCGCGTCGAAGATGGAAGAGAAATCGTTTGGCGCGAGCCATACCTCCAGCCACTGCCGGACTTGGACGAAGAGCTGGAGGACGAACGCGAACTGGTTGTTGTCCGGCCGTAGGGAATGGCTGACTGGATTCACAACATTGAAACTGAAAGGAATTGAAATGACTGAACGTAAGAGACATGTACACTATCAATGTATTCGTGCGCTTGCTGATGGCTGGGGAATTGAATATTACTTTATCCCTGGAGATGAGTGGATAAAAGCCACACACCCTTTATTTAATGTAAATAATGAGTATCGAATCATCCCAGATAAAGATGGCTGGCTACCTTGGTATGGCGGGGAAGAGTGCCCATTACCGGAGGATACCATAATTGAATGTAAATACATCCTCGCGGTTAGTTCTAAGGTGCGAGCGGGGGCCAAGAACTGGCAAACATCATTCCTCTATCGTCCAGTTGATCCCTATGCTGAACTGAAAGCGGCGGCCAAAGACCCGACGAAACAGATTAGCGTTGGAGGAATATGGTGGTATAATTGTGGAGAAATTCAATGGAGGTGGGATTCGCCGCCGGAATGCTATCAAATACGCGATAAGCCGCAGGCGGATCCATATGCTGAACTGAAGGCAAAGAATATTGAAGGGTTCCGAGTTAGGGTTCAGTGCCTTCCAGGGGCATGGTCTGATTGGATAACTTGCCCTACTTTCCTGGATTGGATACAACCCCCCGAGGAGTACGAGTTCGAACTGATACCGAAGACCCGCAAGGTAAAGCTGTATCAATGGCTTTTTAAAGATGGAGAGTATGATTATCGTCTAATTAATCATACATCTTTTAATCACGTACATAGTGCTTGGGTAGTTCGTCGCCTAGATGAAACCATGATCGAAGTTGAAGTACCAGCCCAAGACTGAGGGCAGCTCAAGGGATTGGGCCAAGCTCGATCCCTTCGGCGGCCATGTGGTCGAACTGAGATGAAAGGAAGTGAAATGGGATTTTACATTGATCCAGTGGATTGCTCGAAGGAAGCGTGGCTCCAGCAGGCACTTGACGGGGGCCGGGCGATTGCAACCTGGCCAGAACTCGCCCAGGACGGGCGCATCACCCTTTGCTTGGTGGACAACGGGGCCTTCACGGCCTTGGGAGTTTGCTTCAACCAGAAAGAGCTAGACGCCGTCGCCCGTCCGGACGGAAGGTTCAAGCGATTCTTCCACGTCGACCGGGAGCTGGTGAAGGAGCAAGTTCCGGTGTTGGACCAACTGCTGGACAAGGCATGAAAAACGATCAAAACTGGACTCTCCGCTACGCGCGGACGGGTCGCGAGGCCTTCGGGCACGATGTGGTCTTCCCCCTCGCGGGGGATCGAGCTGTGTGGATCTTCGCCGTGTTCGGCTGGGGATTCCTTTTGGGACTGATTGTTGGAGGACTGTGAAATGAAAGTCGAAGAAATGCTGGAAGAAATCCGCGAGACCCTCACCTCGCGGGGGGTTGAGGAAGTAGACAGGTACCTGATAGCTACGGACAGACAGGAAGACGGAGATGAGGAGTCTACTATGGCCATCGCGTCGAACAGGTGGGGTCCCAATGACTCCCTGGTGCTGCTGGAAATCTTAGCCCAGGTATACCGAGGGGAGGCCGAGAGGGGAGGCGCACGAACTCTGTCTTGACATTGAATGACGGCCGCGTTATGATGCCATTCATGGTTCGCATAACGCGACCGGAAAAGGAGAAGCAAGATGCACACTCAACCATTCAGGCGATTTCTCGCCCTCCTGTTGGAGGTTGCCGAGCTAACGGGTCTGGAACGCCAAGCAGCCATCAACTCGATGCAGTACAAATCCCACGGGAAGGGGCGGGGAACTCCTCCCAGGAACTTCCTAACCTCTCGCTCGAAGTACATGCCGCACCAGGGCAAGAGGGAAATGACCCGGCGCATGGGGAGAATCTAGCATGTCCCTCGGTGAGAAACTCCTCATCATAGCTGCAGCCATCGTAATCTGGGTTGCTGCAAACTACCTCCTCTGGGAAATAGTGCAAGCCCTGTGATCGTCCAGCCTACAGCCTCTCCATCGGGGGCTGTGGGATGGGCTTGTCCCATTCGGAGTCTGCCAATCGCCGCAAAGGATGGCATCAGCAGGCTGGAAACGGCCTACAAACTCCTAGGAGAGAAACAAATGGCAAAGCATGAAGCCACCAAGCAAGAAGTTGAGAAAGCACCCAAGGAAGGAACTGAGCAAGACGCGCCGGCCAAGCCCAAGGCCAAGCCCGAAGTCACCGAGGTCCAGATGACTGATGGCCGCAAGGTTTCATTTGTCGGCAAGAAGCAGCTTCTCAAGACAGTCCTGGAAAGTGAGCATCCGGAGGTCCGGTTCGACTTCCGTAACGGCGAAACTCGCACCTTCCGAGTTCCGCAGGTCCTCCTGCATCGGTTCGCGTCGCACGGCGCCAGCCAGAAGATCGGCGATGAATGCTCCGGAGTGGAGAAGATCGACGACATGGTCCTCGCTGTGGACGACATCATTGCCCGACTGGACAAGGGCGAATGGGGTGCCACGCGCAAGGCAGGGGATTCCTTCTCCGGCGCATCCGTGGTCATCAAGGCGATCTGCGAGGTTTCCAAGAAGTCCGTGGAAGAAGTCAAGGCATTCCTCCAGGGCAAGCTGGACAAGGCCAAGGAAAAGGGCGAACCCCTCTCTCGTGCCGCACTCTACGCGAGCTTCCGCAAGCCCGGCACCAAGACCGGCGACCTGATCGCCAAGATGGAGGCCGAGGATGCCGCCAAGAAGGGCGGAGCCAATGCAGACGAAATGTTGGCAGAGCTGTCCTAATCCAGGAACCTAGCTCAAGCCCCCTTCGGGGGGTTTCGGCGAGGTCCCAGGCAATCCCACGGCGAGTGCTTTCCTTCCTTTCCCACTCGCCAGCCGTGGGACCTCCCCCCAATTTTGGAAGGGAGGGAAAGGAAAACCCATGATCAAATCTTCAAACATGACGCCGAAAGAAGAGTTCAGATTGAATGGTCAACTGTCTGAACAGACAGCATTGAAGCTTCTGGACGCAGTAGACAGATCGGAGTCCCTGCAGGGGATCAACGCCTATATTGAAGAGGCAATGGGCTCGTTTCCGGGAGAGGACTTCCTGGAATCCATCAAGACCAAGATGACGAACCTAGCTAGGATCTTGCGTGGTAACAACCGCAAGGTCCTGAATGACATCATCGCTGAGCTCGACGAGGTAGCCATGCTAACCTACGACGAGGCAGCATACGGACGAGATGAGCTGAGAAGTGCGCTCAACGCGATCAGATGAACCAGCACGATTACTTTTCTATGGATGCGATGAGCCGAGCTAGGTACAACGCGCAGCAAGCAGCGATTGATCGGGCGCAAGAAACACTTAGTAACAGGAGAAAAGAAATGACAGCCACTAAAACCTACCGTGCTCTATCCATGATTGAGCAAGTAGAACTGCAGCAAGAGGTGGAGCGTCTACGTGCTCATCTTGATTTACTTCTCAATCAAAAACCGATTCTTAAACAGCGGCTGGCTGAGATCGAGAAGGCAGAGCCGGTAAAGCAGATTCCCCAAAATTACGCAATTTCAGCAAAATTGATCACGTGGGAGCCAACAGCCAACGAGCAGCAATGGGACGACCGCAGGTACGGCTTTAGCATCACATACGATCCTGGAGAGGCTGACGACTATAAATATTACGCAAGTTGGGGCGAAGGGCCGGAAGACAGTTTCGCAACCCTAGAGGAGGCTCAGCAGTGGTGTCAGAATCTGGCCGATGCGTTAGTGCGTGACTGGTTGAGGTTGGAAAAGCAAGAATTGGAAAGTATCCCGAAAGGCTGGAAGCTGGCGCCAATTGATCCGATTGAGGAAATGCAGATGGCAGCTATTAATGTGGGTAAGTGGGAACCTGTATTTGGTAAAAGAAATTTTATTAGGGCAGATTTTTGCGAAGAGTATAAAGCAGCACTCGCCGCTGCCCCACAACCCAAGGAGTGAATGATGGAAGAGTTTAAACGCGAACATCGCTACAACGTCATTAAGTTGAAAACCGGAAAGCTTGTCGATTGCGTAGTTGTCGAATCAGACTGGCCGGAGTACGAGACGGTTTGGGAGTTGATACAGGATCGAATGGAGGGAAGGCCAAACACCATCGAATCCCAAGCCGCCCGCATCAAAGAGCTGGAGGACCGTGTATTACGAATGATTCGACACGATTTTAACCAAATTTGCGGATATTGTGGCTGGGAGTCTGTAGGCGAAAATAACTGGGAAAAGCTGCAAGAGCATGTCGCTATTTGCAAAGACCATCCACTTGGTAAAGCGAATTTTAGGATCAAAGAGCTTGAGGCCGAGGTTGAACGGCTGCGGAAGGTAGAGTCATGACAAGTCACTTTCGCCCAATGCTGGCGGCTAAAACCGAAGACCTGGGATTACGGTATCCTGTCATAGTCAGCCCAAAACTAGATGGAATACGAGGACTAGTTAGGGCTAGTGGTATCGTATCCAGAAAACTTAAGCCCATCCCAAACATGCATACGACCAGACTGTTCAGCAACCCTGAATTTTGTGGGATGGATGGAGAGCTCATCCTGGGAGAGCCCTATGATGAGGGGGTATATCTGCGTACCAATTCCGCTGTCATGACCATAGAAGGAACTCCAGACGTTAGACTGTATGTATTCGATGATTTTACGAATCCAGACTTGCCCTATCAGCAGAGACTTGATCGGCTACAGGATCGTATTGACGTGCTGAATTGGGGGTTCCCTATTGTGCGTCTAGAATACTGGCATGTAACCTCCAGGGACCAGCTTTTGGAGGTAGAGGATAAGGTTTTGGATAAGGGTTATGAGGGGCTGATCATTCGGTCCCCTCAGGGCAGTTACAAGTACGGCCGATCCACGCTTAATCAGCAAGGGATGTTGAAGCTCAAGAGGTTCGCTACAGGGGAGTGCAGAATCGTTGGATTCATTGAGGGCTTCACCAATCAGAATGCTGCTGTCGTTGATAAGTTAGGACTGACAAAACGCTCCTCTCACAAGGAGAACCAGATACCAACTGGAACTCTTGGGGCGTTGTCCGTAATAGATACTGTGACAGGGTGCCAGTTTGAGATAGGAACTGGATTTACGGAGGCTCAAAGGAATGAGATTTGGGCACATCGTGAGCAGTATCTAGGAAAGTATGCTTCCTACCAATACTTCCCGATAGGTGTGAAAGACAAGCCCAGGTTCCCATCTTATAGAGGCTTACGAAGCACAATCGACTTCGATTCTCCTGAATGAGAATGATCTCTGTATTGACAAACGGGTGGGCATGCCGTATCATGTCCGCGTAATGCCACCATTCATCGACCGAGAAAAGGAGTGCCCCATGAAATCCCTACCGAGCCGCCTGTCATTCCCCCTTCCGTACCGCGAGCGGGCAGAACACTACGACCACGAAACAGGCCAAACGACCTGGACAACCCAATCCTGGGATCGTCCCGGAGTCCTCTCCGCCCTCGCATCGGGCGCATGGTTCGACCTCCTGCGCTTCTCCCGTTACGACTTCGAGAGCGAGGCCATAGCCCGCTACGCTCGCCAAGCCACCCTGTTCTACAACGAACTCTACGGAGCCTTCGATGCCGCGGCGTAAGAACATTACCCCATCCGCGAGCATCCACCTCCACATTCCGGAGGATGTCAAGGCAAGGCTCGACCTGTTCCTCTACAGCGAGGTCGAGTCCCGCGTCCCGGTCGGGGCCTACCAAGCATTCTTCCAGCAACGTATCCAAGAGTTCTTCGATTGGAAGCGCATCCCCCTGGATTCGTTTGGATTCCCGCCTGGGTATTTCGTAATCGCGCCGAGGGAGATGCTCCAGGCCCTCGTCCAGCGCCTTCATGGGGCGAAAGGAGAAGACAATGCCAACACCTGAACTGGATGCCCAGATTGCAATCTGGCGCCAAAAGGCTCTGGACGACACAATGACCCCAGCTGAGTACAAGCTCGCCATCGACGCACTCCGCGAGGGCCGAATGTCAGCCGCGCGGGCCAGTGATGCCGCCCGCCGGAAGAAGGCAAGGGCCGTAGTCCCGGAGGCGGATGACCTGCTGGCCGAGCTTGGAGGAGAGTAACGTGGGAAAGTGTGAAACTTGTAAGTTCCAGGTTGACCTGACCTGCCGCCGCTATCCACCCGTAGCCAGCGTCATAGTCATGCCGGTGAAAAGCCCGCTCGGCCAGATGAGTATGAACCCAATGACAGTCTGCGCTTGGCCCTCGATTCAAGAAGATTTCTGGTGCGGAGAGTATGCACCAGCATTGCTGTCGTAGTTCTATCCACTGAGAAAGGAATCATGATGAAGATGTATGCGTATGTATCGAACGAGTTCTCGCTCAATGAGTTCCGCAAGGAAACCAACCTTGAGTCCCAGGTGCGATGCTGTATTTTTTCCGTCGACCCTGACATGGCTCGCGTGGGATGGTTCCTCGTTGGGGAGGTCGAGTTCACATTCTCTCCCTACACTGACACAAGCGTTGTCAAGAACGCCACCGAAATCTTCAATTCGAAGATCAAGGAGATCCAGGCAAACACCGAAAAGGAGATCACTCGAATCCGCCGGGTGCGGGATGACCTGCTGGCTCTGCCTTCCCTGGGAGACTGACCATGCGCCCACCATTCCCACAAGTGCTGGATAACACAATGATTTCGGCCTTCAAAGCTTGCCCGCGAAAGTTCCAGCTCGAATACCTCGACCATTGGAAGCCCAAACTCCAGAGCGTCCACCTGCATGCCGGGGCAAGCTACGCAAAGGGCTTGGAAGTCGCCCGGACGGCATTCTTCCAGGACGGCAAGCCGGAGTCCGATTCGGTCGCAGCGGGCCTGGAAGCCCTCATCAAGGCATACGGAAACTTCGAATGCCCGTCGGACAGCGCCAAGTCCCTCGAACGAATGTGCGGGGCCTATGAGTTCTACATGGACCAGTATCCCATGCCGGAAGAGAAGGCTCGGCCCCACATCTTCCCATCCGGGAAGCATGGGATTGAGTTCTCGTTTGTCGAGCCGATTGACCTGCGTCATCCCGAAACGGGCGACCCACTTCTATACTGCGGTCGGATGGACGAAGTCGTTGACTTCGCGGGCGGCATATTCGGAGAGGACGACAAGACCACCTCCCAGCTCGGCGCCTCCTGGCCCAAGCAATGGGACCTCCGCGCGCAGTTTACTGGATACTGTTGGGGCGCTGAGCGAGCCGGGATTCCACTCCAGGGATTCCTAATTCGTGGGGTATCGATCCTGAAGACCAAGTACGATACCCTCCAGGCGGTGACCTACCGATCTCCCTGGATGATCGAGCGCTGGTACGCTGGACTCCTCCGCACGATCTCCAGGATGATGCAATGCTGGGAAGAGGGCGTCTGGGATTACGACGAAAGTGATGCCTGTTCGGCCTATGGAGGGTGCTTGTTTCGGCAGCCCTGCTTGAGCGCCGATCCACAGCCGTGGCTGGAAGGCTCGTTCGTCAAGCGAATTTGGGACCCGGTAAATCGGAAGGAGGAAGAAGCATGAGCGCGGAAAGAATGTTTGAGGTAATACTGAATGTCATGGTTGAGGAGTCTTGGGACGCAGATCTACCGGCTGCAGTCTACTTCGACTATCAGCCCCCAGAGAAGGCAACTCCAGACTACCCAGGATGTGGGGCCTCCGTTACGCTCAACCGGGTGATGGTTAAAGAGGTAGACTTGTTACCAGCACTCTCGCAAGGGCTTATTGAAGCTATTAAGCGAGAATGCCTCAGCTCCGTCCAGACTGGTCCAGAGGACTGACATGCACGGAATCGGAACAGTCCATTACTACGAGGGCAGCCAACTCATCGGCTCGCGTGAGATCTGGTGTGCTCTCGTCCGCACGGCTGGGGATCACGTAGCCTCCGTATTCTACCCAAACATTGCCCACTTCTGCCAGGAATGCGGCGAGATCTGGGCGCGGGAGATCATGGCATTCTCGTTTGACTACCAGCCCCTCCTCGCTAAAAAGTGGTCCGCTCGGGAGCAGCTCTGCCCAATGCACGGAGGCGGGGAGCTGCTTGGAGAGCACCTCGACCAGTACCCACTATCCCTCCTCAAGCGCGAGTTCAACCTTCTTTTGGCCCAAGCATGTCAGAGCATCTAACCCTTATTGCAATCGTACTTCTCACACTCGCAATTCTACTGGAGATATTTTCATGACAGACTACCAACTCCCTGGGTACAACGTACTCCTAATGGGGCCAACTGGCACCGGTAAGACCCACGCAATCGGAACGCTGGTTGACCTGGGACTAGACGTCCACTTCTTCGCATTCGAGTCTGGATCGGAATCGCTCCTCGGCTACTACACAGACCGCGGGGAGAAGGTCCCGAAGAACCTCCACGTCACCACAGTCAAAACGGCGAGCGCCTCCTGGACCGAGATGGCGGACGCCGTGCGCAACGTCAATATTCTGTCCTACGATGCCCTGAAGAAATCCTCCGACCCACATCGCTCCAAGTATAATCAGATGGAGCAGTTCCTCCGCACGTTCGCAGATGTCGTGGACGATCAGGGGAATAAGTATGGACCCGTTGACTCCTGGGATCAGTCCCGCGCAATCGTGATCGACGGGTTGACTGGCCTGGGGGACGCCTGCCTCAAGGCCGTCATCGGCGGGAAGGCCGATCGGGACCAGAAGGATTGGGGGCTGGCGCAGAACATCCTGGAGAATTTCATCCGCCGAACTTGTGATGGGGTGAAGGCGCATTTCATCCTTCTATCCCACATCGACCGGATAGTGGATGAGGTCTACGGTGGAACAAAGCTCATGGTATCGACCCTTGGCAAGGCCCTCCCACCGAAGATTCCTCCAATGTTCAGCGACGTAATCCTCACCACGCGTGAGGGGACGCAGTGGTACTGGGACACCGCGGATTCACGGGCTGACCTGAAGACTCGCAACCTTCCAATCGCTACGAAGCAACAGCCAACCTTCGCGGCGATTCATAAAAAGTGGCTGGCAAGGAACGGACTCTGAGACCGTCCGACAGATTAACCAACCCAAAGGAGACAGTCCCCAGTCGACGACACTCAACCTTGAACCCGCTGGAGGCCGGGAAAGCCTACCAATCAAACCATCTATCCGATAAAGGAGTTTTACCATGAACATGTCTATTTTCGATCCTGAATCCTTCCTCGACGCAACACTCGACGCTCCGCTGGAGAAGCGCCCTCCGTTGCCAGTTGGGGACTACACCGCTATCATCACAAAGGTGTCCTCGCGCACATGGCAGGGCAAGGCCGACCCCACCAAGTCCGGTGTTGCCCTGGATGTTGTACTCACTGTTGATGTTCCCTACGAGGTGCAAACGGCCTACGGCTTGATGCCAACACTCTCCCTGCGAGACAGCATCATGCTCGACCTCACACCGCAGAATACCGTCGACCTCTCGCCCGGCAAGAACACGCGCCTGCGCATCTACCGCGAGGCCCTGGACATGAACAAGAAAGGGGATGTCTTCTCGCCTAGGAAGATGGAAGGTCGGCCCGTTCGCATCGCGATCTCCCACGAGATCTACAACGACGCGCCGGTGGAGAAGGTCGGTCAAGTAGTGAGGGTCTGATCATGAGGGAGTATTCTTGCTTCGTAGACTCGGACGGGGAGCTCCGCTTGGTCAGGCGCGTTACTGACGAATGCGGCCGTTGGGAAGATTGGGGTCCGGCGGGTCAAGATGACCTGACTACGATCGCCAGACAGTTACATTTCATATACTACCCACAAGCGCTGTGGCAGGCCCAGGTTCCCTACAACAAGCTTTAACCTTCCGGGAGGGCTTCGGCCCTCCTTTTCTTCTGGGAGCACGCATGAAACGCTACGCATCAGTATCCTCAATCAACATCTCCAGCAATCGGCAGCGTCGCCAATTCGACGAAGAAGCCCTCCGCGAGTTGGTAGAATCCATCCAACGCCCAGCAGGGCTTCTCCATCCCCTCGTATGCCGCCTTGAGGATGACAAGTACATCCTCGTAGCCGGGGAGCGCCGCCTCCGCGCAATCCAGGACATCTATGCCTTGGGCGGAACGTTTAATTTCGCGGGCGAGCCGGTCCTTCCGGGGATGGTTCCCTTCACTCTCCTCCAGGACCTCGACCCAATCCAGATCATGGAAGCTGAGCTCGAAGAGAACACCATCCGCAGGGACCTAACTTGGCAAGAGCGGGCCAACGCAATGTCCCAGCTGGCCGAGCTCCGAAAGGCCCAAGCGGCAGCAAGCAACTCCCCCCCACCGACGATTGTCAGTTTAACTGCCGAGACTCGGGGCACCAAGTATACAGACACAACGCGCAAGGAGCTGATGGTCGCGCGTCATCTGGACGACCCGGATGTCCAGGGGGCAAAATCCCTCGACGAAGCTGTGAAGACCCTTAAGCGCAAGGAGGAACGGAAGCGCAATGCAGAGCTAGCGGTCAGAATCGGCGAGAACTTCTCCTCGAAGGATCATCTGGTAGTCCAGCAAGACGCCGAAACTTGGGCGATGAGTTGCAAGTCTGACCGATTCGACGTAATCCTCACGGACCCTCCCTATGGAATGGGAGCTGATGGCTTCGGGGATGCTGGCGGAAAGACAAGTGGGGGGCACAGCTACACCGATAGCGAGGATATCCTATCCCACATTCTGTCTTGGTTTCCTGAACAGTCATTCCGCATCGCCAAGCAAGCAGCTCACCTATACCTATTCTGCGACATAGACTGGTTCCATACCTGGCGCGATGCCCTTTCGGATGCTGGCTGGAAGGTCTTCCGCACACCTTTGATCTGGTTCAAGCCTTCGGCCTACCGAGCTCCGTGGCCAGAGCAGGGACCGCAGCGGAAGTACGAACTGATCCTGTACGCAGTAAAGGGAGATAAAAAATGCACAGCCCTAGCAGGTGACGTAATCGAATGCCCGCCTGATGAGAACCTAGGCCACAACGCCCAAAAACCTGTGGCCCTGTACCAGGAGCTTCTGCGGCGGAGCGCTCGACCGGGGGAGCGAGTCCTAGACCTGTTTGCGGGGAGTGGCCCCCTTATCCCTGCCGCACATTCCCTTAAGTGCAGCGCAACCTGTGTTGAAATTGATCAGGCTTCAGCCGGCATGGCGCTGGGCCGCTTGCGTGCGCTGGACAATCCGAACTATGTATATGAAGCTTGAGGAGACAAACCATGCCCATGATGGGAGCAGGACCGACCTCCGCCAACATTATGATAGTCGGCGAGGCTTTCGGTGAGCAGGAAGAACGCGCGTGTGAGCCGTTCGTAGGGGCCTCGGGAAGTGAACTAAACCGCATGCTTCATGAAGCGGGGATCATGCGCTCCGAGTGCTACGTGACGAATGTAGTGAATGCTCGGCCTCCTCGAAATGACATAGGGGAATGGATTGCCCTGAAGAAGAAGGACATTACCCAGCGCCATGTGCAGGTAAGGGATAAGTGGGTTCTCCCAATAGTGCGGGATGGCCTCGCCCGGCTGCAGAGGGAGATCGACCTAGTCAAGCCGAATATCATTATTGCCCTGGGGAATACCCCACTCTGGGCCTTGACTGGTGCTTGGGGAATCCTCAAGTGGAGGGGGAGTCAGCTCACTACTGGCGACGGTGTCAAACTGATTCCGACGATTCATCCAGCTGCGATCCTACGCCAATGGGATATGCGGGCAGCTGCAGTGAACGACTTAAAACGCGCGGCTCGAGAGCGCGATTCAAAGGAGTATTCAAATGTCCCGGAGTGGAGCTTTACGATTCGACCCTCGTTTGAGAAAGCTAAGGAAACGCTCGAAGCACTCATTGCTAGGGCAGGGCAGGACGGGGGAGGTCCTGTTTATAGACTGTTGGACAGAAGGGAATCGCCTCTGTGGATTGACTTCGACCTCGAAACTCGCGGGGGGCATATCGCCTGCGCAGGGTTCTCCTGGTCCAGAACCGACTCCATCTGCATCCCATTTATGTGCGTCGAGCGTCGGGCCGGCTACTGGTCATCCGATGAAGAAGCCGAATTGGTTTACCTCATTTATAAACTTCTTACGCACCCTCGGGTAAACGTCCGCGGGCAGAACCTTCTCTACGATTCCCAATACACCTACCGCCATTGGCACTTCGTTCCGCGTGTCGCCCAGGATACGATGATCTCTTGGCACTCGATCTACGCGGGGATGCCGAAGCGACTGGACTTCCAAGCTTCCCTTTTGTGCGACCATTTTGTCTATTGGAAAGATGACGGCAAAACATGGCAGAAGGACGTTGGCGAGGATCAGCTCTGGGCATACAACTGCCAGGACTGCGTCCGCACCCGCGAGGTCGGGGAGGTCGAGCTGGGACTGCTCTCAAGCATGGGCCTGGAGAAGGTCGACCAGTTCCAGCAACAGCTCTTCTGGCCAGTCCTCGACGCAATGAAGCGCGGGGTTCGCATCGACAAGCGGAGGCGCGACGAGTTCGCCATGGAACTTCAGGACGAGGTAGCCAAGCGGGAAGAGTTCTTCCGCGACGTCTTGGGCCATCCATTCAACCCGAACTCGCATCCGCAGATGACCAAGCTGTTCTACGAGGACCTAAACCTTCCTCCGATCATGAGCAAGGCGAAGAAAGGATCCCCAGCACACTTGACCTGCGACGACAAGGCCCTGGAGAAGCTCATGCAACGCGAGCCACTCACCCGTCCGCTTATCCGAGCGATCCAGGAATACCGTTCCCTGGGGGTGTTTCTGTCGACGTTTGTCCTTGCACCACTGGATCAGGACGGGCGAATGCGAACCTCCTACAACATATGCGGAACGGAGACGTATCGGTTCAACTCCTCCAAGAATGCGTTCGGCTCGGGAACGAACCTGCAAAACATCCCGAAGGGCGGGGAGGAAGACGGTCTTACCCTCCCCAACATTAGGTCCCTCTTCATCCCAGATCCTGGATACACATTCTTCGACCTAGACCTGGATCGAGCGGATATGCAAGTTGTTGTATGGGAGGCCGATGAGCCAGAACTCAAGGCTGCCCTGCGGCAAGGCGTTGACATGCACTTGCTCAACGCCATTACCCTAGCTGGACAAAATACCCCAGACCTTACCCGGCTTGTGGAGGGCCATGATGAGTATGACAGGATTAGATCGCAGTACAAACGTGAACGACAACTGGCAAAATCGTTTATCCACGGAACTAACTACGGCGGGGGCCCGCGAACAATGGCGGCAGCTGCTGGAATCAGCATTGCTCAAGCTGAACGATTCCAGCGAATCTATTTCGGTAAGTATCCAGGGATTAAGCGCTGGCATCAGCGTGTCGAGGAGCTTCTCAGATCAAAGCGTTATGTTGAGAATAAATTTGGTTATCGACGCTACTACTTCGAACGAACCGACGGACTCCTCCCCGAGGCCCTAGCCTGGATTCCCCAGTCCACAGTCGCCAATTACATCGACCGAATCTGGCTCCGCATGTTCCAGACGCACCCAGAGATCCACGTCCTGCTGCAAGTCCACGATTCCATCTGCGGTCAGTTTCCCACACACCTCACCCAACCATCCCTCCGCGCGCTCAAAGAAGAAGCCTCCAAAGTCATCATTCCCTACGACGATCCCCTTATTATTCCGGTTGGGATCAAGGTCTCGACCAAGTCGTGGGGAGACGTTACGTGAGCCGAAAACTGAAGGACTGGCTGAGGACCTACGTAGACTACGCCTCGCACACCGAGGCGCCCAAGTTGATGCACTTCTATGCTGGGGTGTGGGCAGTTGCCGGTGCCCTGCGAAAGAAAGTTTGGATCGACCAAGTTGCCTTCCGGTGGATTCCAAACTTCTTCATCATATTCGTGGCCCCCCCAGGCATCGTGTCGAAGTCTACAACTGCTGGAATGGCCGAGGATATTCTCCGCGAGGTCCCTGGGATAAAGTTCGGTCCAGATGTAGTGACATGGCCGGCACTTGTGACTGCCTTCGCCTCTTCCTGTGAGTCGTATGAGTACGATGGAGGTTATCATCCGATGTCACCGCTCAACCTGATTGCTAGTGAGTTGGGAAACCTCATCGATCCCTCGGACAAGGGAATGGTGAACTTATTCATAGACCTGTGGGATGGGCGGAAGGGCCTGGACAAGCAAACCAAAGGTTCCGGCAAGGACCTAGTGGAGGGTCCGTGGATCAACATGCTTGGCTGCACTACTCCCCACTGGATCGCGGACAACATGCCAGCAGCTGCCGTTGGAGGAGGCCTGACTTCAAGGTGCATATTCGTCTACGCTGAGGACAAGGAGCGCTTCATTCCCTATCCCAAGTTTAACTTTCCACCGGATGTCCGACAGATCCGCGAGGACCTCATTCATGATCTTGAGTGGATTTCCCTGAACCTATGCGGGGAGTATGAACTAACCCCTGAGGCCCGTGAGTGGGGAGAGCGCTGGTATGAGCACCACTGGAAGGTCGCGGCCAAAGAAGTCGATGATGACCGATTGGATGGCTACATCGCGCGAAAGCAAACCCACATCCATAAGTTAGCTATTGTCATAGCCGCAGCGCAGAGGGACGAACTGTTCATCACGCAGGAGGACCTAGCCCTCAGCGAGTTGATGCTCCAGGAAACCGAGAAGAACCTAACCAAGGTATTCTCTCGCATAGGCGTGAGCGAAGAATCCATGCATGCGGAGAGGTTGTTGGCCTACATCCAGAAAAGGGGAGAGGTCCGGTACTCCAGTGCCCTGGAAATGATCCGAATCTATTTCCCCGACTTCAGGGAATTCGAGGGAGTCCTCACTGGACTGATTAGATCAGGGGTCATTGAGATGCAGAATCGAACAGATGGAATGTGGTTGATCTATAGAGGAAATCATGAATAACACGAACGAAAAATGCCCCCATTCAACGCCCGTAAAATACCGCCCCACAGTCAGAAACCTAATCGTGTACGGCCTGGGCTATTGCTGCGAGTGGTTCTTCTTTCAGCACGTTAAGCAAACGGGGATGATCGCCCTGCGCCTGGGTGTATCCAAGAGACAGGTTCAAAAGGCAAAGGCCCGTGTCCGTGATGGAGAGTCAACGTGTACGGGCTGCCCTACGTGCATGAAGAACCGGATTGGCTGATACGTAAGTATGGCCGTGCAAGTGCTGCCAGGCTATTGTGACAAACCCAGTGTCTCAAATTCAAAGTGATGCCACTTACCCAGTCGGCCTTGATACGTTCGCATTTGGCTGAACCTGCTCCCGTTTCATCTTCCCGCGATGCCAGGCGGCAATCCCAACCGCCGCACCGGGTACCGCAAGAATGGTTGCTACAGCAGTTGCCAGTTGCGGGACAACATTGACCACTTGAAGTATGGTCAATCCATCTGGCATATGCAGGAACATCGCCTGATAGAATAGCGAGCACACGAAAATGACGGCGACGAATGAACCCAAGGCAACCGAGAATCCATTAGCCGGCCTCCATGCCTTCTGATACCAAGCCTCTGATGCTGATGCGGAGGCCTCGGCTTGCATGGTTGCGTTGACAGAAGAAATGTCTGCGCTGTCTGCCTGACGCATAGCCACCTCGTGATCGTAGGCCATTTGCATCAGCTTCTCTTGGTGCGCCTCTTCGAATTGCTTTGCCTTCAACTGCGTATCAGCACTAGCAGTAAGTGTTGCCAAAATGTCCGAAGGGTTTGCTGATTTAGACCCAATCGCGGAAGCTAGAGCCGCACCGATCGCCGCTCCCCCCGGAACTGGTAGTGCCGCCCCGAGTAGAGGAAGGCCAACTTTGGCAATCTCCGTACCTAATTCTTTCCAGTCCATTACCGCTCTCCTTTAGAAGTTCCTCGAACTATGTAGATGTCACGGCGCATGGTATCGACCTCTGATCTCAGCTCCGCAACACTCTCCTTTCTCTCCATCGCCTCCAGTTTCAGCGCATTGGTTATTTCCTTTACTTGTGCTTCGAGCAGCTGAACGTTGGTATAGATTCCAACCCCGGCTACGATGAGCCCGGGCAAACTCTGCTCAATGATTCTGGTTAGGATTGGGCGGCGGCCGTAGCTTCCATCCCTATTTGTAACAAGCCCGAGATACGGGATGAGGTGAAGAATCTCTGGAATGTTCATGATTGCATCGCCACAATAAATAGGCGAGTTAACCACCCATCGCCATCAGTGTTGAAGTCCCGGTAGGTCATGTAGGCCTTAGCACGGAACGCCATAAACCTTTGCGCATGCCACAAACTAGATTGCGCCGCTAGTCTAAGGGTTACCGAGCCGATGTGTCCATCTGCAACAGTTCCCAGGGCACGCTGCATGATCTTAGTGGCCGCGAACACACCTTGGTTGTACGCACAATCAGCTACGAACAGGGAGAGAGGCCAGGGAAGCTGATCTCCCTTGACCTGATCCCAATACTTGATCTTGAAGATGTTCTGCGCGAAACCCAAGGGCAGGTCATGCATATCTCCAACATATCCATTGGCCCTGGCTACAGCCTCGGTCACGCCATACATCGTTGGCCCACCTTGGTCCACAACGTAACCTTTCTCGACTCCGACAACGATTGCGAATGCTTTATCTGAATCAGACATTGTGTTTCATCCTTACAGAGAAATTATTGAGGTGATGTCATGTTTGGGTCCGTGTCTTTATAGACGTGATATAAATATTCTGAGTAGTACCATACCCATTCGACACCTGATAAAACCCGCCAGCGTTATATGCAAACCCTATCTGATTCGCCCCAGCGGCACCGGATACCATGGAAGCCGCACCAGCAACTAGAGTAACAGTGCCTCCGTAGCACATATATAATCCCATATCACCTGTATTGTTATTATGCAGTATTACCAGACCAGAACCGGCAGCAAGGTCATATGTACTCGAAGCGGTAATGGGATAATAACCGGACTTGGCAAAGTCGATCCCCCAGTCAACTGATGGCACAGCGTTAGGAGTAATAGCAGCCGGAACACCGATATTTGGGTATAGGATTTTACTTACACCCGTTCCACCATCATAGAGTTCACCAGATGTATTTCCTTTGATCGTGTTGTTGGCGACTATATAATCGTCTGATACTCCCAACCCGATATAAACCCCCCACTGGCCGTTTGCAGCAAATTGACCAGATGGCCCTATAGTATTATCAACAATTCTGAAGTTAGTGACGGCGCCCGCTACATTAATACCATCTGCGGAGTTAGCAGAAATTGAGCAACCGGTGATAGTCGTATTTAAGACTACTGATGTTCCCAACAATATGCCGTTTACACCATTATTGGAAATGGTACACCCGAGTACGTCTGTTTGAAGAATGGCTCCACTTGCACCTGTCAAAATGAGACCACCGAGACTATTTGTAGCGGACCAAACATCCGTCAATTTTGCGAGTTGAACTGTTCCTCCTCCGGTTGTATCAATCTCAATCCCATAACCATCGCCAGAATCGAAGAAGCTCTCTTCACAAATTAAAGCCTGTACGACATTTCCAGTTAGTGGCGCGATGCGAAGGCCATTGCCACCATATACGGTGCTGATATGCCTCAGCGTGATGTCACCGGCTGAAATAATATTGATGCCATTCGCGAGTTGAGAAGTTGGTGACGCTCCGTGAATCCAGAGATTCTCGAATATTAGATCAACCGATCCTTGAGTTCCCGTAGCTGCATCGATGAGAATGCTGTCATTAGATTGGGTACTAAATATGCAATTCTTAACATGGATCGAAGTGCTTGTCGGTCCGGTTAGGTGGAAACCATTGTAGCCACCAATAAATCGGCAATTTTCTATGTTCACATACCCAGCAGTATGCGTTTCGACATAGGCATCCGCCGTTCGAGTTACACTGGATGTGAAGCTGAATCCGTCAAGCTTGGTTACAACATCCCAATACCAGGTCGCAGCATAAAATTTAATTCCTGGACCCGTCGCAAAAGTAAGGTTAATTGTTACTGTGTTACTTCCCTCACCTATAAACTGGATCGGTTGGGATATATTTAAGGTTCCAGAAAGATTATATGTGCCCTCGGGAACGAATACTGCCCCAAAATCGCCAGCACCAAAACACGCGTTAACAGCCTCGAAAGCCGCAAGACTGTCCGTGGTTCCAGTTGGGTCGATTCCTTCAGACCAAATGGCATTTATCGGGCCGCTGAACTCTCGCTTCCATCGGCGACCGATAGCATCTACTAAGATCGTGACGCCATTATCTGCGCTGGTAGTATCAGTTGAGTCTACTTGGAATATGCCGAACCCGCCATCGAAGATGTGAGCACATCCATTGACAAATGCCCGAGTAATTCCGGCTGTCGTCAGAGCTCGGAGGGCTGCATACGAAGCAACAGTTTTTGACAGATCAAGATTTACAAGTACCTCATCTGCAGTTGTTGGGGCAACCCCGCCCGTTCCCAGGGCTTGGTATACCGTTTTATTAACGTCATTCAGCCAAGTGGCGACGATAGGGGTAGATGGACTGTAGTCTACAAATACGGTATCAACCATTGAAAGCTCCTAGGCAATGTAGGTAGAAATGAGTTCAGAGAAATCCGGCGGGACATACGCAGGGTATACGCAGCCAGGAACCGCGTACCCAGGAACGGCCGAACGAGTTAAAAGGGTGCAATCCGCTGTTACAAAGCTATCCGCTGGTTCTGGCTGTGTCCAGGGAGGAGTTTGATTATCGGGAATCCCGCGCACAAAGTCCTGGGGATGGCGCGGCTCCCAGTGCTCGGGGCAGACCCAATATCCCTGCCAATGCTTCTTCATATACGAGGCCTTGCGCTTGCGCCCGCATTCGAAGCAGACTACATTGTAGTCACCGTCTGCGTAATAGTCAGCTCTTCCCATAGTTCATCCCCTTTGCGTAGCCAAGTTTCTGAAGGGCGGGTAGGTCTTTCTCAAGTCTTGCTCCAATGTCCGTGCGATAGGTCTTGTGTGGAGGCCAGTTAATCTTCTCCACATGGGCGTATGCGTCATCGTGGGCAGCGGTGACAGTCTCGCCAAGTCCCGTTACGACCAATGCGTAGGTCCCGGCGGTACAGTAGGTTTCCTTCCACGCGATCTTCCCGGCGTAACGGACAGGAGCAGTATCCCTCATCACGGAAGACATGTGGACGTAGGGGAGGATCTTAGGTGTGAGTCCCCGGATTGGGTGGCCTACGGATTGCTCCATCGGGAGAAGATCCCAAGGGTAGTCCTTCAGTGCCATCACTACGCCGAGGCAGGTTGTATCGTACTTCACCCTGAGTGAATCCTGCCCATCAATCAGATCGGCCATCCACTCGACTGAGTCCACTTCATGCAGGTTCATACATAGGTTGAAATGCGGCCAGCCAAATCGCATGGTGAACTCCAGAGGCCAAGGAGTTCCGTCATCCGTGATGATGCAGTTAACATCTACATACCCAACATATCCGCGATCTACCATCTCCTGTTCCAGGGGCTTGAGGACCTTGTCGAAGAGCTTGGACTTCTCAACGTACCGCATGATGGTGCCCATCTCACCTGTGTTAGGCCCCAGTCCACCGTTAAGGAGTCGCTTCTCCTCCCAGTTCTCATTGATCGGCGGGAGGAATCCCTGCGGTCCGCACCACACACCAACAGCCATTTCATGCCCATCCACCTTTTCCTGGAGCATGAACTCGCCAGGGAGCTTCTGCTTCTTCCAGTGCTCCAGCTGGCTGATCAGGTCTTCGGGGGTTTTCGGGACATAGGACAGACTCTTGTCGGGATTCCCACCCCACGGCTTCGAGACAAACGGTTTATCTTCCTTCACCACGTAGGCAATCGCCGCATCGTAACTGGAGAAGGTCTTGTACGGAAGTACATCAATCCCTGCCTTCTTGAGGACATCTTGTCCAAGCTCGCGGTCGAGCTCCAGGGCCGCCGAGGCTTTGTTAGCGCCGAAGATAGGATAGCCTTTCCTAAAGAACGGTTCAATCCTATCTCCTAGCTTCATGTTGTCAGTCATTACGATGAGGTCGGCCCAGTCCATGGACCGTTCCCATGTAGGGACAACCTTGACGATCCCCCTCCCAATGGGGGACGGCTTGCCACCCTTATCCGGCGGCATCCAGAGCCTTACATCATGACCATCATCCAGCATGCGCATGGCCATTGGAAGGCCAACTTTCCCGACATCGAGTATAAATACCTTCATCGGTAGGACTCCTTCTTGCGTAGGCGCTCCAGCTCCTTGCGCCGTTTGGCGGCAGCCCGCTCCGATCTCGTCATCCGAGTCTTGGGCATCCCAGCTGCCGACATCAAGGAGCGCTCGATGGATTGCCCAAAACTACGACCTGGAACAGTTTGTTGCAGACTGATCGGGGTATAGAGCCGGGCGAGCTGCTCCACTTTGGACTTGCGTTCATCCGTGCTGGTGATGATCTGGCCAGTCTTCGGCACGACACCCATCTTCGCGGCTAGAAGTCTCGACGGATCGAGCACCCATTCGGCGGATTCGGTGAAGTGCTTGTCCATGTGGATAACGGAGCCGTCTCCAGTTTGGATGGTAAGTGGCTCCCATTTTCGTTTCTGACCAGTACCTGAATAGTTCTGCCAGATGTGGTGTCCGCTCATTGCAAGGTTCATTCCATCGGCCAGGGCCGCGTAGATCAGAGCGGATCGAAGTGCGTATTTCTGCGCAAGGGCCTTGGTAATCTTCCCGCTATGCGTGCCGGGAATGGCGTTGTAGAGGGACCTGAATGTAGAGACTGTCCAGTCGGGGGCGAACATCAAGATCGACCAGATACCGCGACCAGAGGGACTCAAAGTATGCAGGGCAATGTTCTGGAGGAATTTGTTTTGCACAGACGTGGCTACTTCATACCAATCGAGGCCACCCGTAAGGTTGTTAGCATACGCGGAGACTTGCCGGGCAACTTCATTCGGATCCATTTTAGGATGCTTGATCAGGGCGTTGTCAAACTCATGCAGGGCAATCGCCATCTTCACGCGGGGATAGACAACTTCCCACGTAGCCTTATCGAACACTCGCTGGACCTTCTCCACACCAGCTCCGGCCTTTCCGAAGGCTCGGCTCTCCAGGCCTGGGACCTTTGACAGCGTAGCATCGACGTAATCCCCAAGGTGTTCAAGCGCCCTCAAATCCACGTCTGCATGGGGGGTCTGAGCAACCGGATTCTCCAGTCCGTTCTTGAACAAGATCCTGACCCTCGGGTCATTGTTCATATAGGCATCCATTGCACTGCGCAATCCACTGATGACCTTTCCCGACGTCCCCATTGCTCCAGCATAGGCGAACAGAAGGTTGTTCGCGTGGAACAGGGAGAGGGAAGTCACTAGGCGCTTCTGTGCCATTGAGGCAGCCAGAAGGCCACGCATCATCATTCCGGGGGTGTGGGACTCCAGCAGAAACTTCATATGCGGTGCAAGTTCTGGATGGACGCGCAGTCCATTCATCTGCGGGTGATTTACAGCGACATAGGTTGCAGGTGCCTTATCATCAGTCTGGATGAAGGCCTGACCAGTCTCGGGCGTGGCCTTCTTGAGATTCTCGATATAGGCCTTGTTCTCCAGGGCCTTCGCCATCGACCAGCCATAGATTCGGGTGATCTCCGCGAGGTCGCGGGTCTTCACTCGGAGGCCACGTTCCTCGGCAGCTTTGGCGAACTCGTCAAACGTAGCCCATCGACGGGACTTCGCAAACCGCGTGGAGGTTCCAGTACCTTGGCCCTCTCCAAAGAGTTCGCGTACAACAGCCTCCGCCTGAGACGCAGGAACATTATCCTTTTCCGCAATGTGCGTAACATAGTCCTTGATGAGTCCTTTAATCAGGTTGACATCCTTCGCGGCCTGTCCCCAGGCGCTCATCATCTGGCGATATGCCCGGCCCGCGGAAACCTCGTCTGGAGTCATTCCGGAGAAGTCCCCCCGTTCGAGTTTATCCGAGATCTGCGCACGGCGCTCTGGATTTGGGACGAGGGTCTCGATGGCGCGGGAGGTTAGGTCCGCCTCATACCTGCGCGTGCGGATCATCCCCAGTGTGTCGCGGGTCCACTCGGTAATGTCTCGCCCGCCGAGCTTGGTGAATTCAGCCCTGGGGAGGGTCTTCACCAAACCCCACGTCAGGCCAAGGAGGGCTCCGTCAAATGGATGCTTCTTGTTGACAGCCGCAAGGCCAGCGGTGACTCCACCGATGGTAGCAATACCAGCGGCGGCGCGACCAACCTGTCCCTTGAACGAACGGATGTAGCCGGGGAGAAAGGAAGCTACAAGGCCGGCAGCTCCGCCGGCGATTGCCGCAGAGAGCTTGTCGCGCGGGGCGAAGTAGCTTGTGACGGCTGCCCCACCTAGGGTAAGGGCAATACCGGCTAGAAGCTCTGGCCTCGCGGCTCCGTACATCTCGATACGACCCTTGAATGGCTGCGTTGGGACGTCAATCCAGGTGTGGCCAGCAGGATCAGTGTAGGGCTTCCCACCGAGGTTTTTGAGGAATTTCTCGACCTCCTTCTGGTAACGATTGTAGATTGATTGGTGGCCAGGGTCACGGAGCTGGCCATTCTCCCCGCGTGGCCAATCTTCCACCTTCGCAACAGTATCTGCTGTGGCGAATCTAACAACGCCCTTCTGTGAGTTCCTGGCCAGCTCCTCCCGGATCAACCGACGATACCAGTGCTTGAGCATGGGCGCGAGTTGGGATGAGGCAGCTCCTGCCTCCATCTTTGCGGAGAGTTCAGCAAGTTGGAGATCTACATGATACATTGCGTAATCTGGGGAAAAATCCTCGTACCTGGTACCACCCAGAGCATCAAACGCCTTACGTCGAAGTATCTCGCTCTCTTCAGGGTCAAGGTGTTCACGGGTGGTAAGATACTCATTAAGGGCTGACCGCACTTTTTTCAGTTCGTTGTACCTTCCCCTATACGCTGCCATTTCCATTTCAGGAACAGGCTTCGTATGCTGGGCCAAATCACTCTGGATTTCTACCACATGCTCTACGCCATCTTGATTGAATGAGCGGGTCCAGCCAAACAGCCGCTCATCCCCAAAATGATTGGCATCCGACATCATCATGTGTTCGGGGAGACGATATAGGTTTGTCCAATTTTCGGAAACGGGCTTACCGCTGCTAAATAATCGACCAATGCGCGACAGCCCATAATACGACCACTTACTAACGGCCTTATGTTCCAGCTCATGGTCCCCGGTTTCTTCCTTCAGCCCCCGCACGAGATCCTGTGCCTTGACCGTATCACCTGGAATCGAATCCAGAATCCGCCCAATCGAGTCTCGCTCAGCTCCAGAGACATCCTGGCGCTTTGCCTGGTCCAGGATCATCTGCTTCGGGAACTCGAACCGATTCTGCGGGAGCCTTTCCAGAGTCTTAAAGGTGTAGTGGGAGCCCTTCAGCGCCACGCCGAGCGGATTTGCTGCTCCAGGCTCCAGCGCAATGCGCGGATCAATCTTACCCTCCGTGGAAAGCACGGCCCCGGCCACCAGACCACCGCTGATGAGTTTCTTAGTCTGATCCGGGTACGCTTGGGCAAGGGCTAGCCCGGTACCAACTGCAGCAATAGCCGGCAGGAATCGCTGATACCTGGGCTGTGTCCTGGCAACTTCCGTCCCCGCGGGTTTCGGGCCACCCAAGGCTCCGCCGGATGGCGGGACCCCCCGCGTGACCTCGCCCTGCCTTGCCCCGAAGTCTCGATCGAAAGCCTCAGCAGCTTGCGCCCTTCGCGTCCTGATATCCTCCATGATCTGGCCGACGCGAGGGTTCTTCTTGATCGTAGCTTCAACTTCCTTCGTGGAAGCCCCCCGATGCATCAGGTCATACGCCCTCTGCTGGGCACGATTCTCGGCATCAGCCTGCTCTCGCAGAACCCGAATGTCGCGAGTACCAGCCGCCTGAACCTCTTCGACCGTGGCATCCCCCGCCTTTGGGCCAAGCTCGTCCAGGATCTTCTGCGCGGTGGTCTTGGACATCTGACCAGACTTGATTTCCCCTTCCGAGATCATCCCTGGACGCTTGAGCATGCTGAGCAGCCCTGCAGGTCCGCCCCACATTGCGCCGATCTTGGCAAGGCGAAGGGGATCATGCACACCAGCAAGGGCAGCCGTGCCAGCTGCAGCTCCGCCAATCTTGGCGCCAACTACTGCGCCCTTGGCTGCTCGACCCGCGAGAGATCCAAATTTGGATGCGGCTGCGATGGCCTTCTCCCCACCAGCGACACCACCTACTGCCAGTAGTTCAGGATCTTCCAAGGCCCCCCGAACAACCCCAGCAATGGTAGGAATTGGATGCGTCGCGGCCTCATGACCGAACTGCTTCAAGCCTGCCATTGTGGGGACTTGACCACCAGCCTGAGCCGCGGCATATTTCTTAGCCACTTCTCCAATCGCTTGCGTGGGTTCACCGCCGTGTCCCACCATCTGAAGAACCTCTCCAGCCATCCAATCAAGCGCAGAAGCTCCTAGACCATGCGCCGGGTTCGTTCCTTTCAGGGTATCCCAAGCCATCGCAAGTTCTTGTTTGATCCGACCAACGCCCCAACCAGTTGCCTTAGGGGCCGGCGCTCCCATGAAGTCTTGGAAGGACATTCCCTGCGGCGATGGACCCTTCGGCGTCTTTTCCTGCATACCCGAAACTGGGCCGCCCTTCCAGTTCAGCTGCCAATCTGGCGGCTTTCCTGCCTGTATGTCCGCAATAGTCTTCCCAATACCTGTCGGTCCTGGCCGCAGCATCGGCTCTCCAGGAGATGGCTGGGCAGTCGCCGGCTGTCCCATGAACTGAGAGAAGCTCTGCTCGGCCATTAGAAGGACTCCTCTTCGACGTTCTCATCAGCCGGGGAGGTGCTGTCACCTCCACCCGGCTGGAAGTCCTTCACCACACTGGTATCAAACCCCTGGCCCGTCCACATTCCGACTTGACCAGAGGGAGACTTGTAGAACCGACCAACGATCAGATCTTGGGGCTTGGAATCGGCAGTGAGGATCTTTGCGCGGGCTGGAACATCCCCTGGCATGTAGGTTGTTTCCTTGCCGAAGCCAAGGATCCCATTCGTCCTCACCAAGTCATGTTCCCTGTTGATGTCCGCATAGGCCTGCTGCACAGCCTCGTCATAGGACAGCCCACGGTTCTGGGCCATCTTCTTCCTAGCCATGTTGGCGATGTCATCGGCCAGGAGACTCTTGTCCTCATCGAGCAGGTTGGGAACCACCTTTTCCAGGTACCTATATGCAGTTGCCTTGTCCGGTCCGCTGGCCGGGCTGATCTTGGTTCCCTGGACCTTGCCTGAGGCAGCCTTCCCAGCTTCCATATTCTTCACCTGGAGCTTGATCAGCCTATCCCGCAACGAGCGAATCTGGTTTGCCCCCTTCACGTTGTCCTCGTAAGCAGATTCATGCGCACGCTTGAGTTTCGCATCCAGTTGCTCCTTCATTGTCATCGAGGATGCCTTGGCTTGGTCTAGGGACATTCCCATGAAGGGGGACGGAACTCCATTGGAGCGCCGAGTCCACTGGCGATTCAACTCATCCAGTTGGCTCTGATCAGTCATCTGATTGATCGTTCCACTCAAGAGATTCACGGCCTTGAGCTGGGAGGAAAGCTGCGAATCGACGAGTCTGGCACCAGCAGCATTGGTCTGGGCTTTCTTCTCCTGGATCGTAGCCGCGGTTTCCGCAAGCTTCGCTCCAGCAGCAACGCCTCCGGGAGTTCCCATCGCCGCATTAGCCATACCAACTAGGTTGTTTGCGAAGGCATCTAGCTGGTCTCCCTGTTGGCTCAGCGCCTGGGCCTGTCCCTGCGGAGACTGCGCGGCTTGCTTCTGCTTCTGAAAATACTCAGCCATCTTCTTTTCTGCGAGCATCTGCATCTGCGTTTTCTGCGCATTAATCTGATGCTCCTTGGCAGTTGCCAGAAGATTCTCTGACTGAGCAAAGCGAGACATGTCAGTCATGTACTGATTGTAGCCAAACCCCTCGCCATAGGTATCTGGAAATCCACCGGCCATATTGGTCTCCTTATTGCAGAACAGGACTCGGATAGAACGCGCGACCCAGGGCACTCAATCCGGAAGACTGCAGGTTAGCAGCACCCGCAAGTCCTTCGTACATCGCGGGAGCACCTGCCCCGGGAGTTCCACCAGCAAGCCCACTCAGCTGCGAGATCTGCTGGTTGTAGAAGTCTCCTGCGTACTTCTGAATGGCTGCGGCCATGTTACCGGAACCTTGGTAGCCTTGCGCAGCCATCGTGCGCTGGACACCTTCCAGACCAGCTTCATAGCCAGGCATCGAGGTAATCAGGTTCGGATTAGCCTGGAGCGCAGCAAGTCTCTTCGCGTATTGCGCTCGGTATGCTGCTTGTGGATCGGCTGCTGCCGCATAGGCCGCCATCTGTTGCCGCATCCGCTGGGCTTGCTCCAGAGCACTGACGCCTGAATAGATATTCCCCGCTGATCCCATTGTCATCCCGCCCAAGCTAGATGGAAGAGCCTCACCCATCGGGAGGAAGTTTGCCATTGGCGTTGCTTGGTAGGTTCCGTAGAGATTCCGGGCAGCTTCCAGGGTACTGGGAGAAGCCGATTGAGCGGTTGCCGAAGTTCCCGGCATCCACTGACCCCCTGCGCCAAGACTGTGCTCTGCGATCGGGGCAGCCCCTGCCGCAGCCCCCAAGGAACTATAGGCACCCCCGGCTTCAAATGCAGACGGTGCGGCGGAATATCCGGCAAAGCTTCCAGGCGCGGAATAGGCAGCTGCGGGAGCCGCCGACATCCCGCTCATGGTTGCTCCAGCAGCTGTAGTTCCAGCGGCAGTTCCAGCTGCAGTGCCGGCTGTCGTAGTACCAGCTGCTGAACCGCCTACTGACGTTCCAGCGGCTGCCCCCGCAAGACCTTCGTACAAACCCCCAACACCATATACGGCCAAGCCAGTCTGAAGGCCGTTCTTGAGCGACCCACTCTGTGCGTATTCCGCCAGACCGGCCCCAAGAGCAGCGTATGACAGACCACCTGTAAAGTACCCAAGCACTGCACCTGCGACATCCCCTAGAATATGACCCCAGTTAAGACCCATGTTAAGCTCCTACATAGAAACCAGACACGATAAGGGTAGTTGCATCTGCCCCTGGATACGTGCCATCGTATTTGTAAATGGTTAGGTTGCTTCCAATTATTGCCTCAAGCGCAGTAACTGCTGTCGTGTTTACCCCGGAGCAAACCTGCGTAATACCCCCAGTTGCCGCTGTTGGGAGTGTGGATACGACGGCCCCAGCAGCAGTTCCATTCGTCGTAATCGTGATTGTCTCGGTGAAGAAGATCTTCTTGTCGATGGAAGTCCAATAGCCGCTTCCTACTGCAGCTGTAAACGTCCCACTCGAAGCACTGATCGTGGGTGTGTACGCTGTCCAGGGATTGTTGTGCAGCAATGCCATCGTGTCAAGCGTGCCAATACCGACATCCAGCAAGGAGGAATGCAGCACATTGCTGGCAATGGTACTTCCTGTGAGGGTGTTAGCCGCAGCGGGAACCTGTCCGTTCTGAATTGTGGACAGGAATGCGGCCTGGTCCAGGAACCATTTCAGCCAAATCGGGTTGAATTTTGGCTTACCATCGCGACCAGTGATAACTGGATCAGCATAGGTCGGCGGAGGGGTAAAGGTGTAGGTCACAGTGTCCCCAGCAGCAAGCTGGCCTCCAGGTCAGTCGCCCTGAACGGAGTATTCGCCGAGTGGACGAGCTTCCAAGCCCTTCGCCTAAACGTTCCGCAGTTTTCGAGAAACGGCCTTGCCTGAGACAAGTCCATTGATCTGGCGGTGCTCCAGGTCTGGTAGTCATCCTCCGTGTAGGATACTGAAAGGGTGCTGTTCGTGACTTGGTCCGTGAGAAGGTCCATAATCGGAAGTGTCTTCCGCACGCGGACTCCCCCGTCGAAGTTCGGAGTGATGATCGTCACGTCGAAGGTTACTCCATTGTCCTGATATACGTCACTATTCAGGATGTGGGTTTCCCCACTTGACTCGTGGAGAAAGATTGGTACGTTGGCTGTGCCCAAGGTGCAGGATACGTAGGGGAAGTAGTTCCCACTCGGGTCTTGCCACTCAGCCCACTGTCGAGTCGTGAGGTCACAGACCAAGGTTCGGTTGCTGTTCTTCAGTGTAACCCCATAGAATACATGCCCATTGTACCGGGTAATCCAAGAGTAGACGGTTGTATAGTCGGCTGTTTCGAGTAGTCTGTCAATGTAGTCATTCGAGATTGGAGATATTGTGAGGTTCTCCAACGCCATTACTGAGACGGAGCCGTTCTCGGAAGTAGCGATCCAGACCAGGACCCCGTCGAGACTCTGCACGCTGTCTGCATGCCGGCAGCCAACGGAGACCTTCGCGCCCTGCACGGCACCGAGGGGAGATCCACTGGTATTCCCCGCGTCGTAGAATATCTCGACACTCTTGCTCTTCATTGCAATGACGTAGACCAACTGCTTCTCGCACCTGATACCGGTGTCCGCCTCGATCTGCGCGAGGAGGTAATTGATCGGGTCCCAGGTTGTTGGGTCGTTTATATTCGAGCCGTAAACGGCGCTATCAGCAGTCAATATGTACGTCGTGCCGTCAAGGTAGGCTGAGCCTTTCACGTAACCGGCCGGGAGACCCGTGCTGCTAAAGGTCAAGCTAGCCCCTGTGTGGGTCAGAAGGGCCTTATTTGTGAGGGTGACCTTTGTGCTGGAGTCAATCGTTAGGATTGCAGTGTTCAGCGGAAGGTCCGACCCAACAGATGAAGTGACTGACATGCCAACGGACAGACTGGCTGTGGAGGACAATCCGGTCACTTCGGCCGATCCGGTCGTTATATTGCCGGTCAAGGCTACAGTTGTGGCGATCGCAACAGCCGTCCAAGTCGGAGAGCCCGTCGGTGTGTACACGTAAATGGCTGCGCCGTTATTCAATAACAGGGATGGGTTGGCTCCCCTTGAGATACTAAAGGTATACTGCGCGGAGGTGTTCAAACCAGTCTGGAGGGACACCCCATTCTTGTAGAGAACCGACCCAACAACTGCGTAGATGTCTCCATTCCAGTTGAATATTCCCAAGCCCGTCCCCGCCGCCGTCGTTCCACTGGCCTGCATTCCAGGCCGCTTCACAATCCGAAACCTGTCCTTGGACACCTGCTCCACAAACGCGTTGATGAGCTTTGCATCCTTCGCATCAGTATGGTCGCGGTTCTCTGGACCTGTGAGAAGGGGAATCCTGGTAGGAACTCCAGTGCCGTGTGTTAGTGCCACGGATTTCTCCCCCCGCGGACGTCAGCTTGGAAGGTCACCGAGACGTCCTCCACATCCCAGTTTTCCAGGATCTGCCGATAGAACATGGCCTTTTGGGCACAGCGGTCCGTGATCTCCTTCGGCTGGCCAGTGCAAATGTCATCTGCCAAAGCCCACCGGAGGAATATGAACCACTCATTTGGGAAGTCTATGCTGTCATTCACCGTGGTGAAATTGGTTACCTGGAGCTGCGCAAGCACGTGAACCGTGCCAGTAGCAGTAGTGCTATCGGGGACATTCCACAGATGGACAGTTAGGTAGGTAAGAAGCTTCTCGACGAAATACTGGTTCACATCTCCAGTTTGAGTAACCTGACTAAGCTGAATCCAGTCGTGCCACGCAGCTGCAATGAGGGGCCGGCGGATGCTAGAGCTGTCTAGGTAATAGGCCTCGATTATCCGCATGGGCTTGGTCATGACGACGTCGCCCGCAGGCCCCAGGGTGTATGAACCCTTCCCTGCAGTAAGCGGGATTGTCGTGTCACTGTTGAGCCAGAGCTTCAGTCCCGAGACTTGTTCCGCATTGATTACATCATTCAGGCGCTGGAGGTAGCGGGCGTACTGGTCGGCGGAAGGAGTTCCCCCCGATTCCAGTAAACCCGCATCCACCATAGCCATCGTGATGATGCGGTCAGCTGAGTTAAAGACCGCGGTCATAATTAGCCCTGTCCATTACCTTGTTTGACCAATTCCAGGATCAGAGAAAACACCTGGGTCCCGGAGGTCCAACCTGTGGTCTGGATGTTGATGTTGCCGGTCTTACCGGCTCCTGCGTTATTCTGCAGTCCACCGAAATTCCAGAAGGACATCTTGCCGCGACCTGCCACGGGCAGGATCACGACATCTGACGTGGCATCCCAGAGGAGCTGGACTTCCAGCTGATCACTGACCGAGTAATCCAGATGGTCAATACGAACTTCACTAGGGGCCAGTGAGGTACTGCCTTGAGTCAGGGACGCAACCGCAATCGCGGTCGTCAAGGACAGGTCACTCGTATCGAGTATCCCAGTGAGCTTGACGATCGCGTTGCGGGGTCCTTCCTCAAGGATTTGAGTCAGGAAGGAGTTTGCCATGATTAATGCTCCTTACCTTATCGAGTGACTTCACTGCTGGCCAGCACGTAGTCCACTGTGAGTGTCTGAGGACCAGTGGTTGGCGTGATCTGGAACACCGGGCCAAGAACGGCGTTGGTCAGGGTAGTGGCCGAGGCGCCAATGGTCGGACTGGATACGCGCGCGACAAGGGCGTCGTCTTGGTAGACCAGCAGATCCGTACCATCGTAGTAGAAGGCCAAATCGACGTAGGTAGCGGCGACGGCATCAGTGAACTTGGTCGATGCGACGAGTGTGGTAGCGGAACTGCCGACTGTCGAGACCAGAGTGATCGCGCCAGAAGCATCGATCGCAAACCACAGGCCATCGGTAGTGGCGCTGCCTTTCTGCAGACCCACGTATTCGGTACCTGCGAGAGCGGATACCTGGAAACGAGTCACAAACCAGAACTGCTTGCCAGCGACAAACTGCAGGAAGGTGCCGTTCTTGTACGCAGAGGTGGCTGTAGTGGCGCCACCGGGGGTGAGCAGGCCGAGGCCGCCGAGACCGTCTGTCAAGGCGAAGGTGCTCGACGTACCAGTAACGGTGAAGTCCGTGCCAATCAGCGTGTCGAAGTCATTCTTGTATGAGGCCACTGGATGGAACGGGTCATGATGGGGGTAGTTGGCTAGGGGGTGGCCAACAGGATCGGTAGAAATACCGCTAAGAAAACGTGCAGGGTTTGCCATTTAAAGCTCCTTCGTTCATGAATGAACGTCCCGAGGGACGAAGGACCAATCAACCGGACTGGCGGCGGTTTCCCGTTCGAACAATGTTGCCATTCAACGAACGGGAAAAGGCAGCCCTTCGACTGCCCTGAACCCTAATTAGGGCCCGTTGCTACCGAAGATACCGCGACCATCGGTACAGCCGACGCTGAACCGCATGTAACTTGCGGCCTTGGCGTTCTTCGTATCGAAGTCGTTGTCTTGCTCCAGGCCGGGCCGCTCACGCCAGAACATATTCATCCCGTTGGGGATGTTGGTCCTGACGAACCAGGCATGCGGGCTGGTGAAGTAGTGGTTCATCTTGATGCCATCCGGGTAGGCATTCGTAGCCTTGAGCACGTTGATGTTGTTGCTCGTCGTGCCAGGCTGAAGGACGCTCTTCAGGATTCGGTTGGCATTGTACCACTCGCTCGGGGCGATGTGAAGGGACCGCGGCATCACAGCAATCTTCAGGCCACGGTTGTTCGTGGCCAGCATGATCTGGATGCTCATGTCCTCCAATGCAGCTTCCGACAGGTCCGCGTTTGAGGACAGTTGGTTGCTGTAGGTGCCGCCGCTCGAGTTGACGTGGGCCGTGGAGATCAAGGCCTGCGCATCCGGCAACGTAAAGTACGTCGTGGAGAATGCGTTGTTGTAGATGAATGCGGCTACGTTCTCGATCGTCTGGGCCATAGAGAAGGCATTGCCCTTGGCGCGGCGCATCGAGACTTCCTCGTAGAGGTTGTCCTTCCGCTCCTCGTAGGTCACGATGTAGCCCAGCGCATACGCGATGTGGGTATAGGTCGTGATCCAGCCTTGGGATTCCGTGTCATAGGCAACGGATGCGCCCTGACCCTTGACGGTTGCGAGGCCGAAGCCAGTGAGTTCCACATCCTGCTCGTAGGCCTGTTCGCTGTCCTGCACGTTGTACAGGTCGGTATATTCCACCGGGTGCTGTGCGTGCTCCTGCCCCCAGATTTCCCGAACGCCGGGCCACAGTAGCTTCGGGTGGGTACCAGTGTTGATTGCCATGATACTCTCCTCTTAGACGCCAGCAGCGCCGGTGCCGTGCGCCAGTTCGTGGACGTTCGCCGAAACGAGCCACTTGGCATAAGCGCCAAAGGCATTGTCCGGACGACGAGCCAGACCCAGCAAGCGGAAGGCCAGCGTAGCTGTGGTTGCGGGGGTTGCATCGGTGGCGGAGGATAGTTCCCAGCCAGAGACGTAACCATTGCCCGTGCCACTATTGAGCACGGTGTTGAGGCCGACTTGAGCCGCTGCGAGGGCTGTGCCGTTCGAGTGCTCCTGGACCTCGAAGATGAGATCAGGCGCATCTGCGACCAGGGCATACCACACTGCAGGATCAGATGCCGGACGATAGGTGATGTCCAGATTGGACGGATTGGCGATGAGTCCTTCGTACTTGCCCAAGCCCACGATCACGCCCCGGATGGCACCAGTGCCCCCGTAGATCGCAATTCCTGGAACACCGTTGGTGTCCGCCGTCCCCGAGCTGATGACCGGATCGCCAATGTACAGGGCCGTTGCGTAGGACGCAGCGATCGAGTACACGTTGACTTGGCCATTGTAAGGGGAGCCGTCTTGATGCTTGACAGGACGCAAGCCAAAAGGCGTGTTTGCGTTTGCCATTACGTTCTCCTTTTACGAGTAAATAGGTTTTTCCGCATCTCCGGAATGTGCTGCTGGGGGGTGTAGGACAGCTCTCGATTTTCGTGGGCGGAGCCAACCTGCCTTCCCTCGCGCATTGCCGAAGCAAATGTCTCACTTCTCTCCTCCAACAGTGCTTGGTCCTGCCGCCAGTATTCCTCCGGCAGCTTCATCAAGTACAGTCGTTCAGCGTTACCTAGCTCGTTCGGAGAACTGGAGGCCAACACGCTGATACGCGACCCCAGATCTGTATTGCCTGACTCTAGCTCAGAGTCTGCCACCCCCAGGTTGACAAGGTCAATCTCGTCATCCTCGACGAAGGTGTAACCTGCCCGTAGTGCCTGCTGGAGCCGCGCCGGGTCCCCTCGCATCCAATGGAGGTGGAATCCCGGAATCTCCGGCACGGCCAGCTTCTGCTGGGGCACGGACATCGGGATGCGCTCTCGGCGCTCTTGCATCGTCTCGTCGGTCGCAGCCGGATTCTTGTTCGACTCGGTCATCATTCTTCTCCTTCAAAGTATATGCGCGCATACGCTTTCTGCCAATCTGCTTCTGTCTTGTATAGCTTGTCCGGGCCGACGAGGCGTTTGGCTTGCTTGGAGCAAGCAGCCTTGGCATCGGCCGGAAGGTCTGCGTAGGATTGACCGCCGGATCGGCCGCCGGTTGTAGCGGCCTCCGCAACCTTCGTCGGCGCCGGACCTCCGCCCATCTCCTCATCTAGGCGATCATAGAACGCCTTCCCAACGAGGTCGTCGTTGTCCGGGTCGGAGCGCAGCATGTTGACGATGCCCATTGCCTTCCTGGACTTGCGGTCATCGACCCCATACCAGGGATTGCGTTGGTGCCACTCCAAGAACTCTGGATCTAGCTGCGGCTGGCCCTGCGGCTGTCCCTGAGGAGCCGCAGGTTTGGCCTGCTTGCTCTCCAGCTCGGCCTCTCGCAGCTGCGATAGCTTGTCCGTGATGTCGACCTCCGTATCGATGTCGCCGGTTTCCTTGGCGTCCTTCAGACCCTTGAGTAGGCTCTTTCTCGTTTCCTCAACCTTGCGCTTCGTCTCGTCCCGAAAGACTTCTTCCATAGCCCCAACCGAATCCTGGAGGGACTTGATGGTGTCATGGAGCTGGCGATTGTGGGCCTCACTTTGGGCGAGCCGAGATTCGAGCCGACGGTTGTTTGCCTTCAGGATGGGCATAACCGTGTTGCCCCGCTCCACGAAGGTTTCCGCATCGACCCACTGCTCGGGGTCACCACGCCATTCTTCCCGGGGCGCCCAGCCCATGTTCTTGGCTTCTTGCTCGGTGTTCATGATTTCTCCTTCGTAATAGCTGCAAAAATGTCGTTGTCTCGGACCAGGCGATAGACCTTATCGTCCGCCGGTCCCTTCGTCATATATCCCGCCATCGCGGAGATCATGACCTTCTCACCAACCTTCGCGCGGGGCGGCTCGTCCGGCCAGCAAGCTGGGCCGATGGCAATAACAACGGCTCGTTGCTCAACCATCATCTGCCGACTGCTCACCTGATCCGGGAGCACGATCACCGAATCTTTCTTCTCGGGTTCGTAGTGCTCCACCAAAACAGCTCGGCCGCGGGGTTCCAATCCTGATTCATTCATCGATAAGCTCCATTTCAAGTTTCTCGAAGTCCACATTGAGAACAACAGTATAGGCGCGAATCATGCCCACGTTATGATCCTCAAGGGGTTTGGTCCCTGGACTGAGATAGTTGCCCTCCGCCCAGTTCTGCTTGCCCTCCTCCACCCACTGGCGGAGCACCTGCTCCAGGGCCTGCGTTACCGGATGGCTTTTCCATTCCAGGAACATTTCCTCGCTGATTTGACTCATCTTTCATGCTCTCTCTTAAAAGTTTCACTTGGTTGGTAAGGACTGCATTGTGCGTCTGAAGTGCCCCGATGAGCGCATCAAACGCAGCAATTTCGTGGCCGGTCTTGATGCCACCGGCTTGTTCCAGTTCGAGTGTGGCCTTGGCCTGCAGCTCGACAATCTTGGCTTGGTTGAGTTTCTGTTCCTCCTGCAATTCCGCAATGAACTTGAGTTTCTGGAACTCCAGGTCCATCTGCTTGCCCTGGAGTTTGATCTGCTCGATCTGTGCCCGAGGATTCGGAAGCGGTGGAACTTTGCCGGGTCCGGGATAGAGTTCCTCCCACCCATCGACTTGCATTTCCTTGAGGAAGCGCTGCTCAACTTTGGCGAGGTCGTAGCCAGGCGTGCGCATCGAGGCTTCCTTAACAGCGACAATGCGCTGCATTTTCATCGCATGGTTCACTACGTTAGGATCGGCAACTGGAACAACCCACTTCGGATCATCCAAGTAATCTTCACGAGTGGCCAGATCGGATTGAAGGGAATACAGCCCACTATTCGACAAGTGGATGGCGTTGAGCTGGTAGAGTTTCTTGAACTCCTCCTTCATCGACCGCCAGACTCTCTTGAAGATCGAGGCGTAGATCTTCATGCCCTGTTCAATCATGGATTGGTTCGTGGAGGCGGGAGTGTTCTGCCCTGGATTCTCCCCGACCATTGTGTCTGTGGCACCGGGGATCTGGTTGGCCACCCGAATCAGGAGGGAAAGCAGATTGAACAGCACTGCGGACGGCTCGCGCACGGGCAGGGGGAAGAGGACCTTCCGAATATCATCTGCTCCAATGTCGATGCGCTTCCACTCCATCGGAGCAAAGGTCGTGGCACCGGATCGCAACCGCGCTCCCTTCGCGAGGAATCCACCCGCAGAGTTGCTCATGGTTCCCGCATCAATCAGCTGGTTGGTGAGCGAGTTAATGGCTTCGTTCAGCGGACCCAGGAGAACCCCGAAGCCAATGTCATAGATGCCGCCATCTGGACTCGGGATGAATCCGTACTTGGTGAAGTATTCCACTGGAGTGATCTTGATGACGCGCCCGGAGGTCGTGCGCTTGATATCGCGATCTCGATCCCAGCCTGCTACGATGCGCAGTACCGCCCGGGAGCTATGCTCAACCGTGACGATGTAGGGCTCCTTGTAGCCATCTCCATCCAGGTCCATCCAACAATGCTGCTCAATAGTGGTGAATGGGGTTTCTGGATCTGAGGTCGGCGGATTCGTTCCTGCGCGCACGTCGGCCTCGTGGGTCTGCTCATTCTGCAGAGGAACTGCGTTTGTATTGAACCAAGGCTCTTCCAGTACGTCCCGAAATAGTCCGGTAACGCACTTCTCGTAGATTTCGTTCCGATCCAAGGGGACAATGTGGGACTTCCTCCGAGCCTTCTCGATGGACTTCGCGTAGTAATCTACGACGAGGTCATTGGCCAGGACCAGCTCCGAGACATTGTGCCCCAGGGTTGCGCTGAAATAGGTCTTCTTAAAGGCACACCCAACAATGGGAAGGTTGATCAGGAGCCGATCATGCTGCTCTTCCCAGGATTCATCCTCTTCCATCAGCTGATAGGACATGTGCTTGCCAACCCGATCCGCGCGAGCTGTCTTGGAGCCGTCGGGATCAGGGCCAGGGACGCGATATCGTGCGATATCGGGGCCTTGGACAATCACCGGATAGGCCCTCGCATGGAATTGGAGGCTCGCCAGGGTAACGGTTGGAAACGCCACGTTCGAGCAGTCGGGCCATGGCCAGCTCTTCGCCTTCGTAACCTGCATGGCGAGGTCCATCGCGGCCTCTGTGCGCAGCTCCCACTTTCGCCTGGAGAACTTGTCGCGGGCGAAGCCGTCAACAACCCAGCTGCCAATGTGCTGAAGATCCTCGGCATCGAACCTTCCCGCAAGATTCGGGGATTCCCAGACGGACTTGTCGAGGCGGAGTTTTTTCTTAAGTGCCAGCATTGATTATCCTATGCATGGTCATGTCAATACCCGGTTACCATGGACCTGCCACTTTCCACTCGCGGATCGTGGCTGCGCATCTCAAGCTCATCGTCGTCCATTGCGTCCTCTTCTTCGAGGTCCGCGAACAGTTCAAAGCCCTTCACCAAGATGGCCGTGGAATCGAACTCGTCATCCTGGACGGCATCGGAGGTCCCCGTGAAACGCAGAATGATGGATTCGTAGATTTCATACCAAGATCCCTGCTTGTTGTACCGCATGGCCCCGGCGCGCGAGTGCTTCTGATATGGGCGCCCCCGCACAGCCTTGTCCCTTGTGGGAAGAATCGGATAGCAGTTGAGAAACTGGTCCCTACGCTGCATTTCCTTGTAGAGCGTTGGAGCAATGGACTTCCAGATTACTCCATCCTCGACGAAGAAGACTTGGGGATGATACCGCTGCTGGATCTCGAACATCTTGTCAATCCACTCGGAGGTGTCCCAACGATCCGCCCAGTTGTCGTGGATGTTAATGAAATTCCCCATGTCCTTCCCACCGATGGTGAAGGAAGTTTTGTTCGCCCGATCAGCCTTCGAAACTGCGAAGTCGCAGCCCACGGCCATCATCTGGTAGGATTCGAAGTCTTCCTCCCGCATCGGGAAGAGGTCATCCTTGCGAATGTAGGCCTCGCTGTTGTCAAAGGGATCGTTGAGGTATTCCTGCGAATAGCCCGGCGCATCACCATCGTCGATGAAGGTCTGGCGAATCTTGCGCAGCCGCTCCTCGGGAAACTGCTCCGGCCACAGAATGTTGGAGAAGTCGTCGAAGGCCTCGTGGGCCTTGTATCTGCGTGTGAGCCAGGATCGGCTTTTCATCAGACGAGCTAGGAGTGAGTCCTCATGAAGGATTGTTCCATGAATACGAACCAGGCCCCCACGACGCCGCGCCGGAAGCATCGCTCGGAAAACCCACTTGCGGAACTTCCTCCGCCGATCCGCATTCTCGACCTGCTCATCTTCCTCCAGGTCATCCCCGATGATGAGACCGGGGCGCTTGCCATTCCACTTCAGGCCCCGCATCTTTTGCCCGGAACCCTTCGCGATGTAGCGCGCTTCGTGGCCGTCCTCGAACTCGACTATCACCTCGGTCTTGGCATCGACGGAGAGGCGCTTGATCTTGAACTCGCGAATAAGGTCTTCGTTCTCTCGTAGCTCCTTCGCAATGTCACCCAGATGGTCGATGGCGAGCTGCTCAACGGCGGAGACTATGCAAACGTAATCCACCCGGCGGAAGAGGACCGCGGCTAGGCCAAAGTCATGCGTGAGGGCGGTGGACTTTGCGTGCTCTCGTGGCGCGGCTACGGCGACAAGCTCGTCCGAGCTGCAATAGAGACCCCAGCACTCCCGGTGAAGGTCCGGCGTGGCTACGGCATTATCGTACCTTGGGGAGAGGAACACCCCTGCGAAGGCTTCGATTAGGGCGGCAGTCAGCGGGACGGGAGTCATCAGAGGAATGGATCGTAAACTGAGAAAGAGGCCGTCTCACCAAGCCAGTGACCACTACCGATGGTCACGTCAGCCTGTACTCGCCAGTTACCACTGACGTCGATGTCACCAGCTTGAGTAGTGTAGCTGATCGTGGTGCCGCTGATGGTTCCTGACCATGTCACAAATTGGCCATCTGGTTTGCTGACCTTGATCGAGACTGTGGCGCCGGTCAAAGAAGAGCCAGTGTCCAATGTAATCAGCGTGCCAACATCACCAATATAGACTTTACTCATGGCGTTTCCAGCTGGACAGTTGAAGATAGTGAAAGCGACCTGTTTATGCCGCTGTTCAGGCTGATTGTTTTCGCCGTGGCACTCTCCAAAAGCAGGCTGGTAGTGTATGGCGACGCCAGAGACACTTTAAGGTATCTAGACGGCAATGCTTCACCAGCAGAAGCCCCGGATGCAGTATTAGCTTGATTACTATTTGCTGCGCCGATAAGGTGAGTCTGAACAATACTGGAACTACTGGCTACTGAATCAACCGCTGCTGGGGCACAAATAATCAGATGCGTCTGCTTAATTGCTGCGGTACTGGAAGTGTTAGACGAGTTCGAGTTCGCAACAGTGATAAGCTGCGCCTGAATACTAATAGAACCACTACTAGCGGTATTGCTTACACTTGAATTGGTAATGTCAATCAAGTGTGTCTGTTTGATTGAACCCGTGCTGGACGTATTAATCGAATTCGAGTTCGCCGCATTTATAAGATGGGTCTGGCCAATACTAGAACTAGTGGCTGTATTAGCGGAATTGGAGTTGGCAATACCAATCAAATGCGTCTGTTTGATTGAGCCGGAAGAAGTTGTATTGCTTTGCGAACTATTGGCGACAGTTACAGCTACAGATCCAGGGCTGCCGCCGGATACCTCAACGCCTAATGATTCCAGGCCAAGGGATTCAAGGCCGAGTGACATTTAGACAGGCCACCCTGCAGTGATGTCGTACGCCATCGGATCGGCAGCGGAAGCCACCGCCGACTTGATGGCCCATGCGGATTGATATACTGCGGATATTTTATTCAGGATATCCATGCCGATCTGGATCATTTGGTCCGGCGACAGCATGTGCGTGATGTTTTCCAGGTCGCGATAGGGTACAACCGCGCCAGTTACACCCTGCGATTTTAGGATCAGGGAGCTGGTGACTAGCCCGTTGATATTGAGCTTATCGCTCTCCCTTGTTTGAGCCGTACCACTTGACCCATCTGGGAAAACAATAGGCACACCGAGCGCAATTTTGCTGTCTCGAATGACATCAACCTGTGCTTGGATATCAGGCACCGGGCTGTATGAATCAATGATGGCCTGGACAGCTACATCATTGTCCGAAACCCATACGCCATCCAACTGTCGCAATGAATGTCCGGCAGCACTGATTGCATCATGCAGCCCGATACCTTTTTCGATGTAGTTTATAGTCATGATAATAATAGGCCAATGTATGGAGCGTTACCCGCCAGATAGATCGCTAACGAAGTCGTTGGGAATGGGTCTGATAAATCAGTATCAACAGTCGTGCATTGGATATAGTTCAGTGGCAGCGGGTTATTAATGATACCCATTGCAGTGGCTGTCCGTGAGGACGCGCCAGAAAGCGAACACGGAGTGCCACTGACTGGATCACACTCTCCGATCCAGTAAAATCCAGGCGACAGCCTAATATTTGATCCCGATAATGTTTGAGTTTTAATCCCAGTTGTCGAAACATCAATAGGAGAGGATGTTTTGGCCAGCAGTCGGCCTGGCGTACCATCAGTAGTTTGCTCGTATAGACCGAGTATTAGCGTATGCCCTGCCTGTGCTGTCAAAACCTTGACCTGGAATCCAGTCAGAATGCCGGATGTTTTTAGCTCGAATGGGTACGCTATTTGACTTTGTGCTCTCGGTAGTGGTGTGGTCGCCTCTGAGTATATCAGGTGTGCAGATACAACTGCTCTATTGGTGCTGTACACCGCAGTCGAATTTGTCAGCGGATATTTCGCTGCGCTTTGCAAAACGGCAGCAATTGGCGTTACGAATACATCGTCAGGGCCACCAGACAACGTTAGAGGTGTGCCTGATGTTGCATCATAGGTTGTCCCATCCCACGTCGCGGTGACGGTTGAGCGAGCCAATGTTTCGCTCGCGCCGATCTGCCCGATACCTGATTCAAACTTGCCATCGGACGTGTTGATTGAATATTGGACATATTCGCCAATCGCATGGGCTGCTGAGGGCAGCGGTCGACCCGTAACAGAGGCCAGCGTAATAGTGCCTGTCCCGGTTGTGGTGGTCGTGCCTTTGCACCAGTTCGACAGCATATCTAATCACTCCTAAACCGGCTGCGCAGAAGTATAAGTCGGGTCACTGTTGAACTGGACTGGATTTCCCGCAGTGACTGCCTGATTGCTGGATTCCTCGGTCACATACAAAACTTTCGAGTTCACAGTGTCAACAAAAGCGATGTGCATGTTCGTACCAGGATCGACAGTTTGAAGCGCGTTGCCGCCCGATTTACCCGTTAAGGTAGCAGTCAGAACACGGTCCGCACCATCAGCACCAGATAATGCGAAATCTCCTGTTACAAGCGCGGCCGAAGCGACCTTATTCGCCCCAACTACGGTGGCATACGTGGACGAGAAGGCGCTGATAAGCACCACAAGATCGCAGTTTGCTTTGATGTAGGCCGGGCCGTTATCCAGTACATCAGAGTGGGCGTAAAATGACATATTAGAGCTCCTTCTTTAACTCGACCTCGGGAACACAATGGCCCAAGGAACTGGGGGCCTGCCCGCCGTGAGCAATCCAATTGATGGCGTCCCGAGCGCCTCTCCGATAGATGGCCTCACTAGGCCCCTCGGCCAGAGAAAGCTTGGAGAGCTCTTCTTCCAGCGCCCGATACGAGGATTCGACCATTATCATTTCTTGGCCTTCCGGCGGGACTTGCCCGCCTTCCGCATAGCAATGGCAATGGCCTGCTTCTGGGGTCGGCCCGCATGCATCTCCGTCCGGATGTTCTGGGAGATGACCTTCTTGGACTTACCCTTCTTCAGTGGCATCGGGCTTCTCCCCCTTCAGATCGGCTTCGGCCTTGGTCACTCTGGCCTCCAGATCCAGGACTCGCTCGTGGAGGGACTGGAACTCTCCCGTAAGTCGATCAACCACTGATTGGTGGAACCACTGCGTCAGAACCGCTTTCAACTCCTCGAACATCATGCACCTCCTGCCATCTTGTAGTGCTGTGGCACGGGGGATTGGGGTGTTGGCTCGAACTGTTGCTTGCACGGATCGATGCGGGAGAGATCCCTATCCTTGAGCTTGGAGGGGCTCGACATCTTGGATTTCGCCTTCTTCATAAGTTACTCCTTGACGGACGCGGTTTTGCAGGGAGATCAACCGATCCGCGAGGCGGTCGAGATGATCGGTGGGAACTTGGACTGGTGCGTTGCCGCCAACCGCGAGGGCCTTGGCCCCGAGTTCGGCTGCGCGGAGGGCCAGCTGATCCGGCACATTGGCGGAGGGAGATGCGAGTTTATCCTGGAGCACCTCGAGCGAGCGGGTGAGCACCGCGCGAAAGCGCTCTTCTACTTCCATGACCAATGCCGGATCGACGATCTCGGCACGCCGCTCGGCAAGCCGCTCGCGAAACGCGTCCGAAGCCATGATCGTGGAGACCCACGAGGCCGTGTATCCGAACCGCGAGGCAAGCATATTTTGGGAGATGCCTGGCGAGGCAATGATCAGATCGATCATCGCGTCGTGGGTATAGCGGATCTTCCCAATACCCGGCACTGGCACCGGGGCGAGGAGTTCTTCCAGTTCGGGGTCCAGCTCGGCTGGCTCAGCGGCGATGGTGGTCACGGGGGCCTTCTCCTGGAGTGTGGCGCATGGGGGATTGTTGCACGGACGGACGGCGGGGGGAAGCACATGGGCGGAGGGACGATTACTCGGCCGATGAATGATACCATTACCCGTTCGCAATACCCTCTCCCAGCAAAAATATGGAAGAGCCGTTAAATATAAAGATCAGAAAAAAAATTTGCCCCCTGGGGGGGGGGGGTCGCGCATGGACAGGGATGGTGATAGCCATTGCCTATCGGATGGCGAAACATTAT
>Ga0307436_1000053_pt1 | contig 43927 bp, 39 predicted proteins | sample SalMarWE160440MG_FD_202513 | JGI IMG/M metagenome (GOLD analysis project Ga0307436, IMG submission 202513) | Salt marsh sediment microbial communities from the Plum Island Ecosystem LTER, Massachusetts, United States - WE1604-40 | ecosystem: Environmental > Aquatic > Marine > Intertidal zone >...
GAGGAGTTCTACCATACCCGAAATCTGATAAGGGACATTCCCTTTTCTTACCTCCATATATTTCCTTATTCTCCGCGGCCGGGAACCAGGGCCGCAAGCATGAGGGCAACTTCATCGAGGGAAGCCGTAGCAGGACGGCTTGCCGTACTACGCGACCTCGCCGCTGTGAAGAGGGACGCCTACATGAGGCGCCAGCTGAACAGAAGGCTCGCGGTGATTCTTGAAGATTCACGCGGTGAAAATCTCAGATGTGGCACATCCGGGAATTACCTGAAGATTCTGGTGTCTGTGCATGGACATGGCAAGGGAACCCTTGTGTATGTAAGGCCGACGGAGCTAGTTGATGGAATGCTTCGGGGGAGTACGATAAGTTGATCACAACTTACTGATATTATAGATTATTTCACCTGCCTAATACCTAGACAGGGCTGTAGACGCCTGCATTCTCCCCGGAAGAGACACTTTCCTAACATGGATACCAACAAGTTACTGACATTCTGTGTTTGTATATAACGTCTGATAAGATATATTATGTTAAATTACCTCTCCGGCTTGCACACTTCTTCTTGCCTTCTTGTGCAGGAACAGCCCTCCCACTAATAATCCGAGGCCTTCAGGAAGTCGGACGCCTGTTCCGCGGTGCTTATAAGTCCGACAAACTGGGCCTTCTTAACGGCCCTTATCGCGTTCCCCAGAGCCCGGCCGGAGACGACTCCGAGAACTGAACTGATCTCTTCTCCAGATAGCAGTCCCTTTTTCTTGATTCTCAGGTATTCCTCAAAGCTATCCATGGACTCCGGCCGACCGCGCAGGAGCAAAAAGTCAGGTGTCGCGTCCCCGCTTGCCTCAAATATGTCAAAAAGCGTCTGCCTGTCTAAGGACCCGGGCCCCGCGCCCACAAGGTATTCGCCTGCCTTATAGAGACGTGAGATGCGTCTGACGATTCTGCTGCTGAGGACAAACAGGTGCTCCGGAAGGCCTTCAAGTAAAATCTCAAGGCTGAGTAAGGCGGAACGACTGAGCCCCTGGGAGAAAATCTCCTGCGGATTGATCCCGTACTTCAAGAGGGACTCTAAAGAGCGGTGACAGAGGTCACCAAGAGCTTTAACTTTACGCTCCAAGTCTTTATAAGGAAGGATTATCATGCACGATAGCAGGCCGTCTTTCAACATCATTTCGATCGTATGTGGGGCATTATTCAGGTTTAAGATCCTGAAAAACTCTGAAGTGATTCTTTCACCACTTGCATTGCTGAGGAGGAACGGCAATCGTCTCAACGCGGCCCTCGTGGCAGGTTCGATGACAAAGGAAAGTTCAGTAGAAAACCTGTAAGCCCGCAGAATCCTGAGGGGATCGGCAGTGAGATTGCCGGCATCGACCATTCTGACCAGCCCGCGACTCAGGTCGTCCATCCCGCCCTTCGGATCGATCCAACCGGTTCTCGGCGACCAGGCAATTGCATTTATTGTAAAATCCCGGCTGGAGAGGTCCTTTTCAATATTCTCCCTGATCGGGGTAAAATCGAGGGTTACGCCATCCCTGAGAACAATTCGACGCAAACCTTCTCCGCCCAGTTCAATCAACCTTCCATGCGTCACCCGGACGACTTCAGCAACCAAGCCTTCCATGGAGTCCCTCACAACATAATCCCTGTCGCTACTGCTCCGCATCGAAAGAAGGTCGCGGGTAAAGCCCCCCACGATGTATATCTCCAGGCCGCCCCCGGCACCGAATACTATCGAATTATAAGGATCGGCGATAATCTTTCTGCCATGGTCCCGTGCATCTGCTATCATAATGTTAATATTTTACAGCTGTCTGCCCAATATGCGATGAATAATCCGGGACGGGCTTTTTTTCCCACCTTCGCCACCCGTGTTCCGAAGAATTTTGGATGACTGTTGGTGCCACTTGAAACCTTCATGCAGGACTTTAACCCGGACTGTCTATTGACATGCAGGATCAAGACTCTTCAAAGACGATGAAGGTTATCACCGTCAGCCTTGTCTGAATATCGGAAACCGGCTTATTCGGCAGGAGAGTTATATTGCTTGACCAGATAAGTAAGCAGGTATTCTACGCGCACGACAAGCTTGTCAGGATCGGGATCCGACCCTTTGTTCACATAATTTGCGGGCGCAAGGTTCTCCATCTGTTCCTTGAGACTCTGATCGGCCTTCACGGCGGAAAAAAATACGATAGGGACTTTCTTTACCCCATTTTTAGTCTCCAGCTCACGCATCGTTCTCGCAGCCGTAATACCGTCCATCACAGGCATGTTCAGGTCGATTATGGCGACCCAGACCGCCTTTTGTTCAGCGACGAGCTTAGAGTAAGACGATATGAGCTCAAGGCCGTTCCCAAAGGAAAGTACCCCCTCAGAAAGTTGCTTCTCCCTGATCAAATCCTCTATTATTTTTCTGGTATATCTGGAATCGTCGGTCACGAGGGCATATCCCGCTTTGGGTAAGCCCTGCGTGTCCTGTAATTTCTGAACATCGAGGGTAAATCCGCAATAGACACAGGTCACCTCTCTTTTCCCATGCCTTTCGAGCGTATTGAAAGGTACCTGCTCCCCGCAGCATAAACAGTACCTAGTTTCTTCCATGACAGCTAACATTATAAATAGAGTTTTCCGTTAATGCAACAGCAGCCGGGAATGAGCCTTAATGAGAGTTTGAGGGACGCATCATGTACCGGGACTCACAACCTTCCCGATCTTATTATCGAAACAATAAGCCAGATACCGAGAACAAAGGCGATTCCGAAGGCAAGAAAACCCAGTATGGACATGCCATAGATCTTTGGTCCCACACCTGTGGCATGCATAATGGCAGAACTGAGCAGCATCGCGCTGATGATCATGCTGAAGGCTATCCTGTTGCTCGACCGGTCCATGTCCCTGATAAGCTTGTCAAGACCGATATGGGTCATCTTTATGTGGATATCGTCCCTCAACAGCTTTCGTATAATCTGCTTCATCTGCCTGGGGAAGAGAACGAAGAAATCGCTTACATCCATAAAATTCCTCTTCGCCTTCTCATATATGCGGGAAGGCCTTATCCTTTCCTGTAACAACTTTCGTGCATAGGGCTCCGCCGCAGCTATGAAATCGAAATTGGGATCCAGTTCCAGGCCCAGGTTTTCGAGGATAAGCATCGCCTTGTTCACCAGGAGAAGGTCGGAGGGAATCTTGAGCTTGTGTTTGATGGCAAGATGGGTCACCGTGTCCATGTACTCGGCGAAATTCAACTCTTTGAGAGTGAGGCCGTAAAGAGGCTCCAGAAATTCCAGAAGGTCTGACTTGAACTCCCTTCTGAATAATTCTAGGTCGGCGTGTTCAGGTACAAGGCCCAGCTCTATGTACTGTTCGATAAGTTTGTCGAAATCCCTGTTAATAAGGGCAAGAAACGTGTTGGCCATCGTCTCTCTCAGTTGTGGCGTGACCCGCCCCACAATACCGAAATCCATAAAGGCTATTCTCCCGTCCGGCATGGCGAAGATATTTCCGGCGTGAGGGTCGGCATGGAAAAAACCGTCTTCCAGTATCTGCTTGAAGTAAGCGTCTACGCCGATCTTCGCAAGCCGCACACGGTCCAGTCCCAGCCGCGTGATACCTTGAATATCATCTATTCTGACTCCCTCTATCATTTCCATGAACACGACTCTTTCGCCCGTAAATTCGGCAAAAATCTTCGGGATGTAGACGTCGAGACTCTTCTCGAAATTCCTCCTGAACCGGCACCCGTTTCTGGCCTCCTCGGTAAAGTCGAGCTCTTTTCTCACGGTCCTGCTGAATTCCTCGACAATGCCCTTGGGGTTGAAAAAAACGCTTTCCTGTACGTATTTTTCCATAAGGGACGCGACGGTTGTGAGTATGTTGATGTCCGTCTCTATCTGCTCCCTGATTCCAGGCCGCTGCACCTTTACGATGACATCGCTTCCATCCAGCAGCCTGCCACGGTGGACCTGCGCAATGGAGGCGGCTGCAACAGGCGTATTGTCAAAGTGGGAGAAGATTTCCTTTATAGAAAGCCCCATTTCCTCCTCTATTATGCCGATGGCCTCTTCAACTGGAAAGGGGGGCACCCTGTCCTGAAGCTTCTTGAACTCGTCCGAGAATTGCTTCGTTATAAGGTCGGGCCTCGTGGAGAGGATCTGCGCAAGCTTGATGAAACTCGGACCCAGCTCGGCAAAGGCCTTGCGCAGTCTCTCCGGTACGGTAGGACTCTTGAGAGACGGCCATTGGCCGAACGTCTTGAATCTTTTTTGGAAGGGAATAAACCTGCTCAGGTGGATCTGATCGATTATCTTTCCGAAGCCGTACTTCAGAAAAACGTTGACGATCTGCCGGATCCTGTTTACATTTCTGTAGGTTCTTCTGAAAGTCAGAAGGTTGAAGGGCATCTATCGGCCTTCCTGCCCCTCCCCCTTCGTGCCCTCCATCTTCGATACCCTCGATGAAAGCGCGTCAATCTTCTCGTTCAACTTCTGCATGTCGTCCTTTGTCGAAAGATTCATCTTCTCCAGTGTCTTGGCGACCATGTCGTTGAGGCTTTTACTCAGATCTTCGGTATTCTTTTCGAACTTTTCGGACCATTCCCTCACGAGCTTCGCCCCCTGGGACTCGCTGAGCTCTCCTTTTTTCACAAGGTCATCAACGAACTCTCTCACTTTTTCTTGCACTCCGAAGCCGGCGAGCAGTGCATTTCTCACAACGTCGAACAGTGACATAGAAACCCCCTTGCATCGAATTGGCAGGCGGCCGAAAACGCCGGTTTGCGCGAATCCCGTATCGGCTACCCTCGCCCAACTATATCGTATAATGATTCCAGGGCTTTGTCCAGTTTTTTGATCTCTTTCGTGCCGCCCTGTGCGATGTCCGCTTTCCCTCCGCCCCGTCCTCCTGCGGCGGTCGCAACCTCCCTGAGAATATTACCGGCATTGTATCGGTCGGTGAGGTCCTTCGTTACCATGGCGACAATCGACGCCTGATCGTCCCTCACGGAGGCAAGCACCAGGATCCCCGAGCCCATCCCGTCCCTGACATTGTCAGCCGTTCCCCTGAGATCCCTGTTATCAAGTCCGTCAAGCCTCCAGGCAACGCACCTGACGCCTTCCACATCTCTCACCTTTTCCAGGATGGCGGCCGAAACATCGGCAGCGCTCCTGCCTTTCAACTTCTCGATAGACCTCTCCATATCCTTCATCTCGGAAAGGATTTTCTGTAACTTTTCCGCAGGACGCTCGGAAGTCTTGAGCAACTCGGAGACCCTGAGCAGTTCCTTCTCTTCCTCCCTGTAGTGGCGAATCGCCTCCCATCCGGTTACCGCTTCTATTCTCCGTATGCCCGACGCCACGCTTCCCTCGCTCAATATCTTGAAGAGGCCGATGTCCCCCGTTGCCGAAACATGAGTTCCCCCACAGAGCTCGGAACTGACATCGGAGATGGTCAGCACCCTGACTCTATCTCCGTACTTCTCTCCGAACAGTGCAATAACCCCTGCGTCGATGGCCTTTCTTGTCTCCATCACGGTAGTCCGGACCTTCAGATTTTTCATGATATTATCGTTTACCTGATCTTCCAGTTCATCGCTTACCTCACTCCCGAGCGGGCTGAAATGCGTGAAATCGAACCGCAGCCTGTCAGGCGACACATAGGAGCCGGCCTGTTTGACATGCTCCCCCAGTTTATTCCTGAGAGCGGCGTGGAGAAGATGCGTGGCGGTATGGTTCCTCATCGTTGCGGCCCGCCTCTGCCGGTCCACCGTTGAAAGGACCCTGGCCCCACTTTTGAGCGAGCCCTCTTCGATCCTTACCCTGTGGACGTGCAGTCCCTCTGCGGGCTTTTTCGTATCCAGGACCGACGCCTTCATTCCCCCGGACACCAGTTGTCCCGTGTCGCCCACCTGGCCGCCCGATTCAGCGTAAAAGGGTGTCCTGTCAAGAATCGCCTCACCTTCGCCTCCGGTGTCTATTGCCTCGACAACTTCGCCGTTCACGACAACGGCAACGACATTTGACTCCGACTCCGTGCCCTCATATCCCGTAAACTCCGTCTTTCCATACCGCTCCAAGACATCCCTGTAAACCGGTGCAACTCCGGCTTCTTCTACAGACCACGATGCCCTTGCCTTGGTCTTCTGCGTCTCCATCTCCTTATGAAACCCCGCCTCGTCTATGGCAAGGCCGTTTTCCGCTGCAACGTCCCTCGCAATATCGATCGGAAAACCGAAAGTGTCGTAGAGCTTGAACAACTCCTCTCCAGGTATGGCATTCTTTCCGGCCTCCCGTATATTCCTGATTATGCTGTTCAGCAGTGAAAGACCCTGCTCAAGCGTTCTGTTGAACCTCTCCTCTTCGAGCCTGAGCATCTTTCTTACCCGCGACTGCTCTTCAATCAGTTCCGGATACGCGGCCCCCATGGCCCCTTCAACCGATTCGCAGAGCTTATACAGTACCGGCTCTTCTATGTCGAGGAACTTGGCATAACGGGAGGCCCTTCTGATAATTCTCCGTAACACATACCCCCTCCCCTCGTTCGACGGCACAAGCCCCTCGGAGAGCAGAAAGGTGACGGCGCGTATGTGATCGGCAATGACCCTTATTGCCGTATCAGTCGCCGCGTCGCTGCCGTATTTCCTTCCGGAGAAGCTGCAAATGTCGGCGATGATCGGCGAAAATATGTCGGAATCGAAATTGTTATGCTTTCCCTGCAGAACAGCGGCGATTCTTTCAAGACCCATGCCGGTGTCTATGCTCGGCCTCGGCAGAGGTGATAACGTGCCCGTCTTGTCTCTGTCGTACTGCATAAAGACGAGGTTCCAGATCTCAAGGTACCTGTCGCAATCACATCCAACCCCGCAGTCGTCCTTTTCGCAGCCGACTTCGATCCCCTGGTCTATGATTATTTCGGAACATGGTCCGCAGGGGCCCGTGTCCCCCATCTGCCAGAAGTTATCCTTGGCCCCAAGTCTGACAATCCTGTCTTTACCGACATCGGTAAGCTCGGCCCAGATACCGGCGGCCTCGTCATCCTCCTCATAAACCGACACCCACAGTTGTTCTCCGGGCAGGCCGAAAACACCGGTCAGCAGATCCCAGGCGAACTGTATGGCATCCCGTTTGAAATAATCACCGAAGGAAAAGTTCCCCAGCATCTCAAAAAAGGTATGATGACGCGCAGTATGCCCTACATTTTCAAGGTCGTTATGCTTGCCGCCCGCCCTGAGGCATTTCTGACTGGATGCGGCCCTGTTGAACGGCGGCCGTTCATCGCCGAGGAAAACGGATTTGAATTGGACCATGCCGGCATTTGTAAACAGGAGAGAGGGATCGTTGGCCGGTATCAGTGATGAACTTCTTACCACCTCGTGTCCTCTGGCCCTGAAGAAATCAAGGAACGTCGCCCGTATATCAGCGCCTGTCATTGTTATTTAGCTACGCCTGGCTCGCCGCTGATTATTTCGGTCAGCTTGTCATCCATGAAAATCAGCCTGGTTTTCGAAAAGATCCACTTCTTGTATGTCCACTGGATCCTCTGTTTTCCGTCTTCAGGTTCCATAACCCGTATACTGTCGGGCCCGCCCCAGGCATACCTGACCTGGGTCATGGTCATCCCCAGACTGACCTCCTTGTTCTTGATGTGTTCCTGGACTCCGGGCGAATAATTCTGTATTTCCTCCGCCGAGTATCTCGCCGGAGCGGCACAACCGGCCGCAAGAACGATTGAGACCAGTAAAATAGACAAGCGCATCTTCTTCATTGTCCGTCCTCCTCATCAAAGTTGAAATCTCTCATAGCTTTCCGGATCACTCCCGGAGAATAACCCCGGCGGGCCAGAAGGTTCCAGAGCTTTCTCTTCCTTTCTACCGCAGTATAATTTTCCATAGATGTCCTTTTTTTGTCCAGGAATCTTACAGCATTCTCAAGATCAGTCCCTTCATCATAATCAAGGGCCGATTCGACGACGGACAGGGGCAGTCCTCTTTTCAGCATAAATGATCTTGCGCCCTTATGGCCGAGAAGTCTTCGTTCGAAGGCCAGTCTCCTCAGATTAGCGGCGAGGGCCACGTCGTCTATAAGTCCGGCCTGCTTCAGCTGGAGCACGGTGCGGTTTATCAGATCCGGCCGGAAGCCTTTCCGGTCCAGCCTGTCGCGCAATTCCCTTTCGCTTCTTCCCCTGTAACCGAGCAGCCTGAGGGCATACAGCTTCGCCTCACTCGCCGAATCTGTCAATCTTTATCTCTTCGTCCCCGGCCTCCTGTTCATAGGTGAGGTCGCTGGTAGACTGTATCCCCTTCACCTTGAGGGCGAAATCGTCGGGATTTGTCGCCCTGCGGAGAGCTTCTTCGTAGGTGATAAGACCTTCCTTGTACAGGCCGAAGATAGATTGGTCAAAGGTCTGCATGCCGTAATGTATCGCCCCCTGGGCGACCACATCGGGTATGCCCTTCGTCTTGTCCGGATCGAGTATGCAGTCTTTTATCGTGGAGGTCGCAATAAGCACCTCGACCGCCGGGACCCTGCCCTTTCCGTCGGCCCTCGGGACGAGACGCATCGAAATTATGCTCTTCAGGACTGAGGCGAGCTGCATCCTCACCTGTTTGTGCTGGTAGGGCGGGAAAACGGATATTATCCTGTTGACGGTCTCCATGGCGTCTATGGTATGCAGCGTGCTCAAGACGAGATGTCCCGTCTCCGCGGCGGTCAGGGCCGTCTGGATCGTCTCAAAGTCCCGCATCTCGCCGACCAGGATAACGTCCGGGTCCTGCCGCAAAGCCGCCCTGAGAGCCTTGCTGAATGATTCGGCGTCCTGCCCTATTTCTCTCTGGTTCACTATGGACCTCTTGTCCCTGTGAAGATACTCGATCGGGTCCTCGATCGTCATGATATGATAGGTCTTGTTGCTGTTGATGTAATCTATCATTGAGGCAAGCGTAGTGGACTTTCCGCTTCCCGTCGTCCCCGTCACAAGAACCAGTCCTCTTGGCTCCAGAGCGATTTTTTTAAGTACTTCCGGGAGCGTAAGCTCCTCGATAGTCGGTATCTTCATTGCTATGACCCTGAATACCATGCCTATGGTGCCTCTCTGGATAAACACGTTGCACCTGAAACGGCCGAGACCCGGCACGCTGTAGGCAAGATCCATATCATTTTTCTTCTTGAACGTATCGCGCTGTCCGGGGTTCATCACCGAGAAGGCCACCTTCAATGTATCTTCCTGACTGAGTCGCCTCTCCGAAGACAAAGGAGAAAGATTTCCGTCTATCCTCAATATGGGGTGCGAGCCGACCTTGAGATGGACATCGGACGCACCCATGGAATGTGCTGTCTTCAAAAGCTCATTTACATCCAGTTCACTTTCTTTCATGGCTCCTCGACCTTCCGCTACAGGCTATTTTTTCAGATTATAAGCCTCGATTATTTTTCCCTCAATGTCCCCCGCGACGGACGCATTGTTCCTCAGGAACTCTTTTACGTTTTCTCTTCCCTGCCCTATCCTCGTCCCCCCGTAGCTGTACCACGCACCGGACTTTTCGACTATTCCCTTTTCGACCCCGAGATCAATGAGTTCTCCCTCTCTTGAGATGCCCTGGTTGAAATAAATGTCGAATTCCGCCTGCTTGAAGGGGGGCGCCAGTTTGTTCTTCACTACCTTGACCCTCACGCGGCTGCCAATGACCTCCTGGTTCTCCTTCAGGCTCTCTATTCTGCGTATGTCAAACCTCATGGAAGAGTAAAATTTCAATGCGTTCCCTCCGGTCGTGGTTTCGGGGTTTCCGAACATGACGCCGATCTTCATCCTTATCTGATTAATAAAGACGACCGTGGTGTTGGACTTTGATATCGAAGAGGTCAACTTCCGGAGGGCCTGGCTCATCAGCCGGGCATGAAGACCCGGAAGTGAATCGCCCATGTCTCCCTCTATCTCAGCCTTCGGTACAAGTGCCGCTACGGAATCTACAACGATTATATCGAGAGCGCCGCTTCTCACAAGATATTCCGCAACCTCCAGCGCCTGTTCCCCCGTATCCGGCTGCGATACCAGAAGGTCATCGACCTTTACCCCTATCCTCTTGGCATAGTTTATATCAAGCGCATGTTCCGCATCTATAAAAGCGGCCGTACCACCGGCGCTCTGGGCCTGAGCTACCGCGTTGAGGGCGAGCGTAGTCTTTCCGGAGGATTCGGGACCGTATATCTCAACGACCCTGCCACGCGGGAGGCCGCCTATGCCTGTTGCTATATCCAGGGTCAGGGACCCGGTAGGGATCGCGTGGACGCCTTCGACGGCAGTTTCTTCCCCCAGGCGCATGATCGAACCCTTTCCGAAACTCTTCTCGATCTGCGATATGGCCATTTCAAGGGCCTTGATCTTATCCTTGTTCGACATCTTTCCTCCCGCCAAAAGGTATTTCAGCCAGGCTGCTGTATTCAGCCCCCGCCGGACTGAGTTCGCTCTTCATCAAAGTCACCATCCTTATTTCCATGCTTCCAAGACTTACCGTACCGAGGCCCTGTATAGACTTCATCATCTCCGGTATCCCTCTCCAGGAGCGGACCCTCCCGATCGTCAGATGAGGAGAAAAGGCCCTGTCCTCCGCCGCATATCCGAGTTTCACCATCTCCGACTCAACGTCCATTGCCAGGTCCATCAGTTCCTTTGATTCCTCGATTCCGGCCCAGATTACCCGCGGCCGTCGCATGTCGGGAAAACACCCGACACCGGTTATTTTAATATAAAAAGGGGAGTATGAGGACAATCTTTGCGACAGAGCGTCAGATATCCTGGCAACGAGGGCCTCTTCAGTGGCGCCGAGAAACTTCAACGTGAGGTGTACATTTCCCGCCGGCACCCACCGTACGTCGGCCCCAAACCTCTTTAGACCGTCTGCAGTCTCGGCCATCTGCTGCTTCAACGGTTCCGGTATCTCAACGGCGATGAAACACCTTAAAGCCATAATCTCAAGACCTGATCGAGAAATCTGAGCGCCTCAACGGACGCCCCCCGCTTGATATCCTCCCTGTCTCCGGTCAACTTAATCCCCTTGGATTTTACGAGATCTTCTATTGCGACCGCCATGTAGACAAGACCGACCTCTTTCTCCTCCACCGTCTCCGGCCCGGCAATGCCTGTTACGGAAAGGGCGACTTCGCTGTCCCCCAGTTCCCGGACCGACTTTGCCATCGCAATAGCCGTCTCCTCGCTGACAGTCCCATGCTTTTTCAGCACTGAGGCGCTTATTCCGAGGACCGACCTCTTTGCTTTTTCGGAATAACAGACCACCGACATTTCGTAGAACTTCGAAGAGCCCGGGAGGTTTGTGACGGTATTGGAGATGAGTCCCCCGGTGCAGGACTCGGCTATACTCAATCTAAGACCTTTTTCCGTAAGTCTGGCCGCTATCTTTTCTACTACAGTTAAAAGATCACTGTCCATAGCCTCAGAAGAATGCCGGCGTATATGCCTGCCAAGAGGTCATCCGCCATTATACCCAGCCCCCCGCTCATTGATTCATCGATCCGGTTTATCGGAAACGGCTTTAGTATATCGAAAATCCTGAACAAAAGAAAGCCCGCGATCAGGAAAACGTATGTATGCGGGATATAGAAGACCGCTACAAGATAGCCGATAAATTCGTCTATGACAATCTTGCCGCTGTCGCGCTCTCCAATAACGTCTTCGGCCGTATCGGACGATATTATTCCGACAACAATCCCCGACGTTATCACAAGAAATTGCACCACCGGTGACAGCTCAAGGGATGATACAAAAAGCAGCCCTGCAGCGCTTCCCCATGTTCCCGGAGCGAACGGCATATAGCCGACAAATCCAAGTGTGGCAACATTCTTCAGGAGCAAACGAACAAAAGCCCTCAATCCGCCCACAGACTCTTGTTAGCCTTTACTCTTCAATTATCGTGTAGTTGAAGGTAATTGAGGCTGTTCCTTCAAGTGTTGCTTTAACGGAGCAATACTTGTCCATCGAGAGTTGCACCGCCTTCTTCACCGCATCTTCAGACACATTCCTGCCCTTTACAACAAACTCAATATGCATCTCGGTATACTTCTGGGGATGGTCTTCAGCCTTCCTGCCCTCAACATAGATCTCCAGACCTGTCAGTTTCTCCTTCTTCTTTCTAAGGATGGAGGCTACATCCATGCCGGAGCAGCCGCCAAGACCGATTGCCAGCAGTTCCATCGGCCTCATGCCGGTGTTTTGTCCCCCAACGCTGGAATCACTGTCCAGGACTATGGCATGACCGGAGTCGGCCTGTCCCACGAATTGCAATCCGTCCGTATATGTCAGCTTCGCTTTGACCGTTCCCATTTCATCACTCCTTTCAGTTTTTTATGCCTCTGTCTCCAGTGTAATGCTTCCTGAATCCTCTTTACAAAAAGGCTCTCAAGAAAGGCCTCTCAACGTCATTATCGGGGTAACAGTCTGGAACACCTGCCCTCAAAGCGAAACAGGACCGGATTCCCCACGGGTGCATTATGCCAAAAGCCATCGAAGACGAGAGACATCGCAGGCATTCCGTTCCCGTCTCACTCATGCAAGCATGGCTTAAGCAGGGCTTTCTTCCTTCAGAAGTTTATACTCAATGCTGTCCACAAGGGCCTTATAGGAAGCCTCGATGATGTTTTCCGAAACACCGACAGTACCCCAGCGGTTCTGGGTGTCGCCTGATTCGATGAGGACCCTCACCTTCGCGCTCGTCCCTTTTTCAGCTGTAAGTACACGCACCTTATAATCGAGAAGTTTAACGTCTTTCAACTCCCTTGAAAAATATTTTTCGAGGGCCTTCCTCAACGCTTTGTCAAGGGCGTTCACCGGACCTTTCTTACTTTCCGCCACTGTATGTTCAACATCGTTTCCCACCTTCAGCTTTATTGTTGCTTCGCTGATCGGCTCTTCCTTCTTTGTCCTTCTTTCAACGATTACCCTGAATTCGATGAGATCAAAAAACTGCTTGTGTAAACCGAGAGCCTTCTTCATAAGCAATTCGAAAGATGCCTCGGCGCCTTCGAACTGATACCCCTGGTTTTCGAGGTCCTTGAGTTCACGCACGATCTGCTGCACCTCCGTTGAATCGCCAGACAGCTTTATCCCGAACTCCTCCGCCTTTCTCAGGATATTGCTCCTGCCTGCCTGGTCGGATATGAGAATGCGGCGGGAATTTCCGACCAGTTCGGGGACAATATGCTCATAGGTCCCGGGATGCCTGACAATCGCACTCACGTGCATGCCGGCCTTATGGGCAAAAGCGCTGTCACCCGTGTAGGGCTGGCGCTTAAAATGCCTCAGGTTCGCTATCTCGTCAACAAACCGCGATACTTCGCGCAACTCCTGCAGACGTTCCGGCCCGATGCACTCAAGTCCAAGTTTCAGTTCGATGTTAGCAATGATCGAAATGAGGTTGGCGTTGCCGCAGCGCTCGCCTATCCCGTTTATAGTACCCTGGACCTGCGAGGCCCCGGCCTCCACGGCCATAATCGAACTTGCCACGGCACAATCGATATCATTGTGGACATGGATTCCCACAGGAGTCCTGAAATCCGCCACGACTCTTCCGACCGTATCGCGGACCGCGGACGTAATGGTGCCTCCGTTCGTGTCACAGAGTACCAGGCAATCGGTACCCGCATCCTCGGCCGCAGCCAGGCATTTCAGGGCATATTCAGGGTTGTTTCTATATCCGTCGAAGAAATGTTCGGCATCGAAAAAAACCTTGTCCGCATACTTCTTCAGATAGGCAATAGAATCATGTATAATCTCGAGATTCAGTTCAAGCGATACCCGCAGCGCCTCCCTCACATGAAAGTCCCATGTCTTTCCGAAGATGGTAATAGCCGGGGTTTCGGCCTCGACAAGCGCTTTCAGGACCGCGTCGTGCCCGGGTTTCCTTTTCGGGTGATGTGTGCTCCCGAAGGCAACCACCGTCGATTTTGAGAGTTTCAGCTTCCGGACCTTTTTAAAGTAATCTGCGTCCCGGGGGTTTGCGCCGGGCCAGCCGCCCTCAATGAAATGTGCGCCAAGCTCATCGAGCTGCCCGGTGATCCGGATCTTGTCCTCCACTGAAAAGGCAATGTCCTCCGACTGCCCACCGTCCCTCAACGTCGTATCATATAACTCTATTTTTCGCATAGCTCTATTATACATATTTGGGATCGTCATAATGGAATGCCCGTCAGCAGGAAAATCTACCCTCACCCCTGCCTACCGGCAGACAGGCCTCTTTGCCAGAGAGGAGCAAAGGGAGGTCAGGAGGGATTCTTGCGGAAAGATTCCGGTCAAGCAGGACTGACAAACTGCGCGGCCTTATGTCGTCATGTACTTACGTCTGTTAACCCGACAGGCCGAAAATTTCATGCAGCACCCTCACGGCCAGTTCAGTGAACTTAAGGTCTATAATGCACGATACCTTTATCTCCGATGTGCTTATCATGATTATGTTGATGTTATGCCCCGCAAGCGTCTCAAACATGCGCGCTGCAACGCCGGAATGGGTCCTCATGCCGACGCCGACGACTGAGACCTTGCTGATATCGTCCCTCATGTCGACCCGCCCGGCCCCCAACTCCTTCGCAATCGTCTCCGTCACTGCCAGCGCCTTCTTCGAGTCCGTTTTCGCAACGGTAAAGGAAATGTCCGCAGACTTTCCGTCGCTGCTGATATTCTGTACTATCATGTCGACCACAATATTTGCGAAAGCGATGGCTTCAAACAATCTTGCAGCTATTCCAGGCTTGTCGGGGACCTTCACGACGGTAATCTTCGCCTGGTTCTTATCATAGGCAATACCCGATACAACAACATTTTCCATGTCCTTATCCTCCTCCGCTACGAGAGTACCGGCGTTATCATTAAAACTCGACCTCACGACAATAGGGACATTGTATTTCTTCGCGAATTCAACCGACCTCGTCTGGAGAACCTTTGCCCCGAGACTTGCCAGTTCCAGCATCTCTTCATAAGAAATCTTATCGAGCTTACGCGCCTCGGCAACGATATTCGGGTCTGTCGTGTATACACCATCGACATCCGTATAGATTTCGCAGAGGTCGGCTTCGACTGCGGCTGCTATGGCGACCGCCGAAAGGTCCGAACCGCCCCGGCCCAGGGTGGTCACGTCGGCCTCTCCTTCCGTGACTCCCTGAAAACCCGCAATGACCACTATCTTGCCGTCGGCCAGCGCCTTCCTGATCCTGTCACCCGATATTTTTTCGATCTTAGCCCTGGTGTGGACCTTGTTGGTTATGATGCCCGCCTGACGACCGGTCAGGGCCTTCGCAGGATATCCCCGGGCCTCGATAGCCATTGCGGTGAGGGCGCTGGTAACGCGCTCGCCGGATGACAGGAGCATATCCATCTCCCTGTCACCCGGGGACGGAGATATCTGACAGGCAAGCTCGATCAGTTTGTCCGTTTCGCCTGCCATCGCGGAAACGACAACCACCACGCCGTTCCCCTTTTCGGCAGTCTTTGTGACCCGCTCGGCAACCGCTTTAATCCTCTCCACATTGGCAACGGACGTTCCTCCGTATTTCTGAACAATCAGCATGAACAGAAAACCTCCTCAGCACTCCTGACCCGGCAAAGCCGGGACCAAACATATTTTCACTATTTTCACTTTTCTTTTGCCGCACCAAGTTCCAGACGACTAAAAAGACGCTTCGCCTCTAATGAAATAATCCATCAAGGTATGCCCTTTTTCAAAGATCAGAATGCCGTCCCTGTCAGCCATTGTTTCGTCAAAAGTCAGCCCTTCATTCCTCTGCAGGCTGTTGCTGTCGAACAGCACAAAGGGTACAGGGTCCGCAGTATGGGTTCTCAGTTCGAGCGGTGTCGGATGGTCCGGAAGAAGTAATACCCTGTACTCCCCGAATTCTTTCATCCCTGCCATAACAGGACCGACCACAAAAGAATCAAAGTCTTCTATGGCGCGTATCTTGTCGTTGCAATTGCCGGAATGCCCCGCTTCGTCGGGGGCCTCGACGTGTATATACACAAAGTCCGTACTTTTCAGGGCCTTCAGCGCCGCTTCGGCCTTCCCTCTGTAGTTCGTGTCGAGATAGCCGGTAATGCCGGGCACCTTTAATATTTCAAAGCCCGCATAAATGCCCAACCCCCTCGTCAGATCGACGGCGGAAATCAGTGCACCGCTCAGAGAATATTTCTCCCGGAAGGTCGGCAACGCAGGCTTCCTGCCCTGTCCCCAGAACCATACACTGTTGCCGGGGTTATTGCCGTTCTCTGCGCGCCTGATATTCACCGGATGGCCGCCAAGGATTGCAACGGAGTCATTCATCAGCTTCCGCAGGACGTTCTCGCCCTCGCCCGCAGGGAGATAATCGGCGATGTCCCTCCCGATTATGTCATGAGGCGGTACGCATTGGACATCAGGGGGACCCCCGGACCAGATCATGAGATGCCGGTAACTTACGCCAGGATAAAACCTGATGGCTTCCGTTCCAAGTCTCCTGTCGAGATCGCGTATGAGTTCCCGGCCCTCCTCAGTCGAGATATGGCCACTGCTGTAATCCTCCATAACGGCGCTGCTCCCGTCATCGCCAAACCTGAGAGTAACGAGATTGCACCGGAATGCCACATCACTTCCGGAAAGCGACACCCCTATACTCGCCGCCTCAAGGGGAGCCCGGCCGGTATAATAGAGCTGAGGGTCGTAGCCTAGAATGCTGAGGTTGGCAACGTCCGATCCAGGGTGCATTCCCATGGGAATGGTCCTTACCCTGCCGGGATTCCCCGATACGGACATACTGTCCATATTGGGAGTCGAAGCCTTCTGCAAAGGCGTCTTCCCGCCCAGTTCATTTATCGGCCTGTCAGCCATGCCGTCACCGATAATCACAACGTATTTCATAGCCTAAAATCCCATAGGAGTGGCAAGTTCCGAAAAAATATCCTCTTCACCGCTGCCCGTCATCCCTACTGGACAATGTCTCCCTCAACCGCCTCTACCTGAATCCCTTTCCCCCTCAGCCAATCAATGCCCTTGTCAAGATCCTTGTCGTCGCCTTCAAGTTCCAGGATCATTTCCCCGACTGTTTCCGTGACCCGTGCTCTTCTTATATTCGGCATCACATTGAACTGTTTTGCCATCATGAACACCACCGGTTCCTTGATGAGGTGCTGCGGAAACGTCAGTTTCACCCTCTTCTTCATCACTCCTCCTATCTTCCTCCACCGGCGATCGCCGGCACGATTGACACTTCATCCCCGTCCTTCACGGCCGTCTCTTCCGCATTAAGGAACCTTATGTCCTCATCGTTGAGATAGATGTTGACGAACCTCCTGACCTTTCCGTTTTCGGATATCCGTTCCGCGATCCCGGGATATTTCCCTTCAAGATCGTTTATCAGTTCCATCACGGTTCCGGCCTTGCCCTCGACCTCTTCTTTGCCCTGTGTCAGCCGCTGAAGCGGTGTCGGAATTCTTACCTTTACACCCATTTATCTTCCTCCTTGCAGTCGCAGACCGCTCAGGTCATCGACCTTTACTGATGTTATCAAGGACCTCTTCGAAAGAGGCCAGGTTCGGTTTTATATAATGAGGCGACCGGGTATGCCCCTGCAGCGCCTCCTGGGTCTTCAAGCCGTTTCCCGTTATACAGATAACGGTTGTCTTGTCCTTCTCTATCTTTCCCGTCTCGATCAGTTTCTTCGTGCAGGCCAGAGTGACGCCGCCGGCCGTCTCGGCAAATACTCCTTCGGTGCGGGCAAGGAGTTTGATCGCATCCACGATCTCCCTGTCGCTTACGTCCTCCGCGTAACCGCCGGTTTCCTTTACCACCTGCGTTGCATAGTAACCGTCGGCGGGATTGCCGATAGCAAGCGATTTCGCAACCGTATCAGGTTTCACCGGCCGGATAACGTCCGTGTCATTTTTTACCGCTGTCGCGATCGGACTGCACCCCGTTGCCTGGGCTGCAAAAACCTTGGTGTTGAGGTCCTTCAGGATGCCGATCTGTTCGAGTTCCTTGAAACTCTTCCATACCTTGGTAAGGAGAGAACCACTGGCGCAGGGAACTACTACGTTGTCGGGGGCCTTCCAGCCGAGCTGTTCTATGATCTCAAAGCCCAGCGTCTTGGAGCCTTCAGCGTAAAAGGGCCGGATGTTGATGTTTACAAAAGCCCACCGGTATTTGTTGGCCACCTCGCTGCAAAGCCTGTTGACGTCATCATAATTCCCGTCGACGGCGATAAGGTTGGGCTCGTACACCAGAGACGCTATTATCTTGCTCGCCTCGAGGGTAGCGGGGATGAAGATGAACCGGTTGAACCCTCCCTTCGCACCTTGAGCGGAGACGGAGTGTGCCAGATTGCCCGTAGAGGCGCAGGCGACGGTGTCGAATCCGAACTCTCTGGCCTTGGTGAGAGCTACTGAGACAACCCTGTCCTTAAAAGACAGGGTTGGATGGACAACCGTATCATCCTTGATGTAAAGCTCTTCCACTCCAAGGGCTTTTGCGAGGTTTCCCGCCTTCAGAAGCGGAGTAAATCCGGAATTCAGGCCCACCTGCGGCTTACCGTCTATCGGCAGAAGCTCCCTGTATCTCCAAAGGTTCTTCCCCCGTCTCGCGATTTCTTCTCTGTTCAAAGCCTTCGCTATACTTTCATAATCATAGGAGACTTCGAGCGGTCCGAAACAGAATTCGCAGACATAGATGGGCTCAACCGGATATTCCCTTCCGCATTCCCTGCACTTAAGCGCCTTTATATGTCCCATACAGCTACCTCCCGGAAACTATGTACCATTATTATTTTAAATCACTATTCTACTTTAAACAGCAGATAATTTAAAGAGAATCCGCGGGAGGGGCCTCTGTCACGCCTTGTTCCATCGTGTCATGCCTGAAGTTTATGGATAATGTGGGCTGGAACATCCCGCAATCTTCCTGTGACGTCCCCTGCGGACAGGTAATTGCAGAATATGCTTTTCTCTTCCGCAGCCACACCCCTATCCGGGTAGCAATGTTATACTAATACAAACTTGTGACAGGCGGGGCCGAACTCGTTTCGAGAGGCGCCTTCCTCCAGTGTAAAATTGGAAATACTGCATAGTCTCATAGATATTTTTCTGCATCTCGACAGGCACCTGAGCGTTGTCATACAGAATTACGGCGCGTGGACGTACCTCATACTTTTTCTGATCATTTTCTGCGAAACGGGCCTCGTGGTGACCCCTTTTCTCCCGGGCGATTCCCTCCTTTTCGCGGCGGGTACATTCGCCGCCATCGGGGCCATGGAGGTTGAATGGCTTTTTCCCCTCTTAAGTCTGGCTGCCATCGGCGGAAATACCGTCAATTACTGGATAGGATACCGCGTCGGACCGAAGGTCTTCCACAAGAAGAATGTCCGTTTCCTGAACAGGGAATACCTCGACAGGACGCATCGTTTTTTTGAGAAACACGGCGGGAAAACTATCATTATAGCGAGGTTTATCCCCATTATCCGCACCTTCGCTCCCTTTGTCGCAGGCGTCGGATTCATGACCCACTGGCGCTTTACCTTCTATAACGTTACTGCGGGCATTGCCTGGGTGGGCCTGTTCCTTTTTTCGGGCTACTATTTCGGCAATATTCCTCTGGTGAGAAACAACTTTTCTATCGCTATACTTGCCATCATCCTGATCTCGGTCCTGCCCGGTGTGATCGAGTACCTTAGGCACCGCTACCGCCTCGCCCAGTAATCTCCCGGCAGCGGAGGTCAACTTTACCCCAACGTTGCAAAAAGACCTCCATTTCAAATTCGTCATCATTCCCGAGGTAGTAGTCGGAAATCCACGTTTTCAAACAGACTGGATGCCTGCCGGCAGGCAGGCCCGACCAAGAATGACGGGAAATAACGTCCGTCCATAGATAGCCCAATGCGCTGGACCCCTTCTGTAAAGCCTTCGGAAAGATTCCGGGCAGGCCGGAATGATGGAAAGGACTTAAAAAGACCTTTATAAACAGGCGCTAACTAGCCGTATAACTTTACTTTTTCATCCGGTCTATGATCTTTCCGAGCTTCTGAATCTCCTCACCGTAAAGCGCCCAGTCGCCCTCACGCTGTGCCTTCATCGCACGCTCAAAATGTTCTTTCGCCTGGGCCGGGAGATCCACTTGAGGTGCGGCAGCCTGTGTCGCCGAGACAGGTGCTTCAACCTCGGTCATGGTCGACTGACCGAATATCTTTGCAAGGGCTCCATCGAGAGTGTCATCCATTGCTATGCGGTTTTTATATGCGACGATAACCCTTTTCAGCTCCGGTATCTTCCCTGTTTCCGCCCGGAGATAAAGCGGCTGGACATAAACCAGAGAATTCTCGATGGGGATAATCAAAAGGGTGCCCTGGATTACCTGGGAGCCTCTTTGGTTCCACAAAGAGACCTGCTCTGATATACTCGTTTCCTGGTTGATCCTCGCGACGATCTGCTTTGGACCGTAGACAAGCCTGTCCTTTGGGAAGCGGTAGACAATGAGTTTTCCGTAATTGTCACCGTCACACCGCGCGGCCATCCAGGCCGAAAGATTGTCCTTCTTCTTCGGGTTAAAGGGCAGCATAAGGATGAACTCCTCCTTCTTTTCTTCCGGCAGCTTCATGATTGTATAGTACGGCTCCATCTGCGTCTGGTCTCCCTGTCTCCCCATGACCGGTATCTCCCACTGGTCTTCCTTGTTGTAGAAGGTCTGGGGGTCTTGCATGTGATAGGTTGTGTACACCGCGCTCTGAATGCTGAAGATATCCTTGGGATAGCGAACATGTCGTCTCAGGTCCGGGGGCATGTCCGAAAGGGGCTTCAATATTCCCGGGAATATATTGCTGATTGTACGTATGATCGGATCGTTTTCGTCCGCGATATAGAAGTTCATGCTGCCGTCATAGGCGTTTATCGCCACCTTCACGGAATTCCTGATATAGTTTATCCCTGAAAAAGGCTGCGAATAGGGGAACCTGTTGCTTACCGTGTATGCGTCGTATATCCAGAAGAGGCCGCCGTCCTTCGATATCACCATGTAAGGGTCCCCGTCGAAAACAAGGAAGGGCATTACCGCCTGCACCCTTTTCGTTATATTCCTTCTGAACATGATCCTGCTGTCGGGGGTAACATAGCTCGACAGAAATATCTTGAGAGATCCGAAATACTCGGCAAAAATCAACTTCTTCAGGTACGAGCCGATCCGTACCCCTCCCTTCCCAGCATATGTGTCGTAAACGTTCTTGTCTCCCGAGGGGTAGTTGAACTCCTTCGCCTTCGTGTCGACTATTGCATAATCGCTTGCGAGTTCGCCGAAATAGATCTCAGGCCGCTTCACCTGCAGGCTCTTTGCCGTGGACACGGGAGGGATATCTTTTATCATCAGCACCGGCAGCCCCTCGGGAGTCACCTGGTTCACCGGGCCCAGCGTCACGCCGTATCCGTGTGTAAAGGTGAGCACTTCGTTGATCCAGTTCCTGGTCGGTATGCTTTCTGTCGACAACTCCCTCGGCGAAAGCAGAGTCTGGCGGTATTTTCCGTCGATCATGTAACGGTCGTTGTCGATGGAGACGAACTGGTAGTAAGTGCGTATCTCCTGTACCTGGCTGAATGTATCCAGGAGCGGTTTTCGGTCCCATAGGCGGATATTGTCGATTGTGGCCCTGTTATGATCGATATCGGCATCGCTTAGAGTCATGTCGCCGGAGATGTCCTTTTCCTCAACCTTGTTGAGATCGAACGCCTTTCTCGTGGCCGCGATATTGTATCTTATGTAGGGAGTTTCCATTTCGAGCTCGCTCGGAGCTACCACAAACTTCTGCAGAATAGACGGGTAAACGGAGCCCCCTACGAAGGACAGCAAAACGTAGGCTCCTACGGTCCCCACGACGAGCCATTTTTTCCTCAGGAATATATTGCCGAGGACCAGTATCCCGGCAACCACTGCGGCAATTATCTTCACCTTGAGAAAAGGGATCACCGCGTGGACATCAGCATAGGTTGCGCCCGCTACGTGCCCGTGCGATGAATAGAGGATCTCGTGCATATTGATATATGCATTGAAGGCAAGCACGCCGAATACCAGCGCTCCGATAACGGAAAGATGGACTGACGGTACCCTTTCCATGGCAACCCTGTTTCGGTCCACAAACACCGCCCCCCTCAGGAGATACAGAGCACCGGCGGTCACAAAAGAAACACCGAGCAGCAAAAGCGCAGTGTCGGAGATGATATCGAAGACCGGGAGGGTGAAGAGATAGAACGACACGTCTTTATGGAAAAGGGGGTCGGAATGTCCGAACGGTGCTGCATACAGCCAGGACAGAAAGGTAAACCAGTTCTCATAAAAGAGCAAGGCGAAAATAAAACCGAACAGGGCCGGCATGACAAACTTCAGTTTGCCAAGATGCTCGAGTATGCTCCGGACAGGAGGGGTGTCCCAGGCGGCCGACAGAGGCACGACCCTGTTCTTTGTGACCCTTATCGCAAAAGCGATGCTTATATAAGGGATCACAAATCCGACAGCGAATCCAGCAAGGGAAATAATGGCCTGGGCAACGACCTTGGTTACAAATATTTCCCTGAACTGAAGGCCGCTGAACCAGAGCCAATCGACATATAGAGAAAAAATCTTCGGCAGGAACATCGCGATCAGGCCGATCGCTATGATTACGGCTATCTCCGTGCGTGAAAGTCTGCTCTGCATGTATGTTCCCTTTTATCAGCGGAGGCGCAGCTTCAACAGCCTCCCTCGGAGCTTCTATTATCCGGCCTGCCGCAAAAAACCACTTCTCGCGTATTATACATAACGAATAAGCACGATGCAATTCTCTTCATTCCGGCTCCCCTGTATTTTTCAGACGCCCCGGGATAAAGTATCTGCGACCTCTAATTGCCGGAATGAAATCGTTGCTTTGGTTATGCATCCGGAGGCATTCACGATTTCCTTATTTCCAGTATCCCAACAAGTCCGTGCCCTACTCCAGCTCCCGGCTGCATCTCCATTTCAAGCCTCCTCAGGGCGTAGGCAAGCTGGGGCTCGATGATGTTGGCCCTGGTGTCGCCCGGAAGACGGCCCGTTGCATCTATAACTCTCTTCATGGTCTTTACCGCTTCTTTGAGCGGTTCGGGATAGAAAGTATACATTTCCAGGTTCAGACCCTCTCCGGCTGAAGATGTGTCATCGAATTTCGAAAGGAACTCCATGGTGCGCCTTACAAGCGTATTCCAGCACATGGTGAAGCCCTCAAAAAAGGAATTCAGTTCGGCAAAATCCTTTCTGGGAGAGTAATCAATAATAAGCGACTCCAGGTCGGTGCGCGTGTTCGGTTCGAGAAGGGAATTCACAACCCCGCGGATTGCAGGACAGTGCCGGTTATATTCCGCCGTATCCATGTGGCGACCGACAAACAGCGATCTGTCGAAGAGCCTCCGGATCCTTATCTCCGCCCCCGACTGCCGGGCCGCCCTATCCACGATCCCCCTCACCTCGTCGGCCGAGATCAGCCGGAGGGGAAAAGAAGGAATATCGATCACCCGCCTCTCCTCGGGAGGATAAATATAGGAGATCCTGTAATCCATGAATGTCTCGTCTTCCGTCTTCCCGACCCACAGGTCCTGCCATTCATATGAATATCTTCCGAGCCAGTCGCAAATCACAAGGGCGTACTTGCCACATCCCGCGGCTATATCGGTCAACACCTGCACCGTCTGGGCATCATGGTTATGAGAAAGGGTCCCATAGGAGGTGAAGTAGACATCAAAAGGGCCTTCTTCAGGCTGAAGCCTCCCGTTAAAATCACCCTCCCGGAAGAGGATCTTCTCGTTGCCGCCGTAAATCTCCTGCGCCTGTTTCAGGAGATCACGATTGATATCCAGACCGAGGTAAAAACCGAGCTGGTCGGGGTCTATCAGTTCGACCGCATACTCGTAGAGACCCCTGTCCTTGACCGTCATTCCCATTAGCAGTTCAAATCCGTCGCCCGATCCGCATCCGATGTCCAATATCTTCAACCTTTCGAGTCTCCTCGCCTTTTCGTCGACCAGCTCCTTGAGGTAGTGCCTGACAAAAAGCCTCGTCACCTCGTCCTCCCAGAAACGGCGGACATTGTCATACTTGCCTGTGAGACCCGTCTTCTTGGCGTACTGCCCGGTGGTCACCGCTTCTGAATAAGGTTTCTCCCCTGACATTCAGTAATCCTTCAGCCCACGCAGACCGAATTTGTAAATTCTATCGCCTGAAACGCGTCCGCGCAGTGTGCGTCGGCCCCGATCTTAGCGGCAAAATCGCGGGAAGTCGGTGCTCCGCCTATGAGGACCTTCATGTCCTGCCTGAGTCCCCTTTCAGCCAGCATACTGATCACGCTCTCCATTTCACGCATGGTGGTCGTTAAAAGAGCCGAAAGACCCAGGAACTGCGGCCTGTGCTGTTCTGCTGCCTCGATGATCTTCTCCGCCCGTACGTCCGTCCCCAGGTCGACGACGTCGAAGCCCGCACCTTTGAGCATTATGGAGACAATGTTCTTGCCTATATCATGAAGGTCTCCTTTAACCGTTGCTATGACGAATCTCCCCTTAGACTCGACCCCGGCCTTCTCCAGATGCGGCCCGAGGATATCCATCGCAGCACCGACGGCCTCCGCTGACGCGAGCATGTCCGGTATCAGGTACTTGCCGCTCTCGAAGTTCCTGCCTACTGTATCCATACCGGCCGTCAAGCCGCTTATTACAAGGTCCTTTACATCAACGTTCTCCTTCATGGCCTCGCCGATCAGCTCGACAGTCGCCGGCCTGCCTTCTAAACCGTCCTCAAAACCTTCGTCTTCGCTGTTGATCCTTCCCTGAATGATGTTGACCTTTATTTCCTCTATCAGGTTTCTCTCTTCCATAGCCACCCTGACCTCCTTTGTAAAATAATTGCTATTTATGTCCTGAGCCGGGAAAGCAGCCCCGGAACTTCCTCGAATACGCGGGTTTCTGTCTCCACCGGCAATGACCTTGCCGGCCTCAACAGGAGTCTGTCCATACGTTCCACTGCCATATCTATCACTTCGTCATCGCCGTTTCTGCCCTCGAAGGGATAGTGAGAATAGATCCGCCCGGACCGCAGACTCTTTCTCACAAAGCGGGCGTAAAGCTTCTGATGCGAAGCCATGACTTTATCTATCTGGGCAAGCGATTCGTCAACGTCCGCTATCGAGAGCCTCGGCGACGCCAGGAACCTCTTGATCATACCGATATGTTCGTTGTCGAGGACCGCCTGCACCGGGCAGAATGTGTTGGTCCTGTCCAGGAGTCCGAAAGCATAGTGGATATACTGCGCTCCGCTCATGGCGATAGGGATATGGGTAAAGAATTTTTCTATTGTCGCCTGCATGCCCGGCACCTTTGAATCCCCCACCCCTGCCGTCGAATAGCAGGGTATCCTGTAATATCGAGCCATCTGTATGCAATCTATATTGTACTGGTTAAACTCCGGGGCTCCGTAGAAATCGTGCAGATTGTCCATTCGAGCCCTGACGGGGACGCTGCCGTAGATAACGGGCGTGCCGGGGTTTACCAGTTGTGTAAGAGTGATGCCGGCGAGGATCTCGGCGTTGATCTGGGCCACCATTCCCGCCTCCTGGATAGGCGCTGTAGATCCGCCCTGGGGAGAACTGGAAACCACAAAAGGTATCCCCCTGCGTGCAAATTCGATCAGCTTCTGTGTCGCATCGTCAACCATCTGGAGCGGACTCTTGACCGTACAGGTGATGAAAGAAATGACCGGATTCTCCTTAAAGGCCTCCCTGCCGCCGGCGACTATCTCGGCAAGTCTCACAACATTGTCCAGTTGACCCAGACTCGTCAGACCGGCCTGCACGTGCTTCGTCGTATTCCTGAGGGATATGTAGAATTTGTTCACATCATGATTTTCTTCCGTGATGTCCTCATCCTGTATGTTGACGGGCCTTATGAAAAAGTCCAGATGCTCAAGTTCTTCGGCAAGTCTCGCTGCAGTACCGAGACGCTCGACATTCCCCCTCTCCTCGGTAAATACGGGCAGCCTCTTTTTTCGCCCGGGGTCTCTCTCGCTGACAAATACCTCCATGTCCGTATCCAGCCAGACGTTGGTTTCCGACCCGCTGCCGAAATAGATCCGCGGCACTTCGGCATCCAGTATCAACGCATTCCCGGGGTCCCGGGCACCCAGTTTCACAGCGGAAGGAGCTGAAGCCAGCGCATCCCTGACTACGGATGCCGGTAACCTTATCTTGTGAGAACGCTCGTCCAGACGCTCTGTCCGGCAGCCGTTCGCTGCCAGTATGCCCGTAGCCTCGTCGTTGAAACAGATAATCCCGATGTCCTCAAGTATCGAAAGAGACGCCCTGTCGAGCCTCCCGATCTCCTCCTCCGACAGCCGTGAATAGGGCCTCACCACCAGGCCTTCTCTGAAAGTTTCAACCATATACCTAATTTCCTTTCTGCCTGTCCTGTCTCGTTGCCCGCAGATACCTGCGGCAATGGCGGTCTCTTCCCAAAACCGCTTCTCCGGCCCTTACGGCCGACATGACGGCGTTGTCCAGAGGATTAACAATTGCGGCGTCGACGCCCGAAAGCATGGCCATATGGAGCAGGGCGGTGTTGATAAGTGCGCGTTTGGGCAATCCGAAGGAGACATTGCTGAGCGCAAGCACCGTCCCCGCACCGGGGAAAAGTGTCTTGATCTTTTCCAGGGTCTCAAGGGTCGTCCGCCCCTGCGAAATATCAGTACTTATGGGAAGCACCAGGGGATCGAAATAAACCTTCTCGGCCGCCAGACCGAAAGACCCAGCACCCTTGAGAATCTTTTCGCAAGCCTTAAGGCGTCCGGCGGCATCGCCGGGTATACCGTTTTCGTCCATGGCGAGAGCAACAACAGGCACCCCGTATTCTGCCGCCAGCGGCAACACCTCCTCCATATTCCTCTCGGTGGCCTTGACCGAGTTTATCATCGCCACCTTTTTGCCGCCTGACCGCAGCCCGGCATCGAGAACAACGGCATCGGCGCTGTCGATACAGAGCATGGCGTCAACATCGTCGGCCGCCAAAAGGCCCACAAGCCATTCCATGTCCCGCCGCTCATCCTCACCGCTTCCATCACCGGTGCCGACATTCACGTCTATGATGTCCGCTCCGGATCCCTTCTGCCTTACGGCGAGATCCCTCAGCATCTCACCGTCGTGGGCAATCACGGCCTCCCTGATTGAAGGGATTGTGGCGTTAATCTTTTCCCCGATTATGATCATACCTGCCGCCTTTGGACGTTAAGACCAAATCTCGCATTTGTAAGAAAATAGCTGAAGCACGGAAGGGCGCTGAAAAATGTCTTGTAGCGACACCTCAAAGCCCTATAGAATGGTCTGCCAGCCTTTCTTTTAGAGTCATCAAACGTTAAGTGCTCATTTATGTGGTATATAGATAAAATCATGTCGTCATTACAAGACTTTTTCGGTGTTCCTTCCTTGCTGTTCTGTAACGCCAGACTACACATACCGCGCATCGATACCGGGGATCTCTTCCCTGATCTTCTTCCTTATCTCTGGAGAGATCACGCTCTGTTCAGGGCGGTCCAGAACTGAAAGGACCTTCTGACGCGCACGCTCTCTCGCATCCGGGCTCCCCGACTTCTCCCATTCCTCCCGCGTGCTCCGGTCTGAAATCAGGGGGGAATACTGCTCCCTCCTCATGAACTTACGCGTATGACGCGCCGATACAAAGTGCCCCCCTGCCCCTATGTCTTTGAGGAGGTCGAAGGCCATCGTCTCGTCATTGACCTCTATTCCCCTAACGGCCCGCATCACCATGCCGAGTATCTCATTGTCGGTGACATATTTTTCGTAGCTTGCGCACATACAGAATTCAAGGAACCCTGCAGCGTCATGTATAAAATTCCCGCCTGCCAGGGCAACGAGAAGACTCGTGATGGCAGACTCGTATCCAGCCTGCACGTCCAGCGTCTTCGAGTCGGACATGCCGGCAGTGGAATATATGGGAAGTCTGTAATACCTGGCAAGCTGAGACGCGGCGGCGTTCATCAGTCCCATCTCTACGGCACCGCTGAGATACTTCATGTCCTTCATGTCTGCAATGCTTGAGATGCAGCCGTAAAACACGGGCGTCCCGGGATTCACCAACTGGGAAAGCATTACTCCGGCAAGAGTATCAACATTCTGGACGACAAGATTGCCCGCCAGTGTTATGGGAGATGTAGCGCCGCAGAGCGGTTCCACCGGTGTCACAAGAGGTATGCCGGCAGCGGCAACCTCCATGGTCAGCTCGCCGTACTTGTCGTCCAGAACAAAAGGGCTTATACCGCAGCATGTGACCATGGAAACCAGTGGCCTCTTCCGCAGGGCCTCCTCAGAACCGGCGATCATTGCCGCCATCCTTATGACGTTTCTTACGCCTTCGATGGTGTATACGCCTCCCATAATATGCTTGCTGCAATAGGCCAGCGCTACACCGAACCTGTTGACATCCACCGACTCTTCCTCTACATCGCTCGGAAAAACGGGCAGCATAAACAAGTGGATGTTGTCGAGGGTATCCACAAGCCGGGCGATGTCTCTTATGTCAGACAGCCGGGCCGGCCGCTTCGTATCACTGCCTGCCTCCATGACGTACAGGGCCGTGCCGCCTGTTCCGGCGTATACCTTTCTGCCGCCCACCTCCAGAGTGTGCTCCGGCTTCTGGCCATAGAGAGTGATCATTTCCGGCGCTCTGCCGGCCAGCTCCATTACCATACCGGGGTCGATCCTGACGAGTCCGGTCTCACTATCAACACGCGCCCCCGCACCGGAAAAGAGTTCCCGGGCGCGCCCGTTGCTCACCCTGATTCCAACATCGGAAAAGACCTTCATCGATGTCAGGTGTATTTTTTCGATGTCTTCATCTGAAAGCGGAGTGTACAGCCCTCCTTCGAGTCCTTTTGCTTCAATCATGTTCATGAATCCTCATATCAATTCTTTGCAATTCCTCTAAGCGCTCCTTCGCGCGATACAGTTGCGCATGCTGCACATCACACAGGGATTTGTCGGGACATGGCCAATCTCCTCCGGTCTGCCTATACCGAAGATTCCCGAGACTGATTTCCGTGGCGTCATGAGATAACTCTCGCTCAGTTCAACGCCGATCAGTGAGTTGTCGACGACGTTGAACAGTTTCTTTTGTTCCTCGACCCTCCAGTCGCAGTAGCCCGGACTGAACCTCAGTGTCGTTCTTTCCCCCCGTTCAGTTTTAACAGCATTGTACTTCCTCTGAAAGGCATCCACCGTCCGCTCCGCAGCCGTAGAACCTATGGCATCAACTATATAAGCCTCTGCCACCCTCTTCTGTTCCGTGAGCTTACGGATAAGTGAATCGATCCCCTTCCCTATTGTCGCGACGAAGATAGCCGCCCTGTCGCATTTCCCGCATACCCTGGACAGCTTCCTGCTGCGGATAACGACATTTTTCTCAAGGACGAGGGCGCCGTTTCCGACGGACCTTATCTTCTTTTCCGTGTACAGAACTCTCGGTCTTATCAAGTGCTGAGATTTTTCCAGAGACCTTTCGATAGCGCGCAACATCCTTCTGGATAAGTCTCTGGGTCTCCCGTATCCCAACAGGCGGCTGATCCCGTCTATCGTTATTTCCGGACGGACGTCGGCCATCACCTTCATATTCTCTCCCCCTGGGTCGGGACTTCACTCCCCGACCGGTCTTTCCTGAAAATAGCTGACGCCATGTAGAGTTCCTCCTGTTTTCCGTGTTAAATAGATATAAAACCGGGCAAAGCCGGAGAAGCTGCTGGCCTGCTTTAATTGGTATTTTTTGGATTAAATAACGTGCGGGGAAATGTTAAGGAATTCTTTGATAGTAATGCACATCAATAATCGAAAACATGCGAGATTATAACAAAAAAGAGCGTTGACGGTCTACCCTCCGGTTCGGGAAATTCCCTTGTAAGTCCTCTCAGGGACGTTTTCCATGACCGATCAGCCCTGTGGACAGCAGGAATTCGCGCGCGACGTCCGAGGGCCTTTCTCCCCGACCGTCTACTTTGTAGTTGAGCCGTCTCATGGTCCCATCACTGATGGTCCCCGAAAGACCGTCCAGCACCTTGCCCACCTGAGGATACTTGTTCAGGGTCTTCTTCCTGATGAGGGGAGCCGCATAATAGGGAGGGAAAAAATGTTTATCATCCTGTAAGGTAATCAGCCCGTATGCCTGTATTCGCCCGTCTGTAGCGAAGCCGTCGATAATGTCTACCGCTTTCTCCGACAATGCCTTATACATGAGTCCCGGATCCATCTGTTTCGGGGCCTTGCGGAAAGAAAAGTTGTAAAACCGGGTCAGGCCGGGATAGCCGTCGGGGCGCTCCAGGAATTCGGCATCGAAACCCGGTTGAAGATCATTCCCGTAACGCACGAGGTCACTGATGTTCTTTATGCCGAGAGAAAGGGCCTGCTTCTTTCTCATGGTAAGAGTATAGGTATTATTGAAGCCGAACGGCCTCAGCCATACAAGATTATATCTTTTCCCAAAACCGGACTTGACTCTCTGGTATACCTTGTCCGGGTCTCTCAATGTCTTTTCCTTCAGGATATTCACAAGACCGGTCCCTGTATATTCAGGATACAGATCGATGTCACCTGTTCTCAGGGCGTCGAAGCAGACCATCGTCCCCCCGAGGTTGAACTTCTTCACGACCGCAATATCCGTCTTCGCTTCTATCAGCTGGGCCATTATCTCGCCCAGCACTTCCTGCTCCGTGAAATGCTTGGCGCCTATGATGATAGATTTTTTCCCGCCCTTGTCGGAGACTCTGTTTTTGCAACCGCCGATAATGAGAAGTGAAAAAAGGATGCATACCGAAAGGATGATTCCTGAGGCGATTTTCGACCTGTTCACATCGTCCTCCTTCTTCTAATAATCCCTAACCCGGGAAAACCACACCGCCAAAACAATTTCACCACGGAGACACAGAGTCACAGAGGGAAACCGAAGATAAAAGATAAATAAGACTATAACGCCTTCTCCATGTCTCTGTGTCTGGTTTATCTTTCAGCCGTTTATTCAAGATTCATCTTTTCACCTTCATGCCTTTTGGCGTCAGGGCTGCCTCTATCCGCGCGAGGATAAAATCCAGGCACAGCGCGAGCATGGCAGCCGGTATTGCACCGGCAAGCATGAGTTTGTAATTGATGGTCCTGAGGCCCCTGAAAATGAGTTCGCCGAGCCCGCCCGCACCGATCAGGGCCGCCAGTGTCGCGACTCCCACACTGATCACCGTAGAGGTACGTATACCGGCCATGATGACCGGCAAAGAAAGCGGGAGCTCTACCCTCCAGAGGATCTGTCTGTCCGTCATCCCTATCCCGGCCGCGGTTTCGATCATGACAGGATCAACCTGCCTGATGCCCGTATAGGTATTTCTGAGAATGGGCAGAAGCGCGTAAAGGAAAAGTGCAAAAAGGGCCGGAACCAGCCCGATGATAGGAAGGCCCAGGATCATAAAGAGGGGGATCACCAGCCCGAAGAGGGCCAGACTGGGCACCGTCTGCACCATCGAGGCAAAGCCGAGGAAAGGCGGGGCGAGCCTGCGCGACCTTGTGAGAAAGATTCCGGTCGGAACGGAAAACAGCACCGCACCTCCCACGGAGAAGACAGTCATCTGAACGTGCTCCCATGTGAGGCGAGCGATCTCTCCGCCATATTCCGTGAAAAAATTATTGAACACCAGCATCATGAACCTGCATGAGCCCACACACCATCTGTCTTACCTCCCCTTTTGTGACGACGCCCGATATCTCCCCGTCTTCTTTCACCGGTATGACTTCATGATCATATCGCTTGAAATAATTCAGTGCATCAAGGACCGTAGAATCAGGGGCAAGAGACGGAATGCCTTCCAGCGCCGCCAGGTCTACAGTCCCGGTTCCGGCAGTGACTTCCGCAATATCCGTGAGAAGGAGCGAAAGCTGGAAACGGTGTTTTCCGAGAAATTCCACAACGAAGCTGTTTGCCGGGTTCTCGACGATCTCTTTCGGCCTGCCTGTCTGAACCAGACGCCCGCCGTCCATCAATGCTATCCTGTCGCCGAGAATTGCCGCCTCGAATATGTCGTGGGTGACGAACACGACAGTCTTGCGTATCTTTCTCAGCAGGTCTGCAAGCTCATTTTGCAATCCTTCCCTTGTAATCGGATCAAGTGCGCCGAAAGGTTCGTCCATAAGAATGATCGGAGGATCGGCAGCAAGGGCCCTCGCCACTCCTACCCGCTGCTGCTGCCCTCCCGAGAGCTCCCCGGGATACCTCTCTCTGAAACTTCCGGGATCAAGGCCGACCATCCCGAGCAGTTCATCGACCCTCGAAGCGACCTTTTCTCCCGGCCAGCCCAGGAGATCAGGAACTATCGAAATGTTCTTCTTTACGCTCATGTGGGGGAAAAGGCCGATCGACTGGACCACGTATCCGATGCCCCGCCTCAAATCCGTGACTTCGTAAGAGGAAAGGTCCCTGCCATTTACTTCAATACCCCCTCCCGTGGGTTCGGTCAGCCGGTTGATCATCTTCAGGGTCGTTGTCTTGCCGCACCCGCTCGTCCCGATAAGAACCAGTGTCTCCCCCTCCCCTACTGAAAAGGAAACATCCTTCAGTACATCCGAGCCGTTATAGCTCTTTGATACATTTCTGAACCGTATCTTCTCCTGCATCTGTCCCATCACGCAAACCTGACACGCACCGGCCGGGGCTCCACCACAATCCCGTATTCCTCCTGCACATGTCTGAAAGGAGCGGCCCCATGATAATCCTTGAAAAAAACCTTGAGGCTGTCCCGCTTGCACAGGCCGAGGCCGGTCTTCGCGGTACCGCTCCTGATCTGTCGGTAAAACTCTTCCTGGAGCAGATAATTGCACATGAGATCGACGGCAAAGGGGTTCTTTCCGATGAGGAACCCCATATGGGGAAGTATCGGCTTCTGGGCCCTGTCCACGCAGTCGCACCGCCTCGTAATATTGTAAAGATGAACTATATTCAGCAGGCGGTCCCACCTGCCCTCCATCATCCCGATAACATAGTCGGCCATCCTATAGGGGAGGGTGTCGCTTCCGTGCACCCAGTCCTCTATCTCCTGCGTTTGCATCGAGATGCTTCCCCCGTGACATACGGCTATGCACTCGCCGCAGCCTATGCACCTGCTCCCGTCGAGTTCCGGAGTCGTACCTTTTTTCCACTTCAACGCCTTCTCGGGACAACTTGCGGCACAGCTCCCGCATTTTCTGCAGTCGGCCCCGTTTATGGCGGGCGAATAGCATTTGTGCATCATCAGCTTTCCTCTGTAGCTGCTTCCCCCCATGGTAAGCCCTTTAACAGCAGAAGCGACCTGGGCCATGTCGTGAAGTGTCAGGTGCACATGGTTGATGACCGTGCCGGAAGCCGCAAACCCGCCCGACAGGAATACCTGCCGGAATCGTCGCGATGACAGCGGATTGTATACCACCTCTTCTTCATCGAAACACAAACCGCCTTTAACACCGGTGCCCGACCTGTCCAGAACAACGAAGGGTGTCCCCAGCGGGCCCCGCTCGGTCCATCCGTGCCTGTCCGCGAGGGCCTTATAACGGGAACAATCCTCGTGGTTGTCATGGTATCCCCTGTCTCCCGAATAGGCAACAGTCGTATCTCCGGCAGCGATCCTCTCTATTCCCCGCGACCTCAGAAGCCTCACCGTAGAAATGGCGTACTCGGGAAGCATCCGGGTACGGCACTTCTGCTCCCCTATATGACATTTTATGAGAACAGGTTCCCGAAGATCTTCAGGCAGGACTTTCTTTAGAACGGTCTCTAATTTCTTATTGACCTTCTCCTGCCATGAGGGAGATTCAGGCGAGAAGTCTTTCCCCCGCAGGTCAAGAAACCAGACCGGTGATTTTTCGTTCCTGCCCTTGACATATCGAAGCCATTCCGGTATCGCATCGCCGCGTCTCCGGCCCCGCTTCACGAGAAAATCCCGCAGAATTCTATCAGTCCTTTCACTCCACCCGACCGGAAGACGCGCTCAGCGTCATCTGCAGGACAGGACATCCGCTCAAGCCGTACCTTCAGGGGCGCCAGGTATCTTTCCTCACCGAGGTCCCTCCTCTTTAATCCCTCTTCCGCAATGGAAATCATATCCGAAGAGATTTCCGCCGCCCTCACACCCTTTGTTGCGGCGCTCAGACCATTCTTCGCTGCAAGCGTCCTCATCTCCCTCAACGTCTCCCATGGATAGCTGTCCACAAGTTTCCTCGCCATAGGAAGGTTCTCCATCAGGCCCAGCGTCAGCGCCGGCACAACCATGATATCTGCCGGAGGCTGCTGATCGTTAACCCTGTTTTCAAGAGTGTAATAGCGCGATATCCTGGCATTGTGCCAGAAGAACGTAAAATGCTGGTCGATGTCACCCGTCTCCTCTTTCATCCCTATCTCACGTCCGTCGGAAGTCACTCCGCAGTCCTCTCCTGCAGAGTCTCTGGCGCACTTCGAAGCGCCGCCTCCGCACCCCATGAAATCCGAGAGGCTTCGACAATAGGGCAGACAGACGGGCATGCCTTCTCTCTTTACATAGACAGGGGGGAAATCGAGGACCGAACGAAAGTAATCCTCAAGATCCCGAAACTTCCTCTCCGGGACTCCGTAGCGCGATCGGGACTTTTCTTTCAGCCACCAGTCCCAGAACATCTCCCCAAGGCACCTGTAATCCTCATCGACGCGTCCTTTCCATATATTGGAGTTTGCCGTCAGTGCGATTTGAGCGCCAGCAAGGCCGTTGAAGACATTGACGGCATCCACGGCCTCATCCATTGTAACGTCTATATGGACCTGGTTCGATGCGCTGACGGTAAAAAGATGCACATCCGTACCGTCTTCCGGAGCAATGTGATCGTTTCCGCCGAAGAGCCTGTCCCAGAAAAGATTCCTCCCCTTCTTCATCAGGAGATGTTTCCCGGGAGGGGTCACGGGCTGGGTGCCGAAGCCGAGAAATGTTCCGCCCGACTCGCGCCGGAACTCCCCGGCCAGTTCCAGCGCCTCTTCCACTGACCGGTGAAGAGCGTGCAGGTCAGCGACATGTGCAAGTGAGAACTCGACCTTGCAATAGCCTGTCTCGCAGGATGCCCGGTGTTCGTTCATCTCGCCGGGTTTCACTGCTCCCACGGTCTTCCCTGTGGTTGCATCGCGAAACGTGCTCCACCCCTTCCGCGAAAGGAAATCCCATAGCGCCTCCGTCTTTTCGAGACCTGCCGCGGAACCGTCCTCTTCTACCAGAGGGAATTTCAGTTCAGAACCGATCCTCCTTCCCCGTTCTCTCAGGTTCCTCCCGGATTCGATCTCTCTGAAGTTTTCCAGCAGGTGTCTGACTGATTTATTCATTTCTCCTTGATATGGTCGTCTCCCATGACGACAAATTTGTAGGTCGTCAGTTCCCTCAGTCCCATGGGACCGCGGGCATGAAGCTTGTCCGTGGATATGCCTATCTCGGCGCCCATACCGAGTTCCTCACCGTCATCGAACATCGTCGAGGCGTTAACCAGCACCACGCCCGAGTCCACTTCCCTCAGGAACCTGTTTGCATGCGTGTAATTTTCAGTGACTACGGTGTCCGTATGTCCCGAGCCGTAAGTATTTATGTGATCTATCGCTTCATCGATCCCGTCTACGACCTTAACGGACATTATCCTGTCGAGGTATTCCGTCTTCCAGTCTTCTTCGGTCGCAGCTTTTACCCCCCTGGCAAGCTTCCTGGTCCTGTCACATCCCCGCACCTCCACCCCTTCTTTCCTCAGGGCTGAAACAAGCTTAGATACGCTGCCCGCCTTCTCCTTGGATATGAGGAGCGTTTCTGCTGCATTGCAGACCTCGGGCATAAGAAGCTTGGAATTCAGAGTTATGCGGACCGCCTTCCTGATGTCCGCATCGCTGTCAACATACACATGGCACAATCCTTCGAAATGCTTGATTACCGGAATCTTCGACTGTTCAACCACGGCCCGGATAAGACCCTTGCCGCCTCTGGGGATTACAAGGTCTATGTATTCCCGAAGGCGCAGCATCTCCGAAACGTCCTCACGTCCCGCCGATATGCATTGAACGGAATCTCCGGGCAGCCCGGCCGATTTCAGCGCCCGCTTCCATAACCGGCCCAGAAGGGCGTTGCAGGTACCCGATTCACTGCCTCCCTTCAGAATAATAGCGTTTCCCGACTTGAGCGCAAACGCCCCGGCATTCACGGTCACGTGCGGCCGCGCTTCATAAATCATCAGGATCACACCGAGGGGAACGCGCATACGTCCCACCATAAGGCCGTTCGGCCGCCGCTCCATCCCCTCTATCTGCCCGACAGGGTCAGGGAGGTCTATTATCTTCCGGAGCGAAGCTATCCTGCTTTCCACCCGTGCATCGTCAAAGACCAGCCTCCGCAGAAAATTTTCCGGCAGTCCGCTCTTTCTGGCGGCGGCTATGTCCTTCCTGTTCGCCGCAACCAGTGACCGCCTGTTCTTCCCGAGCAGGTCCGCCATCTTTTTCAGTGCCGCGTTCTTCTCCTCCGTAGGCAGTGAAGCTATCTTCCGTCCCGCCGTACAAGCATTCCTTGAGATTTCCTTCACATCCATGGACTTACCTCTTTCATCGTTTCTTTATGGTCATATTAATGCGTTCATAACTAACCGGAAAGTTCAATAAAATCCCTCCTAACCTCCCATTGCCAAAGGGAGGCGAGGGGAGATTTTCAGGATGATTTCACCACTGCTCTTGATCTCCTTCCTAATTTGTCACATTTGGCATCCGGCTCCTTCAAAGCGATCTTCACGATAAAAGCACACGCATTATCTTGTTCTTTATCCAGTTCGGATCCCACCAATCAAGGGGATCTACCGGTACGCCGTGGACGTATATGCCGAAATGGAGGTGGTCCCCCAGGGCGAGGCCCGTATTTCCCGTCCTGCCGATAATGTCGCCCTTCGATACATGCTGGCCGGCCCTTACCGACGTCAGGGACATATGTCCGTAAAGGCTCATCAGTCCAAGTCCGTGGTCGATAATGATGGTATGGCCATAGATCAGGCGGTCTCCGACATACACAACTATCCCGCCATTGGCGGCGGTCACAGGTGCGTGTCTGACGGAGGCCAGATCATATCCGAGGTGGCGGCTGCTGCTTATTTTTTCGCCATGGTAGTAGTAGTCCCTCTTATCACCGAACCTGGCAAAAACCCGGCTTCCCTTCAACTGCAAAAACCTGCCCTTCCACAAAGGACGGTCTTCGGAGCGCTGCCCGACTTCCCCGATGGCACTGTTGTCTTCCTGCCGCCATGCCTCGTTGACTTCCCTCAATGCCTCGACTTCCGACAATCCTTTCCCTTTCGCGCCGAGCAGAGGAATTATATGGCCCTCGATAAATCCGTCGGACACATCGATCCTTGACCTTCTGAACTTCCTTGCCACAACAGTGGTATCAAGTCTCTCTGTCCTGTAATTGTCGTTCCCGTCGTCCGCAACCAACAGAACATCCGCACCGGCCGATACCGAAAAGGGGACAGGGAAGATGGTGCAGTAGACGTCCTTGCCGTCGTTGAAGGATTTCGTCATGGGAAACTCAGCGCTTCCGACTTTCACGTACACATTCTCCGCCCCGACCACGCGGGCCTTCACAGCCCCCGCCGAGCCCTGCTTCACAAAAGGGGTACTCACGACCTGCTCTATCACCGGAGGCACGGTATCGACAGTGGAATCGACGCTGATCTCGGTCCTGGAAAAAATGCCGCTTACGGCATTTATGGAAACAGTCGCTTTCCCGTCCTCAATCGCGAAGCGGCGCGGTTCAAAAAGGATGTTATACTTCTTGTATTTTCCGACATTCCTGTCGTCCATGACAGTGACGTGTCTCAGTCCCTGCACTACGACAACACTAACGCTCTTTATTGGCCGGTCATTCTTTATGGTAAAAACCAGATGTTTTTTTCTGGGAAGCTTCTTAAAGGTCTCATATCCGGTGATAACGGGGTCCTGCACGAAGACATACTGCCGGGCGAAGAGCAGAGTTGCAAGAACGACTGCCAGTGTCAGAAATATCTTTTTTCCCTTACCCTTTTTCTTCATTCTTGTTGCCGGTATTCTTCTCAGCGCCATAAGATGTGGAGAACCGCCTTTGAGGTCCCGACGGGCCTGGTTGACAAAACTCAGGAGATTACGTCGTCCCGCTTTACCTGGTTTTCTTGCGCCGGGACGGACAACCAGCCGACTGAAAAAACATTCCCGTTATTCTAACACGACGATGATTTTATGTGAACCCGGCGGGAAGTCGTACGGACGGATGATACTTGAGCAACCATGGACGCAGCAATAAGAATGGGAGTGATTGTCTGTCAACCCAGCGTTGCAAAAAAGTATATACCTGGTTCGTCATTCCCTCAGTCATTAGGCGGGAATCCAAGTTTTCAGACAGATTGGATGCCCGATTAAGAACTTCGGGCATGACGAAAATTACATAAGCGAGACCTAACCGGTCATGAATTCTGAGTTTGCCCTGATGTCCTGCTCAGAAGCGCCTCTATGTCATAGTCGTAATTCAGATCTTTTTTTCACGCGAGGGTTATAATACTTTTCGGTAATCACGAGCATGAAGAAATACAGGATTGTTATCATCTTCTTGTCAACATTTTTAATTCTCCTGACAGGCGCCCAGCGTGTCTTTGCCCTGCGGGCGGAGGCGTTGCCGACCGAGATCAGTCCCGGCGACGCATTTCTTGTAAAAGTTGAGGGTGCCGGCGTTTCCGCCGCTCCGAAGGCCGTCTTTAGAGGAACCCATCTCGATTTTACAGGATGCGGCGAGGGCTGCTTTGAAACGGTAAACGCCCTCGGGTTGGATACGCGTCCCGGGAGCTACCCGATGGCGGTAAATGTCGGGCATACCACGGTGAAAGTACGAATAACCGTAAAACCCGCTGTCTTTCCCACTATTAAACTCACGCTTCCGGAAAAGGAAGTCATATTGAGCCCCGGGGACCTCGCCAGGGCGAAGAGAGAAGAAAGACTTCTCCAATCAATCTGGCAAAGGGAGACCCCAAGGCTCTGGAAAGGGGACTTCATTTTGCCGCTGCCCACTCAAATCTCAACCCCGTTTGGATACAGGCGGGTACTTAACGGGAAAAGGATCAGCATACATCAAGGCATCGACATGAGGGGGCACGAGGGCGAGCAAATAAGGGCCTGCAACAGGGGAAGGGTCGTTCTTGCAAAGAATTTGTTCTTTGGAGGGAACACACTTGTTATCGATCATGGGATGGGCATTTACAGCATCTATATGCACCTCTCGAAATTCGAAGTACAGCCGGGAGATGTGGTTTCAAAAGGTCAGACCGTCGGGCTGGTCGGTTCCACCGGCCGGGCGACGGGTCCCCACCTCCATTTCAGCATGAGGGTCCGCGACATCAGTACCAACCCTGTCTCCCTCACCCGCCTCCCGCTGTGATAAGACCGTTGTTGCACAGGATTCTCTGAAAAGCGCAAAAAGAGCCCTGGAGAGGGGTCTGCCAGCCATTTTCTCGAAAGTCACTGGAACCTGTCTCAAAATCGGTTCTCGTTCAAGGCTGTCATTCCGCGCAGCTTTTGGAACGTCAGGGATAAGACTATCAGGAGACTTGCATCTCTTCGACGGTCTTCCCAAGGCTTGCCATATCCTGCACGTGGAGGAGCTTCACGGAAGGGTCTATTCTCTTGATAAGGCCTATCAGTATCCTGCCGGGTCCGACTTCGATGAACGTGTCGACGCCCGCGCCTATAATTGTTCTGATCGAGTCTTCCCACAGCAACGGACTGTTGAGCTGGTTGACAAGTGACAGTTTGATCCTCTCGGCGCTGGCAAGGAACATCGCGTCAGCATTGTTCACAACAGGCATGTCCGGGGCCGTGAATCTGACAGTCTTCAGCAGTTCCGCCAGCCCGTTGGATGCCTCCACCATCAGAGTGCAGTGCGACGGTGCGCTCACGGCGAGGGCCACGGCCCTTTTGGCCCCGGCGTCCCTTGCGAGCTTCATGGCTTCCTCCACAGCCCTTTTCTCGCCTGCTATAACGACCTGACCGGGGCAATTATAGTTTGCCGGTGCAACGTAGCCCGATTCGACGGAAAGGCATATCTCGTCGATCCTCCCTCTCCCGAGTCCGACTATTGCCGCCATAAGACCGTCGCCTTCCGGCACCGCCTCCTGCATTAAGGCCCCCCTCTTCTCCGTAAGTATGAGCGCATCCCTGAAGGAAACCACGCCGGCAGACACAAGGGCGGAATATTCACCCAGACTGTGCCCCGCGACAACATCGGGCCTTATGCCCTTTGAGGCAAGTACCGTAAATGCGGCCATGCTGGCCGTCAGAAGACAAGGCTGGGTCCGGAAGGTCTTATTGAGCTCCTCCCGGGGCCCGTTGAAGCTCAGATCTTTCAGGTCATAACCAAGCGTATTATCCGCCTCTTCATAAAGAGACTTGACGTCTGCAGAGTTCTCCCACAGGTCCTTTCCCATGCCCACATACTGCGAACCCTGTCCCGGGAACACGAAGGCGACCTTCATTTTCCCTTTACCTCCCTTATTCTCCTGATAAGGAGAGGCAATACCTCAAAGAGGTCTGCCACGATGCCGTAAGTGGCAACATTGAAAATCGGTGCCTCCGGATTCCTGTTTATCGCAACGATTATGTCGGAAGACTGCATGCCCACGAGATGCTGAACAGCCCCGGATATCCCGCAGGCTATATACAGTTTCGGACTTACGGTCTTGCCGGTCTGGCCCACCTGATGCCTGTAAGGGATCCACCCCTCGTCCACGGCGGCCCTCGACGCACCCACGCACGCACCCTCCAGTGCCCCGGCGAGTTCGAAAAGCATGTTGAACCCTTTTTCACCACCCACCCCCCTGCCTCCGGATATGATGATGTTTGCCTCCTGCAGGTTTATGGCAACCTCTGAAACCTCCTTGACCGTCTCTATTACCCTCGCCCTCGTCTGTATGCCTTCGGCGCTTACCCTTACCATTTCCCCCTTCTTAGATGCGTCGTACTCACCGCGCTTCATGACGCGGGGCCGTACGGTGGCCATCTGGGGCCTTGTGTGAGGACAGAGTATGGTTGCCATGATGTTGCCGCCGAAGGCCGGTCTGACCTGCAAAAGGTTCTTTGATTCGACATCGATGGCAAGGGAAGTGCAGTCGGCCGTCAGGCCCGTCCTCAGGCGTGCAGCCACCCGCGGAAGAAAGGACCTTCCAATGGGAGTGGCCCCTGCCAGGACGATCTCGGGCCTGTATTGACGCACCAGGTCCGAAAGTAGCCCGGCATACACCTCGTCGGCAAAGCCACGGACCGCATCGTCGGCGCAGTGATAGACCCTGTCCGCCCCCCACCTGAACAGTTCGGCCGCGTCGGAGGAAGAGGCACCGAAGAGGATGGCCGAAAGGTCTGTTCCAAGCATGTCCGCCAGTTTCCTTCCCGCACCGAGAAGTTCGAAGGACACGGGGGCGACAACACCGTCCCTCTGTTCGGCAAAAATCCACACGCCCCGGCCTTCCTCTTTCTCCTTTACGTCGGAGGCCTCTCCGATCTCGCCTATCGCTCCCTCGGGACAGACGCTCAGACACGCCCTGCACATCTGGCACATCTCCGTTATCTCGGCCTTCCCGTCCCTGATGACTATGGCGTCATAGGGGCACGACGCGATGCATGTCTCGCATCCCGAACATCTCTCCTTATTTACCCTTATAAACATTTCAACTCCCTCAGCGCATGCAGCAGTGCCTCGACCTTTTCCTCGGCCGTGCCTTCTATCATCCTCCGGTCCTTCTTTGCCTCCGGAGCAAATATGTTCTTCACCTGCGTAGGCGAACCCTTCAGGCCGACGCTGTTCTCATCGGCGCCTATATCAGCCAGGGTTAACTTCCTTATTACCGCCTTTTTTGCCGCCATCTTCCCCTTCAGGGAGGGCATCCTCGGCGTGTTGAGTTCGCGGACCACCGTGAGGAGCACCGGCAGAGAAGCCTCGACCACGTCGAACCCGTCGTCCATCAGCCTCTGCACCAGTATCTCTTTATCCCCGACTTCCTCTATCTTTCTCACGTAAGCCACGTGCGGGATTCCGAGAAATTCCGCCATCTCCGGTCCCACCTGGGCAGTGTCGCCGTCTATGGCCTGTTTTCCGCAGAGCACGATGTCGGCCCCAAGATGTTCAACCGCCCTCGCGAGCGTGTACGCCGTCGCCCACGTGTCGGAACCGGCAAAGGCCCTGTCGGTAAGCAGCACCCCTTCATCTACGCCCATGGAGATCGCATCTCTCAGGGAAGTCTCTGCCTGGGGCGGACCCATTGTGACCGCCGTAACGCTTCCCCCGGCCCTTTCCCTGATCTGGACCCCCGCCTCTATGGCGTGCAGATCATAAGGGTTGATTATGCTCGGCACCCCATCCCGTATGAGGGTATTGGTCTCGGGATTGATCCTTACCTCGGCGGTGTCGGGCACCTGTTTCACACATACGACTATCTTCACAATCCGTCATCCTCCATGTCGGTCTTATACGATTCAGTCAATTCTTCCCCTCTTTGGCAAAGTCGAAGCAACCCTCAGCGGAGACTCGCTCAGGCGGCTTACCTGCCCGCAAGCAGGCCTGCCTGTCCGGTAGACAGGGTCAGGGGAGATTTTCCAGTGAATCCAATTGCCATTTCCAGGTCAACGACATATGATGGGCCTACTTTTTTCTCGCAGCTTCCTTGATCAATGCCTGCCCGATGACATTCCTCTGTATCTGGTTGGTGCCCTCGTATATCTGCAATATCTTGGCGTCCCTCATCATCTTTTCAACAGGGTATTCCTTCATGTATCCGGACCCGCCCATGATCTGTACCGCATCGGTTGTAACTCTCATGCCTACGTCCGTGGCAAAGACTTTCGACATCGCCGATTCTTTGGAAACATCTTTTGAGCCGCTGTCGATGACCCTCGCCACCGAATATACAAGGGCCCTCGCCGCTTCTATGGAGGTAGCCATATCCGCCAGCATATGCTGTATGGCCTGAAACGTGATGACGGGGTGGCCGAACTGTACTCTCTGGCGTGCGAACTTTACGGCCTCTTCGAACGCTCCCTGGGCGACCCCCACACCCTGGGCTCCAACTCCGGGTCGTGAACTGTCGAGTGTCTTCATGGCCACCAGAAATCCCATCCCGTCTTTTCCTATGATATTTTCCTTCGGGACCCTGCAGTTGTCAAAGATCAGCTCCGTGGTAGCGGAAGCGCGGATACCCATCTTGTTTTCCTTTTTCCCGAAAGTGAAACCGGGCGTCCCCTTTTCGACAACAAAGGCCGATGCCCCGCGAGGTCCTTTTGAACGGTCCGTAATGGCGATGATGGTATATATCTCGGCTTCGCCGCCGTTCGTGATCCATTGCTTGGTGCCGTTTATCACGTACTCATTTCCATCAAGCCTTGCCGTCGTCTGAATACCGCCGGCATCGCTTCCGGCGTTCGCCTCGGTGAGGCCGAAGGCTACCAGTCTCTTGCCCGCGGCGATATCCGGAAGGTATTTGCGTCTCTGTTCCTCCGTCCCGAAAAGCAGCAAAGGGTACGTGCCCAGGGCATTCGCCGCATACGTGGTCGATACTCCGACACAGGCCCGCGACAGCTCCTCAACGGCAACACACAGTTCAAGACAGCCCTTTCCGAGCCCCCCGTATTCCTCCGGTATAAAGAGACCGAACATGTCGGACTGCGCCAATGTCTTCAGAATATCCCACGGGAATTCCCCCTTCTCATCCAGCTCGGCCCGGACGGGAACAATCTTCTCCTCCGCAATCTGCCTCGCGAGATCTCTTATCATGACCTGCTCTTCGCTCAGAAAATAATCCATCATCAAACCTCCAGATT
>Ga0307436_1000054_pt1 | contig 43850 bp, 51 predicted proteins | sample SalMarWE160440MG_FD_202513 | JGI IMG/M metagenome (GOLD analysis project Ga0307436, IMG submission 202513) | Salt marsh sediment microbial communities from the Plum Island Ecosystem LTER, Massachusetts, United States - WE1604-40 | ecosystem: Environmental > Aquatic > Marine > Intertidal zone >...
GGAATTACTGATGATTCATCAGATAATAATATTGATGGAACTTGTTCTGGGGAAAGTTGTCCTGTTTATCTTTCAACAGGAGGTCATGATGGAAGCGGTGCTTATCAATTTGATGGGGTTGATGATGAACTAATGCTTCAAAATTGGGATACTCCTATTGCAGGAGCAGAACAATCATTTACTTTTACAGTTTGGGTTAATGCTTTAGATTCTACAGGAGAACACATTATTTTAGGGAGCAATGCAAAATATCAAAATTTTATTGCGGGTTTAGTTAATGGTCAATTGGCGATAAGATGGAGGCCAAATGAAGACAGCAGTCAACCGATTTATAATTCTGGTCAGACAATTTCTGGATTTACCCATATTGCAATTACTTTTGATGCCCAGACTGATGAATTAATTATTTACATAAATGGAGAGAATGCTTTTTCTAATTCAGATTTAAAGTATGGAATAAGTGCAAATGATATAACTAATTTTTATATTGGTAAAGGACATATAGGTTCATTGAGTTCTCCGGATTATTTTAATGGAATCATTGATGATATTAGAATTTATAATCGTGCTTTAAACGATGTTGAAGTTGAGGATTTATATTTTGAATAGTTATTTTGTTTTAAATTCTACAATATCTAAATCTTTAACTTTATGTTTTAATCCTACAATTTGTCCAGAGAATTTTGAAGACGGACCCCATATTTTTATTTGCTTTATTTTATCTGAAAATCCTTTTAGAATTTTTTCAGCAACATCTTTTATTGTTGAATTAGGATTTAAGATAATTGGTTTTGTTTTATCTGGTTCTTTTTTTGGTTCTTTTGTATAAATTCTTATTTTATTAAAATTTTGGAAAATTTTTTCTTTTAATTCTTCTATTCCTTTTTTTGTTTTTGTTGAAATTAATTGAAAGTTGTATCTTTTTGATTGAAGTGTGGCAGATGTTTTTCTTATTTCTTCTTTGGAAAGCAAATCTATTTTATTAAAGACAATAATTTTTTGTCCTTGCGTTTTTATTTTTTCTAAGTTTTTTAATGAGTTTGTTAAAATTAATGCAACATCTGCTGTATAAACTATTCCTTTATCATAAAATTCTGATTCTATCGACGGGATTTCAATTATTTGAATTTGAACTGAATTATAGTTCATAATTCCTACTATTGGTTCTTTTGTTGTAAATTGTTTTGAGGAAACTTCTGGTTTTGCATTTGTTAAAATTTTTAATAATGATGATTTGCCTGAATTTGTTTTGCCTACAATAACTACTTGCATTCCTTCTTTTTTTATTCCTGTTCGAGAACTTTTTCCAGATTTTTTTCCTTTTTTTAATTGTTGTTGGAATTTTTTTAAACGAGTTTTTAATTGTGCTCTTAAATTTTCAGCCCCTTTATGGGAAGGTGCAAAAGAAATCATTTTTTTAAGTTTCTCAATTCTTTCTTCTAAGGTTTGAGCTGCAACATATTCTTTTTCCGCCATGAAATAATCTGGATGAGCATTAATTGGCATATAAAGACAATTACTATTTTCTTTATCAAACTTTCCCTTAAAGTCGGGTCATGTCTGATAATCTTTTAAAGTGATGAAGATTAAAAAAAGTTATGAATAAAGAAGTTTTTAAAAAAATTAAAGAAAAAAGAGAATTTTCTCAACTTCCTGAAAAAGATATAGAAATTGCTTATGAACATTTTGCTAAAAGACAAACCAGCGAGGAGGAGAAAATAAGTTTGACTAAAGAATTGTTAAGAAAAGTTTTTAGTGCTTTTATCAGCAAGAAACTCCTTTCATTAAAAAATAAAGAGCCAGAATGGATTTTGCGAAAACATATTTCAACGCGGGAGAGACTTCCTTATTATTCGGAAATTTATAAAAAAATTTTTGCAAATTACAAAAAAGCAAGTGTAATTGATTTAGGAGCAGGAATTAACGGCTTTAGTTATAAATTTTTTCCAAAGGACAAGAAGATTTTTTATTTTGGGGTAGAATCTGTTGGACAATTAGTTGATTTGACTAATTTTTATTTTAAGAAAAATAAAATTAATGGAACTGCAATTTCTTTTAGTCTTTTTGAAATAGAGAAAGTTAAGAAAATAATTAAAAAGAAAAAAAGACCAAGAATTATTTTTTTGTTTAAAGTAATTGATTCTCTTGAGATGGTTCAAAAAGATTATTCTAAAAAACTTATCTTAGATATAATTGATTTGGCAGATATGATTATTCTTAGTTTTGCCACAAAAAGTTTGGGAAGAAGAAAAAGTTTTTTTGCAAAAAGAAATTGGATAATTAATTTTATTGAGGATAATTTTAATATTTTAGATGATTTTGAATTAGGCGGAGAGAGATATATTGTTTTTAAGAAACATTTATAAATTCTTTTTTATTGTAATTATTATGGCACAACAAAGGATAATGAAGAAAAAGAGTAAAATTCCTTGGCTTTTAATTTTGATTCTTATTGTTCTTGGAATTGGCGCATATTGGTATTTTTTTCTTAGATAAATAGGTAATTTTTGACCATTATATTTATATATAATTTTTAATTCTGATTTTTATGAAATTTTATTTTCAGAGAAAAGTTTTGAAGAATGGAATGACTATTCTTTTTGAGAAAAGGGATTTGCCAATTGTTAGTGTTGCATTTGCAGTAAGGAATGGAGGAATTAATGAATCTGAAAAAGAAAAAGGGATTTCTCATTTTATTGAACATATGCTTTACAAAGGAACCCCTACAAGAAATACAAAAAAAATTGCACAAGAAATTGAATGGAATGGGGGGGAGCTGAATGGTTTTACTTCAGAAGAAGTTGTGGCTTATTGGTGTAAAATGCCTTCGACTAAATTAAATATTGCTTTAGATGTTTTGAGTGATATGATAAAGAATCCTTTGTTTGATAAAAAAGAATTAGAAAAAGAAAGAAAAGTTATTTTTGAAGAGATTAAAATGTATCATGATAATCCAAAGTTACATGTTTTTGATGAAATCCAGAAATCTTTGTATACTGGAACTATGAAAATTAATTTGGCAGGAACTCTTGAGACAATGAATTCTGTTGATAGAAAGAAAATAAAAAAGAAATTTGAAGAGATTTATAAAACAAATAATTTAATTTTATGTGTTGTTGGAAATGCAAATTTTGAAAAGTTGGTTAAATTTGCTGAAAAGAATTTTAGTGGCGAGAAAGGGAAAGTGCCAAAACAAGAATTTGAATTAATGAATGAAGAGAAAATTGAAAAAAGGAAAGGAATAGAACAAGCGAATTTGGTTTTTGCTTATCACACTCCTCTTGCAAATGACAAGAGAAATTATGTTGCTAGAATTCTAAGTTGTTTAATGGCAGAGGGAATGGCATCTAGGTTGTTTAATGAAATAAGAGAAAAAAGAAATTTGGCTTATGCGGTAAAAGGGAGCTCAAATATTAATAAAAATTTTTCATATAATTTTATTTATGTTGGAACAATGAAAGAGAATATTGAGAAAGTTAAGAAGCTTATTTTGAAAGAATTTAAGAAAGTTGCAGAGAGTTTGAGTGAATCAGAACTTAATCAGGTCAAAGAACAATTGATTGGCAATCATCAGATTTCAATGGAAGATTCTCAGACACAGATGATTAATTTACTTTTGCATGAAATAAATGGAGATGCTCGAGAGTTTTATGAATTTGAAAAAAATATTAAAGGAGTTAAATTAAAAGATGTTAAGGAAATGTCTTCTGGGGTGAAAGAAAAAAATTATAGTTTTTTTGCTTTAGTGCCAGAGTGATTAATCTTAAAAACTTCTCTTCTTAACTTTTTTTATGTTTATTGTAAAAATTCCAGGGATTAATGGATTGGGTAAAACTAAAGGTTGTGAAAGAGCAGGAAATGAAATTTTGAAAATATTGAAAAATGAGATTCATTCAAATGAGAGAAAAGAGGTAGTAAATTTTAACTCACTTGATTTGGAAGAAATTCATTTAGATAATTCTAATGTTGAATTAAGTAATAAATTAATTTATGATAATTCTCTTGAAATTTTTGAAGAAAATCCTGTAGTTGTTTTTTTAGGGGGAGACCATTCAATTAGTTATTCAACTGCAAAAGCTTTTTTGGATTATTGTAAAAGTTTAGGAAAAGAACCTTGTCTTGTTATTTTTGATGCTCATGTAGATTGTATGGAGCCAATGAAAGAACCAACACACGAGGAATGGCTTAGAAAATTAATTGAGGAAGGATTTCCTAAAGAGAATATTTTATTAGTAGGAGTGAGAAGTATGTGGAAAGATGAAATAAAATTTGTCAATGAAAAGGGCATTCAGCAAATTTCTATTAATTCTATTATTGAAGATATTGACAATATTGCAGATACTATAATGGAATTCACTTCTGGAAAAGAACTTTATGTTTCAATTGACATTGATGTTATTGACCCTGCTTTTGCACCCGCGACTGGTTATCCTGAAGTTGGAGGATTAACAAGCAGACAATTTTTATATTTAATTCAAAGAATAAAAAAAATGAGAAATTTGAGAGCTGTTGATATTGTTGAGATAAATTCTGAAAATGATAAAGAGTTTGGAATGATTACAACAAAATTAGGTGCTAAGATTTTAGGGGAGTTGGTTTAGAAAAACAAAAAGTATATATATTTAAAATTTAAATAAAATAATATGAAAAAGAGTTTGATGGTTTTTGCGTTGTGTTTTTTATTTATTTTTTGTGTAGGGAGTTTTGTTAGTGCTGAAGATTCTGTATCAGATGTTTTATCTGAAATTATTGGTTCTACAAATTCTGTGGAAGATACTGTAATTGTTTATGGGGATGATGCAGATGCTTTTGATATCTTAAGTTCTTATTCAATTTCTTATATTATGCCTTTTATTGAAGGAGATAATTATATCAGAAAGGCAAGCGAGATAAAAGATATTAGTGCTCAAAATATTATTTTGGTTGGAGGACCTTGTGCAAATCCTATTTCTGAGCAAATAACTGATGAGTCTGGTTATAATTGTGATGATTGGAAATTTGATTTTGGTCAATCTATTGTGAAAGTTTTTGAGAATGGACAAAATCAAATTGTTTTAATTGCAGGGACAAGTAGAGAAGATACAAGAAAAATATCTGACGCAGTGATTAAATATAAAACTTCTAATAAATTAACTTCTTCTGAAGAAGTTTTATTTGGAACACCTTCGGGAAATGAATGTGGGAATGATATTTGTGAAACTGGAGAAACAGATGAAAATTGTTTTCAAGATTGTTCAAATGAAGGGTCTATTAAATTGGAAATCAATAAAAATATAGCTGATTTGAATATTTATGAAGATTATATTGTTTTCACAAGTAGCGAATCTGGTGACAGTGCAACTATTTCTGGAGATGAAGCAACCACTTCAAATACTAAAAATTTTGTTTATCTTCTTGAAATTTCCAGTCAGAATATAGTTACTGTATCTGGAGATATTGCTACAATAAATAACCCAGAGATAACTAAAATAGGCGAAGGAAAATTTGTAGATATTTATGGGGATTATGTTGTCTTTGTTAGTTATAACGAAAATAGAAGAAATGTTATAAAACTTTATAATATTAAAACAAAAGAACTTAAAATAATAAGTGGGGGTAATGAAGAATCTTTTTCAGAGTTTTGGACACCTTTTATTTATGAAAATAAAATTGTTTATGTAGAAGATTTTGAAAAAAGTAAACCTAAATCAGTTTATCTTTATGATATTTTTTCTGAAGAAACTAAACAAATAGTTAATATCAGTGCAGAATCTGATTTAAGTGATTTTTATGAAAATAAAATTGTTTATATGGGTCCAAAGTATTGTGAAAATTCTTATTGTGTTTATACTACTGAAAATGGAGTTTATGGGCCAGGGGAAGTTTCTTATCAAGATAGAGATGTTTGGATGTATGATTTTTCTACTAGAACTGAAACTAAATTGACTTCAAATAGTCAGGATCAATCTTCTCCAGTTATTTTTGGAGATTATGTTGCATGGATTGATGATAAAGATTTATCTGAAGGAAGAAGAGAATTGTCTTTATATAACATTCAGAATAAAGAACAGTTTACTCTTGAAACAGGGGAAGTAGTGAAAACAGCATATCTTTATGATCTCTCATTAAATGACAATAAAATTGTATGGGTTGATAATAGAAATAAGAATAAGGATATTTACTTCTATGATATCAACTCTGGTATTGAGAGAAGAATAACTTTTAATTCCAAAGACCAAATTTATCCAAGGATTTATAATAATTATATTGTTTGGGTAGATTATAGAGAAAGTATTCAAGATAGTCACATTAGATTATACAAACTTTTTTTAGAGGAATAATATTAAAAACTATTTCTCCTCTTTGTTTTTGATGTTGATAGTAAAAATTCCAGGGATTAATGGATTGGGTAAAACTAAAGGTTGTGAAAGAGCAGGAAATGAAATTTTGAAAATATTGAAAAATGAGATTCATTCAAATGAGAGAAAAGAGGTAGTAAATTTTAACTCACTTGATTTGGAAGAAATTCATTTAGATAATTCTAATGTTGAATTAAGTAATAAATTAATTTATGATAATTCTCTTGAAATTTTTGAAGAAAATCCTGTAGTTGTTTTTTTAGGGGGAGACCATTCAATTAGTTATTCAACTGCAAAAGCTTTTTTGGATTATTGTAAAAGTTTAGGAAAAGAACCTTGTCTTGTTATTTTTGATGCTCATGTAGATTGTATGGAGCCAATGAAAGAACCAACACACGAGGAATGGCTTAGAAAATTAATTGAGGAAGGATTTCCTGCTGAAAATGTTTTAATTGTCGGTGCAAGAAATATTGAGAAAAGTGAATTAAAATTTATTAAGAAAAATAAAATTAAACAAATTTCTATTAATTCGATTGTTGAAGATATTGACAATATTGCTGATACTATTATGGAATTTGCAAATGGTAAGGAAGTTTATGTTTCAATTGACATTGATATTGTTGACCCTGTTTTTGCACCCGCGACTGGTTATCCTGAAGTTGGAGGATTAACAAGCAGACAATTTTTATATTTAATTCAAAGAATAAAAAAAATGAAAAATTTGAGAGCTGTTGATATTGTGGAAATAAATTCTGAAAATGATAAAGAGTTTGGAATGATTACAACAAAATTAGGTGCTAAGATTTTAGGGGAGTTGTTATAATGAGAACTTTTGTTTCAATAAATATTCCTGAAAAAGTTAAAAAAGAAATTGAGAAGATTCAAGATAAACTTCCTGAATTTTATGGAAAGAAAACAGAATTTGAAAACTTACATTTAACTTTGAAATTCTTGGGGGAAATTGATGAAAAGAAAGTTGAATTGGTTAAGAAAAAATTGAAGGAGATTAAATTTGAGAAATTTGAAACTGAAATTGATTCTTTAGGGTTTTTTGATAATAGAAAATCAAAGAAATATCAACAAAAGATAATAATTTGGTTGCATATGAAAGATTGTGAAGGATTGCAAAAAGAAATTGATGAAAAATTAAAAGATTTGTTTAAACCTGAAGAGAGGTTTATGTCCCATCTTACTATTGCAAGAGTAAAGAGTGTTAAAGATAAGAGAAAATTTTTAGAAGAACTCAAGAAAATTAAAATTCCTGCTTTAAAGTTTAATGTTGATTGTTTTTATTTAATGAAATCTGAATTAGATACTAAGGGTTCAAAATATTCTGTTGTTGAGAAGTATGATTTGAATTAATATTCTTCTTTTATAATTTTGAAAACTTTTGCTCTTTTCCCGATTGTTTTTTGAAGTTCTTCATTAGAAGCATTGAAAATATTTTTTAATGTTTTGAATTTTTTTAAAAGCTTTTTTGCTGTTTTTGGACCTATTCCTGGAAAACCTTCTAGTATGAATTGCATTCTTTCTTTTTTATTTAAACTTTTTTTTGTTACATTTAGAGAAGATTCTATTTCTTTTTTTCTTGCGAGAATAGAAATAAATTTTGTGGTGTCTTCATAATTTTTAGAAAAGATTATGGGTATTTTATGTTTTAATGTAACTGAAAGAAGAAAGCCTCTAATTGCATTGGAATGCATGCCGGAATCATTTTCATTATAAAGTTCTTGTTCATCAATTCCTTCAATTATTAAAAGTTTGTTTTCATATTGCTGCAATTCTTCAAGTTGTCTTATTATTCTTTTATTAATTATTGAAGAGATAAAATCAGAAATTGTTTTTCTTTCTATTGCAATATTATTTATTAAGTAATCTGCTACTTTTAATTCTCTTATTTCTGTTTCAAATCCTAAGTGTTTTAATTCTGATACTACTAAGGAATTTTTTTCACGATAATCAATTATTATTTTTTGTTTTGGAATTTGTTTTCTTTGATTTTTCTTTTTTGAAAAAATGTCATTGATTGATTTTATGTAAATTGTTTTCATTCTAGCTTTTTTTGAATGTCATATTTAATTCCTTTGGAAATTTCTTCTTTTATCTTTTCAATGGACTTTTTCATTCTTTTTTCTTTTGCATTTGCAACATAATAAAAAGTTTCGTCTCTTGTTTTTTTTGTTATCAACATTATTAATTTTCCAGCCATAAGTCTAGCTGTTCGCCCGCTTCGTTGAATTTTTCTTATTGCTGAAGGAACAGATTCATAAAATATAACTGCATTTACTTCTGGAATATCCAAACCTTCTTCTGCAATACATGTTGCACATAAGACATTTATTGCTCCTGCAGAAAATTCATCTATTATCTTTTTCTGTTCTTTTTGACTTAATCCTGTATCTTTTTTTTTTGCCTGTCCAACAAAAACTTTTGATTTTACTCCTTCAATTTTATTGATTTCTTTTGAAAGTGTTGTTGCAGTATCTCTAAATTGAGTAAAAATAATAATTCTCATTTTTTCTTTTAGTCTTTCTCTGCTTATAATTTCAATTATCTTTTTTACTTTTGGATGTTCAATATTTTTTGCAAGAAGTTCATTTGTTCTCATAAAAACAAAATTAAATTCTGGTTTAGCCACAAGTTTTATTACGCCTTTACTTTTTTTTTGTTCTGCTTGATTAGATAAACTTTTGAGATATTTATTAAAGCTTGTTAATGTTTGAGTTTCCAGAAGTTCTAATGCATGCTGAATTTTTATTGCCTGTGCACATGTGCTTGCACCAAGCATGTAGTTGAAATTTTTATTGCCTCTTGCTAAAGTTCCAAATATTTTCTTTTGGAGATTTATTAAATTTATTTTTGATGGAGCATTCCAAAGAACTTTTCTATATTTTAATTCTTCAACATATTGGTGGAATAATGTAAGCAAAACTTGTCTAATTTCTTCGAATTCTGCTGGAAAATTCATCATTATTTTTTCAAATTTTAATTCCTGTAGATATTGATTTACATCTTCGCTATCTCTTGTTCTTAATTCAACTTCTTCTATGGAAAGATTTCTACAGATTTCTTTTATTTTTGAAACATCACTTCCTGGTGAAGCTGTCAGCCCCATTATTCTCGGTGAATTAGCTTGTTTTAAATAAAGGTGAGCAATGTAATTATAATCATAATTTTTTGTGCATCTGTGTGCTTCGTCTTCTATTAAAAGACAGACTTCTTCTAAATTATACAAATTTTTTTTTAAGTCATTTGCAATGCATTGGGGAGTTGAGAAAATTATGTCTGCGGTTTTCCAAATTTGTTTTCTTTTTTGTGCATTTATCATTCCTGTAAATAATTGAATATCTGCAAAAAGTTCAGGAAGATGTTTTATGAAATAATTAAGATGTTGTTCAACCAAAGGTTTTGTTGGAGCAAGGAAAAGAACTTTTTGTCCTGGAAGCTTTTTCATTCTTTCTATAGTCAGCATGAGAGCAATTAATGTTTTTCCAAGACCAGTTGGTAAAATGACTAGACAATTTTTTTCTTTACAAGTTTCAAATATTTTCTGCTGATATTCTCGTGGTTTAATTCCTTTTAGAAATTCCATTTTAGAAATTAGATTATGAATAATGTAAGGAGCATTCCGATTAAAACTATTGATGCCAAAAAACTCCATAATACAATGTTTCCGAAGAATATTTTGTTTCCGTCTAAATTAGATATTGGAAGCATGTTGAAAAAAATGTAGAATACACTTAATTTTGAGAATTCCTGAAAACCTATGAAATATGCTATAATTGCTATAATCAAGTTTGCTATTACTCCTGTTGTAGCTATTAATCCAATATGTGTTTCTGTGACTTCTGAGAAAGAATAGAATCCATGTCTTTTTGCAGCACGATAAATTTTTGGTTTTATGTCAAAGATTAAAGAAGCCATCCAAATTAATCCATTGATTGGAAAAAAAATTACTTTTGAGATAAGTGGCAAGATTAATCCTATTGGAAAAGGTTTTTTGAAATGTTGTTTTGGTCTAAAACCATATTGTTTTATTTCCCATAATTTTATTTCTATTTCAGAATCTAAACGATAAGCCATAATCTTTTTTGCAGTGATATTTATTCCAATTATTAAAAAAACAGATAGAAGAGCGTATAAGAATAATTCAATGCTTTCCATTAAACTTATTCCTAATGCAAGAACTATTATTACAACTGAGATTATTATTATCTCTTTTTTGTTTAACATCTTTAAGTTAGGATAAATTTTTTTATAAATTTTGTTATTGGAGAATTATTAACTTTTTGAATGGAGTTTGTATTATTTATTTTCTTATGACGAAATCTTTATAAAGAATACACCCTATTTTTCCTCATGAGAATAAAAAAGATAAGTGATGTTATTGGAACAAAAGTTTATACTGATGCTGGAGATTTTTTTGGGGAAATAGAAGAAGCTAATTTATCTGAGAATAAAATTGAGGGTTGGAGAATCAGAGTTGGAGGAAGTATTATATCTTTAATTGGTGGAGCTAAAGGTGTGATAATTCCTCATCAGTTTGTAAAAGCGATTAGTGATATTTTTATAATAAGCAGAACTGCTTTGCCAAATCCGGATTCTGAAATTGAAGAAATTCCTTCTGATTTAATTTAATGTTAAAAACATTTAAATAGTATTTTGTTTTATTTACTATATGGCAGAGACAATCTTTCAGCATTTTGTTTTTCAGGAATTTATTCTACCTTTTTTATTAGCATTTATGCTTGTGTTTGCTTTATTGGAAAAAACTGAAATATTAGGAAAAGACAAAAAAACGATAAATGCTATTGTTGCATTTGTTGCAGGAATTATTTTGGTTACTGCTGTTTTTCCTAAAACAGTTATTACAAATTTAGTTTTATTTTTAACAATTGCAATGATTGTTGTGTTTGTAGTAATGGGTTTATGGACATTTATTATTGAGGGAGATGAAAAGATTAATACTAAAGTTTTGAAATGGTTTTTAATACTTGGTGTTGGAGCTGGGCTTCTTTTTTTACTTATATGGACAATTAAAGTTCAGACAGGGCTTTTGGACTGGATATCTGAAAGGGATTGGAGCGGTCCTCTTTGGACAAATATTATTTTTGCAGTTGTTATTGCAGTTGCATTGGCTTTAGTTTTAAAAGATAATGTACTTCCTTCAGGAGGAGGAAAAGGGTAATTTCCCGAAACATATTTAAAATAAATTTGTTAAATTATATTATGTTAAAAGAGTTGATATTTTTGGCTTCGTATAGTGCTTCTGACGGCACTGCAATAGGAAATATGTTTGAGATATGGCACCAGATGGGTTTTTTTAGTTATATTATCCCTTTTCTTTTAATTTTTGCTTTTATTTTTGGAATTTTATTAAAGATGGATTTGTTTAAGAGCAATAAGATCATTGATGCAATTATTGCTTTGGCAGTGGGTTTGATTGCAATTCAGATTCCTGCTGTGTCTAATTTTTTTGCAATTATTTTTCCTAATTTAGGAATTGCTTTGGCAATTATTTTGGTTATATTAATTGTTGCTGGACTTTTTTTAAGTGGAGAAGGTGTTGATAAGAGATGGATAAATTATATTTTAATGGGAATTGCAGGAGTTATAATAATTGTTATTTTGGTGAATACTGCTAATGCTCTTCAGTGGACTGCATCACAATGGTGGATTGATAATTGGTCTATGATTGTAGCAGTTGTTGTTATTGTCGGACTTGTTGTTGCAATGATAATTGCTGCTGTTAAAAATCCTAGCCCGTCAGGATAATTTAAATTTTATTTTTTAGAAATTTTCTTTTTAGTTGAAGTAGTTTCAGATGGCTTATATCCTCTTACTGCCTGATTTACCACTTTTCCAAATGAATCCTGCATCATTGACATTTCTTTTTTTATTGATTCAAGATTATCTCCATAGGAACCTATTTCACCAAGAATTGTCATTTGTAATTTATCAATCATTGATTCTATTTTTTTAAGTCGTTCAGATAAATTGTCTATTTTATTTTGTGCTAATGTTCTGAATTCATTTGTAATGTCTACTTGTTTTTGTATTTTTTTTATTTTTTCAGAGAAGACCTGTTCAGCTATTTCTATTATTGTATCTGTGTCTGAGCCACCTGTTTGATAGCCATAACCTTCTTGTTGATATCCTTCTTGTGGTTGAATGTATTCTTGTTGTTGAGGGTAATTCTCCTGTCCAGAGTATTCTGGAGTTTCCTGAGTTTGAGGAAAATAATTTTCCTGAGATTGTTGGTCTGGAGAAGGAGGGTTTTGTCCTGAGGAACCATATCTTTCATCTGCAACTGCTCTTTTTATTTGAGATTGATTAAGGGCGTCATTTATTTCTTTTGGAGATACTCCTTGCTCATGCAATCTTGTTACAATTTCATCATCAGAAATTCCCTGATTTTGCATTTGTTTAATCTGATCTAAGACACCCATTTTATTTTGTAAATTTTAAAGGCTGAAACATTTTTGCCTGTTTTGACAGAATTTCTAAATCTTCTTTTTTAGCAAATTTTGAAAATTCACTTGAAGCCATTTCTACAAATGAAATTATCCTGTCTATGCTTTGTTTAATTGTTTCAATATTCTTTTTTATTTCAAGAATCTTTTGATTAGTTTCTTCTTTTGTTTCTATAAGATTCTGTCCTATTAATAAGAGACGGTCTTTTAAAATTCTTTGTTTTTCTTCTAAATCTTTTAATTTTGAATTTGTGTCTCCTCCATATTGTTCAGAATAATTTGCTTGTTCGTCAGCCATATAAAATTATAATCATCCTACTTTAAATTTGTTGTGATTATATAAAAATTATTAAAGTATTTTTTATTCTAATCTTTATGAATAAATATTTTTTAAACTAAAATGCGTTTTGAGGAAGGCTCTAAGTTATATTCTTATGAAGTGGAAAGGGAAGGTGGAGAGGATGTTATTTATATTAATTATTTGGGAGCGCCTTATGTGCCTGACCTTGCGGATTCTCCTGAGATTATGGAAAGGACAATTGATATCTTGATAGAGAATCCAAATGTTTCGAGAATTGTTTTTGTTCAGCAGAAGAATTATAATTATGATTTTAATGAGACGACTTTGCTTTTGGAAATTGCCCAGCTTTATGTTTATTTTGTAAGGCAGGAAAAGATTTTGTCCCAGAAAAAACTGATTACTAATTGTGAACAATTTTTTTCTCAAAGGTATAATAGTTTGTTTTCTTTTCTTTATTTATTAAAGAGAGACCCTATTGCAGGGTATTTTGAGTTAAAGAAAATTTTGATTGAAGCAAAGATTTTGTTGATGAAGATTGAACCGCAGTGCAAGACAGACCAGATGAATTATATAAATTTTCTTGAGAAGATTTTGGAGCTGGTTGAGAAGACAAAGTTAATTCAGTCAGTTCTTCCTTTGGATAATTATCAAAAGGAGAATCGGGAAATTTATCATAGGATTTTTAAGCCAGATGCTATACCTAATTTTACTTTTACGCGTCTTGTTTCGGATTTGCCTGATGATGCAGAGATTATTGACCAGTATGAAATTGGAGAGGATTATGATAAATCTTTTGTAACTATTTTGAGAAAAAAGGATGAGGTGAAATTAATTTATTTTTTGAATCCTCCTGAAAATTCGTTGAGCGAGGAACAGGGAATGCTCTTGAATTTGGCGCGAGGAGTTTTGATTGAACATCAGCCAAAAGCAGAAGAGTTTACAGATACTGAAAGAATTCGCCAGGTTTTTTTTAATATTTCCAAGGATTTGCTGCAGGATTTGTCTAATACTAAAGGCATTAAGTTAAATTATTCTGATTTGAATAAACTTGCTATGATTCTTGTAAGGCATACAATTGGTTTTGGACTTATTGAGGTTTTGCTTCAGGACCATAGACTTCAGGATATTGTTTTGAATGCACCTATTTCTATGACAAATATTTTTGTGAGGCATCAGGATTATGATGAGTGTTCTACGAATATTTTGCCTAGTCAAGAAGATATTGATTCTTGGGCTGCTAAATTTAGGATGATTTCTGGAAGACCTTTGGATGAAGCAAATCCTATTTTAGATACTCAATTAGAGATTGGAAAAATTAGAGCAAGAATTGCAATTATTCAGCAACCTTTGTCTCCGGATGGTTTGGCTTATGCTATTAGAAGACATAGAGAATCTCCATGGACTTTGCCACTTTTTATAAAATATAAAATGATAAATTCTTTTACTGCAGGATTGCTGAGTTTTTTAATTGATGGAGCGAGAACACTTTTAGTTGCAGGAACAAGAAGTTCTGGTAAAACTTCTTTGTTGGGGAGTTTAATGCTTGAAATACTTCCTAAGTTTAGAATTATAACTGTGGAGGATTCTTTGGAATTGCCAGTGGAATCTTTGAGAAAACTTAATTATGATATTTTAAGAATGAAAGTTCGTTCTGCTTTGTTGAAAACAACTAATGAAGTTTCAGCTGACGACGGGATAAGAACAAGTTTAAGATTGGGGGACAGTTGTTTAATAATTGGTGAAGTTAGAAGTGTTGAGGCAAAAGCGTTGTATGAAGCAATGAGAGTAGGTGCTTTGGCGAATGTTGTTGCTGGAACAATTCACGGTGCTTCTCCTTATGGGGTTTTTGATAGAGTTGTAAATGATTTAGGAGTTCCTGCCACAAGTTTTAAGGCAACTGATATTATTGCTGTTTGTAATCCAATAAAATCTCCAGATGGTTTGCATGCGTGGAAAAGAGTCGTTCAAATATCAGAGATTAGGAAGCACTGGAAAGAAGACCCTTCATTAGAAAAAGGATTTGTTGATTTATTAAAATATAATGTTGAAAAGGATGAATTAGAACCAAGTGAGGATTTGATTAATGGAGATAGTGAAATAATTAAAGATATTGCTTCTAATGTAAAAGGATGGGCAGGAAATTGGGATGCTGTTTATGATAATATTTTATTAAGGGCTAAAGTGAAAAAAGAAATTTTTGAAACTTCTCAAAAAATAAATAATGAAAAAATTTTAGAGGCAGGTTTTAATTCTTTGTCTAACCATATGTTTCATAAAATTTCTAATAAAATAAATGAAGAAGTTGGATTACCTATGAGTGAAAGAGTTTTTCCTGAATGGCAAAAGTGGTTGAATGAGGAAATAAAAAAGAAAAGATTTTAAGGAAAATATTTAAGGTGATTTGATTTTATTTTTTTATGGTGAAGATTAATCCTGAAATTTTAAAGAGATTAAAAAAACCTGCAGAAGAATTTAAAACACATAAAGATGAATTTGAATATTATAGGACATTGAGTAAGATAGGTTCTCCTAAAAATCGTTCTCGTTATAATGTTGCAGCCGGAAATGTTTTGCTGGAAATTGCTGCTTTTGAGACGCCGTCTGCTTTTAGAAAAAAATATCTTCTTCGTGAAGCAAGGAAATATTATGAAAAGGCAAAAAAACTTTTGACTTGGCCTAAAGATGCAAAGGAAATGCAACATTTGGAAAAAACCATCTTGAAAATAGAAGATACTTTAAAAGAAAAAATTAAGAGTAATATTAGACATTATTATCCTCGGGCAATTGCTTTTTTAACGCTTGCGAGTTTAATTTTAGCATCTTTTTTTTCTATTGTAAATTTAACTGGAGCAGTTGTTGGAAGTGCAAAACAGGATTTTTTTATTTTGGGAATTATTTTTTTTATTTTAGGTTTAGTTGGAGTATTTGTTTATGTTAGAAGCAAGAGGTAATATGAGAAATTATTTAAATTTAGAATTGTTTAGTTAAATATGAAAGAATCTTATTGGAATAAGGCAATTAAAAAAGAACGAGATTTAGATATTTTTGCTAGAAAACATAACGAGGAATTTAGAGATACTTCCAAAAGAACAAAGCACTATATTGAGATAGGAGACCTTTACCTCAATGCAGCAGAAAGAAATCTTAAATTGAGGGGATATGAAAAAGCTTTACAATATTATAAAAAGGCAAAAGAAATTTCTCCAGAATCTCTAAAAAATGAAATTAGTGAAAAGATAAAGGAATTAGATGATTTAAGACCTAAACAAATTTTTAGTTTTGCAATTCTTTCAATTGCATCTTTGGTGTTTGCATTTGTTTTTACATCAGTTAGTTTAACGGGATATTCTGTTTTTGAATTAACTCAAAATAATTCTCGTTTTGTTGGAACGATTTTTTTTATTTTGGGTTTGGTTTTTGCTTTTGTTTATTTTAAAAAGAGGAGAGATAATGGCAAGAAATAATTTTAATGATTATTTGAAGAAAGGAAAAGAATTTTATGAAAAAGCTTTGAAGTCAAAAACAGAGGAAGATGAAAAACGTTATTTGAGTTTGGCTAAAAGTTTTTATAAAACTGCAAAGTCATTGTCATCATACCCAATTCAAAAAGAAAGGATAAATAATGTTTTGGAAGAAATAAATAATCGATTAAGTATTATGGGAATTCCTTTAATAAGTTTAGAGAATAAAATCCTTCCTGTTTTAATTTTTTCAAGTTTTATTTTGTGTTTGTTCTTTTTGTCTATGAATTTTACTGGAGCAGTTGTTGGAACTGCAAAAAATGATTTTTCTATTTTGGGGATTTTGTTTTTTATTGGTGGATTGATTTTTGCTTTTGTTTATGCAAGAAGTAAAAGATAATTTTTCTCTTTTAATTCTAAAGATTTATTAATTTAATTTTATTCTTTTATTTAATAAAAGATGGCGAGGAAAAAACCAAGTGTAAAAGATGTTTTGCGAAAACATTCTGCAAGGATTGAAAGTCGAATTAAGAGTTCTAATAAGAATATTAATTATAGCAGTCAGTATATTAAGTTCAAGGAGGAGATGGCTCCTGATTTGACAACTTATGAGAAGTGGTGCAAGAGTTTGGGAAATGTTGTGAAGTTAAAAATTTCTAAGAAGGATTCAGATAAAATTAAAAAAAAATTAGAGATTGCTCATCTTGATTTGGAACCTTGGCAACCCATGACTTTAAGTGTGATGGCTTTTGTGAGTGTTTTTGTTTTGGGGTTATTAATATCGCTCGCATTAACTTTAATTACAGGAAGTTTCCCAATTTTATTTTTCTTTTTGATAATTATTTTTTCTTTGTTTTTATTTTATTTTGTTAATGGTTATCCAGACAGATTGGTAAATAAATGGAGATTGAAAGCATCTTCGCAAATGGTTCCTGCTATTTTGTATATTGTTGTTTATATGAGACATACTCCTAATTTGGAAAAAGCGATTTCTTTTGCTTCAGAACATTTGCAACCTCCTTTGGCATTGGATTTTAAGAAAGTTTTTTATAATGTTTCTGTTGGGAAGTTTTCTACGATAAAAGAGAGTTTGGATAATTATCTTGAGATATGGAGAGATTATTCTACAGAATTTATTGAATCTTTTCATTTAATTGAAAGCAGTTTGTTTGAGCCGAGTAATGACAGGAGAATTTCAACTTTGGAGAAATCTTTGCAGGTTGTTCTTGATGGAGTTTATGATAAGATGTTGAAGTTTACTCATAATGTAAGAAGTCCTTTGACTAATGTTTATATGCTGGGGGTTGTTCTTCCGACTTTAGGATTAGCTTTAATTCCTTTGGCTTCTGCGATGATTGGAGGAATGTTAAAATGGTATCATGTTTTTGTTTTGTTTAATTTGATTGTTCCTTTTTTTGTTTTTTATCTTACTGACAAGATTTTATTGTTAAGACCAGGAGGTTATGGTGAAAGAAGTTTGTTAGAGAGAAATCCTCTTTATCCTAAATTTAAAAGCACTAAACCTTATTGGAATGCTCTTTGGATTTGTCTTCCTTTTTTTATAATTGGTTTGCTTCCTTTGTTTTTTCAATATACTCCTTTTCCAGAATTATTAGGATTGCAGAAGGATTATACTTTTGAACAAATTGGATTGGGTTTTTTTGGAAATGAGTTTATTTTTGATTTTAAGGAATCTGGAACTGGTTTTGTTGGTCCTTTTGGAATTGGTGCAATGATTATGAGTATGTTTATTCCTCTTGGAATAGCTTTGTTTTTTTCAATTTCTTTTAAGGAAAGAACAAAAGATTTGATAAAGGAAAGGGAAAAGACAAAACAGTTGGAGAAGGAATTTAATAATTCTTTGTTTCAATTGGGGAATAGGATTGGGAATGGAGTTCCTCCTGAACTTGTTTTTGGAAAGGTTGCTGAATCATCTAAGGGTTTGCAGACAGAGGATTTTTTTAGAAGGGTTAATTATAATATTAGACAAATAGGTATGAGTGTTGAAAAAGCTATTTTTGATAAAAAGAGAGGAGCTATTGTTTATTATCCGTCTGATTTAATTTCTACAAGCATGAGGATTTTGATTGAGTCTGCAAAGAAAGGATTAACAATTGCAGCAATGGGGCTTATGAGCATTTCAGAATATATTAAGAATATCCAGAAAATTACTAATCGTTTGAAAGATATGCTGGCTGAAATTGTTTCTGATATGAAAAGCAACATGACTTTTTTGGCGCCTTTGCTTTCAGGAGTTGTTGTTGGTTTGGCTGTTATGATAACTTCCATTTTGAATAAATTGAATTTGGCAAGTTTAACTGGAGGAGCAGAAATTGCAGGAATTGGAAATTTGGAAACAATGCTGAATATTTTTGATATTGTTAAGATGATTCCTCCTTATTATTTGCAGATTGCTGTTGGAATTTATATTATTGAAATAATTTTTATTTTGACTGGGACTTTGGTGACAATTGATTCTGGTGAGGATAAACTTGAAGCGACTAATAAGACGGGAAAGAATTTAATGGCAGGAATTATGCTTTATTTTATTACTGCATTTGTTGCAACTTTGGCATTGTTTTTGTTGACATCTTTGGTATTGGGAGGATTGATTGGTTAGAAAAACATTTATTAATTCTTTTTTCTTTTTTGTTTTATGAAAAAGAGTGGTATAATTTTTGTGTTTTTGATTTTAGTTATTTTAATAGTTGGAATTATATTAATTAATTATTTTTTTCAGGAAGAAAAAGAACCTTCTTATGTTTTGCACGAATGGGGGGTGCTAATAAGAGATTCTGTAAGAACTAGTCCTTTGAGAAGTTATGTTGCGGTTTTAAAACCAATAATTTATCTTTATTCTGATGATGATTTTAATCTTTCTTTATCTGTTGATTTTGAAAATGGAGAAGCAATGGAAGTTTGGCCGGATATTCCAACAAGTAAAAAGATTTCTTGGAATAATTTTGAAATTTCTTCTAATTGTAGTATAACTCCTTTCCCAGAACAGCAATGGGATATGAAAGAAATTTATGAATTGGGAAATTATGTTGTGGAGAGTGCTAATTGCATAACTTATAAAAATACAACAAGCAAGATTTTATTTTATAATGGAAAGATTGATTATGGGGACCCTATAACTGGTTATTATGTTGATTTGGGAAACAAAAAACAAGTAACATTAACTAACAATCTTGAGCAGGATATTTCTGATATTTATCTTAATTATAAATTATTTATTTTAAGTGAAGGTCATTTTTTTCTTGAACCCGTAAATCTTACTTTGGGAATGTTTAAACTAGATAAATTAAATGCTGGAGAAACCAAAACCTTTTTCCTGAATGTAAGCACATATAATTTTTCTGAAGACCTTATTATTGCTTGGGAGAATCAGGCAAAAGAGTTTAAACAAAAATTAATTAATGAAGGGCTTTATACTGATGAAGCAAATAAATTTATGACTGCATGGGAAGAAACTTTTTTTGGTTTAGCTTATGGGGCAGAATATACTTCTAATCTTGAATATAGAGATGGAATGAATATGGTTTATGTTTTACCTGAAGACAGATATAATAAATTATTTGAGTTAGAAACTTCAATTGAACCTGAAGATATTGTGAGAATTGGTGTTGTATATTCTTTAGTTGAAGAATCTATGCCTGTGGGAACTGCTAAAATAAGCGGAATTTCTGCGAGTTTTGGTGAAAATTGTGAAAGTTATACTAATCAAATAAAAATTTATTGCAATCCTTTTTTAGATTCATATGATAAGGAATTATGTAATAAAGCGGAAAACAATTATGGAGATAATGATTGTTGTCATTCAAAACTTTAATAAGATGAGAATAAATAAAATGAAAAATAAAAGAGGAGTTATTCCTTTTTATATTGCTGCGATTTTAATAGCAGGTGCAATTATTGCTATACTTATGATTACTATTTTTGTTCTTAAAGGAAAGGGATTTTCATTTATAGACCAGATTAAAGATTTGTTTAAGGGAGGTAGAGTAACTTAAATGGCACAATTAGAAATTGAAAATTTAATAAAGATTCTTATTGTGTTTATTGTAGTTGTTGTGGTTGTTATTGGATTGTATTTTTTTATGAAGGATTATGTGATTGATTTTTTTCAGAATCTTTTTGGTGAGGAGGTTTCTGAAATATTTTTGAGTTTGATAAAATGAAAAAGAGAGGAATGTTATTAACAGAGGAAACTTTGAAAATTGTTATTGCAGTTATTTGTATAATTTTTTTAGCATATTTTTTAGCGTCTTTGTATTTGAATAATAAAAGTTCAGCTAATTTGGAATTTGCAGAGGAGTCATTGAATTTTTTAGTTGGAGAAATTGAAACAGGACAGAGTTCTATTGAGATTTATAATCCAAAAGGATGGGTTATAAGTGTTTGGCCCGGGGAATTTATTTCTGGTTTTTGGCCTTTTACACAAGTTGAAACAGGAATGCCAAATTCTTGTTCTAATGTTGGATGGGAAAGTTGTATTTGTATTTGCAATGAAGCTAATCCTGATAAATGTGATAAGAATGGATTTTGTTTGGAAAATAATTTTAATATTAGTGTGGATAAAAATATAAAGATAAAGGAAGTTCCTTTTTTATTGAAGTTTGAGGATGGCGTTTTAATGGAGGTAGAGGAATGAATATTAATGAATTTTTGAAATATATTATTTTGATTGTTTTTTTTGGAGTTGTATTAGCAGGAATTTATTTTTTACTTAAAAGATTAGGAGTAATGGGATGAAGATGAATTTTTTAGAAAAAGAAAAGTTACAATGCAAAAAAAACTAAAATGATAAACATGATAAAAAACCAGAAAGGAGAATTGACAACTCAGCAAATAGTTATTTTAATTGTTGCAATTGTAAGTTTTGCAGTTGTTTTGTTTTTGTTGTTTAGGTTAAATCTTAGTGAGACATCTGATGAACAAATTTGTCATAATTCTGTTGTTTTGAAATCTCAGGAAAAAGTTCCTTTAGGTGCAAAGCTGGATTGCAATACAAAGTATATTTGTATTTCAGGAGGAGGTAAGTGTGAAAATTTTGATGCAACAAAAACAATTGATATTGATTTGAAAAAAGAAAATGCAAAGGAGGAAATTATGAAATTTCTTGCTGAAGAAATGGCGAATTGTTGGTGGATGTTTGGAGAAGGAGAAATAAAATATGCAGAGAAAGGTGATTGTGCAATTTGTTCTGCAATAATGTTTGATAGTGAAATTTTAAATCAGATTGAGAAAAATGAATCTTATAAGATTTCTTATAGGGATTTTTATAATTATTTGAATAATCTTAATAAAAATGTTCAAAGTTATTTTACTTATTTGTATGGTTCTTTTGATATAGATATTTTTCAGGAAAATGTTGCTAATTTAAGAATTGATTTGGATGAAGATTTTATTTTAGGGAATGAAAGGTATAATATTGTTACAGGAATATACGGAGGATTAGTGGGAGAAGCTTCTTTTTTACCTGTTTATTATGTCAAGTCAAACCAAATGTCTAAGTTAGAACCTAAATGCAGTAAGTTTGTTACAAAGGCTTGATTTGAAATTTATCTAAAAAGATTTATTAATTCTTTTTGTGTTTTGGTTTTATGAAAAAGAGGTTAAAGAAAGGAAGCACTACTTTTTTGTCTGAGAATATTATTTTTATTGTTCTTAATTTGGTTTTTTTAACTATTTTGATTTTGTTTTTATTTTCAAAGACAGGAAGTGCTGCTGTTCTTGAGGAGAAGTATGCAAAGCAAATAGCATTGATTCTTGATGCTACAAAGCCAGTAATGGAAATTAGTTTGAATATGGAGGATGCATTGAAGATAGCGCATAAGGAAAAGTTTGAAGGAAGCATAGTTAAGATCCAGGGTAATATTGTGACAGTGAAATTAAGGAATGAGGGGAATGGATATTCTTATTCTTTTTTTAATGATGTTGAAGTAAATTCTTATCCTTTGGATGACAAAAATTATCTTTTTGTTGTTTCTGAATATGTAAAATGAATATTAAGGGAGCAGAAAAAATGACTGCTGTATATTGGTTTGCGATTTTGTTAGTTGTTGCAGGAGCGATTGCTTATATGGTTTTTGTTTTTTATGGAAAGCCGTATAGTGTAAGTAATGCTGAATCAAAAATTTTAGAAAATAAAATAGCAGATTGTCTTGCAGGGGGAGGCTATTTAAATGAAGAGATTGCTTTTGGTTTGAATAATGATAATTTTTTGGATAGATGCAACCTTAATTTTGAAACAGAAGATGTATTTGACTGGAAAGATAAGGGACAATATTATGCTGAGGTAAATATTTATAATTTTAATCAAAACTTGAAAGAAGGTTATGCTGGAACTCAGATTTCTAATGTTGTTGTTGGAAATAAGAATTTGGTTGAGGAAAAATTAAATTTAGAGGAAAAATTATCTGAATCAATAAGAATAGATGTTTATCAACCTGGATTTGGAAAAGGATATACTTCTGAGAATGGTGGATTAGTTACTACTTGTAATCTTTGGGCAAGAGATTTTTTAGATATGAGGTCAAAAAATGTAGGGGTTAGAAAAGGAGTAACAATGGGCGGTTTAATTGATTTTGAAGATTATGATATTCGTTGTCTTAATCCAAATGAGTCAATAGAAAAAGTAATTGTTAGCACACCTATTCCTGTTGCTTTTGAAAATGCTATTGAAGCAGTTAAAAGTGGAATAATTAAAGAACTGAATGCAGAAGAGGCTCAGAAATTAGCAAATGAAGGTATTGTTGTTTGGATAATTTCTGTTGAACCTAGGCATGAGGCTATTGTATCTCCGGATTTGAAAAATGTTTATGATGAAAAAAAGGGTCCTAAAATAGCACAAACAGGGGGAAAGCCAGGAATTATGTATATTTCAAATTCATATGCATGGGGTTCAAATTGGAAGGATTATGATATTAGATTTTATGTATTCCCTAAATATGGGGAAAAGATTATTTCAGAAGGAGTTCTAGAAGAAATTACTTTGAATAAATTAAATTCTTTTGCAAGAAGTTTTTATGTTTTGGATAAGGCGAACAATAAATATGTTATTGAAATTTTAGCAAATGTCGGGAAGAGTGAAAAAAATGAATAGATTGATGAATAAAAAAGGGCAGATTGGTGAGACGATGACATGGGTAATTGCGACGATTATTATAATTGTTATTTTGATTGTTTCAATTGTTATTACTTCTTTTCTTGGAACTATTGGGGTTCATAAAAATTATAAATCTTATAGATATACAGATTTGATTGCAATGAAATCTTTAGCAGGTTATTTGTTAACACCAGATGTAAAAGGCTCTGGAGAAAATATTTTTAATAAGTTAAAGGAAGATGAAGAATTTACTGAATTAAATGAGGAAAATGGGAATTTAGCATGGGATATTTTTAATGGTTTTTATAACAAGGATTATCATTTGGTATGGTTTGGAATTTCTCATAAAAAGAATGATTATTTTAAAGGTTATGAACAAACTGCTGGATGGGAGCTTCAGGCAAAGCGTATATGTATTCAGAATGCAATTAAATTAGAAAAAGAGACTGTAAATCTTTTATTGTGTCCTTAAATGTTAAATAAGTTAATTCCAAATAATAAGCGAGGAGATATTCCAATAGTTGTGCTTGTGATTGGCGTTATTGCTATTTGTGTTTTGGCAATTGTAAGTTTTTCTGTTGTAGTTTTTACATTGGATAATTCTTTTTATGGTGTTAGTTCTATGGAGAAGATGAGTTCATTAATTGAGAAATATTCTTTTTATAAAAATCTTGGTATGAGTGACGAGGAAATTAATGTTTTGGATAGTTCTGTTGATATAAAGACAGGAAGTAAAGGAGAGAGTTATATTTATGTTGAAGAGTTTGCACTTAGAAAATTAAGTGATGTTGTATTCTCTGTAAAATATTATTTATTTAATTAAGTATGAAATTTTTGAATTAGAAATTTTCCATTATAAGCCAAACCTAAATGTTTGGAACCCGCCTTTATTTTTTATTTAATAGCCAAGATTATTAAATTCAAAAAAAATTTTAAACATAATAAAAACATTTTTAAATAAAATAACCTTTGGTTAAATATGCAAAAGAAAAAGGGGGAGAAAAATATTTTTCTAGAAAATAAAAGAGCACAAGGATTGCCTACAAATGCAATTATTTTAATTATTTTGGGAGTTGTGGTTTTGGCGCTTTTGGTTATTGGTTTTATTTTTGGATGGAATACTCTTTTGCCGTGGCTTAAGTCTGATAATGTTGAAACAATTGTTCAGCAGTGCAATGCTGCTTGTGTGACTGGAGGAAAATATGATTTTTGTTCTAAGGCAAGAGAATTGAATGACGGAGAAATCAAGGTGAAGACAAATTGTGCAACTTTTGCAGTTATTTCTGAATATAATAAGTATGGAATTGCAGAATGTCCTGCTATTGAATGTGATTTTGAATGTACAGATATTAAGGTTGGAAAAGAAGATGAGCAAAGAGAAGGAAAAGTATTTGAAGAAGTAGATTTAATTGAAGGAAAATGTCCAGAGGAATATGATGATATAACTTCTATTACAAAGGTTACTGGAGGGCAGAAGTGTTGCGTTCTTAAAGTTTTTAGTGAAAATGTCTAATTATGCTTGTTCTGAGAAAAGGAAAAAAAAGAAAGATAAAAAGAGAGAGAGGAAAAAACATCCCTATAAGAGTGGTGGAAAAAGACGGACAAAAATCAAGTAATTCTAAAACTTTATTAATTCAAAATTATATTTTAAGTTATGTATGAGGCGATTGTTTTATTAGTGCTGGCATTAGTGTGGATTATTTTTGCTGTTATTCAGGATTTAAGAAATAGGGAAGTTGCTAATTGGCTTAATTTTTCTTTGATAATTTTTGCATTGGGTTTTAGGTTTTTTTATTGTTTGTTTTCTGCAGATGGATTTTCTTTTTTTTATCAGGGATTGATTGGACTTGGGATTTTTTTTGTGATTGGCAATTTGCTTTATTATGGAAGAATGTTTGCAGGAGGTGATGCTAAGTTGATGATTGCTTTGGGGGCTGTTCTGCCTTTGTTTAATGATTTTTTTGTTAATGTTAATTTCTTTCTTTCTTTCTTTCTTGTTTTTTTAGTTACAGGGACAGGATATAGTTTGATAATTAGTATTTTTTTGAGTGTGAAAAATTTTAAAATTTTTAAGAAAGAATTTATGAAGCAATTAGTTATGAAAAAGAAAATGGTTTGTCCTTTAATGTTTATTGGATTGGCTTTAATGGCTTTGGGTTTTTTTGATAGCATGTTTTTTGCTTTTGGAATTATGTTATTTATTTTGCCTTATTTTTATGTTTATGCAAAGGCAGTTGATGAATGTTGTATGGTTAAGAAAATTAAGTCAAGCAAATTAACTGAAGGAGATTGGCTTTACAAGAATGTAAAGATTGGAAAAAAAATGATTAAGGCGAATTGGGATGGTGTCAGCAAGGAAGATATTAAAAAGATTAAGAAAAAATATAGAGAAGTAAAGATAAGACAAGGAATTGCTTTTACTCCTGTTTTTTTAATTAGTTTTGTAATTTTGATTGTTCTTTATTTTTTGAAAATAGATTTTTTTAATTTTTTCTAAAAACCAATAAATTTTATAAACTCTTTTTCTTATTATTATTATGAAAAAGAACCTGGCATTTATTTATATTTTCATATTGATTTTTTCATTAACTTTTGTTTCTGTGTTTTTATTTTCTGATTTTTTTGAAAAGTTTACTGGAAGAGTTGTTGATAATTCAGACCAGCCGTATTGTTCTAGAATTGGGACTCGAAGTGAAGGTTGGTATAATTCTGAAGGTTTTATTAAATGGGATAATTGTGCAGATTGTGAAGCAGTTTGTTTATATGAAGGAACTGAAAATGAAGGCTGGTATAGTTCTTGTGAAAATCGTTTGATTAAATTGGAAGATTGTGACAAAGTTTGTTTAGATACTTGTTCAAGTTTAGGATATAAATGTGGGATTCAGAATATTTGTGATAAGGAAATAGATTGTGGAAATTGTCAAGGAAGTTATGAATGTAAGGAAGGTGTTTGTGAATTGCTTTCTTTTGAAGAAACTAAAAAAGTTATTCTCGGGGAAGATTATAATCTTTGGGAAGACCATCCTGTATGGTATCTTCAGGGAACTATAGAGGTTTTAGATTTATCAGATGAAGAAGGAAAATTCTTTGATATAAAAACAGATACAAAAGAGAATGATATTGAATTTGAAATTTATAAAGGAGTTATTGATCCCAAAGATAATAATATGTGGTATGATCAAGAAGGGGTTGAATTATATTTGTCTTCTGCAAGAATGACAAATCCAAGTTTAGAATTTAAAATTCCTTCTGGTGCAAAATATAGTATTCTTTATCTTTCAAGACCAAAAGAAGATAATGTTCCAGAAGATTTAATTATAGAGAGAACAATTTTTTTTACCGATTCATCTATCCCAAAACCAAGGAATTGTTCTTCTGCATCTGGTCCTTTAAATGCATTGTCTGTGGTTGTTGATTTTCAAGATAGGAAACTTGAGGATTATACTGGAGAAGGGGTTAATAGTATTTCTAATTTGAGAAATATATTGGATAAAATGGAATCTCATTGGAAATGGCTGAGTGTTGGTGTAGAGTTAGCTCCATGGGATATTATCCGTATTACTTTGCCTAAGGATTTTACAAAAGATGCTTATTCTGATGGATATAGTTTTCGAAATGAAATTGTAACTTTAGTTCAACAACAAGTAAATGATGAACTATATGACAATGATTGTGACGGACAAATAGATAATATATTTGCAGTTATTTCTTCTGGTGAAAATGTTGCTTCAAATAGTGATTATGATTATATCACTGCAGGATCAGCATATAATAATAAAGGAGTAAGAATTTTTATGGACCCTCAAGGTTCCGAGAGTGTTCGAAATGAAGTTTATGGTAATTTTAATCATGAATTTGGACATGGGCATCCAGTTAGAAATAATTTTTGGGGCCTGCCTGATTTTTATGGGAGTTATGATACTCTTGGTTACTTAACCTTGATGTCTGATTCATGGTCTTTGCCAGCAAATGGTTTTAGTGCTTATGATAGGTATCTTTTGGAATGGATAGAGCCCGAAGGAATTTTTTCTACTACCCAAGATATTTTGTTGCATTCAGCTGAAGAGAATTTAGATGCTATAAAAATTTTAACAGATAATCCTAAAGAGTTCTTTTTAGTAGAATATAAGAAAAAACCTGATTTAGGATATGGTTCAGCAGAATTTATTCCAGATTATAATGGACTGGTAATTTATCATGTTTATGAAGAAGTTTTTTGGGATTATTGTAATGATGGTTTTCCTCCTCTTCTTTATGTAGAGCCTGCGGATGGAGAAATTGAATATGCATCAGGAGGACCTAAAAAAACAGATTATTGGTATCCTGATAACGAGGATAGCGAAGGAATTTTTTATGCAAAGAAGTGGAATTCTAATGAAGTTATTTTTACTTTGGAGAATCTGAGATGGTTTGGGGAAGGGATTATGTTTGATATTATTTTTAATGAAGATGTTAAGAAATCTTTAGATAAAACTAAATTATATAATGAATCAACACAGAAAAAAACTTTTTGCCAAGATGGTTGTTTTTTGAATAATCAATGTTATGAATTTGGATATAGAAAGTCTGGAAAGTTTTGTTCAGAAAATGGTTATTTTACTAATCAATTTAAAGAAGAAGGTCATTGTGAAAATAATTTTGAATGTGAAAGTAATTTTTGCATTGATGGAAATTGTATTTCTGGAAGTTTAATCCAAAGAATTTTGAACTGGTTTAGAAAGCTTTTTCAGGGAGAATAATCTTATGGAATTCTCTCTGGTAACCAAGTATTTTCTTCATTTATTTCTTCAGGTTTTTTTTCTTGTTCTTCTTCTTGAACTTCTTGTTTTTGTGTTAATTGATTTTGTAATTCCTCAAGTTCTTCTGGTGATGCTTTTTTTCTTTGAGAATCCAAATTTTCATTTTCATAAACAGGAATAATATTAATTATTTCGTGACCGAATGCGTTTGAGTATTTTACTAAAACATCTTTTGGATTTAATTTTGATTTTATTATTGTTCCAATATCTTTTGCTAATTGAACTGCTTCTTGTGGCATTTGTTCGCTTGAGGAAATATGTTCTCGCGGAATTATTATTGTATGTCCTGATGAGACAGGATTAATTTCAAGAACTGCAATCGCATCCTGGTTTTCTCCTAATTGATGAGATGGAATTTTTCCAGAAACAATTGAACAAAAAACACATTGCTGTGCTTCTCCTGAATTTTTCATTAAATTATTTTGTTTTAAGAATTCTTCAAGCTGTTCTGCATTCATTGATTCAATTTGTTGAATTGCAGATTCTTTTTTGTCTTCTGGAAAAGTTGATTCTATTTGCTGAATTAATTGTTTTTTTATTTGAATGATTTGTTCATCTGATAGCATAATTTAAGGTTGAAATTAGAATTAATAAGTTTGTTGGTTATATTTTTCGCATTTCATATCCAATATGAAAACTTGTTTTTATATTAGGAGTTTCATTTACGAAATAAAGACCTATTCCTATATGATCTTTTCAATTAATTATTCCTATTTTTGTATCTTCAGTGAATTTTATTTTATAACCTAATTTTTTTATGATTTGCTTCGTCATTACTTTTTGAATGTCAATTTCTTTTTAAGAATTATTATGTTTTAAAGTAATCTTCGCATATCCACAATTTCTGCAGAATTAATGTTTTTTATTTCTTTTAGTTTTTTTTCTAATTCTTCTAATTCTTTTTCTTCTGGCCATTCAAAGTAAGCTATTACTGCTTTAAGACCAAAGGCAATTGGCTCTTCTTCAAATCTACAATTTTTTCCGTCTTTTTCTTCAATTAATGTTTTTGCATTGTTTTTTATTTCTTCTAGATTAACTTCTGGAGACGAGGGCATTAGTTTTATTTTGATTCCTACTGTTCCCATGTTTTATTTTAATTATATGCATTTATAAGTTTTCTTATTATAAATTTGTTGAAAGGGCCAGATTGCTAAATTCATATTTTATCAAAATCTGTTACATAAATACTTAAAAATGTTCAAGGTTTTTTTTGTGAATGATTGGAAATTATGAAAAGATTTTAGAGAGAATTTCTAAATCTTCTGGTGTTGATAAAGAGGAGATAGAAAGGAGAATTGAAGCAAAGAGGGCTAAGCTTTCTGGATTGATTAGTAAGGAAGGTGCTGCACAAATTATTGCTGCTGAATTGGGAATTTCTTTTGATAATGAGAAGCTGAAGATAAATGAGCTGTTGTCTGGAATGAGAAAGGTTAATGTTGTTGGGAAGGTTATTAATTTGTTTCCTGTAAGAAATTTTACAACTAAAAAAGGAGATGAGGGAAAAGTTGCTAATTTGTTTATTGCTGATGATACTTCAAATATTAAAGTTGTTTTATGGGATACAAATCATATTGAGTTAATTGAGAAGGGAGAAATAGCAAAGGATAAAGTTATAGAGATTGCAAATGCAAGTATGCGAGATAATGAGTTGCATCTTGGAAGTTTTTCTGAGTTGAAACTTAGTGATGAGGTTTTTGATAATGTAAAGACAGAAAGAGTAGTTAAAGAGAAAAAAATAAGTGATTTTAAGATTAATGATAATGCAAGTGTGAGAGCTTTTGTTGTTCAAAGTTTTTCCCCACGATTTTTTGAAGTAAATAAGGAAACTGGGAGAAAAATTACAGACGAGGAAAAGGCAAAGGGAATTGTTTTTGAGAAGAGAGCTTTGATAAATATTGTCTTGGACGATGGGACAGAAAATATTCGGGCAGTTTTGTTTCATGAAAATCTTCCTAAAATTGGATTAACTGAATTAGAAGACCCAGAAAAATTAAGTTTTCAGAGAGAGGATTTGCTTGGAAAAGAAATGATTTTTTTTGGAAATGTTAGAAGAAATAATTTTTTTAATAATGAAGAATTTATTATAAATGATGTTAAAGAAATTAATTTAGATGAATTAATTAAAAGGTTAGAAAGATAATTGTCAAATCAATTTGACATACTTGTTTATAAATCTGATTTTCTCTTTTTTTGTATGCATGAACATAGGGCAAATATATTAAGAAAATTGATGCATTCTCCTGGCAGGGGTTTTAATGAACTTTGGGAGAAAAATGGAGATAGCAATAAATTTGCATATCATTTAAGAATTTTAGAAGAAGATGAATTAGTTGAGAAGATTGAAGATAAATATTGGTTGAGTCATAAGGGAAAGAAATATGTTGCATATATTGATGGAATAAGTGGTAATAAAACAAAATTTCCTTTAACTGGAATTATTTGTGTTATATATGATAAAGAGAAAAATAAATATTTAATGAATAAGAGATTAAAAGAACCTTTTTACGGTTATTATGGGTTTATTGGAGGAAAGTTAGAGTTTTCTCAATATATTTATGAATGTGCAAAAAAAGAAATTAAGGAAGAAACTGGACTTGAATGTGATTTGAAGTTAAAAGGAATTTGGTCTTCTAAAACTTATAATAATAATGAGCTAAGTTATAATCACCAGATGTTTATTTTACTTTGTACTAATCCTAGAGGAGAATTTTTAGAGAAGATGAGAGAAGGAGAAAATGTATGGTTGAGTGAAAAAGAAATGTTCAAGCATAAACTTTTTTTAGATATACCTCATTTATTAGATATTGTTAAGTCTAAGAGATTTAGGTGGGTGGAAATGGATAGGATACAAAAAAATGATGAATTTATTGATAAAAAGATTTTAAGAGATATTGAATTTTAATCTTATTTTCTAAACTATCTCTTGCATTCAAATAATCTTTATAAACGAGAATCATTTTGATTTTTTATGGTTAAGAAAGATGAGGAGAATTCTAATAAGGAACCTGAGTTAACTGATTTGCCGGGGATTGGTCCGGCGATTGCTGCTAAGTTGGAGAGTGCTGGAATTTTAGATTTGATGTCTTTGGCTGTTTCTTCACCTGCGACTATTGCTGATGCTGCGGGTGTCAGTCCTGCTGTTGCTAGAAAAGCAATTCAAGCTGCAAGGAATATGCTTGATTTGGGTTTTCAAGATGGAATGGAATATGCAAAGAAGAGAGAGAGTGTGATTCATATTACTACAGGAAGTATTGAATTGAATAATCTTCTTGGGGGAAAAGGTGTTGAGTCACGTGCAATTACAGAAGCTTTTGGAGCTTATGGTTCTGGGAAGACTCAGTTGGGTTTGACTTTGGCTGTTAATGTCCAATTGCCTCTTGAGAAAGGAGGAGGAAATGGAAAGTGTGTTTTTATTGATACAGAAGGAACTTTCAGACCTTCGAGAATAAAGCAAATTGCAGAAGGGCTTGGTGCAAATCCTGAAAAAGTTTTGAAAAATATTTTTGTTGCTCGTGCTTTTAATTCAGACCATCAGATGTTATTGCTTGAAAAAGTTGGAGAGATGATTAAGAATGGGGAGCCGATTAAGTTAATGATTATTGATTCTTTGACTGCACATTTTAGAGCAGAGTTTGCTGGACGAGGACAACTTGCAGATAGACAGCAAAAGTTGAATAGATATTTGCATGATTTAATGAAAATTGCAGAAACTCATAATCTTGCTGTTTATGTAACTAACCAAGTTATGGCAAATCCTGCACAAATGTTTGGAGATCCTACAACTGCAATTGGAGGAAATATCGTCGGACATGCTTCAACTTATAGAATGTATTTACGAAGAGGAAAACAAGGAAGCAGAGTTGCAAAATTAATTGATTCTCCAAATCTTCCAGATAATGAAGCTGTTTATTGGGTGACTGATTCTGGTGTGGGGGATAAGAGTTGATATGAATTTAAATAAAGATTATGATTTTTTTGAGAAATTAAATAAAGTATTTTTGTGTTTTGAGAATTTTATTTCTGGATATGGATATTATTTGCATACCCAAGAAACAAATCTTTATGGACAGGTATGGACAAGGTATGTTGGAACGTGTTACTTTGATTTAGACAATATCTTTAATTTTAAAAATGTGCAATTAACTAAGATTGGTTTTGGAGAAAAAGAAGGATGGCTTACATTTTATTTTACAGATGAAATTTTGATGTCTGTAAAAAAAGCATATCAATTAAAAGATTCTCTAAAATTTCTAGAAAGAATTGAATCTTTTGGTAAGGAATATTCTAAAGAAAAAATAAAAAAAGGAAGACCTGATTTTGGAATGTTTTATTATCCTCTTTTAGAGTGGAAATTAGATTTGGAATAAATCTTTGTAGAAAATTAATTATTCAACAACTTCATTTTTTTTGAACCATAAGGCAATTTCTTTTTTTGCATTCTCGACGCTGTCAGAGCAATGAATCACATTTTCAAAAACATTTGTTTCAGAATGAATTCTTCCAAATTTTCCTCTGATTGAGATTGGATGTGCTTTTTCAGGATTTGTTTCTCCTGCAATTTGTCTTACTTTATTTACTGCGTTTTCTCCTTTGTATATTAATGCTAATACTCTATCTGTGTGAAATTTTCCTTGAATATAATCTAATGTAGATTCAAAAACCTGAGTTCCTTTTTTTTCACCAAATTGTTTTATTTTTTTTTCTTTTAATCCAATATAATGTTGTTCTGCAAGTTTTCTTGATACTTTTACAACTTTTGCACCGACGATTTTTAGTTGTGTTGCTGAGAGAGCAGTGATAATATTTCCTGTTAAACTTTTTACAAGTCCGTCGGGTTTTATTAAAACTAAAGTTCTTTCTTCCATATTTTTTGATAATTTTTTTATTTAAAAAACTTGTTATTGTTTTTTTGATTAGTGAAAAAAAGCAAAAGCTTTATAAATATTTAAAATTTATATTTAAAATATAGAGGTGAACTATATGATTGATGGTAAAGAGGGATTGAACAAAAAGAATTTAGTAGGCTTGATTTTTATTTGTGCTTTAGCTTTTGTTATGGTTTTTTTTACACAATTTGTAATTGCTAGTTGTTATAATCTTTGGGGATTAGATGCGGAAAATGTTACAACATTAAATTATACTGTAGCAACAGGACTTGAAGTAATTGAAGATGTGCAACAAAATTTTTCTATTTTAATCAATACGTCTGCTAATAGACAAGGTCAGCCTTTTAATATAACAAGAATAGATGTATTTTTGCCTAATCAAATTGTTTTTGTTAATGGTTCAAATTCCAGTGGGGGAAATATTTCTCAAGTGTCTGCTTCTACTCATGCTTTTGTTAATTTCACTTTCTTAAATATTTCTCGAACACACTTAGTTTGGAGAAATACAACTGCTCCAACTGTTGTAATTCCTGGAGGAAATATTTCATACAATAATAGTATTCTTTACTTTAACTGGACATGTTATGATCCTGGAAGATATAATATATCTATGATGTTTTATTATAATGGTTCTGCACCTTTGGCTTCCCATAATGTGACAAATATTTCAATTATTGTTAAAGATGTAACTAAACCAGATGCTGTTAATATAACTATCTTTGATTCAATTGGTCGTGTTAAGAATAATAAAACACAATGGGGAAGAACAAATCATTCAGGAACAATAACCCTTAATATAACTGTTGCAGATAATGGTAATCTTTCTGGAGGTGCTACGCCTGAAATAACTGGAGTTAATATTACTTTTTGGAATATATCTAAAGTTCCTGTAGTAAATGCTTCTTCTTTAGCAGCAACCAATAGGTCTGCATTTTCTTATAGAGGAAATTCTTGGGATTATACTCTTAATACTATTTTTAAGGGGATAGCTGATGGATTATATAATATAACTATTAGAGTAAATGATACTTATAATAATATTAATGAAACAAATATTACAAATATAATTATTGATAATACTGCTCCAATTGGAACTATGAAGTGTAGCCCCTCAGATGCTTTTGTTGGAACAACAATTACATGTACTTGTAGTGTTGGTGATGCTTTAGCAGGAATTGATACTACTACATATACATCTAGTCCTTCTACTTCCAATGCTGGTGCAGGTCTTACTCAAACTTGTGTAGCAGTAGATACAGCTGGAAATACAAAAACAATCACTTCAAACAAATATACAATTTGGGGAAATCCTTCTGGAACTGGTCCTTCAACTGGTGCACCCACTGTATCAAAAACAACTACTATTAGCACAATTAGTCCTGGAGTTCCTAAAGTAATTACAAGTATTGATAGTTCTACAAATGTAAAGGAAATAACTATTGAGGTAAGTTCAACAGCAAATAATGTTAAAATAGATGTAAATAAATATAGTTCAAAACCTTCTGGGGTTTTAGTTGCTAAATCAGGTTCTTATAAGTATATACAAGTAAATACACAAAATTTGGCAAATAAATTAAGCAAAGCTACAATGAAAATTTATGTAGATAAATCATGGGTCTCTTCATTAAATATCGATAAAGAAGATGTTGCTTTATTCAAATATGATGAAGCAAATGAAAAGTGGAATGAATTGACTACGAGTTATAATAGTGAAGATAGTAATTACTATTATTATAGTGTTGAAGTAACTAGTTTTAGTTATTTTTCTATTGCTCCGAAAGAAGGAGTTGAATTTGAAGAACCTACTGGAACTGAAGAAGAGACTCCAGATACAGGAAAGGATTCAACTTGGTTGTGGGTTACAATTATTATTATAATATTAATATTAATAATTGTTAGTGGGATTGGTTTAGCAAAAAGAAGAAGAAAGTAATTTCCCGTAATCTTTATTAATGAATTTTCTTTGAATTTCTTATGGAAAATAAATCAGATTGGATGATTGCTGATTTACATATTCATTCAAGATTTTCAAGAGCATGTAGTTCAAAATTAAATATTGAAAATTTAGTTAAATGGGCTAAAATAAAAGGATTGAATTTATTAGGAACTGGAGATTTTTCTCATCCTATTTGGTTAAAAGAAATTAAAGAGAAGTTGAAATCCAATGGAAAAGGTCTTTATTTTTATGAGGATTTTCCTTTTATTATAACAGGAGAAATTTCTTTTATTTATACTCAAGGAAGAGGAAGAAAAGTTCATTTGGTTTTGCTTTTACCTTCTATAGAGATTGCTGAAAAGATTAATGCTTATTTTGATACTAAAGGAAGAAGAGATTATGATGGAAGACCTATTTTTGGAATTCCATGTGAGCAATTTGTTTTAGATATGATGAATATTTCTAAAGATATTGAAATTATTCCTGCACATATTTGGACGCCTTATTTTGGGGTTTTTGGTTCTATGAGTGGATTTGACTCTTTAAAGGAGGCATTTGGTTCACAGGTTGAAAATATTCATGCTATTGAAACTGGAATAAGTTCTGACCCTGAAATGAACTGGAAGATAAAAGAATTAGAAAACAAATCAATTGTTAGTTTTAGTGATAGCCATTCTTTTTGGCCTTGGAGGTTGGGAAGGGAAGCGACTATTTTTAAGAAGACAGATTCTTATGAAGAACTTATTAGACAGATTAGAGAAAATAATTTTATTGGAACTATTGAAACCGAACCTGCTTATGGAAAGTATCACTGGGATGGACATAGAAATTGTAATTTTTCATGTTCTCCTTTGGAGTCTGAAAAATTGAATGGAATTTGTCCTAAGTGTGGGAAAAGATTAACTATTGGTGTTGAAAATAGAGTTGAAGAATTATCCTCAAGTGATAAAAGTGATGGAAAAATGTTTATGAAAATTTTACCTTTGCATGAAATAATTTCAATGTATAAAGGAAATGGAGTTAATAGTAAAGGAGTTTGGACAATTTATAATTCTTTAATTGAAAATTTTGGAAATGAATTTAATATTTTGCTGAATGTTTCAAGAGAGAATTTAATTGAGAAAAGTTTTGATGAAAAATTAGTCGATTTAATTATTAAAAATAGAGAACAAAAAATTAAAGTTAAGCCTGGTTATGATGGAGTTTATGGACAGGCATTGTTAGGAGAAAAGCAGAAAACTTTAGTTTAATTAATTAAAATTAATAATCCATCTGGCATTCGGGAATTCCTATACTTTTACCATATTTTTTTACTTTTTCTTTTTCCTTTTTATTTTCTTTTTTGTGTTCAAATATTTTATTATGAAAAATAACTATCTCTTTATCAGGTGTTCCAATGTTTAGATACCATTTTGATTTAATAGCTTCACTCAATTTTTTTGATATTTTTTTAATATCTTTGATATCTCCTTCAAAAGTTATTGCAGTCCATATTTTTGGTTGGAAATTTGCTAATCTTTCTTTTGGAATATCCCATTTTTCTTGTTTAATAATTTTTATTAATTTTAGAACTTCTAAATCTTGTAAGCTTTCTTTTAATAATAATCCTTTAAATTTCATTTTTCTTTAACAGAAAATTCTACCCCTAATTTTTTTGCTTGTTTTTCTGCAATCTCTATCATTTTTTGCATGTTTTTATCTGTGGTTTTGATATCTTCTGTTTCTGTTTCAAGAGAATATTTTCCTGCTGAAATATATTTAACATTAATTCCCTCAAAAATCTCAAATATTTTTTTTATCAAATTTATTCCATTAGATTTTGTTGTTGTAAGATTTATCTCTTTTTTTATCTTCTTTTTTTTATTTTTTTGAGTTTTTAGTATATTCAATATTTTTTTAGAATTTTCTTTTCCTGTTATTTTCTCTAATTCTTTTGAATCAATTTTGGATTCTTCTAAGAAATCATATAAATTTTCATTTTTTTCAATTTCCTGAATTATTTTTTTAGAAGATTCTCCTAAAACTTTTTTGAGTATTGCCTTATAACTTTTTTCTTTTTTATCTTGTTCTAGAACTTCTTTTCTTTCTTTTTGAGTAACTCTTCTTAGAGATAAATCTATTCTGTTTTTTGAGATTCTCAATATTTTGCAGACAATTCTTTTTTTTGGAACAATATAATCCCTGAGATTTCTTATTCTTCCTGGTGCTACTTCACTTAGAACTATGCTTCCTTCTCCATTGCCTTTTATTTTTACAAATACAAGTGTTTTTTCTATTCTGTCTACAGTGCATAATACAACATCTCCAACTTCTAAATTTTCCATAAATTATGGAGAGAAAAGAGAGTTTTAAAGGTTGTGATGATTGTCGTTTAAATCTTAATCATTTCAATTTCTAAATTCTTTTTTAATAAATTTAAGAATTCTTGTTCTTGTTCTTTTTTTATCATGCAACCTGCTGCAAATTTATGGCCTCCAACTTCTCCCCCTATTTTTGTTATTACATTGTTTAAGATTTCTCTTACGTTTCTTCCTTGTCTTCCGACATTTCTAGAAGATATTTTTATTTTATCGTTGTAATATGCCATTGTAATTATGATTGTTCCTTCTTCATATAAAGATGAATTTGAAAGAATGCTTGCTATAGTTCCTATTATTGTATCTTTTATTTTGTCTTTTGCATTAATTATTATAAAATTTTTTCCCTGAATTTTTTCTATTTCAGAAACTAATTTTAAACCTGTGATTATAAATTGTTTATATTTTGCATAAGTGGATTCCACTCTTTTTTTTATTTTGGAATTTTCCATACAGAATTGTATTGCTAATTCACTTTTTCCTAATCTTGAACAAGCATTAATAATTGCACTTATTTCTCTTGCGTCTTCTAATTTATTAAATAATTTTATTAAAAATATATCTCCAATTATTTCTTCATTTTTTAATTTAGGATTTCTTAACATAATTGAGGTGACTAATTTTGACATTTCTTTTTCATTTAATTCTATTAAACTTTTGTATTTTCCATTTTTTGGTTTTAATTCTATTTCTCTTAATAATTCAATGACTCCCTGCGTATTTCCTGTTACTCCAGGAATATATGGTCTTGAAGAATATTCGAGAGTTCTGTTTAAAGGTCTTGTCGATGGATAAATTAAAAGTCCTCTTTTTTTCTTTACTTCTCCATCATTTAAAATCTCATTATTTAATTTATCTATGTTTTTTTCCATTAAATCTCCAATCATTCCTAATACAGCTAATTTTGTAAGTTCTTTATTTTTTGGATTTATATGTTTACAAAAAAGATAAGTAAGACCGGCACTGCTTATTTTTTCTTTATTTTTTAATTCAGGATTTATTATTTCTATTTCTTCTGGAATTTTCTGAATTATTTCATGATGGTCAATAATGAATACATTTTTTAATTCATATTTTGTGATATGATGTAAACTTCCTGAAGCTAAGTCTAAAAATAATGTAATTTTGTTTTTTGGTAATTTATAAATGAAATCTTCTTCTAATCTTTTTACTATTTTTAATGAGAATTTTTTATCTAATTGTTTTAGAGTTTGAATCATAATTGTTGCAGAAGTAATTCCGTCTGTATCAAAATGACTAATTATTTGAATTTCTTTATCTTGGATTTTTTCTATAAATTTTTCAGCTATGAGTTGTATTTCTGTTTCTAGAATTGTTTCCTCTTTTTCCATTTTAGAATTTGTTAAGGCAGAATTATTGAACCTTGAAATATTTTTTTATTTTCCTAAGTTGTGCAAATATTCTATCTTTTTCTCTCATTGCTCTTTTATCTTGTTTATTTTTTTCGTAATGTTTTTTGATTTTGTTTAATTTTTTTTCAATGTTTGTTAAATCTGGATTGATGTATTTATTTCCTAATATTTTTGATATTTTTTTTGAATAGTCTTTTGGATGAATTCCTTGCTGTTTTAATTCTTCTCCAATTTTTTCACTTGTAAGTCCTTTTTCTGCTAGTTCTATGACTTTCTTTTCAAATTCGTTTTGTGAGATTTTTTTAGGTTTCTTTTTGTCTTCTGATTTTTTTGGCATTTTATTAAATTGTAATGATGTTTTTTAAAGATTGCTATATATGAAAAATATGTTCTTTAATTCTGCTTTCCTTTGAGGAAATTTATTGAAATTTCTTTTAAGAGATCTAAAATTTCTTTTTCTTTTTTTATTAAATTTGGATTTTTAGCCCCTCCAAAAAGTCTATGTGCCATTATTGCTCCAACATATTTTTTAGCTCTTTTATTTATCTTTGTAAGTTCTTCTTCTGATATTTTAATATTCTCTTTGAATCTTTCTGAATAAATTTTAAAGAAACTATCATAGATTTGCATAAGAAAATTAAAATCTTCTTTATTTTCTATTTCAATAAACCAATGTGCTAATAAGTATCCAATATCGAATGAAGGGTCAAATCTACAGACATTTTCAAAATCAACTAAATAAAAATCTTTACCTTGTATTAGAATATTTTTTGATGCAAAATCTCCATAGATTAATGAAGATTTTGTTTTGAGACTTTCATTAAATAATTTTTGTGTTGCTTCTTTATCAACTTCTCTTGCTCCTTTTAATCTGAAGTTTATAATGAAATTAATATGTTCTTTATTTTCTTTTTCAGGCCTTATCATTTCTTTTGTTTCAAATGTTTTGCTGTGAAGTTCTGCACAGAATTTTGCAATAGATGGAATAATTTGAAGTTCCCAATGCCCTTTGGTAATTTGGTCTGAAAGGACAAGAGCATCTTTTCCAGCTTCATTTAAAACTAAAATATCATTTTTTTTATCATATTCAATTATCTTCGGTATTATAAGATTACTCAAATTATGCATCCATTTTAATGATAAATTCTCAAAAAATTGCCTGTTAAGTGGGGCCTCCATTGTGGGAGCTACTTTCACATATGGAAAAGCCTGTTTTATAAAAATTTTTGCACCATTGCCCAATGTTATTTTAAATACATAATTAACATTGGTGTGCTTGGTTACTTCTTCAATTTTTTTAATATCCTCAAATCCTAAATTTTTTAAATAATCTTTAATGTTTTGTGTTGTTATTTTTATTTTCTTTTCCATTATCTTAATTAGCTGAATTCCTTATTTATATTTTATGGTAATTCTGTGGAAGAATTTTTAAACTTTTATATTATTAATTAATTATGGGAAAAAGTATTGGTATAGTGAGCTTAAAGGGAGGTGTTGGAAAGACTTCTGTTGTGGCTGCTTTAGGTGCTGCAATTGCAGGTTTTAATAAAAAGGTTTTATTGGTTGATGGTAATTTTTCAGCTCCTAATCTTGGTTTGCATTTAAATGTTGTTGAGCCTGAAGTTACTCTTCATCATGTTTTAAATGGAGAAGCAAATATTAAAGATGCAATTCATAAGTTTGATAATTTTGATATGATTCCTTCTTCTGTTTTTGGAAGAACTGTTAATCCTTTGAAATTAAAGGATAAACTTAGATTTTTGAAAAGAAAGTATGATATTGTTCTTCTTGATTCTTCTCCTGCATTAAATGAAGAGACATTGGGTGTAATGCTTGCTTCTGACGGTATTTTGACAGTAACTACTCCTGACCATCCTACTTTGGGAATGACTTTGAAAGCAATTAAGTTAGCGAGACAAAGAGATACTCCAATAGATGGTTTGATTTTGAATAAGGTGAATAATAAGAATTTTGAATTATCTGTTGAAGATATTGAGGAGACAGCAGAAGTGCCTGTAATGGCTGTAATTCCTTATGATATTAATGTTTTGAAGTCTTTATCGGAGTTTACTCCTTCTACAATTCATAAGCCGAATTCTAAGGCAAGTGAAGAATATAAAAAACTTGCAGCAACTTTAATTGGTGAGAAATATAAATCCTTTAATTTAAAGAATTTTTTTAGAATAACTCCAAACAGACCAGAGATTAATAGGGAAATTTATTATGATAGAGTTTTTAGATAATCTTATAAATTAAATTTAATTTTAATTTTTGAAGCCCCATAGTACAGTGGTCAAGTATACAGCCCCTTGGAAGTAAGATGCTTGCATCTTTCATTACCCCATTTCTTTGGGAACTGAGGTAAGGCTGGGACCCAGGTTCGAATCCTGGTGGGGCTATAGAATTTTAAAATGGAAAAGATTTTCTTTTAATTATTTATTTATTCTATATAACCGATTGTAATCCAACCTCTGTTAATTGATGAATCGTCAAAGAGAGTTTGGTCAAAGAATCCGTCTCTTGTTCTTGTAAGCAAAATGATTTCCTGCCCCATTGTTCCAATAGAACTGATTCCCCCATTAACTTCTTTGGAAAAACCATCAACTTTGTTAAGGTCGTAAATCCTCCATTCTTTATCATCTTCTCTAATCATAATAGAGATAGATCGAATTTTTTTGGAAACGATTTCTAAATCAATATCTTTTTGTTCGTAAGCGTCCATATTCCAAGAACCTATCTCAATAATCTTAAATTTAAGAAATCCAAGTTCATATCCAATAAGATTAATGCATTTCCATGTTCCATTTTGTATTTGTAAGATTTGGTTTTCAGAACAAGGTTCAAGTTCAATAAAGGAATGTCCTACTTTTATTGAGGGATTTGCCCAGGCATAAACTCCAACTCCCAAAATTATTAAAATTATGATTGTAGTTAAGGTATATACAATTCTTTTGTTAAAAATTATTTCAATATTAATTTTTTTCTCCATTTTATTTATTATTAGAAAATTTTCTTTTTAAATGTTTGGTATAAATACAGTGTAATCCTTTTTTATACCAAATCTATTTATTTTTATGGAAAAGGAATATTCTTGGGTAGTTAGAGGGAAGCAAAGAAAAAAGGTTATTAAGATGCTCAATAAACCAAAGATACCGACGCAAATTAAAAAAGAGACTGGATTAAGTTTGAATAATGTTAGTGATGTTTTAAGAGCTTTTGAGAGAAAAAAGATTGCTAGGTGTATGAATCCCAAGGAAAAAACAGGAAGGCTTTACAAGTTAACTCCGAAAGGTATGAGAATAAAGGAAGAGTTAGAAAAGTAAATTTTTTTCTTTGAAACTCATGTATTTGTTATCTCCTAAAATAATGTGGTCTAATATTTCTATTCCTAATATTTTTCCTGATTTGATTAGTTCTTTGGTAACTTCTATGTCAAAATTGCTTGGTGTTGGGTCTCCTGAAGGATGGTTATGCAATAATATTATGGCAGCTGCATTTTCGCTTAAAGCTATCTGAAAGATTTCTCTTGGATGAACAACAGATTCATTTAAGGAACCAATAAATATTGTTTCTTCTTTTATTATTCTTTTTCTTGAGTTAAGATAAATTCCTTTAAAATGTTCTTTTTTTAATGTGCTCATTTCAGAAGTGAATATTTTTACTATATCTTTTGCATTTTTTATAATTGGTTTTTTATCTTTTTTAAATGAGTTTAATCGTCGTGCAAGTTCAAAGCATGCGATTATTTGACTGGCTTTTACTTTACCTATTCCTGAAATTTTTTCTAATTTACTAATTTCTATTCTTGATAAAGTTTTTAGATTATATTTTGTGAAAATTTTATTTGATAAATTAATTACATTTTCTTTTTTGTTTCCAGTTCTTAGTATTATTGCTAAGAGTTCAGAGTTTGTTAAGAGATGTGCTCCTTTTTTAATTAGTTTTTCTCTTGGTCTGTCTTCTGAAGGGAGGGATTTTATTTTCATAAGAAAAAGAAATTTTTTATTTATATAAATCTGTTTGCTATATTTTTTTAGCTTTAATATAAATATATTCAAGCCATCCTTTTTTGTAAAGAAAACCTAATAATTTTGAGATGATGCTTAGTCCTATTGCAGGCAGAAAGCCTCTTTCTTTTTTTACTTCATTTATTTTTTTTATTTTTGAGAAACAGTGACTGTATCCAGGATATACTTTATTACCAATTTTTTTAAAAAAGATAATTTTGAATCCTGCATTTTCAAGTTGTTTTCTATACCTATCTTCATTAACCCAATTTGATTTTGTTCCTGCCCATGCTTTTGTCGCGAATTTTAGAAATGAGTTTGAAAATATATTTTTTTTACTAAATTTTTTCCCAAGAATAAGATCTGTGAGGATTATTTCTCCGTTTTTTTTTAGAACTTTATTTGCTGATTTGAAGAATTTTTCTCTTGTGTTAAAGTGGGCGATGCCTTCTATTCCAAGAATGTGTGAGAATGTATTTTGTGGGAAGTTTAAAACACAAGCATCTCCATGGCAGAATTTTATTTTATTGTTTAATTTTAGTTCTTTTGCTTTTTTGTTTGCATAGTCAACATGCACTTTGGTTATATCTAAGCCTTCAATTAAATTTGGTTTAAATTTTTCATAAAAAACAAATGTTTCTGGTCCATAACCGCAGGCTACATTTAGTATTTTGTTTGGTTTTTTAATTTCACTGTTTTCAATAAAGAATTTTAATAAATTTTTAGCTGCCTGATTATATGTTTTTGTGTTATTTTCCCAATAGCCAAAGGAAAGAAATCTTTTGCGATTTTTTTGGAATTCTTTAAA
>Ga0307436_1000058_pt1 | contig 42127 bp, 28 predicted proteins | sample SalMarWE160440MG_FD_202513 | JGI IMG/M metagenome (GOLD analysis project Ga0307436, IMG submission 202513) | Salt marsh sediment microbial communities from the Plum Island Ecosystem LTER, Massachusetts, United States - WE1604-40 | ecosystem: Environmental > Aquatic > Marine > Intertidal zone >...
CCGACACCGCCTGCTTCGACAATGCGCTCGAATTCCTCACGCAGGGCGGCTATTCGCTCGCGCACGCCATGATGATGCTGATCCCCGAGGCCTGGGCGGGCAATCCGCTGATGGACGAGGAGCGGCGTGCCTTCTACGAATACAACGCCGCGCTGATGGAGCCGTGGGACGGCCCGGCGGCAATCGCCTTCACCAACGGCCGGCAGATCGGCGCCACGCTCGACCGCAACGGCTTGCGGCCGGCGCGCTATCTGCTCACCCGCGACGACCGCATCGTGATGGCGTCGGAGACCGGCGTGCTGGCGATCCCGGAAAAGGACATCATCAAGAAGTGGCGGCTGCAACCGGGCAAGATGTTGCTGGTCGATCTCGACGAGGGCCGGCTCATTCCCGACGAGGAATTGAAGGCGACGCTGGCGCGCAGCCACCCTTACAAGGAATGGCTCGCCAGCACCCAGATCGTGCTGGAGGATCTGCCCGGCACCGCCAATCGCGCGCCGATCTCGAACCTGTCGCTGCTCGATCGCCAGCAGATGTTCGGCTACACGCAGGAAGACCTGAAATTCCTGATGACGCCGATGGCCACCACCGGCGAGGAAGCCATCGGCTCCATGGGCAACGATACGCCGATCTCGGCGCTGTCCGATCGGCCGAAACCGCTGTTCACCTATTTCAAGCAGAACTTCGCGCAGGTGACCAACCCGCCGATCGATCCGATCCGCGAAGAGCTGGTGATGAGCCTGGTCTCCATCATCGGGCCGCGGCCGAACCTGTTCGACCTCGAAGGCACCTCCAAGACCAAGCGGCTGGAGGCGCGCCAGCCGATTCTAACCAATGACGACCTGGAGAAAATCCGTTCGATCTCCGAAATGAGCGGCGATCACTTCAAGTCGCACTCCTTCGACATCACCTTCCCGGCCGAGCACGGCGCCGACGGCATGAGCTGGGCGCTCGACGCATTGTGCGAGCGCGCCGAGGAAGAGGTGCGCCAGGGCTGCAACATCATCATTCTTTCGGACCGCAAGGCCAGCGCCGGCCGCATTCCGATTCCTTCGCTGCTCGCCTGCGCGGCGGTGCACCACCATCTCATCCGCAAGGGCCTGCGCACCTCGGTCGGCATGGTGCTGGAGACGGGCGAGCCACGTGAGGTGCATCATTTCGCGTGTCTGGCCGGCTACGGCGCGGAAGCGATCAATCCCTATCTCGCCTTCGAAACCCTGGTCGCCGCCAAGGACGAGCTGCCGCAGAAGCTCGACGAGAAGGAAGTCGTCAAGCGCTATACCAAGGCGATCGACAAGGGCCTGCTCAAGGTGATGTCCAAAATGGGCATCTCGACCTATCAGTCCTATTGCGGCGCGCAGATCTTCGACGCCGTCGGCCTGCGCCAGGACTTCGTCGACCAGTATTTCACCGGCACGCACACCCGCATCGAAGGCGTCGGCCTCGCAGAAATCGCGGAAGAGACCGTTCGCCGCCACCACGACGCTTTCGGTGAATCGCCGATCTACAAGTCGATGCTCGACGTCGGCGGCGACTACGCGTTGCGCGTGCGCGGCGAGGACCATGTGTGGACCGCCGAAACGGTCAAGCGCCTGCAACACGCTGTGCGCGGCAATTCGCGGGACCATTACCGCGCCTTCGCCAAGATCGTGAACGAGCAGAACGAGCGGCTCACCACCATCCGCGGGCTGTTTCGCATCGGCAAGGCGGAGGAAGATGGCCGCAGCTCGGTTCCGCTCGATGAAGTCGAGCCGGCCAAGAACATCGTGCGGCGCTTCTCGACCGGCGCCATGTCGTTCGGCTCGATCTCGCGCGAAGCGCACACCACGCTCGCCATCGCCATGAACCGCATCGGCGGCAAGTCGAATACCGGCGAAGGCGGTGAGGAAGCCGACCGCTTCAAGCCGCTGCCGAACGGCGATTCCCTGCGCTCGGCCATCAAGCAGGTGGCCTCGGGACGCTTCGGCGTCACCGCTGAGTATCTCGTCAACTCGGACATGATGCAGATCAAGATGGCGCAGGGCGCCAAGCCCGGCGAAGGCGGCCAATTGCCCGGCCACAAGGTCGACAAGACCATCGCCAAGGTGCGCCATTCGACCCCCGGCGTCGGCCTGATCTCGCCGCCGCCGCACCACGACATCTATTCGATCGAGGACCTGGCACAGCTGATCTTCGACCTGAAGAACGTCAATCCAGATGGCTGGGTGTCGGTGAAGCTGGTATCCGAGGTCGGCGTCGGCACCGTCGCCGCCGGCGTTTCGAAGGCGCGCGCCGATCACGTCACCATCGCCGGCTTCGAAGGCGGCACCGGCGCAAGCCCCCTCACCTCGATCAAGCACGCAGGCTCGCCGTGGGAAATCGGCCTGGCCGAGACCCATCAGACGTTGGTCCAGCAACGGCTGCGCGGGCGTATTTCGGTGCAGGTCGACGGCGGCATGCGCACCGGACGCGACGTGGTGGTGGGCGCGCTGCTCGGCGCCGACGAATTCGGCTTCGCCACCGCGCCCTTGATCGCCGCTGGCTGCATCATGATGCGCAAGTGCCATCTCAACACTTGCCCGGTCGGGATTGCGACACAGGACCCGGTGCTGCGCAAGCGCTTCAAGGGCCAGCCCGAGCACGTCATTAATTACTTCTTCTTCGTCGCCGAAGAGGTGCGCGAGCTGATGGCCACGCTCGGCTTCCGAACCTTCGACGAAATGGTCGGACAAATGCAGATGCTCGACCAACGTCGGCTGGTCGAACATTGGAAGGCCAGGGGGCTGGATTTCTCCAAACTGTTCACGAAACCAAAGGCTTCCAAGGGGACCGCGATCTACAAGTGCGAGCCGCAGGATCACAAGATCAAGGACATCCTCGACCACAAGCTCATTGCCGAGTCGCAGGCAGCCCTCGACCGCGGCGCGCCGGTGCGGCTGCAGACGCAAATTCGCAACACCGACCGCGCCGTCGGCGGCATGCTGTCCGGGGAGGTTGCCAAGCGCTACGGCCATGAGGGCCTGCCCGACGGCACCATCCATGTGCGCTTTGCCGGCACCGCCGGACAGAGCTTCGGCGCCTGGCTCGCGCGCGGCGTCACCTTCGAGCTCGACGGCGACGCCAACGATTATGTCGGCAAGGGCCTGTCGGGCGGGCGTATCATCATCCGGCCGCCGGCGGACTCAGGCATCGTGCCGGAGGAATCGATCCTCGTCGGCAACACGGTGCTGTACGGCGCCATCGCGGGCGAATGCTTTTTCCGCGGCGTTGCCGGCGAGCGCTTCGCCGTGCGCAATTCCGGCGCCATCGCGGTGATCGAGGGCGCCGGCGACCATTGCTGCGAATACATGACCGGCGGCGTGGTGGTGGTGCTCGGCTATACCGGGCGCAATTTCGCCGCCGGCATGTCGGGCGGCATCGCCTATGTGCTCGACGAGGACGATACGTTCAAATCGCGCTGCAACCTGGCGATGGTCGAGCTCGAACCGGTGCCAGAGGAGGAACAGGTCGCCGAGACGGAATTCAACATGTATCAGGACCTTGAGACCCACGGCCGCGTCGACGTGATGTCCGACCTGACCATCAAGGACGCCGAACGGCTCTATATGCTGATCTCCGACCATGCGCGCTATACGAATTCCAAGCGCGCGGCCGAGATCCTGGCCGATTGGAAACGCTACCGCCCGCTGTTCAAAAAAGTGATGCCGGTCGAGTACCGCCGAGCGCTCGCTGAGATGGCAAAGGAGAAGGCCGCCACCATGCAGGCCGCCGAATAGGTATGGGCAAGGTTACCGGCTTTCTTGAGATCGAACGTCACGATCGCAAATACCAACCGGTGGCGGAGCGTATCAAGCACTGGCACGAATTCGTGCTGCCGCTGCCCGAGCAGGAATTGCGCGACCAGGCCGCGCGCTGCATGGACTGCGGCGTACCCTATTGCCACGGCACCAGCCGCCTCACCGGCGCGCCGACCGGCTGTCCGGTCAACAATCAAATCCCCGACTGGAACGACCTGGTCTATCGCGGCAACTGGGACGAGGCCGCGCGCAACCTGCATTCCACCAACAATTTTCCCGAAATGACCGGCCGCGTCTGCCCGGCGCCGTGCGAGGCTTCCTGCACGCTCAACATCGACGAGAACCCGGTCACCATCAAAACGATTGAATGCGAGATCGCCGACCGCGCCATCGCATTGGGCCTGAAGCCCGAGCTGCCGATGCACAAGACCGGCAAGAAGGTCGCGGTGGTCGGCTCGGGGCCCGCGGGGCTGGCCTGCGCGCAACAGCTCGCGCGCGTCGGCCATGAGGTGCATGTCTATGAACGCTGGGCCAAGGCCGGCGGGCTGCTGCGCTACGGTATCCCCGATTTCAAGATGGAAAAAATCCACGTCGACCGCCGCATCGAGCAGATGACGGCGGAAGGCGTGCAATTCCATTACGGCGCCGATGTCGGCGTCAACGTGCCGCCTGAAAAGCTGGTGAGCGAGCACGACGCGGTCGTGCTCACGGGCGGCGCCGAGAAGGGCCGCGACCTGCCGATCCCCGGGCGCAAGCTCAAAGGCATCCATTTCGCCATGGAGTTCCTGCCGCAACAGAACCGGCGCGTGAGCGGCGAGCCGCAGGGCGACGTCGCGCCGATTCTCGCCAAGGGCAAGAAAGTGGTGGTGATCGGCGGCGGCGACACCGGCTCCGACTGCATCGGCACTTCGATCCGCCAGGGCGCGGTGGCGGTGACCAATTTCGAGATCATGCCGCAGCCGCCCGAGCACGAAAACAAGATGGTGACCTGGCCGGACTGGCCGCTCAAGCTGCGCGTCTCCTCCAGCCACGAGGAAGGCGCCGTGCGCGAATTCGCCGTGCTGACGCAGAAGTTTTCGGGCGAGAACGGCCAAGTGAAGAAGCTGCACTGCGTGCATGTCGACGGCAAGCACAAACCGGTGCCGGGCACGGAATTCGAGATCGAGGCCGACCTGGTGCTGCTCGCCATGGGCTTCTTGCATCCGCTGCATGAGGGCATGCTGGAGGCGCTCGGCGTCGATCTCGACCAGCGCGGCAACGTCAAGGCCGACACCGAGGCCTATGCCACCTCGATTCCGAAGGTGTTCGCCGCCGGCGACATGCGCCGCGGCCAGTCGCTGGTGGTGTGGGCGATCCGCGAAGGACGACAATGCGCGCACGCGGTCGACAAGTTCCTGATGGGAACGACGACGCTGCCGCGGTGACCTCAACTCGTCATTCCGGAGGCGAGCGAACGGCCCACGCGAAGCGCGGCCCGATGATAAACTCCGTGAGCGAGCCCGGAATCCATAAACCCAGACAGGAAGTATGGATTCCGCCCGCGCCTTCGGCGCATCTCGGAATGACTGAAAAAGATTAGGCCTTAGCGCAGCCAGCCGAGCGGATTGAACGGAAAGATTGAGCGCCGGTGCCGCACGCTGTGATGCACGGGCTTGGGCGCGGGCTGAGGCGGCATGGGAACAGCCTCGGTGGCCTGCGCGGATTTATCGGCGCTGCCGCTCTTCGTTTCGACTTTGGTCTCTTTTTTTGCTTTCGTCTGGTCACCGCCCCGGAGGTCGATCTTTCTCACCGTACGCGGCACGGCGGCACCTGACGCCGCGACACCTGACGCGGGCGCCGCCTCGGTCGAGGCGGCCGGCTTGTTGGCGCCGTTCGCGTCGCCGCCGTGCCGCCATGCGAAATCGTCGGCCCGACCGGGATGCGTGTTGACCGGCTCGCCCTTCACCAGCACGTCTTTGGCGATGGCGTCGCCGTAAGCCGGACGGCTGCCGGCGGCGCCGAGCAACTGGTCTGAATTTCCCGTCATCACGGTCAGCGGAACCACCGGCCCCACCACCGGACGCACCGCCGATTTGCCGCCACCCGGCACGGGTCCCAGCGGGCCGCTCGGCAGCGCCACCGGCAGCGCGCGGTTGCTCATGTAGCGGCGAATTTCACGTTCGACATAGTGCGCAAGCTTGCGCGCCCCGTATTTGGTGAAATAGACGCCGTCACTCGAGCGCAGCCGGCGCGTCTGGCCTTCATAGTCGGGACCGTAGGACGAATATTTACCGGAATCATCGACGAAGCCGTCCCACACGTCGATGTAGTTCACGCCGGCGCGTTCGGCGCGCGCACGAATGAGATCGTTGAGATAGACGGCGTCGGCGGTCGATTTGGTGCCGCGGATCGACGGCAGGCCGACCCAGAACACCGGCACTCCTTTGCTTTTGAGCGCGGCGATCGTTTCGTCGAGGCGCCGCGAATAGACCTTCGCCCAGCGATCGCTGCGAAACTCGATGATGCCGTTGGGACTGCGTTTGGGCTTCTCGGGTTCGGGCGCGACGATGGATGCCTGCTTGTCGTTCGGCTTTTTCGCGGCGCCATCCTTACCCGAATTCTTGGCTTGCTCCGCTTTCTCCTTTTCGGCCTTCTGCTTCTCCGCCTCTTTGGCAAGATCTTTTTCGCGGATGTTCTCGCGGTCGCTGACGCCAAGCATCATCACCACGTAATTCGCCTTCTCCTGGGTCAGGATGTCGCGCGCCACGTGCCACCAGTCGAGATCGCCCTTGCTTTCATAACGGATCAGGCCGGAACGCTGCTTGTTCTTGCGGACGATGGCGACCTCGGGCGTATCGGAAAATGCATCTTCCAGCCCGTAAGCGAGCCAGTCGGCCATGCCGTCGCCCATGACCACGATCGTGGTGGTGGGGGTGACGTTCTTGTCCGGCTTGGGCGCGCTCGGCGCGCGCGAATGGTCGACGTGCTGCGGCGCTGACTGCTGGTAGCGCGGCTCGTAGCGGGGCGCATTGAATGGACCGAACAATTGCTGGAAGAAACCGCCCGAGCGCGGCTGATGACGGCGGATCGGGTAGCGGTCATCGCGAAATTGCGCCTGCGCCGGGCTGGTGAAGGCCAGTTGGATGGCGACGAGGCCCGCGCACTCGACCGCGGCCAGGATGACCGCCCCGGCCAGCCAACGCGACAACCGCACTTTCCTAAGCATGCCGTTCGTCCAAGGCCTCAACCGATAGGGACCGCGGCCAGAAAAGCCGGCAGCGCCGCCCATCCACATGGGTCAATAGCGCGCAAAAAATGTCAACTCGAAGGTGGTCCGGCGGCCTTGTTAACCTTCAGCGGCCGCGCAACTGGTCAAGGACGACGGCCGACGCGAAGCCATCGGGAATCCTGCCATTCCGGGCTTGGAACTCTCGGATTGCCGCCCGGGTCTTGGCGCCGAGCCGGCCGTCCGGCTCGCCCACGTCGTAACCACGCCGGGCCAAAAGCTGCTGCAGCTCCAGCCGCTCGTCGCGCGACAGCACCCGCTCGTAGCGCGGCCAGCTTTGCGCGAATGGGCCGCCGCCGCGCAGCCGGTCGGCGAGATGACCGATCGCCAGCGCGTAGGCCTCCGCCGGGTTGTATTTCATGATGACTCGGAAATTGTGCAGCATCAGGAAGCCGGGCCCCTGCACGCCCGCCGGCACCAGCAGGAACGCGGAATCGTTCGGCCGCGGGAAGGGCTTGCCGCCCGGGCGCGAAATTCCATGGCGCTGCCATTCGCGGATCGGCAGCGTGCGGCGATGATCGGCCAGCAAAAAATTAAAGTTTGCCGGCACCACCACTTCATAGCCCCAGGTTTGCCCGGCGATCCAGCCGTCCTTCTTCAGGTTGTTGGCAGTCGAGGCGATGATGTCGGGCACCGAGTCGACCACGTCGCGGCGGCCGTCACGGTCGAAATCGACGGCGTAGCGCTTGAACGCCGTCGGCATGAATTGGGTTGGCCCGAAGGCGCCGGCCCAGGAGCCCACCAGCCGGTCCGGCCGCACATCGCCGCGCTGGAGAATCCCCAGCGTGGCGAGAAACTCCTCGCGGAAATAGCTCTGGCGGCGACCGACGCAGGCGAGCGTCGCGGTCGAGCGCAGCACCGGGCGGTCACCGCCTTCGGTGCCGTAATTGCTCTCCACGCCCCAGATGGCAGTGATGATGTGACGGTCGACGCCGTAGGCCCGCTCCACCGCTTCGAAGGTGGTGCGATATTTCTCGAGCAGCGCGCGGCCCCTCTCGATGCGCGCGTCGGTCACCAGCAGATCGAGGTAGTCCCAGATCGATTTGGTGAATTCGGGCTGGTTGTCGACCAGATCCATGATCCGCAGATCGGGCGTGAGCGAGGCGGTGTAACGCTGGAAAGTCGCGCGCGAGACATGGCGGCGCGCAGCCTGCGGCCACAGCCGTTCGATGCAGCGACGGAAATTCGCCGCCGCCGCGCGGATTGCCTCGGCGCCCATCCGTGGATCGCCGGAGCCGCCGGACTTGCCGCTCCAAGACGGCGCGTTCGACGGTCCTTCCGGCTGGACGGGCGGGATGGTTGCGGTGGCGCCCGCATAGCCAAGGCGCCCGCTCTGCGCCGCCGCAACGCCGCTGGCGGCCGCTATCAGAGCTGCGGCGATGAGACAGGATCGGGTTTTTCGCATGCCGGTGCCGGTCCGCTCGCTTGTGCTACGCTTACGCAAGCCCTATGGGTGCTCCGAACTCGTTTCTTGGACGTTAATGGTCTAGCCTAGCTCAACCCGCCCCGCGGGTCGCCCATGCTTTTCCCCAATAGAGCAGAAACCGCCGCGATTCCCCATGACCCGCATCCGCAAAGCCATATTCCCCGTCGCCGGCCTAGGTACCCGATTTTTGCCGGCGACCAAGGCCATGCCGAAGGAAATGCTCCCGGTGGTGGACCGGCCGCTCATCCAGCACGTGGTGGATGAAGCCCGCCAGGCCGGCATCGAGCATTTCATCTTCGTCACCGGCCGCAACAAGAGTGTGATCGAGGACCATTTCGACCGCCAATTCGAATTGGAACTGACGCTGGTGGAGCGCGGCAAGAAGGCCGACCTCGCCTTGTTGTCGCAGGACTTGCCGGAACCGGGCACCGCCAGCTTCACCCGCCAGCAGTCGCCGCTCGGCCTCGGCCATGCGGTCTGGTGCGCGCGCGAGCTGGTCGGCCACGAGCCGTTCGCGCTGCTGCTGCCCGACGTGCTGGTGCAGCACCCGCGCGGCTGCCTCGCCCAGATGATCGACGCCGCCAAGGAGCTCGACGGCAACGCCAATATCATCGCGGTCGAGGAAGTGGCGAAAGAGCGCGTGCACATGTACGGCGTGGTCGGCGTCGGTCAAGCCAAGGGCAAGGCCTTCGCGATCACCAAGATGGTCGAGAAGCCGAAGACAACAGAGGCGCCGTCCAACCTCACCATCACCGGGCGCTACATCTTGCAGCCGGAAATTTTTGACATCCTGGAAAAGCAGTCGGCCGGCGCCGGCGGCGAAATCCAGCTCACCGACGCCATGACGGCGCTCGCGCGCACGCAACCGTTCTACGGGCTTAAATTCGAAGGCCGCAGCTTCGATTGCGGCTCCAAGATCGGCTTCCTCGCCGCCAACGTCGCCTACGCGCTGGAACGCCCCGACATCGCGCCCGATTTCCGCGCCGAACTGCGGCGGTTGCTCGGCGAAAAATAGCGGGGTGATCGGCGTCAGCGCTGCAGCCGCAGCCCGAGCAGGAACACGCTCTCAGCATAATTGTTGCCGGCGACATTCGAGCGCAGCCAGTTCTGGCGGAACTCGCCCTTGAGCTGCAAGTCGCGGTTGAACTTGTAGGTAAGCCCGGCGCCCGCCGAATAGCGTTTGTCCTCGCGCACAGAGCCGACATAGTCGTCGTCGCCGAAGCCGGCCTTCACGCTGCCGATCAGCCATTGTCGGAACGCATGATCGACCTGCACGCCGACGTCGCGGTAGAGCACGCCGGAGACGCCGGTTTGCGTCGATTCTCCCACCGTCGATGAGCCGGTGAACTTCACCGTGGTGAGCGCGCTCGCCGTCCAGATGAGCGAGGCGTCGCCGATCAGGCCGGTCAAATTTTCGAGCCGCGGATCGTCGTAAGTGCGCCTGGTGTAGCCGAGCGCTAATTCGCCGGTGAGGAGATTCGTGAGCTTGAAAGTCGAGCCGGCTCTGCCGGTCAGGCCTTTGGAGTCGCGCTGGTAGCCGGAGAAGTCAGTCCGGAGATCGTGCACGCGCGTGTCGGCAGTCACCTCGGCGAATGGTGTCACGCCCGGCAACAGCTCATAGCCGCCGCGCAATGTGCCCGCGTACTGATTGTAGTTGCGATCCTCGTTGCTGGCGGTGCTGCCGTCGGTCAGCTTCGAGTTCTGATAGACGGTGCGCTCGGCATCGCCCTTGATCGACAGGTCAAAGCGGTTAAAGCGGTGGCCGACGCCGGCGCCGCTGCCGAAGACGGCGTAGAGCGGCAGCTTGGCGAGGCCGGCCTGCAAATTGGGGCTGCCGGGATTGTCGGTGGATACCAGCACGCGGCTGCCGAGATCGACGCGCGTTTGCCGGGTGACGTCAATGCGGCCATCGACCTTGCCGTTGAGGTAAGGCCGGCTCAGCGTCGGCGTCTGGTCAGGGCGATAGCTGGTATAGCTGCCGCGCAGGTCGGCCTTGAGCTCATGCCGCGACCAATTCGACTGCGCTTTGAGTTCCGGCGCGACGGTATAGAGCCAGGCGCCCTTTTTATTCTGTGACTGTCCGGGATTGGTGTCGTAACCGCCGCTTAGTTCGATGGCGGGAAACAGGTCGAAGGCGCCGGCGCGAATACCGAGCGGCGCATAAGGGTCTTCCGGTTCGGTATGGGCCTTGCGCTTCGGCGGCGGCCTGCGGATCGGCCTGATCTCCTCCACCGGCGGGGAGCCCGGAGTTGCTGCGGCAAGCGCGGTGTCCGCCTCATCGGGCGGAATCTGCGGGGTTTGATAGGGCGAAGGCGGTGGCGGCAACGCCGGTGTTGTTGCAGGCACGCCCAGCATCGGCACCTGCGCGGCAACGGACTTCGGCTTGGCGCTGGTCTTCTTGCGGGCGTTGGTGGCATCGAAGCCGGTCAAGCCAGCGCCGGACGCCGGCGGGGCAAAGCCAAATTGCGACCTCGTTTGCCTCCGGGCCGGTTGGCTGGATTGCTCGAAACGCGGCGGGTTGTCCGGATTGCTTTCGAGCTTGGGCGCGAAAGGATCGGCGAACACCATTGCCGTCTGCGCCCCCGCTTCCCGGCAGCCGAACGCCAGGCAGGCGGCCAGCAGCAAACAGGCAGCCCGCGGTGAGCACTGGTGGCGAAGGCGCTGCACGTCCGTCGTCGGCCTCCATGAGCCGGTTCTGCGCTGGGCGCGCGCATGGGCGCACGCCCGCGGAACCGGCGGGAAGTGGTTAACGGACGTTAAAGAGGCATGGTTAACGAGGCGTTGCCGGCGCCCGCCCGCGGCTAAAAGGGCCTAAACCCAGCCTTTCAGCTCGCGCAGCACGATGTCGCGGATCACCGCCATGCCGCCGGGGGAATCGTTGAGGCAGGGGACGGCCGCGAAATTCTCGCCGCCAGCCGCGTGGAAGATTTCGGCATTCTCCATGGCGATCTCTTCCAGCGTCTCCAGGCAGTCGGCGGCAAAACCCGGGGTGATGACCGCGAGGTTTTTCACGCCCTGTTCGGCCAGCCGCTTCACGGTGGCGTCGGTATAGGGCTTGACCCACTCGGCTTTGCCGAAGCGCGACTGGAAGGTCATGATCAGGCTTTGGTCGTTGAGCTTAAGTTTCTGCCGCAGCAGCCGCGTTGTCTCGGCGCAATGCTGAACGTAAGGGTCGCCCTTTTTGACGTAGTCCTCCGGCACGCCGTGGAAGGACGCAATGACCACCTCCGGCTTGAAGGAGAGCTTGGCCAGTTCCGCGGTAAGCGAATTGGCGAGCGCATCGATATAGACGGGCTCCACGTAATAGGGCGCCGCGACCCGCAAGGCCGGCTGGAAACGCATGGTCGCGAGCGCGCGGAAGGCCTCGTCGCAGACGGTCGCGGTGGTAGCGGCCGCGTATTGCGGATAAAGCGGCACCAGCAGGATGCGTTCGCAATTCTGGTCGGAGAGCGCTTCGAGCCGCGAGCGGATCGATGGATTGCCGTAGCGCATCGCCCAATCGACGCGGATGCGGCGGTCGACCTTGTCAAGAATTTCTTCGAGCTGATCCGACTGCGAGCGCGTGATGGTCTTGAGGGGGGATTCATCGCGCTGCTTGTTCCAGATCTTGTCGTAGTCGCGGCCTTTGCGGCCGGGGCGCACGGTCAGGATGATCAGGTTGAGCACCAGCCACCATTTCAGGCGGTTTACCTCGATCACCCGCGGGTCGGAGAGAAATTCCTTCAGGTAACGGCGCATCGCCCAGTAGCCGGTGCCGTCGGGCGTGCCGAGATTGACCAGCAGCACACCGATGCGGCCGCCCGCATTGGAGGCACTGGTAGGACTCATAGCTTGCGCTCGTCCGCGATCACTTTGCCGTCATTGGGAAGCTCGCCGGGCGCGATCAGTTTGACGCTCCCTTTAAGCTTGGTGACCGACTGCAAAGTGGCGGCGACCGCCGACTCTAACGAAGCCTCGCGCGCGTCGCACTCGGCCATGAGCGTCATGGTGTCCTGCTCGCCCGCGCGACCAACCACGAGACGCAGCCGCTTGAGCTCGGGATGGCGCGCGGCGACCTCGGCGATCTGCTTGGGATGCACGAACATGCCTTTCACCTTCGCGGTCTGGTCGGCGCGGCCCATCCAGCCCTTGATGCGATTATTGGTGCGTCCGCAGGGCGAGGCGCCCGGCAGCAGCGCGGAAAGATCGCCGGTGCCAAGCCGGATCATCGGATAATCGGGATTAAAGGAGGTGACAACAACCTCGCCCACCTCGCCTTCCGGCACGGGGTCGCCGGTGCCGGGCCGCACGATTTCCACGATGACCGTTTCATTCACAATCATGCCTTCGCGGGCATCGCTTTCGTAGGCGATCACACCGAGCTCGGCGGTGGCATAACATTGCAGCACCGCGACGCCGCGTTGGCCGAGCTCGTCGCGCAGCGAGGCCGGTAGCGCCGCGCCCGACACCAGCGCGCGCTTGATCGACGAAGCGTCCTTGCCGGTCTTCTCGGCGGTATCGAGTAGGATCTTCAGGAAATCCGGCGTGCCGACATAGCCGGCCGGCTTGTAATGGGCGATGGCCTCGAGTTGCTGCTCGGTATTGCCGGCGCCGCCCGGGATGACGGCGCAGCCGAGCGCATGTGCGCCCGCCTCCAGGATGAAGCCGCCGGGCGTCAGGTGATAGGCGAAGGAATTGTGCACGAGGTCGCCGGCGCGGAAGCCGGCGGCGTAAAGCGCGCGCGCCGAGCCCCACCAATCCTTGCCGCCGCCTTCCGGCTCGAATACCGGCCCCGGCGACATCAAGAGTCGGCGCGCCTTGCCCGCCGGCGTGACATTGAGGCCGCCGAACGGCGGTTTTTCCTTCTGCAAGACGGCGATGTCAGACTTGCGCAGCACCGGCAGCTTGGCAAGCGCCGCGCGCGAGTTCACCGATTTCGGGTCGATGCCGGCGAGATGCTTGGCCCAGCCCGGTGCCTTCATCGCATGCGCGACGATCTTCGGCAGGGTCGCGAATTCCTCGCTTTCGCGCAGGACCGGAACGCGGATTTCGAGGGAGTCGTAGTGATCACTCATGCAACGCTCGGCATTACAGTCACCTGCCCCTTTTTAGGGGGAGGGAAAAGAAAGCTACGCCAGCCAACGCTTGCGGCGGCGGTAATGCTTGCCCTCGCGGAAGGATTTGCGCCGGCCGCCAGAAATGCCGAGGTAGAATTCTTTCACGTCCTCGTTCTCGGCCAGCGATTTGGCGTCGCCGTCCATCACCACCCGGCCGTTTTCCAGGATGTAGCCGTAGCGCGCGAATTTCAGCGCCATGTAGGTGTTCTGCTCGGCCAGCAGGAACGAGACGCCTTCCTTCTCGTTCAGGTCTTTGACGATTTCGAAAATCTCCTCGACGATCTGCGGGGCAAGCCCCATCGACGGCTCGTCGAGCAGGATCATCTTCGGGCGCGACATCAGCGCGCGGCCGATGGCGCACATCTGCTGCTCGCCGCCGGAGGTGTAGCCGGCCAGTGAATCCTTGCGTTCGCCGAGCTTGGGAAAATAGGAATAGACTAGCTCGATGTCGCGATTGATCGCGGCCTTGCCGTCGCGCCGCGTGAAGGCGCCGGTCAGCAAGTTCTCCTCAATGGTCAAATGGCCGAAGCAGTGTCGGCCCTCCATGACCTGGATGCAGCCGCGGCGGACTAGTTCGTTCGGCGACAAATCCTGCACCTCATGACCCTCGAATATGATCGAGCCCTTGGTAACGTCGCCGCGCTCGGCATGCAGCAGGTTGGAAATCGCCTTCAGCGTGGTAGTCTTGCCGGCGCCGTTGGCGCCGAGCAGCGCCACGATGCCACCCTTGGGCACGTCGAGCGAGACGCCCTTGAGCACCAGGATGACGTGATCGTAGATCACCTCGATATTGTTGATCTCGAGGATGTGCTCGCTTTGGGCGGCGGGCGTGGGGCCCATTTGCTCGACTGCGGACATCGCGCAATCTCCATCAAGGTCGCCCTCATCCTGAGGAGGCGAATAAGCGCCGTCTCGAAGGATGAGGGCGTTTAGTCAGATCGCCCCTCGTCCCTCGAGACGCGCCTTTCGGCGCTCCTCAGGACGAGGGACTTTTTCGTCAGCTTACGATGACTTGTCGCAAGCCTCAGTGCGCTTTGGCCAGCCGGTATTTTTCTTGACGTATTCTTCGGCAGCCTTTTTCAGCAGCGGCTCCACCTTATCCTTCATGGGCTCGATCCAATCGGAAACCTTCACCCACTTGGTGCCGTCCCATTGCTGCATATAGGCCGGGCTGTGGCCGTTGTGGTCGGTGCAGGTCACATGTACGGGCGTTCCGAAGTTCGCGAAGCCGAGCTCCTTCCAGCGCGCCGCGGTGATGTTGAGCGTCTCCAGACCGCGGCGGACATCCGGGCCGGTCACTACCTTCTTGCCGGTGATCTTCTGCGCGTTGCGGATCGCTTCCGCCACCAGCGCGGTGTTGAAGACGCCGCGGTTGTAGAAGGTGTCCGCGAACTTGTCCTTCTCGACCTGGCTCTTGCCCTTATCCACGACGTATTTCTTGATGTCCTGGATGGCCGGATAGTTGCTTCCGAGGCCGCTGAAGTTCAACGCCAGATAGCCCTTGGCCGCCTTGCCGCCGCCACGGGCGTCATCATCGGAGCCCGACCACCAGATGCCGATGAAGTGATCCATCGGATAGCCGTTCTCGGCAGCGCGCTTGACCGCGGTCGGGTTCATGGCACCCCAGCCCCACATGATCATCCAGGCCGGACGATCGCGCCGGACGGCGAGCCACTGCGCCGATTGGTCCTGCATTTCCTTGCCAGCCACGGAATAGAGCTTCACGTTGAAGCCGTAGTCCTTGGCAAGCTGTTGCAGCAGCGGGATCGGCTCGCGGCCGTAGCCGCTTTCCAGATAGATGAAGCCGACCGTCTTGCCCTTGAGCTTGTCGAGGCCGCCTTCCTTGCCGCCGATGTAGCGCAGGATCATCGACATGCCGTCCCAATAGGTAGCCGGCGGGTTGAAGATCCAGGGGAAGTCGGTACCGACCGCCGAAGCGGACAAGCCGTAGGCCATCGACAGGACCGGGATCTTGTCGACCGCCGCCTTCGGGATCAGTTGCAGCGTGATACCGGTCGAAAACGGATTGACGACCGTCGGGTGCTTGCCCTTGATCGATTCCCAGCACTCCACGCCCTTCTTGGTGACGTAGCCGGTTTCGCATTCCTCGATGGTGAGCTTCACGCCACCGATGCCGCCGTCGCGCTCGTTGAGCATGGTGAGATAGTCGTGCATGCCGTTGGCGATCGGGATGCCGGAATTGGCGTAGGGCCCGGTCCGATAGGTGAATAGCGGCACGTAGATCGTGTCTGCTGCCTGGGCCTTGCTGACGAGCACGGCACCCGTCACCAGACTTGCACAGGTAATCGCGACAAAAAGCTGTTTTGCCTTCATGTTATTCCTCCCATTTATGCGTGCCATTGCTGGCGCGCCGGTCTTTTCTACCTTCGCCTCCCGGCAGGAGGCGATTTCGGATCCACGGCCTTGACGGCCCCGGTCGGAAATTAGCGCGTATCTTGCACCATCAGTACGGAAACGGCCACACCCTCAATTTCTGCTTGCCCACCTGCCACAACCGGGCCAAGCCGGCTGGCTCGGCGATCAGGAAGAAGATGATCAGCGCCCCGGTGATCATGAAGGTGACGTGCTCGACGGTCGCCGCATGCAACGGCAATCCGAGCTTTTCCGGCACGAAACGCAGCACGATCGGCAGGATGAAGATGAGCGCCGCGCCCAGGTACGAGCCGAGCAGGCTGCCGAGGCCACCGATGATGATCATGAATAGGCTGGTGAAGCTCTGGTTGATGTTGAAGGCGGTGGCCTCGGCGGCGCCGTACCATAGAAACACCAGCATCGCACCGGCAACGCCGCAGTAAAACGACGACACCGCGAAGGCGAGCAGCTTGGTCGGCAGCAGGCGGATACCCATAAGCTCGGCGGCGATGTCCATGTCGCGCACCGCCATCCACATGCGGCCGATGCGCCCGTGCACGAGATTGGACGCCAGCCAGGTCATCACCACGACGATGGCGAGCACGATGTAATAGCGGGTCTCGGCGGTCGCGCGTGGGCCGGTGACGATGATGCTGAACAGCTCGCGCTGGGGCACTTCGATCGCGGCGGAGATGTTGTAGTTGTAGAGCCAGGGGATATGGGTAAAACACCATTCAAGAAAAAATTGCGCGGCCAACGTCGCGATCGCAAGATAAAAGCCTTTGATGCGCAACGACGGCAGGCCGAAGATTGCGCCGACTGCGGCCGCAAAAAAGCCGGAGGTGACGATCCAAATGATGATGTTCACGTTCGGAAAGATCGAGGTGAGCTTGTAGCAGGCATAGGCGCCGACCCCCATAAAGGCGCCGGTGCCGAGCGAGAGCAGGCCGGTATAGCCGGTGAGCAGGTTGAGGCCGATCGCCGCCAGCGAAAAGATCAGGAACGGGATCATCACAGCGTTGGTGAGGAAGTCGTTGTGGGCGAGCGGAATGGCGAGCGCGACTACGAAAATGATCGCAAGCCCGATGCGGTCCTGCAGTATCGGGAAGATCGCCTGGTCGCTGGCGTAGTCGGTCTTGAATTGGCCGGCCTCGCGATAAAACATCGAAACTCCTCTTCCCTCACACCCGCTCGATGATGCGCTCGCCGAACAGTCCTTGCGGACGGAACAGCAGGAACACCAGCGCGATCACATAGGCGAACCAGGCATCGGTGCCGCCGCCGACCAGAGGTCCCCAGTAGAATTCGCCGAGCTTCTCGCCGATGCCGATGATCAGGCCGCCGACGATGGCGCCAGGGACCGAGGTGAAGCCGCCGAGGATGAGCACCGGCAGCGCCTTGAGCGCGATCACCTCGAGCGCGAAGGAAACATCGGAGCGCGCGCCCCAGAAGATGCCGGTGACCAGCGCCACCAGGCCGGCGGCGAACCAGACGATCACCCAGATCTGCTCGAGCGAGATGCCGACCGAGAGCGCCGCCGAATGGCTGTCGGCGACCGCGCGCAGAGCGCGCCCGATGCGTGTTTTGGAGAAGAACACCGCCAGCCCCGCCACCATAACCGAGGCAATGATCGTCGCGGCGATGTCGAGTTTCTGCAGCTGCACGATGCCGCCCAGCGTATGGTAAGTGACGGAGCCCTTGGGCAGGAACAGATCGTCGGTGACCATCACTTTGGGGTCGCCGCCGAATACGAACTCGCCGAAGCCGATGAGGAAATAGGTGATGCCGAAGGTCGCCATGAACAAAATAATGTCGGGCTGGTTGACCAGCGGGCGCAGCACCGAGCGCTCGATCGCAAAGGCGAGACCGAACATCACCACGATGGTCAGGCCGAGCGCGAGAAAAGCGTTCAATCCGGCATCGTGCAGGCCAACAAAAGTGAGCGCGGCGAACACCACCATGATGCCTTGCGCGAAATTGAACACACCGGAGGCCTTGAAGATCAGCACGAAGCCGAGTGCGATCAGCGCATAGAGCATGCCGCCGACCAGGCCCTCCCACAGCGTCTGCGCCAGCAGGTCGGGCGCCGCGCCCATCTGCACGAACGGGTCGATGAAGATCATGTAGAGGAGGTGCATGCCGGCTCTCCCCCTAATGCGCCACGCCGAGATAGGCGTCGATCACCGCCTGATTGCCCTTGACCTCGTCGGGCGTGCCGTCGGCAATCTTGATGCCGTGGTCGAGCACCACCACGCGGTCGGAAAGATCCATCACCACGCCCATGTCGTGCTCGATCAGCGCGATAGTGGTGCCGTAGTGGTCGTTCACGTCGAGCACGAAGCGCGACATGTCCTCTTTTTCCTCGATATTCATACCGGCCATGGGCTCGTCGAGCAGCAGCAATTCCGGCTCCATGGCAAGGGCGCGGCCGAGCTCGACGCGCTTCTGCAAGCCGTAGGGCAACCGGCCGACCGGGGTGCGGCGGATTTCCTGGATCTTGAGGAAGTCGATGATCTCCTCGACCCGGCGGCGGTGCGCGATCTCTTCGTTCATTGCCGGGCCGTAGCGCAGCAATTGCCAGACAAAGCCCTTGTTCATCTTGAGCGAGCGGCCGGCCATGATGTTGTCGAGCGCAGTCATGCCGCGGAACAAGGCGACGTTCTGGAAGGTGCGCGCGATGCCGCCATGGGCGGCCTCGTAGGGGCGCATCTTGGAACGGGTCTCGCCCTTGAAGGTGATGCGGCCCTGTTGCGGCTGGTAGAAACCGTTGATGACGTTGAGCATCGAGGTCTTGCCGGCGCCGTTCGGCCCGATGATGGCGCGGATTTCTCCTTTACGGATGTCGAAGGATACGTCGCTGACCGCGTTGACGCCGCCGAACGACAGCGACACGCCCTCGACCGCCAGCAGCACGTCGCCGACCGCAACTTCGCTGCCGCCGGGTGCCCTCATGCCGCTTTCCCCAGCGCAGCCGGAACCGGCTCGGTTTTCATGTCGTGGATCTTCACCCGCGCCTTGATCACACCCTTGCGGCCGTCCTCGAAGGTGACCTCGGTCGAGATATCGGCCTCCGTGGAGCCGTCATAGAGCGCCTTGACCAGGGGCGCGTAGCGTTCGGCGATGAAGCCGCGGCGAACCTTCTGGGTACGCGTGAGTTCGCCGTCGTCGGCGTCGAGCTCCTTGTGCAGGATCAGGAAGCGCCTGATCTGGGCGCCCGCCATCACCTTGTCTTGGGCCAGCGAGCGGTTCACCTCGGCGACATGTTTCTCGATCATGTCGTAGACTTGGGGGTGGCCGGCAAGCTCCTGATAGGAGCCGTAGACCACGTTGTTGCGCTCGGCCCAGCTCCCCACCGCGGTCAGATCGATATTGATCATCACCGCGACGAAGTCGCGCTTGTCGCCATAGGCTACCGCTTCGCGGATGTTGGGATAGAACTTGAGTTTGTTCTCGATGTATTTCGGCGGGAACAGGGTGCCGTCGTTGAGCTTGCCCACATCCTTGGCACGGTCGATGATCTTCAGGTGGCCGGTCTTTTCATCGATGTAGCCGGCATCGCCGGTCTTCACGTAGCCGTCCGGCGTCATCACCTCGGCGGTCTTGGCGTCGTCCTTGAAATAGCCGGCGAACATGCCCGGCGACTTGAACAGCACCTCGCCGTTCTCGGCGATGCGCAGGTCCACGTTCGGGCAGACCGGGCCGACGGTATCGGAATAGATTTCGCCGTCCGGCTGCGCCGTGACGTAGAGGAATGCTTCGGTCTGGCCGTAGAGTTGCTTCAGGTTGAGGCCGATCGAGCGGTAGAACGCAAACAGGTCGGGGCCGATCGCTTCGCCCGCGGTATAGGCCACGCGCACGCGCGAAAAGCCCAGCACGTTCTTGAGCGGGCCATAGATCAGGATATTGCCCAGCCAATAGAGCAGCCGGCCGATGAGCGGCACCGGCTGGCCGTTGAGGATGCGCTCGCCGTAGCGGCGCGCCACGCCGATGAAATAATGGAACATCTTGCGCTTGAGGAAGCCGGCATCCTCCATGCGGATCATCACGCGCGTGAGCAGCACTTCGAGCGTGCGCGGCGGGGCGAAATAGAAAGTCGGCCCGATCTCGCGCAGGTCGGCCATCGCGGTGTCGGTGCTTTCCGGGCACGCCGTACAGAAACCGGCTACGAGCCCTTGCGCATAATTGAGATAATGATCGCCGACCCAGGCCAGCGGCAGATAGGCAAGGGCGACGTCGTTCTCAGTCAGATGATCGAAGGCAACCGTGTCGGCCGCCGCCTTGATCGACCGCTCTCCCGTCAGCACCACGCCCTTGGAGGCGCCGGTGGTGCCCGACGTATAGAGAATGATGGAAGGATCGGAGCCCTTGCCGGCGGCGATCTCGGCGTCGAGCCAGGCGGCGACGGACGGATCCTGGCGAAGCGCCTTGCGGCCGTCCTCGATGATCTCGTCCATCGGATGCAGATGGCTATGGTCGTAGTCGCGAAGCCCGCGCTTTTCGTCGTAGACCATCTCCTCCAGCTTGGGCAGACGGTCCATCACCGACATGATCTTGTCGACCTGCTCCTGGTCCTCGACGGCGGCGAAACGCGTTTCCGCGTGCGCCAGCACAAAGCTAAGCTCGTCGGCCACCGCGTCGGCATAGACCGGCACCGGCACCGCGCCGAGCATCTGGGCCGCCGTCACCGACCAATAGAGCTTCGGCCGGTTGCCGCCGACGATGGCGATGGTCTCGCCACGCTTGAGGCCGAGCCGGCTGAGACCGACCGCATAGGCGCGCACGATCTCGAGCACCTGGGCCCAGGTCCAGGTTTGCCAGATGCCGAGATCTTTGTGCCGCATTGCCGGCCGCGAGCCATACAAATTGGCGTTGCGAATCAATAGCTTGGGAAACGTATCCGGGTGCGCAGCGAGATCAATCGCCACAGACTTCCTCCCTCTGGTGACCACGCGTTGGCCGCGCTCGTTATTCCGCCAGCAGCGGTTTTGCCCCTAAAGTATTAGCTATAAGATTGCAGCTAAATGATTTTCTCGCAAGCAACCACTTGACAGACAAATGGGACGCTTGTTGGCTATGAAGGAAAATATCTGTGCGTTTTTAAGGCAATTCAGCACCCCTGGCAGCAACGCAGAATTCTATTTAATGCGGCAGGTTGAATTATTTCTCCGTTGGCCTTCCGGCTAGTCTCCAACGCGGATCAAATTTTTCAGATCGAGCACCGTCAATCCGCTGCGCTCCAATCGCAGAAGGCCCTTGCGTTCGAGAATTTTCAAACTCTTGTTCGTGACTTGGCGGGACACGCCTGACAACAGACCGATTTCCTCCTGGCTGATCTCTAAATGCGTCTCAAGGTCCGGGTAAAGGATGGGATTGAACAACCACGCAATGTTGCGCGCCACGCGCGCCGGCGCATCCAGCATGCGGTCATATTCGACCAGCGCAATGAACTGCCCAAGGCGTTCGTTAAACTGCCGCACCAGAAAGCGGTTGAATGCCACGCTGTTCTCAAACAGCCAGAGGAAAGTCGGCCGGTCCATCAGCGCAATACGCGTCTCGCGCAAGGCGACGAGATCGTATTGGCGCGGCTCGTTCTTGAGGACGGTTCCTTCGCCGAACCAACCGCCGGCCCGCACGCCGACGAGGCTCACCGCCTTGCCGGCGCGCGACACCGTACTGAGCTTGATCAGTCCGGCCACTACGCCGATCCAGGGATCGAGACGATCGCCGCGATGGCAGATATAGGCCCCCTTTGGATAGGTCTTCTCGACGATGCCGCGTCGGGCATGCTCAAACTCGTCATCGCGCAATTCGCGCGACCAGAACGCGAAGCGTCGCAGATGCTCCGGCGACAGCATGAATGTAACCTGCAACTGCGAGCCGGCGGCGGCTCGGTTGACACGCCATCAGTATGACTGGGCCAGGCACCTGCGCTCAAGCCACGTTATCGTGTAAATGAAAATGACCATGGAAATAGGCCCCGCACGCGGCGGTCGCCACGGTTATTCTGCGGCTTTCAGGATCTCGACCGAGCCGGTGCGGAATTGCTCGCGCAGGGCGGCCTCCTCGGCCTTGGCGGCGGCGAGATGGCGCTGCTTGACCGGTCCGAAGCCGCGGATCTTTTCCGGAATGGCGGCGAGCGCCACCGCGGTCGGGTGATTGGCGGGGTTGAGATCCGCAATGATCTCCGTCAGCAGCGCCTCATAGTCGGCGATCAATTGGCGCTCGCTGCGGCGCTCGATCGAATGGGCGAACGGATCGAGCGGCGTGCCGCGCAGGAACCTGAACTTCGACAGCACGGCAAACGCCTTCAGCATCCAGGGGCCGAACGACATTTTCTTCGGCTCGCCGGTCGCCGGGTCGGTGCGCGCCAGCAGTGGCGGCGCCAGATGGAATTTGAAGCGCAGGTGATCGCCGTCGAACGACGACCTCACGCGCTCGATGAACGAGGTGTCGCTGTAGAGCCGCGCCACTTCGTATTCGTCCTTGTAGGCCATCAGCTTGAACAGATAGCGCGCCACCGCTTCCGCCAGGCCGCATTGGCCCGGCGCCTTCTCCGCTTCCGCCGCCCTCACCTTCTCGACCCAGTCGTGGTAGCGCCGCGCATAGCGCGCGTTCTGATAGGCGGTAAGGAAGCCGATACGGCGCGCGACCGTCTCGTCGAAAGACTGCGAGAGCTTGAGCGCATCGTTTTCCTCGAGGCCGCGCGGCTCGATCAGCGCTTCCAGCGCCTTCGGATCGACGGCGGCGCGGCGGCCATAGCGGAAGGCCGCGATGTTCATCGGCACCGCCTCGCCGTTCATTTCGATCGCTCTCTCGATCGCCTCGGCAGAAAGCGGCAAGGCGCCGAGCTGGTAGGCGTAGCCGAGCATGAACATATTGGCGCCGATGGAATTGCCGAGCAGTGCGGTGGCCAGCCGCCCGGCGTCGACGAAATGGCTCTGCTCGCTGCCGGCGTGAGCAGTAATGGCGCGCTTGAGGCGCTCGGTCGGCAATGAGAAGTCGGCATTGCGGGTGAAATCGCCGGGCAGGAATTCCGCGGTGTTGATGATGACGCGGGTGTGGCCCGGCTTGATGGCGCCCAACGCCTTCTTGCTGCCGAGCACCACGATGTCGCCGCCGATAACCAGATCGGCGCCGCCGGCGGCGACGCGGATGGCGTGGATTTCGCCGGGCGTATTGGCGATGCGGATATGACTGAAAACGGCGCCGCCCTTCTGCGCCAGACCGGCCATGTCGATGACGCCGGCCCCCTTGCCCTCCAGGTGCGCGGCCATGCCGATGATGGCGCCGACGGTGACGATGCCGGTACCGCCGACGCCGGTGACGATGATGCCGTAGGGATGATTGGTGAGCGGCAGGCTGGGAGCCGGCAGCGCCGGCCAATCGGACGGTTCCGCGACGCTCTCACCCTTCTTAAGCTTGGCGCCGTACACCGTGACGAAGGACGGACAGAAGCCCTTGAGGCAGGAATAGTCCTTGTTGCAGCTCGACTGGTCGATCACGCGCTTGCGGCCCCATTCGGTCATCAGCGGCTGCACCGACACGCAATTCGACTTGACGCCGCAGTCGCCGCAGCCCTCGCAGACCAGATCGTTGATCACCACGCGCTTGTCGGGGTCGGGGAAGGTGCCACGCTTGCGGCGGCGGCGTTTCTCGGCGGCGCAGGTCTGGTCGTAGATCAGCACGCTGACGCCCGGCACGGTGGTAAGCTCGCGCTGCACGGCGTCGAGCTCGTCGCGGTGATGCACGGTGAGGCCGCGCGGCCAGTCGGTGTCCTTGGGATATTTCCACGGCTCGTCGGTGACCACGACCACGCGGCTGGCGCCTTCGGCCGCCACCTGGCGAGCGATCTGCGGCACGTTCAGCCCGCCCTCATTGGCCTGGCCGCCGGTCATCGCCACCGCGTCGTTGAACAGGATCTTGTAGGTCATGGTCGCGCCGGCATCGATGGCGGCGCGGATGGCGAGATAGCCGGAGTGGTTATAGGTGCCGTCGCCGAGATTCTGGAACACGTGCGGCGTTTTCGAGAACGGCGCCTCGCCGATCCAGTTGGCGCCCTCGCCGCCCATCTGGGTGAAGCCCAGCGTGTGGCGGTCCATCCATTGCGCCATGTAGTGGCAGCCGATGCCGGCATAGGCGCGGCTGCCTTCCGGCACGCGGGTGGATGTGTTGTGCGGGCAGCCCGAGCAGAAATAAGGAATGCGCTGGGCGACGTCTTTTGTCTCGGCGAGGGAAAGTTGCGCATCCTTCAGCCGCGCGACATTGGCGGCAAGCTCCTCATTCGGGCCGTAGCGCAACAGCCGCTCGCCGATGCAGATGGCGACATCGTTGGGATCGAGTGCGCCCTTTACCGGGAACAGCCAGTTGCCTTGCTCGTCCTTCTTGCCAATGCAGACCGGCTGATTGGCGGTACCGTACAGTTCCTCGCGCACCTGCACTTCGATCAGCGAGCGCTTCTCCTCGACTACGATGATAAGATCGAGCCCAGCTGCGAACTCGGCCAACTCCTGCCGCGAGATCGGCCAGGGGCAGGCGATCTTGAACAGGCGCAGCCCCAACTCGTTGCATTTGATCTCGTCGATGCCGAGCTCATCGAAGGCTTGGCGCACGTCGAGATAGGCCTTGCCGGTGGTGATGATGCCGATCTTGGGCGCCCGGCCGCCCGAGGTAACGATGCGGTTGAGCTTGTTGGCGCGCACGAAGGCGAGCATGGCGTCGCGCTTGAAGTCGTGCAGGCGCGCTTCCTGGCCGAGGATGGTGTCGACCAGGCGGATATTGAGCCCGCCCTCTGGCATGACGAAGTCTTCCGGCGTGACGAGCTTGATGCGGTCGAGGCTGCCGTCGACCACGCCGGTCGACTCCACCGTCTCGTGCATGCATTTAAGCGCGGTCCAGGTGCCGGAAAAACGCGACATGGCCCAGCCGTAGAGCGCGTAGTCGACGATCTCCTGCACGCCGGCCGGATTGAGGATCGGCATCATCACGTCGACGAAATGGAATTCGGACTGATGCGCGGTGGTGGAGGATTCGGCGGTGTGATCGTCGCCCATCAAGGCCAGCACGCCGCCATGCTTGGAGGTGCCGGCAAAATTGGCGTGGCGGAAAACGTCGCCGGAGCGGTCGACGCCCGGGCCCTTGCCGTACCACATGCCGAACACGCCATCGAACTTGCCCTCGCCGCGCAATTCGGCCTGCTGCGTGCCCCAGAGCGCGGTGGCGGCGAGCTCCTCATTGAGGCCGGGCTGGAACTTGATGTCAGCCGCGCTGAGAAAGCGGCCGGCGCGCATGAATTGCTGATCGAGGCCGCCGAGCGGCGAGCCGCGGTAACCGGTGACATAGCCGGCGGTGTTGAGGCCGGCGCGGCGGTCGCGCTCTTTTTGCATGAGGCAGGCGCGGATCAGCGCCTGATAGCCAGTCACCAGGACGCGGTCCTGCGCGAGGTCGTATTTGTCGTCGAGGCTGACGGAGCGGAGGGTCATGCGAAGCCTTGGACTACGCCGGCTGGCGCAAAATAACAGCCGGCGGACTTCTATTATATAGGTCGGCGGGACGGCACAAGGAACAGGCGAATGCGAATTAAGTCAGTTCGTTCAACAGCCTGCCTAGAATTTCGCGGGCGGCGCGTTGCTCGCAATGAAGTTTCACACCGCGCGTAGCCTGCGCATTTTGGCGCAACGCAGCAACACCCCCGTGGTTGACCTCAGTCAAAGCAATCGGAACCGAAGGTGGCAATTTCGCAGCCATGGCGCTCACGCAACGCCGAATCGCGCCCGACTTCGCCAGGCTCCGCGAGGAGATGGTCGATCACCACATTTTTGCGCGCGGGGTGCGTTCCCCGCGCGTGCTCGAGGCCATGCGCAAGGTGCCGCGCGAGGCGTTTCTGCCGCACGATCTGCACGAGTTCGCTTACGAGGATGCCCCGCTGCCGATCGCCGCGGAGCAGACCATCTCGCAGCCGTATATCGTCGCCTTGATGACGGATGCGCTGGCGCTGGAAGGCGGAGAAAAGGTGCTCGAGATCGGCACCGGGTCCGGCTACGCGGCGGCGGTTTTGGCCGAGATCGCGGGCGAGGTCTACACCGTCGAGCGGATTGGGCAGCTTGCGGAAAAGGCGGCCGCCGTCCTCACCGGTCTCGGTTACCACAACATCCATCTTCTGCACGGCGACGGCACGCGCGGCTGGCCCGACCACGCGCCCTATGACGCCATCGTCGTCGCCGCCGGCGGGCCGAAGGTGCCCGAGGCGCTACGCGCGCAGCTTAAAGTGGGCGGCCGCCTCGTGATTCCGGTCGGCAGCGACGCGCACGCGCAAGAGCTGGTGCGCATCACGCGCATTTCGAAGGACGAATACAAGCGCGAAGATCTCGCCGACGTCTGCTTCGTCCCGCTCTTGGGCCAGGAAGGCTGGCAAGCGCCGGCGCGGGAGCAGCCGCGCGTCGTCAAGCTGCGCGGCGAGCCGCTAGCGCGCGCGATCGCCAATGCCGCCGAGCCCTTCGAGGCGATCGGGAACGCGGAGCTAGGCGCCCTGCTCGACCGCATCGGCGATGCCCGCGTCGTGCTGCTCGGCGAAGCCTCGCACGGCAGCTCGGAATTCTATTCGATGCGCGAGCAAATTTCGCGCGCGCTGATCACGCGCAAGGGCTTCAACTTCATCGCCATCGAAGGCGACTGGCCGGACGCCGCCCGTATCGACCACTACGTGCGCCACCGCGAAACGCCGCCGTCGGAGTGGACGGCGTTCGCCCGATTTCCGACCTGGATGTGGCGCAACAAGGAGGTCCGCGGCTTCGTCGATTGGCTGCGCGGCCATAATGCCGTGTTCAAGCCGGAAGCGCGCGTGGCCTTCCACGGGCTCGATCTCTACAGCCTCTACGCGTCCATCCGCTCGGTGCTTGAATATCTCGACGAGGTCGATCCGGCGTCGGCCAAGGTTGCGCGCCTGCGCTACGGCTGCCTGACACCCTGGCAGGCGGATCCTGCGACCTACGGCCATGCCGCCCTCACCGGCAGCTATCCCACCTGCGAGAACGACGTCGTGCGCATGCTTAAGGATCTGCTCGGCAAGCGCCAGGCCTATGCGGCGCGCGACGGCGAGCGCTTCCTCGACGCGGTGCAGAACGCGCGCCTGGTGGCGAATGCGGAGCGCTACTACCGTATCATGTATTACGGCTCGCGCGCGTCGTGGAATTTGCGCGATGAGCACATGTTCGAGACGCTGAAGACGCTGCTCGCGCATCGCGGGGCCAACAGCAAGGGCATCGTGTGGGCGCACAATTCGCACATCGGCGACGCCTCCGCTACCGAAATGTCCGCACGCGGCGAACACAATATCGGGCAATTGTGCCGCCAGCAGTTCGGCGCGCAATGCTATGCGATCGGCTTCGGCACTGATCACGGCACCGTGGCGGCGGCCTCCGACTGGGACGGCCCGATGGAAACCAAAAGCGTGCGGCCGGCGCTGGAAAATAGCTACGAGCGGCTATGCCACGAGACTGGCGTTAAGCGCTTCATGCTGGCCTTGCGCGACCGGGAAAGCGCCCACGCGCGCGGCCTGCTGACGCCGCGGCTGGAGCGCGCCATCGGCGTGATCTACCGGCCGGAAACCGAGCGCGCCAGCCACTATTTCGAGGCGGTGCTGCCGCGCCAGTTCGACGAATATATCTGGTTCGACGAGACCCGAGCCGTGACGCCGTTCCGGACCGAAGAGCTGAAAGGAATGCCGGACACCTACCCGTTCGGCGTCTAGCCCGGCGATACGCGGGGCAGACCCGCGCCAGGCATGGCTGGTCAAATCGCGTGCGGCCTGTAAAAGGGGCGGCCAGCCGGGTTCGACATTGATGCTGCAATCCCCCTCGTCGTCCATCGAGAGCCGATCGTCCTGGGTCGTCGCCGCCGTGGCGCTGGCCGCGCTGATGGTTGCCTTCGGCGCCAACTGGATCACCGCGGTCGCGCTCAAGGACATCGCCGCCGAGGTGGACGGCACGCGCTCGATCCCAGCCTTTGCCAGCGCGCTCGTCTGGCTCGGCTCCGGCATCGGCGGCATCATCATGGGCCAGATCGCCGACCGTATCGGCACGCGCTGGACGGTGGCCGGCGGCTCACTGATGATCGCCTGCGGGCTGGCAATTTCGAGTTTGGGGCCGTCGTACCCGCTGTGGATCGGGCACGGGCTGTTCATCGGCCTGATCGGGCTCGGCGGCATCAATGCGCCGCTTTACATTTATGTCAGCCGCTGGTTCGACCGCCGACGCGGCTCGGCGCTGGCGCTGATTTCGAGCGGCACTTATCTGGCCGGCGCGGTGTGGCCGCCGGTGTTCGAGCGCGCCATCGCCATGGTCGGCTGGCGGCAGACCATGCTGTGGTACGCGCTGCTCGAGTGCGTGATCGTGGTTCCGCTTGCGCTCTGGTTCTTCCACCACCCGCCCGAGGTGATCGCGCCGGCGCCTGCCGCGCGCGCCGGAGCCACGCCGGCGCGCGTGCTGGACTGGCCGCCCAATCTGGTGTTCGCGATGATGTGCGCGGCCTCGGTGCTGTGCTGCGTGCCGATGGCGATGCCGCAAGGCCATCTGGTGGCGTTTTGCAGCGATCTCGGCATCGCGCGCTCGGTCGGCGCGGTGATGCTGTCGGTGCTGCTCGGAACCGCGTTCCTTTCCCGGCAGATATGGGGCGCGATCTCCGACCGCATCGGCGGGCTGCCGACGGTGCTGATCGGATCGGCCTGGCAGTGCAGCGCCATGATCGCGTTCCTGCTGACACAGAACGAGGTCGGATTGTTCACGGTGGCCGCCGCTTTCGGCCTTGGCTTTTCCGGCATCATCCCGGCCTATGTGCTGGCGCTGCGCGAATTGTTCCCGGCCGCGGAAGCCTCGTGGCGGATACCGACGCTGCTGATGTTCACCGCGGTCGGCATGGCGACCGGCGGCTGGCTCGGCGGCCTGCTCTACGACCATTTCGGCTATTACGCGCCGGCCTTCGCCGTCGGTATCGGCTCCAACGTTCTCAATCTTCTGGTGGTGGGGACGCTGGTGATGCGGCAGCGGATGCAGGCGGCTTATGCGTGATCGAAGGCGTTACGCTTTCGGCAGCATCTTGAACATCGCATCGCCATACACCTTGCGCGCGTTGGCGAGCAGCGGCTGCACGGCGGCGACGAAGGCGGCGTGCTCTTGCGCGTTCAATTCCACGATCTCACACCCGGCGTCTTCAATCGCCTGGCGCGCGGCCTCGTGCTCCTCGACCGCGAGCTTGCGCTGAAAGGCGACCGATTCGGTGACCGCATCTTGCATCGCACGCTGAAGATCAGCCGGCCATGACTCGAACGAGGCGCGATGCAGGAAGACCGGGCGCGAGATGTAGAAGTGCGAGGTGAGCGTGTGGAACTTGTGAAACTTGTGCACGCCGTAGGTGACGGTATTGGCGAGCGGGTTTTCCTGCGCGTCCAAGGTGCCGGCCTTGATCATGGCGATGGCCTCGCTCAGGTCCATGGGCATGGCGACGGCGCCGAGCAGTTCGAAGGTGCGCCTCTGAATGTCGCTCGGCAGCACGCGGATCTTCATGCCCTTCATGTCGGCAGGCGTATGGATCGGGCGCAGCCGGTTGGAGATGTGGCGGAAGCCGTTCTCGAGCCAGCCGAGAATGCGGAAGTTGATGCGTTCCTCGGTTTTAGCGACAAGAAATTCGCCGAGCGCGCTGTCCATGGCAGCGCGCGCTTGGCGGTTGTTGGCGAACAGAAACGGCAGGTCGACAAAGCCCAGTTCCGGCACCCGGTCGGTCAGATAGCTCGACGACTGATAGCCGAGCGTCATCTCGCCGTTCTCAACTAGGTTGAGAATGTCTTCGGCCTTATGGCCGTGATCCATGATGTTCCAGACATATTCGGCAGCGATGCCATCGCCGAACCGGGCTTTGAGCTTGTCGCCGATGAATTTCAGCGACTTGCTGAAGCTGGTGGTAGGCGGACCGTAGCCGCCCATGCGAATCTGGATTGGGTTGCTCATTTGCGCTCGCTCTTGATGCCTTTCTATAGGGGCAGGCGGCTGGCTGGCCAAGCGCTCGCCATGTGCTAACGTTGAATCAGATGCGCATAGGAGGATGCCGCCGATGAATAAGCACGCCAAGGTGGCTGCGGCCAAGGTTTCACAGGGTGCAATGTCGGATGCCGAATGGGAGGCGCGGGTCGACCTCGCCGCCGTCTACCGGCTGATCGCCCGCCACGGCTGGGACGACGTCATCTACAATCATTCGTCTATGCGGGTGCCGGGCGAGCCGCGCAACTTTCTCATGAAGCGCCACGACCTGCTCTACACCGAGGTGACCGCGTCCAACCTGGTGAAAGTCAACATGGACGAGGACCTCGACGAGAAATCCGGCGTCAACCGGCCCGGCTTCACGCTGCACGGCGGCGTGCTGAGCGCGCGGACGGACGTGAATTGCGCGGTGCATGTCCACACCGAAGACGGCATGGCATTGGCCGGCTTGAAGCACGGCTTGCGCATGGTGTCGCAGCAAGCGATCCGCTTCTACAAGCGCATCGGCTATCACACCTATGAAGGCATCACCGAGGATTTCGACGAGCGCGCGCGTATCAACAAGGACCTGGGCCAGAACCGCGCCATGATCATGCACAATCACGGCCTGCTCACGGTCGGCAAGACCGCGCGCGAGGCCTTCGTGCTGATGAAATATCTGCTCAACGCCGCCGAGATCCAGTTGAAGATGGAAGCGACCGGCGCCGAGCTGCTCGAGGTTTCGCCGGAGGTCTGCGAAAAGACCGCGGAGCAATACGAGCATCACGACCGCGGCCGCGGCAGCGCCGACTGGCCGGCCTATCTGCGCATGCTCGACAAGATCGACCGGGGGTATCGGAACTAACGGCGCAAGCGTCAGCGCTTAAACGCATTCAAGGGTCACCGCCGGGCTTGTCCCGGGAATCTCGTTTAGGTGGGCACAGTGCGTCCCTAAGCGAGTTGGCACCGCAACTCGGGCTGGCCCGAGTTGCGCATAAATAGACAAGCCCGGCCATAACAACTGAGAGGACTGAGGACTATCCCACTTCCAGAAATCGCGCGCCTCTTCGCGCATGACGTGCGCCGGCACCGTCGTGTGCCGATGTTGCGTCGCACTCTTGCGCTCACCACGACAGGGTATATTCTTATGCATCCTCTTCAATTATGGTGCGTGCGATGCCGGAAGAACAAAAAAATGTGTGGGTCAGCTCCGCCGTCGCCGCGGCGATAGCAACAATCGTCATCATTTCAGCATCGGCTTACGTTCTCATTAATTGGGGTATGCCGAAGGCGCAAAGTTTCCTCAACGAGAAGTTCGCCGCGCTCGATGCGAAGATTGCAAAGAACAACGAGAATGCGCTGGCCGCGATCAGAAATTCTCCCTCGCTCGAAGGCGCCACCAAAGAGATCGAGACACTCAATTCCAAAATCAAAAAGACCAATGACACGCTGACGGAAATTCAGAAGCAGATTTCGACCGCTACCCTCAAGACCGAGCTTGCCCCCCTTGATGCCAAGCTGGACAAGGCAACTGACACGCTGACGGAAATTCAGAAGCGGGTTTCGGCCGCTACCCTCAAGACCGAGCTTGCCCCCCTTGATGCCAAGCTGGACAAGGCAACCACCGCGCTAACCGCCATTCAGGCGGACCTGTCGCGCACGAAATCGGACGATGCGGCGCGCAATTCAGCGCTGACCCGAGTCGAGAAGGCCATCAACGCCGTCAAGGATGAGATCGCCGGCAACGCATCGCAGGCCAAGTTGCAGGACGCGGCGACAAAACTGGACGCGGTGCGCACGTCGCTGGCGAAGCTCGAGACGACCGTCAAAGACGGCTTTTCCGGCGGTGCGTCTTCGCGCGCCGAATTGAAGGCCGCGATTGCTCAGCTGGCGCAGCCGCCCGCACCCGCGTCCACGGGCGGGCTGGCGAAAGCCGGCGAAGATCTGCTCGTCTTTTATGTGTCGCTGCCCGCCGCTTCGCCGCCGGCACCGCCGCAGCCGGTCGCCATCCCGCCCATGACCGTTCAATTCGAGAGGATCGGCGGCGCCGACGACAACGGCCAGGCCGACCTGATTATTCGAAAATTGCGTCCGATCATCAAAGAACACAAAGGCTGCTCTATCGCGGTATCTGGCTACACAGACACGCTCGGCAGCGACGAGGACAACCACGCGCTTTCGAAGCGGCGCGCGCAAAAGATCGCTGCCGAGATAAAATCGGCGTTTGCCGGCGAACATATCCAGATCACGAATACTGCGTGGGGCGAACGGAGATTGAAAGAATGGACGAAGGACGATGTCGCGGACGCGACCAACCGGCGCGTCGATATCGTCGTTCGCTGCACCGGCTAGTAGCGAGGGCGTCTACCCCCACTTCCAAAAATCCCGCCCCTCTTCGCGCATGAAACGCGCCAGCACCATCTTGTGCACCTCGGAGGCGCCGTCGACCAGGCGCGCCGCGCGGGCGTAGCGGTAGACCCATTCCAGGATGGTGTCCTTGGAATAGCCGCGCGCGCCGTTGAGCTGGATGGCGACGTCGGCGGCCTGATGCAGCGTGTCGGCGACCTGCACCTTGGCCATCGAGATTTCCTTGCGCGCGCGCGCGCCCTGGTCGAGCTTCCAGGCCGCGTGCATGGTGAGCAGGCGGCCGATCTCGATCTGGTGGGCGACTTCGCCGAGCTTGATCTGCACACTTTCGCGGTCGGCAAGCTTAATGCCGAAGCCCTCGCGCCGGCCGACATATTCCTGCGCGATCTCCACGCAGCGCTTGGCAAAGCCGAGCCACCGCATGCAATGGGTGAGCCGCGCCGGTCCCAGGCGGATTTGCGTCGCGCGCAAGCCGTCGCCCTCGTTCATCAGCACGTTCTCGAGCGGAATTTCCAGCCCGTCATATTCGATCTCGCAATGGCCGCCGTGCTCCTGCGGGCCCATGATCGGAATGCGCCGCAGGATGCGCCAGCCCGGCTGGTCCTTGTGATAGAGGAACGCCGTGAGGCCGCGGCGCGGATCGTCGGAGGTGCGCGCGATCAGGATGAAATGGGCAGCGCCGTCGGCGCCGGTGATGAACCATTTGCGCCCGCGCACGATGTAGCGGTCGTTCCGTTTTTCGGCGCGGGTGAGCATCATCGCCGGATCGGAGCCGGAGCCGGGATGCGGCTCGGTCATCGCAAAGGCCGAGCGCACCTTGCCCTCGACGATCGGGCGTAGAAATTTTTCTTTCTGTTCCGGCGTGCCGGTCTTGGCCAAGAGGTTCATGTTGCCGTCGTCGGGAGCCATGCAATGGATGGCAAGCGGCCCGAAGATCGAGCGCGCCGCCTCTTCGTAGACCGCCGCCCAGGCAACGATCGGCAGCGCCATGCCGCCGAACTCCTTGGGCGATTGCGGCGCCCACAGGCCGGCCTTCTTCGCCTTCGCGCGCACGGGCGCGAGCGCTGCGTCCGGGATGTTCTCATGGTCGGAGAAATTCTCAGGGTCGGCTTCCAGCGGCAGCACGTTCTCCTCGACGAAGGCGCGCACGCGCAGGCGGATGTCTTCGATTTCGGGCGACAGCGTGAAGTCCATGGTCCTTTACCCCTTGATCTGCACCACTTGGCCACCGTCGACCACCAGCGTGGCGCCGGTGATGTAGCTGCCGGCGTCGGACGCGAGCAACAGCAGCGCGCCATCGAGCTCGCCCTCTTTGCCGAAGCGGCCCATGGGAATCTCGCGCTTGATCGCCGCGCCGGCTTCGCTCATCAGATAGTCATTGTTCATCTCGGTGACGAACCAGCCCGGCGCGATGGCGTTGACGCGCACGCCCTTGAACGCAAGCTCGACCGCCAGCGCCTTGGTGACCTGTACGACGCCGGCCTTGGCGGCGGCGTAGGCGACCGCGCCTTTGGCGGCAGCAAGGCCCAGCACCGAGGCGATGTTGATGATGGCGCCTTGTTTCTTCGCCGCCAGCATGCGGCGCGCCGCTTCTTGCGCCCAGAAGAAAACAGCGTCGAGATTGGTACCGAGCACTTTGCGCCATTCCTCGGCCGTCATGTCGGTGGCGCGGCCACCATGAGCGACGCCGGCATTGTTGACCAGGATGGTGACGGTGCCGAAGGCTTTTTCCGCAGCGTCGAAGGCGCGCGTCATGGCGACGCGGTCGGTGACATCGGCCTCGATGGCGAAGGCCTGGCCGCCCTTGTTCTCGATTTCATCTTTCAGCGCTTTAAGCCGCTCAACCCGCCGCGCCACCAGCACCACGCAAGCGCCGTTGTCCGCCAGCGCACGGGCAAACTGCACCCCAAGCCCGCTGGAGGCGCCGGTGACCAGCGCGACGCGACCCTTCAGATCGAACATATCGGCGGCTTTCATAGAAGTACCCTTATACACACGCGGGCGAACGGCATGAATAGACTATGAACACACCGCGATCGAGAAGCTTTCCGACCGCGTCACCCGCGAGCCCGATCCGGCCATCAAGCGCATCAAGGATATAGGCTCCGCCGCCGTCATGCTGGCGCTGCTGGCCGCCGGCGCTGCCTGGCTGCGGGTTCTGGCCGAGTGGTTTTGGCGCTGAGCAGGCCTGATGACACAGCGAGGGTGCATCCGCTAAATTACCGGCATGGCGCCCGCCCACGAGCATGACTACGACCATTCCGAGCTCTCGGAAACCCAGCTGCGCGTGCGCGCGCTGGAAACCGTGCTGACCGAAAAGGGCTATGTCGATCCGGCCGCGCTCGACCTGCTGATCGAGACCTATGAGAAGAAGGTCGGCCCGCGCAACGGCGCCCGCGTGGTGGCGAAGGCCTGGGCCGATCCCGCCTACCGCGCGCGCCTATTCAGAGAGGCCACATCGGCGATCGCCGAGCTCGGCTATGCCGGGCGGCAGGGCGAGTACATCGTGGCGCTGGAGAACACGCGCAAGCGGCACAACATGGTCGTGTGCACGCTGTGCTCCTGTTATCCGTGGCCGGTGCTCGGCCTGCCGCCGGTCTGGTACAAGTCGGCGCCCTACCGCTCGCGCGCAGTCAGCGACCCGCGCGGCGTGCTCAAGGATTTCGGCGTCACGCTGCCGCCGGACACCGAGATCCGCGTGTGGGATTCGACCTCCGAGATTCGCTATCTGGTCATACCGATGCGGCCGGCCGGCACCGAGGGCTGGAGCGAGGACAGGCTCGCCGAATTGGTGACGCGCGATTCCATGATCGGCACCGGCCTGCCGAAATCGCCGAAGGATATGGCGAAGTGAACGGCGCGCAGGATATGGGCGGCATGCACGGCTTCGGTCCGGTCGAACCGGAGTCAAACGAGCCAGTGTTCCACGCCGAATGGGAAAAGCGTGCCTTCGCGCTCACGCAGGCGATGCCGATGCCAGGCCAGTGGAACATCGACATGGTGCGCTTCGCGCGCGAGAACCGCAACCCAGCCGAATATCTCGCGATGAGCTATTACCAGCGCTGGCTTGTGGCGCTGGAGACAATGCTGAAGGAGCGCGACCTTGTCAGCGACGACGAGATCGTCGTCGGCCATGCCTTGCATCCGCCCGAGCCGGTCAAGCGCACGCTCACGCCCGGTGACGTCCTCAAGGTATTGCATCGCGGCGGCCCGACTGAGCGCGAGACCAACACGGCGGCGCAATTCAAAGCCGGCGACCGCGTGCGCGCGAGGAACATCAATCCCGTGACCCACACGCGGCTGCCGCGCTATGTGCGCGGCCACGTGGGCGTGATCGAGCGCGTGATCGGCTGCCATGTTTTCCCCGACAGCAATGCCCGAGGGACCGGCGAGAACCCGCAATGGCTTTACACTGTGCGTTTCGGCGGCCGCGAATTGTGGGGACCGGAGGGCGACCCATCCACCCAGGTCTCGGTCGACGCTTGGGAGCCGTATCTGGAACGGGCATGATCGACCCAGCCGCTGCGCACCGTGCCGCTAAGGAAGTGCCCAGCATCCCGCGCGATGCCGACGGGCCGGTGTTCCGCGAGCCGTGGGAGGCGCAGGCCTTTGCCATGACGCTGGCGCTGCATGAGTGCGGCGTCTTCACCTGGGCCGAATGGGCGGCGGCGCTCGGCGCCGAGATCAAGCGCGCGCAAGCAGCCGGCGACCCTGACACCGGCGAGACCTATTACCTGCATTGGCTGGCGGCGCTGGAGCGGCTGGTGGCGGAGAAAGGCGTCACCAGCGGCGAGACGCTTGCCCGCACCAAGCACGCCTGGGAACACGCCTGCGAGCGCACGCCGCACGGCAAGCCGATCGAATTGAGGGAAGAGGATTTCTCCTGACTGTCATCGCCGGGCTTGTCACTGCAAGTCGGCTTTAGCCGACTTGCAGCAGTCTATATCGCGCAACTCGGGCAAGCCCGAGTTGCAATGCGATCTCGCTTAGGAGAGCACTGCGTCCCTGATCGGGATGCTCGGGACAAGCCCGGGCATGACGTGCTGAAAAGCAGTGCGCTCGTCACACCACGCTCTCCGACTGCAGCGCGCAGCGGCTGCCGTCGCTCAGCTCGATCTGCATGGTGGCGTGGCCGATCTCGAAGCGGTGCTTCAACTCGTGAGCGACGCGGTGCAGGAAATCATCGCCCGGATGGCCGGCCGGCGTCACCAGATGGCAGGTGAGCGCAGTTTCGGTCGTGCTCATGGCCCAGATGTGGAGGTCGTGGACCTCGGCGACTTCAGGCAGGCCTTGCAGGTACCGTCGCACATCGGCCGGATCGATGTGGCTTGGCGCGGCATTGAGCGACAGCCGCAGCGCCTCGCGCAGCAGCCGCCAGGTGCCGAACAGGATCACCACCGAAATCAAAAGGCCCGCTGCCGGATCGAGCCACCGCCAGCCGGTCAACATGATGCCGGCGGCGGCGATAATGACGGCGACCGACACACCGGCATCGGCCAGCATATGCAAAAAGGCGCCGCGCATGTTGAGGTCGGATTGGCTGCCGCGCGAGAGCAGCCAGGCCGAGGCGCCATTCACCACCACCGCGCAAGCGGCGACCACAATGACCGTGCCGCTCGCCACAGGCTCCGGCTCCATGAAGCGCCGGATCGCCTCCCAGGCGATGGCACCGGTCGCCACCAGCAGGATCAGCCCGTTGGCGAAGGCCGATAGGATGGAGGCGGCGCGCATGCGGTAGGTGAAACGCGCGCTCGGCCGCCAGTCGGCCACCGCGAAAGCGCCCCAGGCCAGCACCAGCCCCATCACATCGCCGAAATTGTGCCCGGCGTCGGCGAGCAGCGCGAGGGAATTGGTGAGCAGGCCATAGACGACTTGCGCAACCACCAGCGCGACGTTGAGCGCCGTCGCAATCGCGAAGGTACGGCCATAATGGGCCGGCGCGTCGGTATGGTGGTGATGGTCGTGGTCGCCGCGCATAGTGGAACGGAACGTAGCGGGTGGGGCGGTGAATACTAGAACATCGAACAAACTACTCCGCTCGTCCCCACGAAAGCGGGGACCCAGGGAGGAATTCGCGGCCTATGAAAATTGTGCCCCTGGATTCCCGCTTGCGCGGGAATGAGCGGGTTGAGACGTCAAATGCCCGCCGCGCCGCCGTCGGCGCGCGGATCGTGGCCGCCTTCCAGCGTGCCATCCGGGTGCAGCACCACCGCACCGGCATGGCCCATGGTGTCGGAATAGGCCTCGTCGAGCACTTGGACGTCATGCCCGGCCGCCATCAGCCGGTCGATCAGATTACCGTCGAAGCGGGACTCCATGCGCAAGCTCGTGTGGGTCGAGCCCCAGGTGCGGCCCAAGAGCCAGCGCGGTGCATCAAACGCCTTGTCGAGCGGCTGGCCGAACAGCACATGGCGCGTAAAGACGGCGGCCTGGCTTTGCGGCTGGCCGTCGCCGCCCATGGTGCCATAAGCGATGACGCGACCGTCCTTCAGCGTCGCCAGCGCGGGATTGAGCGTGTGGAACGGGCGGCGGCCGGGCGCCAGCGCGTTCAGCGCGCGGGGATCGAGCGCGAAGCTTGCGCCGCGGTTCTGCATGAGCACGCCGGTCTGCGGCAGCACGCAGCCGGAGCCAAACTCCCAATAGAGCGACTGGATGTAGGAGACGACCAGACCCGAGGCATCCGCCGCGCCCATCCAGATGGTGTCGCTTTGCGCATCGGACGCCGGCCATGGCGCGGCCTTGTGCATATCGATCTTGCCAGCCTCCTCGTCGAGGAAGGCGTTGCTGAGAAAGCGGTCGAGATCGACGGTGATGCGGTCGGGATCGGTGACGACGCGGTTGCGCACCCGGAAGGCGCGCTTGGTCGCTTCCACCAGGCCGTGGACGTGCTCGAAGCTTTCCGCATCTGCCACGCGCAGGCGGTCGAAAATGGCGAGGATGATGAGCGAGGCCAACCCTTGCGTCGGCGGCGGCGCGTTGTAAAGCGTGCCGGCGCCAATCGCGACCGAGAGCGGCGCAGCGACCCAGGCGCGGAATTGTTCGAGGTCGGCGCGCGTCACCGGGCTGCCGATGCGCTCCAGATCGGCGGCAAGCTCGCGGCCAACGTCGCCGCGGTAGAAATCGTCGAGCCCAGCATGGGCAAGGTGTTCGAGCGTGGCGGCGAAGGCGGTCTGCTTGAGCGTCGCGCCGACTACGGGCGGCTTGTCGTCGATGAGGAAAGCCTCACGAAAGCCGGCCGCCTCTTTCATCTCCGGCAATTTCTCTGCCGTCAGCCGCACCTGGCTGCGCGTCACCGTGTAGCCGTCGCGCGCGTGCTTGATGGCGGGCGCTAGCAATAAGTCGAGCGGCAGCTTGCCGCCCTGTGCCTTCGCCGCTTCCGCCGCGAGCATCCAGACGGCTATGGCGCCCGGCACGGTGAGCGCGGCAAGCGGGCCGCGCGCCGGAATCTCGTCGTAACCAGCTTCGCGATAGAGCGCGATGGTGGCTTTGCTGCCCGCGCGCCCCGCCCCCATCAACGCGCGCACGCGACCGGACGGCTCGCGGATCAGCCAGAAGCCGTCGCCGCCGATATGATTCATGTGCGGATAGACCGCGGCGATGCTGGCCGCCATCGCCAGCATGGCCTCAATGGCGTTGCCGCCCTCGGCGAGTATGGCGCGGCCGTCTTCGACGGTAGCGCTATGCGGCGCGCAAACGACGCCTCTGTTGTGGCCGGCGGTGCGGAGAGTCATTGCGATTCGGACGTCCTCTTCGTCATTCCGGGGCGCGAGCAAAGCGAGCGAACCCGGAATCCATAAACACAGACCGGGGTTATGGATTCCGGGTCCGGCCCTTCGGGCCGTCCCGGAATGACATCACTAAGGCTCGGTCGCACAGCCTCACGCCGCGACATCGTCGAGCCCGCGCTTCTTCAAGAGCGCGTCGACCGCGGGCAGCCGGCCGCGGAAGGCTTTATAGGCCTCCGCCGGATCGCGCAAATTGCCGGCGCCGTAGATGAAGTCGCGCAGGCGCTGGGCGGTGACGGGATCGAACACGTCGCCGGTCTCCTCGAAGGCCGCGAAGGCGTCGGCGTCGAGCACCTCCGACCACATGTAGGAGTAATAGGCCGCCGCATAGCCGCCGCCGGAGAACAGGTGCTGGAAGTGCGGCAGGCGGTGGCGCATGACAATCTCCGCCGGCATATGGATGCGCTCAAGGTCGCACCGCTCGAACGCGCTCACGTCGAGCCCAGCCGGATCACGCAGCCCATGCAGGTCGAGATCGACCAGCGCGCAGGCGGTGTATTCGACGGTGGCGAAGCCCTGGTTGAAGGTGCGCGTCGCTAGGAGCTTATCGAGCAGCGCCTTCGGCATCGGCTCGCCGGTGCGGGCGTGGCGGGCGTATTTCTGCAGGATCTCCGGCACCTCCAGCCAGTGCTCGTAGAGCTGCGAGGGCAATTCGACGAAATCGCTCGGCACCGCGGTGCCGGCGAGCAGCGGATAGGTAACATTCGATAAAAGACCGTGCAGCGCGTGGCCGAATTCGTGAAACAGCGTGCGGGCGTCGTCGAAGGAAAGCAGCGCAGCCTCGCCCGCCGCCGGCTTGGAGAAATTGCAGATGTTGAGGATGATGGGTCGGATATCACCCGCCAATTTCTCCTGGTCGCGCAGCGAGGTTTTCCAGGCGCCGCTGTGCTTGGAGCTGCGCGCGAAATAATCGCCGATGAACAGGCCGACGTGGCGGCCAGCCGCGTCCTTCACCTCATAGGCGCGGGCGTCCTTGTGATAGAGCGGCACATCGACGGCGGTGAAACTCAAGCCGAACAGGCGGCGGGCGGTCTCGAACGCCGCCTCGATCATCTTGTCGAGCTGCAAATAGGGCTTGATCTCGGCCTCATCCAAGTCGAACTCGGCCTTGCGTCGCTTCTCGGCGTAATAGCGCCAGTCGTGCGGCGCGAGCGCGAAATTGCCGCCCTCCTTCGTGATCAGTTTCTGCAGGGCATCGCGCTCGACCAAAGCCTTCGCCCGAGCGCGGCCCCAGACCTCCTCGAGCAGCTTGCGCGCGGCGGCTGGCGTCTTGGCCATCTGGTCGTCGAGCCGGTAGGCGGCGAAAGAGTCAAACCCCAGAAGCTTCGCGCGCTCGGCGCGCAAGCCGACCATTTCGGCAATGATGGCGCGGTTGTCGGTCGCCCCGCCGTTCTCGCCGCGCCTGATCCAGGCCTGGAAGATTTTTTCGCGCAGGTCGCGGCGCCTGGAGAATTGCAGGAAGGTCTCGCAGGAGGAACGCGCCAGCGTGATGGCGTATTTGCCGGGCGCCCCTCGCTCTTGCGCCGCGGCGCGCGCACCGGCGCGGGCGAAGTCGGGCAAGCCGTCGAGATCGCCTTCTTCCAGAATGAGCGCGTAGGATTTCTCGTCGGCCAGCACGTTCTGCCCGAACCGGGTGCCGAGGCTCGCCAGCCGCTCGTTGATTGCCGCGAGCCGGTCCTGCGCTGGCTTATCGAGCGCGCCGCCGGCGCGCACGAAGCGGGTGTGGTAGCGGTCGAGCACGCGCGCCTGCTCAGGCGAAAGTCCGAGCGCCGAGCGCTGCTGGTAGAGATCGGCGATGCGGGCATAGAGCGCGCGGTTCAAATAGAGCGCGTTGCCGTGGCGGGCGAGCAGCGGCGACACCTCGCGCTCGACCGCTTCGATGGCGTCGCTGGTGTCGGCACCGGCCAGGACGAAGAACACGTTGGCGACGCGGTCGAGCGCCCGCCCGCTGCGCTCAAGGGCCGCGATGGTGTTGTCGAAGCTCGGCACGGCGGGATCGGCAGCGATAGCGTCGATCTCGGCGCGATGCGCCGCGAGCGCCGCATCGAAGGCCGGGCGGAAATGCTCCGGCGTGATGGCGCCGAAGGGCGGCAGCCCGAACTTGCCGGTCCAGTCGGCGAGCAGCGGGTTCTGGGCGTCAGGGGTCGATTGCGGGGCGGTCATGCGGCCTATCTACGGACGTCCCTTCACCCGCGCAACGCCCGCAGCGCGTTGAAGATGACCACCACGTCGATCACCTCCTGCAGCAGCGCGCCCTGCACCGGCGGCAGGAAGCCGAGCGCCGCCGCCATCATGGCGACAATCGACAGGCCCATGCCGGCGATGACGCTTTGCAGCGCGATTCCGCGCGAGTGGCGCGCGATCCCGATCGCCGGCAGCACGCGGTCGAGCTCATCGACCAGCAGCACCACGTCGGCCGCTTCGGCGCTCGCGGCCGCCCCCTTGGCGCCCATGGCCATGCCGACATCGGCGGCGGCCAGCGCGGGCGCGTCGTTGACGCCGTCGCCGATCATCATGACCGGGCCGTTCTTGCGCTCCGACAGCACCACCAGGATCTTCTGGTCGGGGGTGAGCTCGGAGCGCACGGAATCGAGCGACAAGCCGGCGCTGACAAAGCGCGCCACCTCGTGGCGGTCGCCGGTCGCCAGCACGATGCGCTCGATACCGAGCGCGCGGAGCTCGCTGAGCAACTTCTCGGTGCCGGCGCGCAGTTCGTCGGACAGGATCAGCACGCCGGCCGGGCGGCCGTCGATCGCCACCGCCACCGCCACCGCGCCCGGCGGGCGGCGACCGAGCAAGCCGCGCAGCGTGGCGTCGGCGGTCTTGGCGGCGATGAAATGCAGGCCGCCGACCATGACCCGCTGGCCGTCGATCCGGCCGACGATGCCTTCGCCGGGTATCTCCACCACCTCGGACGGGATCGCCAGCGTCAGGCCGCGGCTGCGCGCCTCGGTGACGATCGTCTGCGCGATGATGTGCTTGGAGGCCTGGTCGAGTGACGCGGCGGCGCGCAGCACCGTGTCGGGGTCAAAG
>Ga0307436_1000059_pt1 | contig 42105 bp, 80 predicted proteins | sample SalMarWE160440MG_FD_202513 | JGI IMG/M metagenome (GOLD analysis project Ga0307436, IMG submission 202513) | Salt marsh sediment microbial communities from the Plum Island Ecosystem LTER, Massachusetts, United States - WE1604-40 | ecosystem: Environmental > Aquatic > Marine > Intertidal zone >...
ATTTCGGCCCTCCGAGCGCGTAGAGATTCGACTACCCCCTCCCTTCAGAAATCCGCGCTATGACTGAGCTACAGCCTTCGAGTTTTTAATCAATGCTCGAATCAATGATTGTCACTGAATTATAAGACTTTGCTCAATCGTTGTTCAATAGCGAGACACAGAGACAAGGAGCAGACAGGAGTTGAAGGGTGCGAGCAGTTGCTGTCTACTACTGGGCTACAGGGACAGCACTATCACATGGCTTGAGCATGGTAGTATAACACTGATTAACACTGACTCGTAGAGCTATGATCAATACTACATTATAACCATGCTAATTATATATAATATATATGCTATATATATACTTATATGGTAATATATGGTATAGCATTTAACATAGTTTTATGCAGTTTTTAGCCAGGTTTTTGTAGGATTTAAATTGATGTTATAATAGTTAGCATATTAAAGAATGAAAGAGGTAATTTAATTTAACATGAATAACAGCAATAAAATAATAGATAGCTATTAACTATCTATTATATATCCTTACTTATCTTGTTATAGAGACAACAAATTTATTTTACCTAATAATCAATCCCAAAAACAATTATATCATAATATAATACTACTTATTATCTTTCTTTTTAGCTTTTTTAAATTTATTTTTATTGGTTCTCAATGATATTTCCTGGTTAAATTTACAACCTAAGCATTGCGGACTATCATTGAAATTATATTTGTTTATACAATATTGACAAGCAAAATGATTGTCAATATCTTTAAAAAATTTATCTAAGTCTATCAATATAAACACCCATATCATTTAACAAATTAACTGATTAATGTATATATACTTATCCCCTTTTTTTTCGCTGTTTAAATTCATTGTCTTCATCATCATCATCTATTTTTTTATTTAAATTGGGATTTAAATATGAATATAAAGCAAAAGAAATCATTTTCCAATAGGCGGCATTATCACTAAATTTTATTTGAATTAAACTGCTATATAAGAATAGACAGTTTAAAATTTTATCATCCGGAACAAAATTATATGTTTTATCAAGATTTTCTACATTTTTGTCAGAAGCATTTTTTATAAATGCTTTAATATCAAAATCTAATATATTTTTTGCTTTATCTATTAAGTTATTATATTTTAAAATACCTTTTTCTAATTCTGTTATTTGGCCCTTAAAAGATCCTAATCTCCCTTTTTCAGTTTTAAGCATTTTTTTTGATTTTTCAATACTTTCCTCAATATCAAGAATTTTTTCATTTATTTCTTTAATAGAAGTATTGTCAATAAAGCAATTTTCCGATTCTTCAATTTTTTTTTCACTTTTATCAAAAAATATTAATTCTTCATTAACATCATTATCATTATTATTATTATTCATTTTTTCCCTCCTCTAATAATTTTGTATAATAAGAATTGCTAAGTATTTTTTTTATTTCAATTGCAATATTTTTTAAATAATCACTTGAAAATTTTTTATTTTCAAATAAATAATCAATAAAATCAAAGCCTTTATCAAAATCAGAGGAAAAATCAATTTCATTAGAATGTAATCGTTTCTGTAAAATCATATCACATTCACCCTTACAACAGACATAAAGTCTAGTTATAAAATATTCATTTTCAGCGGCTATAATCATAAAATTATCTTTTAATTCCATTCCGCAAAATTTACAAAAGAAACGTACTTCATCTAAATAATTTTTAGATTTAATATGGACTTTTACATTAAACTTTTCAAATAACAATAAAAGTGCTTGATCAAACAATTTAGACATTGATATATGTTTTTCTAATGATAAATTCCTTAAAGCTTTATCATATGATTTATAGGTCCCTAAATGTATCGTAATACGATCTCCCAATTTATATCACTTCCTTATTTATAATATTGTAACATGTTACAATGTTACAATATTATATCATAAGATTTATTCAAAAAAACAAGTTAAATTAAAAAAGCAAAAAGCCGATAATATCATTATCGGCCCGAAAAAATTAATTTTAAGGTACATCATAATCTCTAAAATCAAATTAGAAAGCGTAATTACGCCTAAAAAAAATTAAATGATATAGAAAAATATTCTATATCATATAACAAAAGATATAAAATAATTTTAACATATTATAGCGTAGGTGGCAAAGTTCCAAATTCATTAAAATATTTTTCATATTCTTATTAATTGAATAATTAATACTTTTTCCAAAATATCTAGCATTTTTGCAAAATAGTTTTGGGTTTTGAAAACGCTAAAACAAATATTGGGGAAATTACAAAAATAAACAAGCCAAATATTATGACTAAAATTTAACTTCTTCATTTCAAATATCAAAGTAAAATAATAGATTTTTTTACATTTCTTTGGTCATTTTCAAAATCCCCAATAACTTCCAATATTTATCTTTAATAAATTTAAATATTTTTTGCTTAATAGATATTTGATATGCTGGGAAATTAACTAAAGAAATTTCATCCAAATGACCGACCAATTCTTCGTCATTTTCTCCATAATTTAAATATATATTAGTGTCCAACAAAAATAATTCATGATTAGATCCCAATTTATTTTCCTCCTTTAATTCTTTCAGTTATTTCCTTATTATCAATACCCATAAACTTTAACATATTAGTACAGTCAAAAAATATTTCTGGGACTTCTTCATCATCTAATAATTGACTAAATGATCTAGAAAATCCCCATTCATTATCCATTGTTGTTTCGATATCTTTAATATAATCAATCATATTAAAAATTAGCTCTACCATTCTATCACTCATTTTTTTTCCCTCTACAAGCTTCAACGGCGGCATTTCCGACCCGATCACTGAAAGATTCTTCGATTCTAATATCACCGTATATTTTAAATTTTTCCTGAAGAGAATCAACGAAAATTCCATTTATTTTGCCTAAACTCCTAAGATAAATTCTATAAAGGGCAATATTAATATTATGCCTTAAATTTTCTTTTATTAATTGATCAATAAGTTTATTTAATTCTCTTAAACTTAACTCTGGTTTTAAATCAATGTATATTTGCATTTTTACCTCCTATTTTTTATCCTTTCTAAATTTAAACATCAATATCAATATTAATAAGTTAATGATCATATCAAAAATAATACAAAAATATAGACTTAATTTATCCACTTTTATTCTCCTCCATTATAATTTAGATTCTTTTAGTAATTCATCAATATTTTTCTTTAGATATTCAGAAACTTTTATATATCCTTCAGTATTATATTTTTCCTCAAATCCCCTGGCTTTATTTCTCCCAGGACGAAAACCTGTTATTTCATCCCCATTAAGGTCAACATAAATTGACCATCCAAACACCTGTAATATAGTATTTATAAACCATAATAGGCCTGATTCTCTAAATTCTTTTATCGCTCTTTTATCTTTATTACTCATTTTTATTCTCCTCCATAGTCTTTTTGTTATGACAAGTCTGGCATAAAGGTTGCCAATTTTTTTCATCCCAAAACAAATTTAAATTACCTTTATGAGGTCTTATATGATCGACAACAGTTGCCGAAACAATAAAACCTTCTTTTTGGCATTTCCGGCACAAAGGATGATCAATAAGATAATTAGTCCTGGCTTTATGCCATTTGTAATTATACATCTTTTGAGTATATGTGTTTGCCCTTCTATGGATATTACAATATCTTTGTCCAGCCTTTACGGCACGAAAACACCCAGGCCGGGCGCACTGTTTTTTTGTTCTATATGGCATATTTAAGCTCCAAACTAATTAGTATTCACAAGAATGATAATAACATTATATAATATAAGTGGAGGGATAAAAATGATAAAAAAATATGAATTAAGAGCTGATCCAAAAGAATGCAAAGATGATAAAACCTTATATAAAATGAGATTAAACATAAATGATAAAATTAAAAAAGTATTACAAGGCACTAAGGAAATGCTAAAAGAGCATGATAAATTTGAAATATGGAAGGTAAAATTGCCTTATGAAATTAAATTAGTTTTAATTTTGAAAAATTCTGAAGAGGACTTTTTAATAATTGAAGCTATTGCCATAAATCCTAGTAAACAAGAATTAAAAAAAATGCAAGTCGAGTTTAATTCTTGTCTAAAAAAACAATGCATTAATACTGTCATAAAAGATACTAATAATTATTAGATAATCTATATTCAAAAATTCTATTTTTAGCAATTTTAAAATAATATGGATCTATTTCATAACCTATAAAATAGCGTTTTAAATTTTTAGCAGCTATACCAACATTACCTGATCCCATAAATGTATCTAAAATTATTTGATTTTCTTCAGTATAAGTTTTTATTAAATATTCTAATAATTTGATAGGTTTTTGGGCCGGATGGTATGGTCTTTGTTCTTTATTAAAGAACAACAAATTATTTGGGTAACACATATCTTCAGGTATCGTTTTTTTCACTAATTTGTAATGATATCCGTATAAACTAGAATGATACACTCTTTTTTTTGCTGGCCGTATATTTTTAGGATCATTTTTATATAATTGTGGTATATATAGGGATTGTTTTTTATAAAATATAGAGATTGTTTCTGTTTTCCGCATAGGCTGTTTTTTACAATTTAAAAAATTTGTTGCCTTATCCTTAACCCATATCCAGTCATATTTTAACTGTTTAAGGTTATGATATTTTATTATTGTAGAAAATGGCTCCATACCAAATATGGCAATACAACCATTTGGCTTGATTATTCTTTTATACTCTTTCCATAATAATTCAATATCAATTGCTTTGTCCCAATTAGCCGCCGTCATATTGTAAGGTGGATCTGTTAAAATCATATCTATAGATCCAGGACTTAAATTTTTCATGGCAACAAAACAATCAGTATTTTCAATTTTTATCATTTTTCCCTCTTTATATGATATAATTTTTTTATGCCTATAAAAATATAAATTTAAATGTTCGTAAGGGAAAAGGCCGATTATAATTTAATCGGCCTTTTTTTGACAGAAAATGAAAATCTTCAACTTTATAGGTATATTATAACATAAAAATACCCACTCGACCTGTGGATATTTTTATATTTTAACTAGTATTCAAAATTATTGCCATCAAAAATATTTTTTTTTTAGTGATTTACATTATTATATCATAAAAAACTTAAAACTATACTAAAAAGTATAGTTTTAAGAAACAAACATAATTCACAAAACACAAATATTAGAAGTTTTAATATAAAGTAGTCACAATGTTATTATAACATAAAAATATTCACTCTTTAAAGGGTGAATATTTTTGAATGCATTTCTGGTTTTTGGACAGATGTTAATACAATCTACAGTCTATATATAATATATAATAAATAAATATATAAAACAATAAAAATACCCATAAGTTTATGAGTATTTTTAATATAGTTTTATTTACAATGTGGATTTATTATATTTACTAAGTACATTATACATTATTACTCTTCAATGGTATACTATTAATTATACTTAAGGAATATCTTATATTTTTTCATCTCCTAAATAAATTGGGAATGGATCATTGTCTGGATGATCTTTTTTTTTACCATTTAATTTATATTTTTTACACTCTTTATTAGTTAATAAAAAAATATTTAATCCCTGTTCTTTATCAAAAAAAATTATTTCAAAAATTACTTTGAAAATTAAAACAATCAATTTTATCCCCCCTTTTTTTATAGGTCCTCTATCCCCTGCCGGGAATTTGTCTCTATATATTGATTTTATAGCCTTTAGGGGAGAGGGGAGACCCTTATTTAATTGAATCCATTATCTTTTAAATAATCTAATAAATCTTCGACCAAAATATTTTTGATATATACACAATAATTTTTACTAGTACCAAAATCGTCATTTTCTTTCCAATCTGGAAAATGTCTTTTTATTGATTCTTTTACTGTTTCATTTTTTCTAACATATATTTGGCCGGACCATTCAATATTTTTAAATTCAATATTAAAAACAAAATAAAACATATTGCTCCTTTTTAAATAAATTCATATTCCATTCTTTTTATATTTTCAGAAAACATTACAACTGCACTTAAACAACAAAATTCATGTTCAGTCTTGGCACCTCTATAAATTTTAAAATTAGTTGCTAGAGACAAAGAAAATCCCCCAACATTCTCCTCTTTTAAGATTGATAATTTTTTTTCTATCAATCCAATTACCTTGTAACTATCAGATATTTTTTTCTTGATTACATCAAAATTATTAATTCTCATAATTTCAATATAATTATAATCTTTTTCATCATCTGGAAGGGTAGTATCAACAATTTTGTTATTATGTATATTCCATAGATGAATAAAATGATAATTTTCATGCTCTATAAATCCTATACATAAATCTAATTTTTCATATTTACATATTTTAAAGCTATTATCAGTACATTCATTTTTTTTAGCCTTATATTTTGTACTTAATTCTTTTGATAATTTACAATTTTTTTCCACGTTCCCTCCTACAAAAACATATCTTTTATATTATTAAATTCTTCTTCGGAAACATTAAAATTTTCCTTTTTTAATCCATCCGGGCCATTCTTATTGACAAAATCAAATATTTTAAAAATTTCGTTGTAATTTGGATAGGCTTTAAATATTGCCTTGCAAATTTCTTTTCGTTTCCTCTCCATAGTTTTTAATATTCTATAAAAATCGTATAATTCATATCCTAAGCTAAGTACAATCATTCCGCTTCCGTCACCTTTAAGAATCTTGCCAGTAAAAAAAAATATATTTGTTTCGTAAATGTCACTGGTTCCATCCTTGTAACAGGCTTCAATTTTACATTTTTCAACTTCTTTTTTTCCCATTTTATGCCTTCTTTCTATTTATATTTATGCGCTACCATAATGGTAGCTAAAAAAATAATTCTCTTCATAGTCTGCATGTATTTGTAAATCATCTAATTTTTTTATATCTTCCAGTGATACTCTTGTAGGTGATACGCAAATATACAAAACATCATGCTCGCAATGAAACGGACAATCAGGATTTTCATATTTTAATAAAATATTTAAAGCTTTTATAAAATTTTTCATTTATTCCTCCATATGTTTAAATTTTGATTCCCAATCAACCCGATCCCTATTATATTTACTAAATTTATGGATTATATCCTTAAATTCTTCAGGAATACAAAAATTGTATTCGGCATAGGTCCAGTCGTATGAATCATCTTTATTATTTAAATAATATTTATTTTTTGTTAAAATTTTGTTTTTATAAAGTTGTCGATTACTACCACCGGTCCGGGTATATACCCAAATTTGATTATTTTGATAATCAATTCCAGTATCCCGGAACCTTTCAACTTTTTTTATATCTATTTCAAGCATTGATAATATTATGTCGCTGTATGGATTCATTCCATATATCAAATTATACATTGACATTTTATATTTTCCTCCTATAAACAAATGGAGACTCTTCAGATATTAAAACCTGGCCATTAATTTTTAACTCATTTAGAGTTGGCATGGCCCTAATAATAATCTTTTGGTTTTCATCTAAAATCTTAATAAATTCTTTACTAGATCCATAAAATATATAATCATATGCATTATAAATCTGTAATTCATCATCAGCATCGACAATCCTTATATCATATTTTAGCTTTGGTTTTTTTGTCTTAATTTCATTTAATATTAACTTTTCAATCCAGGTTTGTCTTGGTTGCAAAGTGTAAGACAAAAAACAATTCATTTTCTCAATAGTGCTTGACTGCAAACCTATTGTTATATTAGTTTTTTTATTCATTTAAACCTCCTATTAATATTTATATTCATTATAAACAATACATATAAAAAAGGCAATATAACAATAGATATTTATAAAAATAAGCATAAAAAAAAGAGATATATTTATATCCCTTTTTTTATATAAGAAGTAGCAAACTTTTAAAAAATAAAAAATCCGACTTAATTATATCATATTTTTTTTGTCTTAATTTCATTAATTCTTTCTTTTAAAGCAAATATATTTTTTATTAGAGTATCGCCGTTAATTAAATTAATATTATGTTTTTTTGAAAATTGATAAGCTGGTCCGGTAAAATCACTAGTAGTAACAAAAATGCCTTCCGCATTTTCATCAATCATTGCCGAATGAAATTTTTGGATCTTTGGCCTATCAATTAAATTATGTTTGCTATATAATTTAACCTCTACTATAATTTTAGAATTATTTTCATCAAACATGATTATATCTTTACCTAAATCATTACTTTTTAGTGTTGTTTTTACGTTTTTATATCCCGAAAGATTAAAATAATTTGCAATATATTTCTCAAAATCATAAGGGTTATTTTGAAATGTATATAACAATTGATTTAATGAGCTTGTTCTTAATAATAAATCTCTTTTTACTTTAATTAATTTATTATGTTTTATTATTTTATAAATTATAAAAATAGATCCGGCTATTAATATTAAAAATATTACATACTTTATATAAATAATGATCAAAAAAAATAAAATAATAAATATAGAAAAATAAAATAATGAATTGCCTTGTTTCTTTTTTGTTTTACTCAATTTAATTCTCCTTTAATATTTATTTAATATGACTTTTTTTATTAACTTCATTAATTTTTTCTTTTACATTTTTTTGTATTGTTTTAAGTATCTCAATATCTTCAATATCATTAATTAATTTTTGTATTTCATTTAATTTTTCTAAATATTGTAATAAACAATATTTTTTAATAAAAAATTTAAATTCATATTCATTGACAAATCCCATCATTTCAGCGGCTTTTCTAATTCTATCTTCTGTATTCAAAAGTTATCATCCCATCCTTTAGATTCTAAATAAGGCAAAAGTTGATTATTTAAATTCCAAAATGATGTAAAAAAATCAATATAATGAGTTGCATTGAGATAATCAATTGGTATTCCTTTTGATCTAAAAGATTTAATAAATGGTTCTTTGATTCCAGTTTGAAAAAAAGGAATAAAAAAACTTGCTTTTTTTTGTGAATCATCAAAATATATAATATTAAGTGCTATATTAAAACTTGTATTAATTATATAAGAATCTATAAAAAATGGTATAGTACTAAATATTACACTTTCTTTATAACTAAAACCAGTTTCGTCTAATATATAATTTTCAGGAATAATATATTTCTTATTAAATTTTTCAGAATAATTTTTTATTATTTGATTTTTAAATTTATTCAATTGAATTCCTCCTAAATATTTATTTGATTATGTTATATTCAAAAATAATCTATATTACGCAATTATTACAAAAACGTTGCATTAAGCTTATATTCAATGATATAAAGTTAGTCGAATCTAACACAATATACTTGTGTTAGATTCGACTTTATTTCATGCAATTAAATATGGTACATACTCTAATTTATTTTCCTCACAGAAACTTAAAAGTTTTTCTTTGTCATATCCTAATTGGTAACATCTGACAGCTATGGCATGACATTCATCATTAGTAATATCAAAATACATGCTAGACATCATTTGACCTTTTAAATCTATATGTTTTTTTAATCTTTCAAAACATACTTCCGGATCTTCGATAGTAAATAAATTAAGTTTATTCATTAAATAATCAATATCCATTATTATTCCTTTCTAACCTCCGGCCTAGGGACATTTTTAAAAACCTCTAATGTATGTTTATAATCTTCATCAGTTATATTTAATTCTTTATTTTTATATCTTTTTTTTATTCCTTCTAGACCTTCTTCTTCAAAAATAGAAAAGATTTGACTAGTTATATCAAAAGCCATTTTCTCTATCGGACATGTTTCAATAGATTTTTCAATACATGTTATAACTTTTTTCATTTGTTGTATTGCTACATGGGCATAGTAAATTTCGTCAAGCCTATTAGTTACTTTTACATCTATCCTATTTTCTTTTTGATCAACACTCATTCCAATACAAACAAAATTATTAAATTCTTTTGTATCTATTGTTCCATCTTCATAAAATGTCTTTAATTCAATATTTTTTATTTTTTTACTCATAATTTTCTCCTTATCTGAACTGTTCTTCTAGAATTTTTAATATATTTTCAAATTCTGTATTTTTAAATTCGGAAAATTTCCCATTTTTACGTTCATACTTCAAGCCCTGTATTCCCTCTTTCTCAAAAATATCAACAATTTCATTTGTCATATTAAATATTTTATCAATATGAGGTCTTTCCTCTAATTTTTTCCCTAATCTTTCTTTTAATTTTGTTAATTCATTATGAAAAATTTTGGTATTAAATGGTCCAGAAATTTTGGTTAATATACGCGCAACATGGGTTTTTTCTACTTCATTTTGATCTATCCCGATCAAAATATAATTATTAAACTTCACTTTTTCTGTTGTTCCATCTTTCTTTAATTCAAATTCAATGTATTTTTCAGTCATATTTTCTCCTTTTATTTACTTAGTATATCTTCATAGATCCTTTTCATAATAATTCCTATCTGGTCGCAATCAAAGTGGGATTTTTCCTTACTTGTCATATACTCTTTACCTGTAATAAATCCCTTTTTCCATAGCCAGTAAAGGCCTTGATAATTTTCATATAAATTAGCATCTTTGGCAAATATTCTGCTTCTAAAATCTTTATAAGCTTTGTTATGGCCCTTGATAGTTAAATCAACAAATTCAAAAGGACATAATTTTCTTGAAGCATCATAATGTCTTATGACATTCTCTGTAAATCCGTTTTTGATTAAATATCGAATATAAGCGATTGTATTACTTATAGTTTTTGGATCTAGCTTACCGTTTTTCTCAATACACATTTCGATCGAAATGCTATTATTATTCCAATATCCAAATCGACCGTTACCGTCACCAATGGCCCAGGTATAATTTTTATACCAGTCATTGATTTTTAAAACTTTAGTTTTATCAATAACAACGTCAGCCGACGATTTGCGATATGTATTATTCCAATAATCAAAATGATTATCGGCTGTCGCCCCAGGATTTGCGGTATAATGAACAACAATAGCCTTTATGTCTGATTTTTTTCTCTTTAGTGGAGTTATATTTAAATTTAGCTTGATTTGCTTTTGTAAATATGGAACTCCATTAATTAACATTTTTACTCCTCCATTTTATTTTTATACTTTCTCATATAATAATTTAACTCAAAAAATTGATAGCGAAATGTTTTTTTATAATTTTTTTCAAATTTTATTTTTTGATCCTCAGATAATTTTTTATAACGTTCATAATTATTTTTATCCGTTTCTAAAATTTCCAAAAATTTCATAACATTTCGCTCCTAATTCTTTATTTTTTTATTTTTAATATTTCTTCTAATTCTTTAATTCTCTTACTTTGAATATCGGCTATTAGCTCTAAAGCCTTATGGTATTCTTGTAAATTTTCCTTTTTTTTATCTAACAATAAAATTTCTAAAAATTTCATAATCATCACCTAAATTTATTTATTTGTTTTTTCTAATTCTTCAATTCTCTTACTTTGCAATTCAAGCATTTTTTCTAAAATATTTAAACATTCCTCTAAGCCTGTATTTTTTCTATGCAATATTTCTATTTGTTGGTGGATTATTTCTATTTCAGTCATTTAAAAATTCTCCTAGATTTATTTTTTTACTCTACATTTTGACATATCAACACTTATTCCATAGCCGTCAATATAGCCTATTATCGTAATTTTTTGGCCTTTATTAATATTTATAACTTCTTTTTCATTTTCAGTTTCAAAACCACAATTAATACTATATAATAAGCCTTTTCCTTTTAATGTAATAGAAGTTTTTTCAAAAACTTTTGAAATATCTTCGACCTCGCCAGTTACTTCCGCGATTTTTCCTTTATATTTCTCGTCAGCCTTTAATTCGTTAGCCTCATAATCTTCACTTAGTTTTACGGCCGGGATAACCAAATCAATTTTTTTATTATCATCAATGGCCTTTTCTACCTTGTTATCTTTGTTATCTTCTTCCTTAATAACTTCATTTGCTGAAGATCCTATAAATATAGTTAGTAATGCACAACTTCCCAATCCTATCAAAAATATTATCATTGCAATTATTATTAAAATTTTTATCGTTTTATTCATTTTCTTTTTTTCGCTCCTTTTATTTTTTAAAATTTTCTATTTTCTTGATATTTTTTCCTTACATCATTTTCAGTAATACCGAATAACAATTGATTTTTCTTATATTTACTTTCCAGTTGTATTTCTAGAGCTTTCAAGCTGTCTTTAATTGAGATACTCACTAATTGCGCGCTATAAAGGTTAGCAAGTATTACTTTATTTGCCTCGTCGGATTCCCTCAAGGTATCTTGAGTAATCCGATTTGTTGCCGATATTTTTTTATAAATATCCGATACTTTTTTATGATATTGTGTAAGTATAAATAGAATAGCCCCATTTATAGTCAAGCTCAAAATTGAAAAGATTAATACCAAATTCATTTTTATTCCTCCTAAGATTAATTTTATTTATCATATAAAAATAAAATAATAAGACCTAACATGATTGCAATAATATCAATAATTATCAACCAAAAATATTTTTTCATTAGTTTAATTATCCCCCTTTTTTTTTAAAATTCAAATTCTTTATGTAATTTTTTTAAAGCTTTAATAGCCTTCTTTTTAGCTTTTTTAATAGTAGGATGGTATTCACTTACTCCAATCCTTTTTACTTCTTTAATAATTTTTTTTAATTTTTCCTGTGTGTAATCAAAATATTCCTCCATATCCATTAATTAAGATCCCCCTTAAACATTTTTTGTTCCATTTCCATTGCGACATCTTCCGGCATATCTTTTAATTCTCCATCTTTACAAGCTTTTTTAAAACCTTCAATGTCATTATTTTTATAATATTCAAAAGACTTTTTTATCAGTTCCATATTGGATCTTATTTTATTATCAACTTCATTTTGTAAAGTATCGGCATAATTTTTCAACTGTTTAATAATTTTATTTGTGCCGTCAATTGAGCTATGAATATTACATAAATTAATCAATGAATCTTTATCATATGCAACAATAACAGCCGTTTCCGGATTGTAACTTACAATTTTTCCTTCTACTTCGGCAGTAATTTTAATATTTTTAACTTCTCCTAAATCCTTTATGTTAGACATTTAAATTCTCCTATCTGGATATTATATTATCAATAGTAACCGCCGGAACGGTTTGTTCTGCCCCTAAAACTGTCTCATAAGTATATAAACCTAAACTAATTCCTTGAAATCTGATTTTATCATTCTCAATTAATCTTAATTCATTATTTTTATATTTATAAGTACAAATCATAATATTATTATTGCCAACATCAATCCGAAAAGTATCACCAGCATCATCTATCATAACTTGAATAATAGTTCCAGAAAATATAACACCTTTTCCAAAATACTTATCTGGATCTCTATTTAATTGATCAAAGGTTATACTTTGATCATAAATTAATTTTTTAGTTGGTTTTGGTGTTGGTTTTAATGTTGGTTTTAATGTTGGTTTTGGTGTTGGTTTTAATGTTGGTTTTACAGTGATTTTTTTATCATTTTCTATCTTTATCGTTTGTGCTTTTTTTTCATTATCATTATCTAATTTTTTAGAGTCTTTATTTTGTAATTTTTCATACTTTGATAATAAATCATTGTATTTTTTCTCATAAGAACTATTAGAGAAAAAAGAATAATTGCTTATAAAAAGCGCAACAATCCCGATTATGGCAATTTTCCCCCAATGCCAATTAAATTTATTCCGGAACGCTATTGCTATAACGAACCATGGAAAAATTAAAATTAAAAACATGTCTACCCAAAAATTACCTGTAATTTCAAAAATTTTTTTATTCATTTAACATCCTCCAAATTTTGTAGAGTTTAAAAAACTCTAAATTTTTTATTTTTGATTCAAATTCTTTTTTTAATTCATTCTGAAAATATTCATAACATTGATTTATATGCTTTTGGATTATTTTATGATTATCTGTACAGAATAGATAATCATCATTAAAATATCTTGATATTGATTTTTTTCTTGCCATTGCTTCATGATTACAAAGCTTCCGATATTTAATATTATTTACAACAAAATAATTTGGTGTCTCTCTTTCAATTTCTACAATTTCTATTGTAGAAATGTAATTATTTCCTCTTATCAAAAATGCTTGTTTTTTCATACCACACATGGCCCCTTCCGCATATGTAAACTATGATCTTTTCTCCTTTTTTAAAAGTAATAGGTTTGCCGCCGCATTCCGGGCAATATTCATTTTGTTTATTTTCATTTTTTAATAATAATGCCAACAAAGAAAAGATTTTTAAAATATTCATTTTATCCTCCTTTTTATATAATTATGTAATTATATTATATAAAAAAAGGTACATTATTTTCAACCTATTTTTTGAAATTTAATCTAACAGATATATAAAACCAGGTATAAAATTATACCTGGCCTTGCATTTATCCCTTATTAAAGGACGAATAAAAAATGAATATTTTATATAATAAAATCACTTTTTTATTATATAGTAAGAAATATTATAAAGCAATTTATATATTTTTTAGCAGGTTACAAAAAAGTGTAACTTTTTTATGTAACTTCGTAACTTGCTGAATCACTGATTATAACTTGGATACAAGGCACTAATAAGCGTCATTTTAAATATTGTAACGTTTTTTGTAACCTATACACTCTTAGAGCAATCAATGTTTTGAATAGAGACATAGCAAAAGTTACAAAAAAAATGAATTAAATTATATATATGTAATAACAAATATTTTTTTTTAAAAAAATTTTTTAATTTTGTATATAAGAAATACAAGCATTTTTTTGTAACTTTGTAACTTTTGTAGTTACTATTTATATATATATATATATATATTAGTAATATAGTAATATATATATATATATATAAAATAAAAAATCGGTTACAAAACAGGTTACAAAAAAAATTTTTTATGTAACTTTGTAACCTTTTATGTAATATCAAATACTAAAAAAAATACTTAAAAGTCTATCGGCTTGTGAATATATACTATAATTATGAAAAGTTACAAAGTTTTATTTTTGTAACTCATGCAAAAAAGTTAAACTTACCACCTAATTTAATTTTTTTGTAATATAATAAATATTATCTATATAATATTTATTTTCTACTCTATTCAAAAAAATGATTGCAAAACACTATACATTAATGTATACTCTTTTCTATTAGGGAAGAGGTGATAATATGAATGAAAAATATTTAACAACAAGAGAGGCCGCCTTACTTTTGAAAATTACTCCTAGAACTGTCCGACTTAAAATAAAAAATAAGCAATTAAGTTCTATAAAAAAAGAAGGCCGGATATTAATTCCCCAAAGAGAAATTAATAATTTAATCAAGAAATACAAAAACGATCCGGAACGATATAAAAATACTACTAATATTTTTCGGAAATAAATCTTAATTTTTATGGTTTTTTTGAAATAGGAGGAATTTTCATGACATTAAAGATAACTAACCAGTCCAAGTCTGTAAATAACTTAAGTAATAATACTGTAAAAAAACCTGTTGATAAACCTGTTGATAAACCTGTTGATAACTATAAATATATTAATGAATACAATAAATTTAAAGGCGAAAAAACTTTTAAAGAGGATCTCAAATTTTCTAATAATATAAAATTATTAGATTTAAATGTAGGACCCGGATATTATCTGTCAAGAAAAGGATTTATTCAAAGATTTATAAATAAATCCGATAAGTATCAAGACAAATTAATTACTCCGGTCCAACTAATACCAACAGATTTAATATATTTAAATAAGCGTGAAGAGCTTTTATTAACAGTAACAAATGGATTCAATAAAGAAGTAAATGTATTTAAATCGGACGATGCATTTGCGACTCCAAGAAATTTTAAAATTTTTCTAAATTCCCATTTAAAGACTAGTAGCTGGTTTGATGGAAATGCCGGCGACATTGTACAGTATGATAAATATATTTCGGGCCTGGTTAAGCATATGAAGATTGAGAGAAAATATGCATCCTCAAAACTTGGCTGGGTAGGGAATGAATTTTTACCATATAGCAAAAAAATATTTTTATATACTGAAGATGAAAACGAAAAAATAATAATTGAAAGTCTTCATCAAAAAGGTGATTTTGAAGAATATAAACATTGTATTTTATTTAATCTTAAAAATGATATCTTTAGATTGTACCCGGCTATTAGTTTAGCAAGTCCCTTAATAGAGCCTCTAAAATTACAGGGTTTCGGACTTTATAATTACGCGCCGCCAAATCGTGGGAAATCTATTGCGGCGGCCGTCGCCTATAGTATATGGGGACGGCCGGGAAAAGATACAATTCCAAGTTGTAATGTTACTAGGGCCGGGATTGAGGCACGATTTAGTATTTTAAATAATATTATTACACCGTTCGATGATAGCCAACAATTTAGTATTTTAAATAAAAATGAAATGGATAAATTAATTTATGACATGGCGAACGGTTCCGGAAGGACTCGTTCAAGTAAAGATTTAAAAAGTAGGCCAGTTAGTACTTGGAATAATACATTTTTATTAACTGGTGAGAGAACCATATTAAATGAGAGAATAGATGGCGGGGCATATAAACGCCTTTTAGAAATTGAAGGGGTCCCATCTGTTAGCAAGGATCTTGCCAGGATAACAAAAAAAATTGTTTATGAAAATTATGGACTTTTAGGCCCCAAATTCATTGAATTTATAAAAGAGCGGAAATCTACATTAGAGGACCTATTAAATGATATAGAAGATAAATTAGCAAATAATAGAAATCTTGAGGCACATATAACGCATGTTTCATTGTTAGTTTTATGCGATACAATAATGCATACTATTTTTGGCTACAAAGAATTCGACTCTGTAGCCTGGGGAAAAAGGATTTTAAAGCTATTACCAACAAAAAAAAGCATTGATAAAATGCAATATGGCCTAGAAATTGTAAAAGAAATTTATTTTTCAAATCGTTCCCGATTTAGTCATGAATCAAAAATTTCTCGTTTAGGATTCATCCATAAAGACGGCCCCTGTTTTTATCGAAATGAATTATTAAAAATCTTAAGGGAAAATGATATTCCCGAAAAGCAATTTTTAAGATTTATTAAACAAGAAAATATAGTTATTTTGGATTCAAAAAATAATTTTAAAGTCATGAAATATGAAAATAATTCAGTTCGCCCAATACAATTCAAAGATGACTTTTTTACCGAAAAAACGGACGAATATACTCAGATGCAAATAGATCCGTTCGGAGATATAAAAGCCGATTAAAACATAAAAAAACAGGGCATATAATCCCTGTTTTTTGTTTTATAGTAAAAGGAAAAGCTTTCAACAATATTATTATATCAAAAAATATCTTCAAATTTCATATTTAATTCTTTTAAAATTATTTTTATCTCTGATAAATTTAGAATTAATTTGTCTATTTTATAGCCCATCCGGGACGGGCTTCTATTACATTTTTTTGCAATATCTTTTATTGCAATATTTTTATTGAATAGAATAGTTTGTAATTTATTCATTTGTTTTTTTTCCATCTTCTTTCCTTTCCAATATTATCCTATTTCCTTTTTTATCCAGACTTATATTTATCCATGTTTCATCATTAATTTCTAAAAAATCGCAATATTCTTTTGGGATAGTTATTTTATAGCTATAGGGATAGTGTCTTTGTATTTTTACTCTTTTACTATTATTATCCATCTATAAACATCCTTTCCAGTCGAAATTTTTCACAATCATCAAATTTTATATTTTTTTTAGTTCCTAATATATTTAAAAAATCTAATATATGTATTTTCCTATATGTATTTTTCTTAAAAAAGTAAATTAGAAAAAATGCATCCATACCGGTCATGTAACATTTAAATAGATTATTTGCCTGTTTAATATCTTTTTTCATAATTATAAAATTATCTTGTTGTGTCATTTTTGCATCAAAAACACAATTATATCCTGACGATAAAATTATAAAGTCGAAGGGTTCCCCTTCTAAATAAGTCCCGGTTTCATGACTTCTTTTTGGTTGATTTTGCCAACCAAAACCGCGGCCACTACTATTTATTGCTAAGATTAATTTATTAATCCTATTTTCAAAATCATTCTTCAATTAAAATTTACCTCCGCAATATTCAAACTTTATTTCTCAATCTGTGAATATTTATTTATAAGCTTTATTTCCTTATGTTTTATTTCTTTGATTATATCCTTATCATTAATATTAAATACTATCCTTAAAGACCTAAGAACCATATACACATGGGCGATCTCTTGCATAACAAGATTCTCAAGTATTTTTTGAGGGAAATAAACTACTTTTGTTTGGGTTTTTATTAGTAGTTCCAATAGTTCGATTAATTCCTCCATAGACTTTTTTATTTGGTCCTCTTTTCCTACCTGTTCAACTAATTTTTTATAATTCATTATTTATCCTCACTTTCATTCTGACCTATTCCTAATTCTTCTTTAAGTGATTGAGCGCTCAAAAACGCTGTCATATCGTGCAAATCATTAAGCATATGATTAAAACACATATCGACATATTTTGTATTATTCTTATGTTTTTTTATCTCTAGCAAATCAGTTATTACCTCATCTATTTTATTTCTCACTGTTTGATAATCCATTATTTAATATCCCCTTTAAAAATTGTTTTTAGATCCTGGTATACTAAACATATAACTACAAGTTCCGGCAATATGAAAAACGTATATGCATTTAATATATTAATTCTTCTTGATCCATAAACTTCCCTTATATCTTTTGCTTTTTGTCTCGTTTCTTCATTATCTTTTAAGATAGCTTGAAGAATAATAAAGGCCCAACTAAATAAATAAATTGCTAATCTAATCGCAAAAAGTATCCAAAACATTTCTTTTCCCACTTCCTAATAAATCAAAATTACTTTTTCTTAAAAAACTATATCTGCCAAAGCTAGTTTCAAAAAATATATGGGTATAACTTAAACCCACAGATTTTATCAAATCTATATTAATTTCTATATAAAATCCTTTTTTTGAAATATTTAATGTATTATCACTTTCACATATACCGCATTCAAATTCCTTATCTATTGGGTTTCTTGCTAAAAACCTGTTTAAAGTTTTAATATTCATTTCAAACCTCCCAAATAATGTAATTATTCATAACTTTTGAAATTATATTAATTTTTATATTTAGTTCATTAATTTGATTTCTTAATTTATCTATATCATTATCAAGCCTTATTTTTTTTGATATATCATTTTGAATAAATGGATCAAATAAAATTTGATATTCTAGAAAATAAATATTTTTTTTTAATTTCTCTTTTTTTTTAAAATAATAACAACAAATTTCTCTTTGTTTTTCCTTATCTAAATTTGCAAAAGTCTTAATATTCATTCAAACCTCCTATACCATAATCTTATCCGGAATAGGTATATCCTGATTTTGCGGTCTCCATAAATGCAAAACATAAGGATGCAAATTGACATAATCTTTTTTTGCTGGATGATATTGTAATACAATTTCATCTTCATGAAAAAAGATATCTTTGATCCGGCATATTTCTTCCCAGGTTAAACATCTATCATAATATGATGCCGAAACATGATCCCACCCATCACCAAAAGAAAAAACGACTTTTATTTCTTTCTTTTCCGGCGGTAAATAACAAATAGCCCAACCGCCGTCACCTTCTTTATAATTTTTAATTGATATTCTTGTTTTCTTTAATTCATCTATATTTTTCATTAATTATCCTCCAAATAATTTTTTAAATATTCTAAGTTTTAGTGTTTGTTCCTGCTCTGGTTCTTTCTTCTTTCGTGGTAATAATATTTTTCCATACCTGGTTATAAAATAAATATAATCACTATCAGCCTGTATCGAGTTTATTAAAGTAATATCAACTTCGAATTTTATATATTGATATTTTCCTGATATTTTTAAAATATTGTCCTGGCCAAAAAGAAAAAATATTTGGCCATCAATTTCATGACTTTTCAAAAATTGTTGTATAAATTTCTTATGCATTATTTTTCCTTTCAATTAGTTTATCCATATATTCAATATGGATCTTTGTAGCTGTTGCAAAATCAACATTTTTTAAATCCATTATCTTTAAAGCATTAGCCATCAAAAACGCTTGATTGGATAATGCTTTATAATCATTTTTTTCTTTAATATTTTGACTTAAACAAAATTCATATTCTTTATCATTTTTTTTAGCTTTTAATATTAAAACATGAGCAATATTATTTATATCTAATTTTGTTCCATCTTCTAATATTATATATTTTACCTGGTAATCAGATTTTCCTTTGAATTCCAAATTACTTTTATTTTTCATTCGTACCACTCCTTATTATAATTTCATTTTCATTACAAACCTTTACAATAAATGGCTGTAATATTTGCGCCATTTCTAGGTAACTTAAATGCTCGCCTTCTTTTATATTCAAAAATTTTGTTGTTACGTCTTTCCCAGATTCTAAGTCTATTAGTCTAGCTGTTGAAGTAATAATTGCTATTCTTCTATTTGATAAAATTTGTTCCATATCTATTGCCGAATTAAAAACAATGATAGATCCAGATTTAATAATATTTTCTTTTACATTTTCAATAATTATTCTATTCATTTTTTTCTCCAATTTTATATTTATTTTGATTTGCATTAAGGATACTATTTCCCTTACTAATATTGACTTGCCCAAAAAATAATTCATCTTCTATTGTGTCAGCAATTTCTTTTGCAATATCAAAATTAAAAATACCATTTTCCATAAGACATTGATTAATCTTTCTTAATATTTTTTGTTTATTCATCATTTATCCTCCAATAAATAAATTTCATTATGATTATTATTCATGATAAAATATTTATTTTCTATTTCATCATAAATATAATATATATTATGTTTTCCTGTTTTAACAATTTCACCTTGAAAATATGATTCAAAGCATTTATCAAATTTAACTATTTCACCAAATAATTCAATTAAAAATTCTTTTGTACAATGGTGATATAACCCACCAATTATCAAATCTGTATTAGCTTTTATTTTAACTTTATCACCTATTTTTAATTTGGTCTTATCCATCTTTTAAATCCTCATCCTCTTCCCAATCATTCAAATCAATCCAATCAATTTTAACTTTTGGATCTTTTTTCTTATTTACAATTTCTTTTTTTATATATTCTTTTAAATCTATAATTTGGTTTTTAAGCTCTTTTATTATTTTTATTAGTTCCTGACTTTCTTTATTATTCACTTTCGTCCTCCTTTGTTTTTGTTATTAAAATAGATGCTTCCATTCGGTTTAAATCCCAAATAGGGTAGTCCGGATAATATGATCTAATAAATTTTATTTGGTTCTGAGTCGGTTTTAACTTTCCCCACCTTTTTATCCTATCCAGATCCCAAAGCATAATTTGATCCGAATGTTTTTTGACTAAATGTATGTACATTAAGTCAAAAACTTTTTGTAATCTGTACTTTTTCTTTTTGCCCTGGATATATCCTAATTTATCCGGAGCCGGTATAATTTTCTTAAATCCGGGAAAACTGATCGTAAAACTTCCATCTGGATTTAAAAAATAATTTACATTATGCATGTCATATCCAAATGTTTTTTTAAACAATTGAACATTTCTAACATTTTTGATCCAGGACTTAGGATTGTCAATTTCTTGACTGACAAAATCTGATAAATCAAAAATATTAGAATCTATTTTATTTGGTTCAAGACTTGTTGAGTGCAAATCTAATCCAAATAAACAAGGGGCCATGCATAAATTTAAGCTATTCGATCCTACACAATCTATTAATAATAATTCTTTTTTCCCTGGATAAAGTCTTAAACCTCTTCCGACCATTTGCGTATACAATGTAACGCTTTTTGTTGGTCTTGCTATTATGATAGTTTCAATCAACGGAAGGTCGGTCCCTTCCGTAAAAATCAAACAATTAATTAAACATCTAAATTTTTTATTAGTAAAATCATCAATTAATTGTTTTCTATCTTCTTTTGATGTTTTACTATCGATTATTTTAGATCCAGGAATCAATTTTTGTATATTATAGCAATGTGCTATTGATACACAAAAAATTATAGTTTGTCCTTTGCTATATTTAAAATATGTTTCGGCAACGGCCTCATTTGCTTTATCTATATTTACCGCGGCATTTAATAATTTTTCTTGATAATCCCCCATTTTTAATTTAACATTTTTTAGGGAATAACCAATATTCACAGACTTGCAGTGGATGTTTGATAAATAATTATTTAAGATCCCCCATTTTACGGATCTTTCAAAAATTATTTCATCAAAGATATTATCAAGTCTTATATTATCGGCCCGGTTTGGTGTTGCCGTAAATCCCAATAATTTATTGGGACAAAAATGTTCAATAATTTCTCTATATCGTTGTGCGGCGCTGTGGTGTGCTTCATCAATTATTATTATTTCAAAATGTCTTTTGGGAAAATTTTGATATCTTCGACAAAAAGTTTGAACTGTACTACTAATAACTTTTTCGCCGTTACTATAATTTTCGCCTAATTCAACCGCCTTGCTACAATCAATATATTTTAATGGTTGATAAACTAATTCTGTCCTGTGAGATAAAATTAATATTTTGCCTTTTATATATTTACTTAATTGAGTAAATATAATAGTTTTTCCAAGTCCAGTGGCTAATTGAATTAAATAGCCGCCTGGACCTTTCTTTAAAATTGTATTTAAACATTCTCGTTGGTATTCTCTGAGAATAATATCCATCATTACCACCTCGAATGCTATTTTTTCGCTTTGTCTTTTAATGCTTGTTCAATATTTTGTGGATTTGTCTTTTCGGCATACTCGATCATTTTTATTAATTCTAATCGAGGTATTTCTTTTTTTGATTTTACTTTAAATGCCTTTTTTATTAACTCTGAAATTTCATTATCAATATATTCTTTTGTAAATTTTTTGATAAAAACAGCATAAAATCTTTTTATGTCTGTTTGATTTGCCAAAGCTTGTTTTGGTTTTGTCTCTTGATTTTTTTGCCGACTATTTAAATTTTTCTTTTGTGGAGGTAATTGTTGAGGATAATTTTTTTCTATTACATCAGTACTTGGTAATCTTAATATGCAACAATACGCATACCGTTTAACATAGGTTAATATTGCCCCGTATGATTGAACATCATTTGGAATTGATGCTAATCTTGGGACATCTTTAATTTTTTCGATTGAAATTATACAATCTCTTGTTTTATCACTTAAGTCATCATACCAAATCATGTGTACACTGACTTGTGATATTTCCATAATTTCAATATTCAGTTCGTATTTTTCTAATAGAGGATTTAAATATTTGAAAATTGATTCCAGACTATAATAACCGCTTTTGCTATTACTGGTTTTACTTAAATCCTCTTTGCTTAGGGATTTAAAACTTTCATTTTGAACCATTTTTATTCTTTTGTTGAAATCATTTTTTTCCATAATTTTTATTCCCTCGATTTCAACGGCAATAAATAAAAATCACTGTTTTAATTATATCATTCCCCAATAAACATTTGATCTTGATTTACATTAAAATATTTACAGATCCTTGCGCGAATCTGATATTTTGGGTATTTAAATTCATTTTCGATTTGTCTTAGGTGATGAATCGAAATTTTGAGTTTTTTTGCTAGATATTCTTGTGTTAATCTTTGCCATACTCTATATTTCCTAACTTTATTATTTATTTTTAGATTTTGCATTATTTCCTTTCCTCCTTTCATTTTCTCTTTTTAAAACTTTTCTATCATTATCCGTTAATTTAGTAGTTTTCATGTTTGCCTCCTAATTTATTATATTTAAATAATACTACATTTTTATAGAGCATTCAATGTTTTTGTAGAGCGGAATAATAAAAAATGTTATAATAAAAAAATAAAAGTTAAAGGGTGTTTTGAAATGAAAAAAAATCTTTGTAGCTGCGGTCGGGTAATTCCAAAAGGTATTACAAAATGTTTTATTTGTAATACTAAAAGTTTTAAAGAAACTTATAAAAAATCAAGACCAGGGACATATATTTTTGAAGTTATATTGCCTAAAAATCATAATTATTTAGAGAATATAACCGAAATAAAATTTATTGATAACAACGGAAAAAAAATGATAATTCTAAGGTCTATAAATGATTTTTTTATTATTTCAAATCATATTGAAAAATATTGTAAAAAAAGAAATTTACTTCGGCCCCAAATGATTTTGGACTTGAATAATGGAAAAATTGTACTAAATAAATTTAATATAGGAGAATAAAAATAAATGAAATATATACATTATGGACATGACAAATTTGATAAAAATTTATTTAAAGAAATAAAAAATAGAAAAATGTTTGTTAAGCCAAGTGGTGGTTTGTGGGCATCGAATAATAATTATGAAATATCCTGGAAAAAATGGTGTATTAATGAAGGGTTTAAGACTGATAGCTTAAAGCTTTTTTTTGAATTTAAGCTATCAGAAAATAGTAAAATATTAATAATTGATAATGCCGATAAATTATATAAATTACCAAAAATAAAAAAGACTTTTGTATGGAGTATATTTATTGATTTTGAAAAATTAAAAAAAGATTATGATGCAATTGAAGTATTTATATCAAAGGATCATGATAGATTATATTGGGATTTATATGGTTGGGATTGTGACAGTATTTTAATAATGAATAAAGATATTATAATACCATTGGAGGATAAAAAATGTTAGTTAAAATTCATATAGATCCAGATATAAGCATAAAGGATCTAAGAGATTTAAAAGAAGATTTAAAAGAAAATAAGATCCATGTATATAAAATCTATTGTGATCTATCGTCAGATTTAATAAAATTGCATTTATCCGATTTTAGCCAAAATTTGGAGGATATTTTTAAAAAATATTCTCTGATTAAAAATTTTAAAAAAATAATATGATATAATAATTTTATTCTAACAATAAATAATTTTAAAATGATTTTAAATTTAACTAGGCGACTAGTTATTTTTTTATTTATTGATATATGCATCTTTTCCGACCGCATATGCATAACCAACGATCGTTCCTAGCAATAACATAATTGAATCTTTATCCAATATTTTAACTAAAGATAAAGCAGTTATACAAATAAGAATCATTATTTGTAAGATGATTTTATATAATTTATCATTCATTTTTTACCCTTCTTTTTTTTAGATTCATAAAAAAAGCTTCCGGCCATAAAGGCTCCTATTGCAATCGCTGTTAATGTTAATTCCATAATTTCAACCCCTTATTCCATTTGAGTTATTTTTATATAACTTCCGGCATTTACTGTTATATCTGTCCCATTTGAATTTACTTGCGCCCATCTTAATTGTAATCGGCCGCCATCATTTAAAGTTTTTATAATAAAATTTTCAAAATATAACGATTCACCGTCCCCGCCTTCTATTGCGCATCCGGCTTCTTGATTATATGGAAACCATTCTAGTCTTCTATTTGCATCAGAAGCATCAGATGCACTATAAGGCACTGAGTTTATAAATCTATTATATAGAAATGAAACATCACCAGTAACAGTCCAATCAAATTTAATATCAGGCGTTGCGGATGCACTAATTGCCGAAATATATAACGATATTTCAAATTTTCCATTTTGCGGTAAATCAACATATAACTCATTATCATTTTGAACAGAGGTACTACTATTTAATGACTCATCCGCAGTTTTTACTACAAAATTTTTAAATTCTTGTGTATGTAATAAAATCATGTCTAAACTAACACTTACCTCAGCGCTTGGCGCATCTTCTAAATAAACATCAATTCCTCTTATTGCGCTCCAATCTGGCGATCCATATTCGTCAAAATCTGATTTTTTTAATTTTACAATATTTTTTCCGGCTTTTAGTAAATGCTCGAATCTATACCAAAAATAATTATCCCAGGTTCCAAATACTTCATTGTAAAATCCTATATCAAGATGCGTTATATTTGAAAGATCCCCGGACGATACATAAATAAATAATGTAATTATATCGTCTGTACTTGAAGCGTATCCGTCCGCATGGGTTGTTAAATCCATTACTTTTGACAAGTGAATTCCATCCTCAGCGGCATCGCCTGTTAGTTTTGCGCTTTTACCATTCATTATATAATTTGTGGCATCTTCTGAAAATACGCCGCTATCTGTTCCGGCCCAAGACTTGGATTCCCAAGAATCTTTTACACTTGCTAAAATTGTAGTATGTTTATATTTATGTAAATCATTCATTACAAATTGCATTTCATCAACTTTATAAGTTAGATTTCCATAATTTGTAGCATTTAAAACGGTTACGTCATTTGCTATATCTTCGGCGTTATTTTTATCTTGGATATATGCAGTCATAAAATTCCCCCCTTTTATACTATTGTTGGTCTTTGAACAATATCAATTCGTCTAATTGTAATTTCTTTCGATGCTGTTTTTTCAACGTTTGGAACCATATAAACTCTAGACATTAATTTCCCGGTATCGGCTCCGACCCCAGCGGCCCAATCTTCACTTGCTGTACTAACATAAATTCCAATTTCTTTTATTGTTTCGCCATTTGCCTCACTTTTCGTAATTACAAATTCGGTTGTTAAATATCCGGTATCAATTTTAGTAGGACCGGCTTCAACAGGAACCCTATAAACTTCATTCCCTAATTTATAATTATCGGCCGCTAAGGGATAACTAGTTCCGTCATCATCACCAACGGCACAATGCATAATCTCAAGATCCGGAGCTACTCCCTGATATATTTGGACCTCTTCATCTAGAATTGTATTCATTATTAAATTATTTAATCTTTTTTTAAAAGTTAAAATTCCGGATTCTCTAATTTCAATCTCAAAAATCCCGATTCTTTTTTTATATTCTTTAATCATAAAGGTTTGCCTCCGATTCTTTCGTTCCTCCTAATATCGTTGATTCGCTGACATATGTTGACTCACTAACATATAATAAAGGGTTGTATACTTCGAGTTCATATTGACCACCATGATTTATTTTTTCAAACTGATTTTTTAATATAACCAAAACTTCACTATCATTTATTGTAAATGTTTTATCCCTTTTAAGCAGCTCCTCAAAATATAATTCCCATCCACCAACTAAGGCCCCATCTAATCCGGTTAAATTATATTCAATGTGTGTTGGATCTAATTGATGCATTTGGACCTGATTTATTAAAAAATATTCATTGATATTCCAACTTGCTTTCTCAACTTTTAATAAATAACCTAAAGCCCATTTAAAACTATCATCTTCAGCGCTAAAACTTATTTTGTCTGCTATATCACCATATTTTTTTAATATTCCACTAGCAAATTGGATTCCAACCGGAATATTATCCATTGCCGGCTCTTGTACCATTGCCTCATATATTCCACTACAACCGGCAGCGCCTCCGGGTAATGCATGATCTTCTATAGTGGCCCTTTTTCTAATTTGTTCCTGGTCATCAACAATAATAAATAAATCCCTTAATCCTATATAAGTAATTCTTATTAAATCGCCTACCGCAAGAACTGTTTCGGTTGTTGAATCTTGTGTTATATCCGGTGAGTTATAAGTAAAATAAAACTGTTTTGTACCATCATCAATCCCATTAACTCCACAAGATTGTGGATCCCAACCACCACCACCGACATTAATTTCAATTGTTGGCAGTTCTGCAATTGGGAATCTACAGGTAAAAGTTCTAGAACTACCATCCGGTAATGGTGACGGTGTTTCATTTTCTTGCTCGGCTGTTCTGGCCTTGCCACCTCTCAAATATTGAGTATTTCTATAAACACTCATATTTCTTGATTGCTTAAAATTTCTATGATAAATATTAGCATCTAATTTAGTTGGTAAATAATCATTTGCTAAATAATAAAAATATAATTGTTTGGTTTCATCAGCGATATACCAACTATAACCATATACTAAGCTTTGTAATAAATTTAAAGCTTCATAGCATGTAATATAATTAAAAGTTATTCTTTCAATCTGCAAATCGCAATTAATATGGCCATATGTAACGCCCTCTTGCGCCAAAATTGGTAAAATATGATCAATAATTGTATTACCAACATTTTTGTTCTCTACGATATCCCCGATAAACCGGCGTTCGGCAATTTTACACCAGCAAACACAATTAATTAAGTAATATATATTTGTATCATTTCCAAAAGGGTCATCTTTATCAATAGTTTTTATAAATCCATCAAATAAAACTTCATCATCAAAATTATAAAATGTAACCTGAGCGCCAAGGTTAACCTGACTTAATGTTCTTAAATCTGTAATTGTTGCTGAAAATGAAGTTTTAGAGTCTAGATCCGCAATTAAATTCCAATTAGAATCTATTCCAACTTCCCTTAATTCTGCATTTTCTACGTCCCAAATTTTCAAATAAAAACTAGTTGCCATTTAAATTACCTACTTCCAAATCCCATAAACTCTAATCTATTAATAACTGGTTGCATCATTTTACTGACATCTTGTTGATTAAAGAATTTAGGATTTAATATTTGTAATATTACTTTTGGTTTTCCTGATGTTCCGGCTCCTAAATTATTTGATGCCGATATCCCAAGATTTTTTATTTTAGTACTTAAATCCATTTCTCCGGATATTTCCTCCATTGCTGATCTTAATAAGCTTTTTTTGGCAAGCATTGTTTTAGATAACATTGTTATCATATTAGGTCCCCATTGATCGGCTAAACGTCCAGGGCCTTCTTTCGTTGGACTTCTAAACCCAAGAAAATCAGCTATTATTGAGGCGGCCTTAGATGCTTTATCTCTTAAAAACCAAAAAGCGGCTTCAATTCCTCGGCCTAAAGCTTTTATAGCATTATAACCGGCGCTCCACATTTTTGATCCAATACTCTTAACATCAGATACCATTTTCCCTAATGCTCTTACTACGGCTCTTTTAGCATCATCCATTGCACTTTTTACTTTAAGCGCAAATTTAACCAACCATTTAGCCGCGTTATAAGCATTTTTAGCCTGTATTACTACAGTTGCGGCAAAACTAATAATTAATGAAATTGCTTTTGCAATTTCTTTCCTGTGATCAACTACAAATTTTGCTCCTCTTTTTATATACTCAGCAAATATTGTTAATGCTTTTACACCATCATTTTTTAAAATATTAGCAAATTTTAAAATTTCATCTTTTAAAATTTTCATTTTTATCCAGAAATTTTGTGCTTCGTTTTTGCTAAATTTAAATTTTTTAACTAGCAAATCAATAACTTTTTGCTTATCTTCATCAAACATTGCTTTTATAAGACTTCCAACATTTTTTATTACGTCTATTGCTTTTTTTACTGCATTTCTAGCCTGGACAACTTTTTGTGTAAATATAGCCGCTTGCCCTGAAGAAAGTCCCATCTTTTGCATCAATATATCTAGAGCAGTTGATAAATTTCCTTGTATTATATTTTTTATTGCATCAAACATATTTTTTAAAAAATTAAAAGCTTTTTGGAGTAGTCCGGTTTTATATGTCGCGGTTGCTATTGTTGCAATAAATCCCCCCAAAACCGCTATAATTGGGATTATTGCCGCGATTGCGGCCGCCACTGGTAATCCAATTGTACCAATTGCCGCGACTAATCCACCAATAACAGTAATTGCCGTTCCTATTACAACTAAAAGCGGACCTATTCCGGCCGCTACTAAAGCCACAATTAATATAACTTTTTGCATTGCTGGACTTAAGTTATGAAATCTATCCATTAATTTATTAACAAATTGGATAGCCTTAGTAAAATAGGGAAGAAATATAGTCCCTATTTTTGCCCCAGATTCTTTTATGCCTTCTGTGAATATCCTTATTTGATTTGCCGCACTTTGTTGAGTTCTTTTAAAATCCCCAACTGAGTTTTTACTGGCATTCATAATATAGTTATATCTTAATTGGATCTTTTCGGCCTGGGTCATTTCGTCATATTCTTTTTTAATTCCTCGCGCGGACGCAAAACGCTCTAAGTTTGCAACGGTCATAACAATTCCTAATCTTTTTAAGGCCTCAGTTTCTCCGGTATAAGCTCCGGTTAATGCGATGTGAATTTCTTCAGGTTTCATATTTTTAAAACTTGCCATGTCTCCGGTTAGATTAACAAGATTCATAGCCATTTCTTTTGCTTTATTGTTATTTAAGCCCATAGCCGTTCCCATATCGCCAAAGGTGGCGGCCATGTCTAAAGCTGTTCCTTTTGCAAGTCCAACACTTTTTAAGGTTTGATCGGACCATTTTAAAACTTCTTTTGAAGCCTGACCAAAAACAACTTGAGTTTTTGATATGGTCTCGTTCATATCACTTGCTTGCTTTATAGCTCCGGCGATCCCGGCTAAAATTGGAGCTGTAATAAATGTAGTCATAAAATGACCAGCACTTTTTACACCATTACCAACAGATTTCATCCCATTTCCTAAAGATTGTAATCTCTTACTAAATGTCATTGAATTATTGCTTACACGATCCATTTCATGCCTAAGCCCTTGTAAATCGTCCTCGGTTTCTTCTGCTTCGTCCCCAAATCCTTGTAAACGTCTTTCATTTTGCCAAAATCGTCTTGTCAATTCTTCCATACTATTTGAGGTACGATCACTTGAAGTCCTAACATTTCTTAATCCACTAATTGCATTAGCCGCGTTTAAAACAACACTTCCAGCCAATCTAAAAACATCAAAAGCCAATTTTGCCACCTCCTTATTTTATAAATTTTGATACTTTTTGATTGTGAGGTTTTTGATTTTTTTTAATTCTAGGTTTATGAAAATCTTTGTTTTGATCTAAAAGCTTCATTGCTTTTTGTGCTTTTTGTCTTGCCATTTCAAGGTCTTTTTCTTTTTCTTCTTTAGTTCTATTTTTCATCCTCACAAGTTCAAAGATTTTTTGTTTATATTCTTCAAAAGACATATAATTATTTTTGTCCATTAAAGGCAATTCAACTAAATATCTTTTATAGAGAAAATCTTCTAATATTTTGTCTTTTGCTACTTTTAAAATTTTTTCAGCATCTAGAAAATGCATATTTAGAATTGTTTCTGGATTGTTGTATCTTGAGTATATTAAATCTAGTTCCTCGCCCCAATTGAGCTGAATACTAATGAAAAAAAATCTTTAAAATCCTCATCTTTAAAGAAATTCTTCCATAGCTTAAATTCTTTCAAAAATCCCATTTCTTCAATTTCTTTTTTAGGTACGTTATAAATTGAAGCTATAAATCTTAAAGTATCAGGATCGGAATTATTGAAAGATAATAAGCCTTCTTTTATTATCTTTAATAATAGAACTATTTCATTTTTATTTTTAAACTCTTCTAATTTTTCAGCATCAATTAATTTAGCAATTATTTTAGTAAAAAGGCCAACATGTTCTCTTTTCATAAAATAATCATATGTTTTATTGTTTATTTTAATTTTCATAATTAAATCCTTTCTAAATTAACAGAGGGGAAATCCCCCCTATTAATCTTCCATCCTTATTGCCCAAGGTGGCGTTGTAGGTGTCGCAGTACCATAATGAGCTGTAAATTGTGTATCTAAAACAATATCGTCCTTATCTTTCATATTCATTTCAATTTTTCCATCACCTAAAGCATTAAAAATAAGAATCAAGGCATATTTGCCGTCTTTTCTTTCTCCGGCCCAGGTAATATTTTCGTGGTAATCGGCCGCCGCTACGGCTAAATCTTCGGTAATTTCATGGTAGGCCCCTTCATCTGAAACGGCAAGGCCAGCAAAGCAATCATCAAAATTTTGATATGATAAATCTAGTAATGGGAATGTTAACATTTGGACCGCTTTTGTAATAACCTTTAGTCCCTCAGTTGGACCATACATACCATTATAGTCCTGGTGTCTAAACTCTCTATCATCACTAAATTTAATATCGCCTCTAGTTGCTCCAATTTCTCGTTGAGTTCCTTCGCCGTATTCTTTGTAACATATGCCAGTCCCTCTCCATAAATTGGTCGCGGTTGGGACGGCTGGCGTAATAGCTGCACCCATATTTTTCCACCTCCTTTATTTTATATATAACTTGATTTTACTGCCCTGGCTGAAATAGCTGTTGCATCACTGCTTGGAGTAATACTGATAGTAACAAAACCATCAGCATCATTAAAACGTTGTTTTTCAAATGGTCCTATTAATTTGTCATCTCCATTTGTGACTGAAACATCAATATCGTGAACGGTTGTGCCGCCGTAATTACATGGTTGTGGTGTATCTATAGTACAAGTACACGCGCCAGAATCGGCATTTATTATATTTATCAATGTTTTTCCATCATTTAAAAATTTAAATCCGGCGGTATCCTCTGCCGCGGTCCATGCCGCACTATTAGAATAATATTCTAATCCATTCGCATTTACGGTCCCGACTGTTAAAGTAACAATAGCCATTTTTAAAACCTCCCTATTTATAAAAATATGCTCTTACTAAAAATTCCAAAACTCTAGAATTTAAATATTCGTTGTTATCATCCGATTCATCACTGTAATTATCGTCATAAAACATTTCAAAATTTAAAAATTCATCCTCATAACAAAAATGATCCAAGCCATTTAATTCAATACTTTTCATCATTTGACTTTCCAAAGTTTCGATTTCGGTTGTGTCAGTATTATTATCGATTAATTCAATAATATAAATAAAATCAGATTCATTTACATTATCGCCGTAGCCACGCTTTGAAATTATTGCATAAGGGTATTCAGCACCGGCAGGAGCTTTTCGGTTATATACCCTTGGCAAAAATTCTTTCACTTTTTCTTTAATTTGATATGTTAAATTGATCATGATATCAAATCCTTTTAAAATATTTACTAATTATGGCCTCGACCGCTTCTTTATTTTCCCGGTAAAAACTTCTTATAAATCTTGTTTGCGGCAATTTACCTACACTTTTTCCAGTCTTTTTATGCCTTCTTATCCCTGTACCTTTATCTAGAAATAATCCATAAAAAGCGTCTTTACTAATCCCTACATATACTTTTCTTATTACTTTCTCACTAAAATTTATTCTTGACTGAACGCTTTTTAAAAGTGTTCCGGTAATTTTATTAAATTTTACGTTTATTATTCTTCTTAATCTGTCCTTTAAAAAATGTTCAGACTCTTTTATTGAATTATCACAAGCTTTTAATATAGCTTTTTCGGCTTTATCAAAATTATTTTCATATCTAATTTTGTTCATTGCTTCTTACCTCCGCGGTAATTAACAATTTTCTATCCTCATTATTAACATTAATGATTTCTGTGAAATTATAAATATTGTTATTCCAATATCCCCGGCAATTAGTGTCAATATCTGATCTATACCTGATTAAGATTATTGCGATCGCAATATTATTAACGCTTTTTCCTAAAATATTCTCAGTTTGATTTATCCGGCTAATCCTGGCCCAGACAGTGTCCAATTCTGTCCAATTTTCTTTAAAAGATCCGTTTCTAGTTTCATTTTCAGTCTTTGTTTGAATAACTAATCTTTTAGTTAATCTACCGGCTCGAATTTTTTTACTTTCATCAATTAATCCTTGTCTCATCTAAACCACCTTATTTTATATGGCATTAATAAAGCTCTTACAGAAAAAGGCAATTCATAAACTCTTTTTTCGCTTGTTGCCTCTCTATTTTCGTATAGATCCCCAGCTACTAATAAAATAGCTTGTTTGATTGCTTCCGGTAAATTACTTGAAGTATGGCCGGCTTGATATCTTATTCTTACTGATCCGGTTGGATAAGGTGTATATGCTGGCCAACTTTGTCCATAAGCCGGATAAATACGTTCCGGAATAATATCTAAATTTGAAACATAATAAATACTATTCCAGGTATTTTCCGTTCCATCACTGTCAATATATTTAATACTAGTTATGGATTGAACCGGAGAATCAAATAAATAAATTCCTTCGCAAGGAAAATCATCTAATATTCCTTCTAAAGTTTTAGTGCCTATTGTTCTCCCTGTAAAATTTTCGCAGTATTCGCGCGCCGCTGTAATTAAACCTGGCAAATATGCATCTTCATCCGAAGCATCAATTCTTAATTGTGTTTTTAGTTCGGTTATACTAACTAATTCAGTTGTAACATCTGTAATTAATTTAATTTGTAAATCCATATTTGCCGCCCCCTAACTAGTAGTATAAAGTTCCTGAATAATCCAATTAGTTCCATCATAAGTAACAAATCTTTTATAAGTATCATATTCATAAAATATTGATCCAACTGGAACCGCGGTTGGTTTTGAATCTGTTGAGGCCCCAATAAAAGTCTCAATATTAGTAATTCGATAAACAGCCATTTAATCAACCCCTAAGCTACCGCCGTTACTGTTGCGCCTGAATCTAAAGGCTTGTACCAGATTTCAAAAGAAACTGTCGCGGAATTTGTTCCGTCATTATCGCCCTCAGATTTAATGTCAATTGTTCCCTCTGCTAATACTAAACTTTTCGCCATCATTGGAGTAATTGACGGTCCAAATTGCAAAGCATCTGATAATGTCCCAGTTATACTAAATATAGTACCAACTGGCGCGGCATCCAACGCACCAACAGCACACATGTCAGTATCAGTTGCCCCAACAGTTGGATTATATATAAATTGTGTATCGGCGCTTTCATTATCGACTGCGCCGTCGCAAATTTCACCCTCAATATGTGTAATTTCTACTCTACCACCGGCAATTGTAAATATTGCATTCTGTACACCATCTAAAACGGCGGCCTTTGCTCTAATTACTTTAATTCCTTTTCTTTCATCCCCGGATAAAGCTCCACCAGAACCGCCAGAGAATTTAGATCCGGTTCCAATATCATATCCTTTTGTAACTAACCAGGTAGATCCTCCAATTGTATCAACAACATTTTTGGAGTAATCTGTTGTACCATTTACGCCAAATTTGCAATTATCAATTATTGTGTTAGTACATGCAGTCGTAACAAAGCCAATAACCGCAGTTGTAACTTTAGTTATAAAATTACAATCTTTTATTAAAGCACCATCAACGCCGGCTAAAGATATACACCTAACATTAGCATTACCGCCAGTGTATCCGCTTTTATTACAATTTATAAATTGCGGTCTATCTCCTGTAACGGTCCAATCTGTGATAACTTCAATATCTGTTGTATCTCTCCATTCGCAATCAATCATTTTGAAATCTGCGCCTGAAATTGTGCCATAAGTCACAACACTATCAACACTTGTTACAAAAAGAATATTCTCAATTGTTATGTTAGCTGCCGATATAACCCAAGTTGCATCTACATGACCAAATGTTATAGTTGGTCTATTAGATCCTTTTCCAAGGCCTATGATATGTACTCCGGCTTTATCGGCCGTCATTTTTGTTCCGGTTGTGCTATAAGGTTCCGTATGACCTGGCAAAACATATCCAACAACTTTTTTCCCGGCAGTTGCTAGGGAAAAAAGGTAATCAATGCTTGCTAGGGGAATATCGGGACTATTTCCATAACCGGCCGCATCGCTTGCGCCGCTATTGCTAGAATCAATAAAATATACATCATATGGATGCTTAGCAAAATCAACTATATTTTGAGGGCCGCCCGGAACGTTGCTAGAAAAAATTGCGCTTCTATTTGCCAAATTAAACCCCTCCCTTAATCAGTAATTGCCGCTGGCAATACATCTTCCGCATATTTTGGATCTAGATAAAAATTAACTGAAATAATATTTGCCGCGTTAGATCCTCCGCTCGTTACATATATACAATCAAAATCGTTTGCTAGGTCTAAACAAGTTGCTAGGTCTAATTGAAACCAACAAACTTTATTTGCTAGGTCCGCGGAAAAGCTATAAGTCTTAGCGGCAGTACCCCTTGTTAAAGTATCAGCGGCCGAAACGTCGGCATTATACCAAATTTCGCAATTGCCAGATAAAGCCTTGTTGTCAGATAAAGAGTTGCTAACATCTGTACATTGATAGATTGTAAAATCTGGAATTGCCGCATTTGCCTGGGCAACAATTACTTGAACCCAGGCCCTTTTTGCATTTTTCAAACAAATTATATCTGAATCAACATTAGCATCGACTTGTGGCGCTAATCCGACAACATGTTTTAATTCTTCAGGTAAACACATTTTAGTGCTGTTCATTTTGATTCCTCCCTATAAAATTTTTATAATTATCTAGCTTGCAAAGTAACAAATGATCCTCTTACGTTGCTAGAATTTTTAATAGTTGTAGTAGTAGATTTTTTAGGCATACCATTACACCTGAATATAATCCTATAAGTATTTTCTGCATATAAAAACTGGACATGCATAGAAACATCAAATTTCATACCGCCGTCATTTCCGGCTTTTCTAATCATCATATAATCGTTAAGGTCGCAAAGAATAATATCCCCTTTATCGCCTAAAGCCTGGCAACAATCGGTTGGAATGACTGGTCTACCAAATAAATTAGAATACCCATCTACACTTAAACCACCAGCAGGCAAATAAACAGGCACGCCACCGGTTCCGATTGTCATAGCCATTTTTGCTAATTGTGTTTCGGCATCTGGATTTACTAACCAAACAGCATTTCGTCTTTTCATTCCTGGCATTCTTGCCCACATTTTCAACACATTATCATAAATAATGGTATCAGTTGATTGACCTGACTCTTTATTTACAGTCACAAGACATGGCGCTTTTAAAATTCCCAAAGGTACGCCAGCGCCAGAACCGTTCACAATCGCAATTTCGGCTTGTCTATCAACAGCAACGGCAAAAGACTCATTGTACCAACTAGAGATAAATGCGGTATCCTCTTCTAATTCATCCGTTGCGTAAGCAATAGCCATCAACTTTTCAAGATCCATTGATTTTTTTGCAAGTTTTGGTTTGCTTGCGGTTACTGTTCCAGCCTCAGCGGCCCAATAGGCTATTACTCCACCATATACAGTAGTGGCAACGCTGGACTCGTCAACGTCCATCCATTTAACGCCCGAACCATTTACAGGTAACATATTTACTCTTGATAAAATCTGTCCAGTCTCAACCGCAGTCTCAAAAATTCTGCCAGCAAAATCCGGTTCCAAAGCAAAAGCCCCTTCTGATCCTATCCCTTCATTCATGCCGCTTGCTCTCATTTCTCTTTCCCTTACTTCTTTTTCAACAACGCTTAAACGTTGATCAATTTGATTACCTGGAATACTTGCTGTTCTAATACATTTTAATTGTTCTCCAAGTGTTCTAAATTGTCTCTTGTATTCACTTTTTACCTCTGTAAATATTGGTGGTTTTGCTGGATCGCTTTGTCTTGATTCCAGGTAATTATTTTCACCATCTAAAAATTTTTCTCTTTCTAATCTTTCCTTTTCGGCCTTTTCAGCATTTTCAATTTTGACTTTCATTTCGTCATAATCTTTTTTTCTTTTATTCCAATTTTCCAATTCTTCTTTTGACATATTTTCTTTGTTAGAATCTCTTAATTCTTTCGCGATTTTCGCAAGTTCTTGTCTCATTTCATTAAGATTCATTGAGTGATACCTCCCTTAAAAACATTAATCTTTTTTTATATTGATTTTTTTCTTTATATAATTTATATGGATCATTTTCTCTAGTATCTACGCTTGAAGACGAATAGGCCGGCCATGCAGTTAACGAAATCTCCGGTAAATCCGCAGTAATAACGGTTCTAACTACATTTTCTTCGTCGGTTTCGTCCCATTCTTGCTTACGCATAATAAATCCAACACTTACGCCGTCTATATCGCGCCTTTTAACACTTTCAACGGTATCATTGCCTATCGTATTATCTGGCAAATCAGCCTTGAACCATAACCCGGTGTTATCCTCTTTAAATTCAATTGTTGAATATTTACTTCGGGCCAAAACTTTAGTTGTATCGTGATTTAACAATAATTTAGTATCGGTGTCTTTATCCTTTAAATAATCCCTAAAAGCCCCTTTTCTAAATTTTTCTCTATATGTAAACCACCAGCCCAATTCTTCGGATAAAGTCTCCCATTCTAGGGCATAACCTTCAATTTCTCGTTTTCCCTCTTTATCTTCTCTAATTTCAAAAATATTAGAAAAAATTCTAATCTCCTTGGTTTGGATCTCCGTCGGCAAAATTATCACCACCTTGATTATTATTTTTATTTGAAGCTTCGGTAATAGGGACCATATTTCCATTTACTAGAAATATGTCGCCACCGGCATCTTCTGGCATCGGGTTCATATCTTCCAATTCTCTTATATCATTTGCATTCATCCAGCCATTTTGGCGCGCGGTTGCGTATCCTTGCATTCTTGTTGTAAAATCACCTCTTAAAAGTGCATCAACATTGAATTGTATAAAATATTTCTTTTTTTCCTGGTCGTTTAACAATCCCCTGGCTAAAGACTTTTCAAATCTCACAAGCCAGGGCCTTAAAGTGTTAGATACATACTCAATACCTTGATGCTCAATGTTAGAAAAAGTTGCATTGCTCAGATCCGCTACTTTGTGTGGAGGAATACGGAACCACCGGCAAATTTCCGGTATTTGATATTGTCTAGTTTGTAAAAATTGAGCATCTTCCGGAGGGATTCCCACCGGTTTATATTTCATGCCATTATCTAAAATAGCAATTTTATTTGCATTATCTGGACCTCTGTATAATAAATTCCATTCGGTCCGGACTTCATCTTTATTTTTGCAGTGGCCGCCTTCCGGCAATTCGAGAACGCCGCCCGGTTTTGTTCCATTTCCAAAAAAACTAGATCCAAATTTTTCAGTTGCCATTGTTAATCCCAAAGATTCCCTTGCATATTCTAAAATTGATAATCCGGTAATACCATCCATTGTTAAACCGGTAATATTTATAATTTCCTCTGTAGAAAAGTCTCTCTGTTTTTTTGGCTCGTTATATCTATAAAATAATTTTTCATTTTTATCTCTTTTTGCTTCCATATATTTAGAATATAAAGGCCATAACTCAATTACTTGTCCGGCCCGGTTATATATTTTTTGAATATAAGCATTTCCCCATAACAAAATATTTGTCATAAGCATTTCCAATAAATTTATAGAAAGCATTTCGCTATTCGGTTGGGAATTTATAATGTCATATAAATTGTGGTCCTGGGCCTTAATTTTTCCCTTTTTTTCTCTTTTATATAAAAACAAAGGTAGTGTTGCCACGTCTTCAGAGAGTATTTTGACACAATCCCAAAATGCACTAATATGAAAGGCTGATTGATCATTAATATTTACACCGGAGCTTGTCCGACCATAATCAGCTATATCATTTCCCGATAAAAATTCTTTTGCATAAGTACCCATTCTTTTTAATATCATTTTGTCAATAACTTTTGAAAATACAGGAATATTAATGACTTTGCGCTCCTTTCTATAAATTTTTTTAAAATAGCAACAATTCGTTGCTATACAAATCAAAAAAAATTATATATAATAAAAATAAGGTACACTAAGAAAACTTAGTGCTATCTTCCCTATGTAATACGTAAAAATCGGTTTGGTTAGGCGGCCTGGCCGATTTTTTTATATATTTATATATGTATTTCGGAATTTCCGTTATCTGCAAAAACTCTACAAAATGCAGTTAACATGGCGACAATTCCGTCAATTTTTGCTTTTTTAATAATAGTTTCTTTTCTAGATCCTTGTTTTATGGACTTAGCTGGTTTTATATTTCCATTGGCATCCATAATAATTCTTAAGTTATTAAACATCCAGGTCAAAATTTCATTATCCATATGATTTAATGATTTTGAATGTATTAATGCCTCAACGTCATACATGACCGGACTCATAAATTGATAGGTTGGCCTAACTTCTACCATAATTAAGCCCTCATATTGTAAATCCGTAGCCACTGCATCGGCATTCCAAGGATCAAATCCAATCTCGTCAAAATCATAAATTTTTCTGAGTTCTAAAATATCATTAACAATCGTGTGATAATCAATTTTATCTCCTGGTGTTGTTCTTAGTAATCCTTTTTCGATCCATTCTTCATATTTAATTTTATCTTTTTTTGAAACTGTAGAAATGTTATCTTGCGGTAACCAGAAATAGGGTAGAACTGTATATTTATCATTCTCATTATCCGGAGGGAATATTAATACAAAAGCTGAAATATCAAGTTTGCTTGATAAATCAAGTCCTCCGAAACATTTTTTGTATTTTAATGCCTCTATATTTAAATTATGACTATTAGATAGCCATTTGTCAATAGTAATCCAATTTGAATATTTTTCTGTCAACCAAATATTCAATCTTAATTGTTTAAATAATTTCTCTTCCGCTATTTTCCCATTTATCTTATCGAACGTTTCGTAAATCCTTTCTATTTCAATAGTTTTACCTATTGACGGATTTACTAAATGCCACAATTTTCTATCTTGCCAATCAATTTTATCTTTTTGAATATAATTTTGACCGGTCCAAATTCTATTATTTTCAGGATCTAGACCCCAAATAGCCGCATATGTTGTTTTATCATTAGATTTCCCCAATAAAACATCTTCCGCGTTTTTGTGGACTTCCCAACCAATAGACATTCGATCGGGATCATTCCCGGCCGTTGTTATAAAGAAAAATAATGGTTGTGTCCTGGCATCACCAGATCCAAAAGTCATTACATCATATAATTCCCGGTTTGGTTGAGCGTGTATTTCATCAAATAAACAACAAGAAATATTTAATCCATGCTTAGAATAAGCCTCAGCGCTACAAACTTGATAAAAACTAGCCCTTGGGATATATACTAATCTTTTTATAGAAATAATAGGTTTTATAACTTTTTTTAATGTTTTATTTTGATCCACCATTTCAACAGCGACATCAAAAATAATGCTTGCTTGCTGTTTATCAGCCGCACAACCATACACTTCAGCATTCCATTCTCCGTCCGCGCACAACTGATATAAACCTAAAGCGGCTAATAATTCTGATTTGCCGCATTTTTTAGGCATTTCTAAATAACAGTTTCTATATTGTCTATATCCATTTGGTTTTATTGTTCCATAGACGTTTTTTATAATTTCGTATTGCCAATCAAACAATATAAACGGCTTGCCATGAAATGACCCTTTTGTATGCTTCAAATTTTGGATAAATTTAACTATTTTATCAACTTTTAATTGATCTATTATTAAATTGTTCAAGATATCACTCTTTATTTTAAAAGTTCTAGCATTTCTTTTTCGTCTTCTGTTAATTCATTATCCATTATCATATCTAAATTTGCTCTATCGCTGGGACTTAACCCAAGTTTTTCAATTGAAATTTTCATTCTAGTTTGATAAGATTGCGAAATTTTAATTAATGGATTTATGATAGGTCCTCTTTGTCCTGATATTTTAAGTTTTTCACTATTTAATTCCTCTTCGGCCTGTTTCCACCTAGCATAATTTTGACAATACATTGCTAATATTGTTTTATCAAGAGTAGATATTAAATTTAATTTTTTTAATATTCGTAATATAATTTTCCACTCTTCTTTTGCTTCACTGCATAACCATATCGGGCATTTTAAATTATTAGCATCAATTTTTTTTTGTTTTTTAATTGGCCTTTTTCCTGGATTTCCTTCTAAAAGTTTTAAATCGATAGGCTTTTTAATTGACATGCTATCATCCCCTTTAAAATAATTATAACATATTTTGTTATTTTGTCTATAACCCCGGATATAAGCGACTTATATTAATTATATAAGTTGTTAGTTGCTATACCATAAATTACCAAATATTCAAAATTATAGTAAATATACTATAACCATGATAAATACTGACTTGCACATTATAGGTTAATACTGACTTGTAGCGCATACCTGTAATTCAGTATTTACGCGTAATGCGCATTACTGATTAATACTGACTTGTAGGTATGTTCTACAGGCTAGATTATTACAAGTTTGCGCATTCTTGTAAACCCTTGCTATTGCTGGCTTATAAGGCTTTTAATGCATTTTTTAGAATTTTTTTCTTGATTTTACCGACAAATTTATATATTTTCAACCTCTACAGCCATTGATATAAGCGGCTTACAGGCTGGAAAATCTTAGGAAACTCGTAAATCGCCTACACTGCGACTTCCAGCGCTGACCT
>Ga0307436_1000060_pt1 | contig 41976 bp, 40 predicted proteins | sample SalMarWE160440MG_FD_202513 | JGI IMG/M metagenome (GOLD analysis project Ga0307436, IMG submission 202513) | Salt marsh sediment microbial communities from the Plum Island Ecosystem LTER, Massachusetts, United States - WE1604-40 | ecosystem: Environmental > Aquatic > Marine > Intertidal zone >...
CGAGCGCCTCGCCGACGACCCGCGCCTGGAAGGCGAACCGCCGCTCGAGGTCGTCATCGCCTTGCACGTCGGCACCGCCTTCTACGGCAATATCGGCGCCGCCGACCGGCTCGATTTCACCGTCATCGGGCCCGCCGTCAACCTGGTGAGCCGCATCCAGTCGGTCGGCAAGACGCTGAACGTGCCGATCATCGTCAGCGACGATTTCGCCCGCGCCTACGCGTCGCCGCTGAAGTCGGTCGGCCTGCACCAGTTGCGTGGATTGGAAACCCCGCACGAGCTGTTCGCGCCGGCACCGCCGCCTGCCGGTTAGCCGAAGCCTGTTTCGTCAGCCCGCCGCCAGCGCGGCGGCGAGCTTCTTGGCGTTCTCGGCCAAGACCTCCGGCTTTTCCTTTTCGCTCGCCGGCGGCTTCATCGGTATGCCTTGCTTGCGCGGGATGATGTGGACGTGGAGATGGAAAACCACTTGCCCGCCAGCGCCCTCGTTGAATTGCTGCATGGTGATGCCGTCGGCGTTGAACGCCTGCATGGCGCCTCTTGCGATCTTCTGGGCCGCCGTCATCACGTGAGCGAGATCGGCGGCGGAAACGTCGAGGATGTTGCGCGCTGGCGCCTTCGGCAGCACCAAAGTGTGGCCCGGCATGCGCGGCATGATGTCGAGGAAGGCGAACGCGTGATCGTCCTCGTAGACCTTATAGCAGGGCAGCTCGCCGCGCAGGATCTTGGCGAAGATGTTGTTTGGATCGTAGCTCGGCATCGGCGGCCCCCCGGATTGAATCATTCCTGCTCGACCAAATCCTTGCGGAACGGCGCGGCCGCCGCAAGCTCCTCGCCGGCCGCCCGCACATAGGCGCGTTCGCGCGCAAGGTATTCGGCAATTGCCCGCCGCAGCGCCGGGTTGGCGATGAAATGGGCGGAATAGGTGGTCTTCGGCAGGTAGCCGCGCGCAAGCTTGTGCTCCCCTTGCGCGCCCGCCTCCACCCATTTGAGCTTGCGGGCGATCGCATAGTCGATGGCCTGGTAGTAGCACAACTCGAAATGCAGGAACGGATGGTGCTCGACGGCGCCCCAATTGCGCCCGTAGATCGTGCCGTCACCTAAGAAATTGATGGCGCCGGCGATCCAGCGTCCGGCGCGCCGCGCCATCACCAGCAGGATGCGGTCGCGCATCTTCTGTCCCACGATCGAGAAGAAGTCGCGGGTGAGATACGGCCGGCCCCATTTGCGCGAGCCGGTCTCCATGTAGAAGGCGAAGAAGGCGTCCCACACCGCTTCGGTGAGATCGGGGCCGGTGAGCCAGCGCACCTCGATGCCGGGCGCCAGCGCCTCCTTGCGCTCACGGCGGATGGTCTTGCGCTTGCGCGAGGAGAGCCGGCGCAAGAAATCCTCGAAGTTCGCATAGCCGGCATTCTCCCAATGGAACTGCTGGTCGGTGCGCTGCAGGAAGCCGCGCTCGCCGAGCAGGCGCCATTCCGGTTCGGTCAGGAAGGTGACATGGGCCGAGGAAAGATCATTGCCGGTCGTGATTTCGCCCAGCGCATCGGCCAGCGCGCCACGCACCGCATGGTAGAGCGGGCCGGCCCGGGCCAGCAGACGGGGACCGGTCACCGGGGTGAACGGTACCGCCACCTGCAGCTTGGGGTAATAGGCACCGCCGGCGCGCTCGAAGGCGTCGGCCCAGCCGTAATCGAAGACATATTCGCCGCGCGAATGGGTCTTCACGTAGCAGGGCGCGGCGCCGACCAGGGCGCCGCTCGCATCTTCCAAAAGCAGGTGGCGGGGCTGCCAGCCGGTGCGGGGACCAACCGAAAACGAAGCTTCTAACGATGAAAGAAAATCATGAGAAATAAAGGGGTTATCAGCTTGTCCTCGTGTGGATAACTGTACGGAGGATTTATTCCCGCTATCCTCATGTTTTGCTTTAGCTGCCGATGCTATTGCCTCGCCACCGCAGGCATCAACGCCGCTCGCGCACGCATCCCAGGCCGCAGCCGGAACATCGGCGAGCGATTGAGCCATGCGGATGTGCAGTTTGATATCAGTCATCGGGCCAAGACAATTTCTAGCCCGACTTTATGCCCGAAATCGTACGAAATTGATCCCTGTTCAGCGCCTGCCGCCCGTACAAACGATCATATCGAAGCCGGTCGGTATGCCGTCGAAATTGTATTCGATCTCGGGATGGCAGCCGGCCGGGACCGGCCGGCAGCCGGTGACGGTGCAGGCGATCTGTCCGCCAGACTTTACGGGGCCGGGGCGCCGCGCCCTTTGCTTTTTTTTCGCGGCCGACAGGGTGGCGCTGAGATCGGCCGTGTGAGCTCCAGCCTGAGCGGCGGGCACGACGAGCGCCAGCGTGGCGGCAACAGCGATCGCGATTTTGAGACCTGTTCGCACTGGCGTTTTCATAAACGTCCGTCCGAGTGAGGACCCGCGCGATGGCCACCGGGTCCGCTGCCGCGGCCGCGATTTTTTAAGGCCGCCAGCCCTCGAAAATCATCTGGTCGGCCCAGCGCGCGGCTTGGGCGCGCTCGTGCTCGCTGCGCACGGTCCAGGTCAGCAGCGGCAGCTGGAACACGATGCGTGCGATCAGCGGCGCCAGCGCCGGCAGATCCCTGATCGCATAGGCGATGAAATGTGGGCGCGTATGGGGCAGGTGCAGCAGATATGTCATCCGCCGCCGCAGCGCCGGCGGCAGGCCGGGCCAATCGTCATAATGGCGCTGGGCGACAATGCCGCGGGGCAGGCGCGGGGCGATTGCTCTGACCGCCGCGACCAGCGCCGGATCGAACGACATCGCCGCAACCGGACCCTTATACGATGTGAGCACTACGGCGGCGCGTTGCGCCAGCCGGCGGTCGCCGTCGAAACGGCTCTTGAGTTCCAGCGCCAGGGCGGCGCGGCCGCCCACCAGGTCGCACAATTCGCCGAGCGTCAGGATATGATCGGCGCTTGCCTTGAAACGGACTTTTCCGATCGCGGCGGCGCTCATTTCGGCAAGCCGGCCGCTGCCCTCGGTCAGGCGGCCGAGCGCATCGTCATGGTGCACCATGGCCTCGCCGTCGGCGCTGACCTGCAGGTCGCATTCGATACCGTAGCCGCCGGCAATGGCGGCGGCGAAAGCGCTGGCGGTGTTCTCGATCACGCCGGCGGAGGCATCGTGCAGGCCGCGATGGGCCAGCGGTCGTGCGGTAAGCCAATCGAGGCTGGGCATGGTCCGACTAAGAGACCTCGAACAGGCCTTCCACCTCCACCGCCGCGTCGGCCGGCAAGGCGGCGACGCCGACCGTGCTGCGCGCATGCCGGCCCTTGTCGCCGAACGCCTCGACCATCAGGTCGGAAGCGCCGTTCATCACCTTCGCGCCATCGGCAAAGCCGGGTACCGAATTGATGAAACCGCCGAGGCGGAGCACGCGAGCGACCTTGTCGAGATCGCCGAGCGCGACCTTGACTTGGGCCAGCAGGTTGATGGCGCAGGCGCGCGCCGCCTTCTGCCCGTCCTCGATCGTCACCGACCCGCCGAGCTGGCCCTTGGCGACCAGCTTGCCGTCGGTGCCGAAGCAGAGCTGGCCGGAAAGGATGAGCAGGCTGCCGCTGCGCACGAACGGCACGTAGTTGGCGATCGGGCTGGCCGGGGTCGGCAGGCTAACGCCCAGACTGGCGAGCTTTTTTTCCACTGTCCCGGTCATGGCTGCCTCTCCCGTCGCGTGCGGCGTCTTGGTCTTGGTCGGCTGTCTTGGCCGATCGCACGCGCCTGCGCAAGCGCGCAAGCCACATGTTGTTCGGCTCGGCAGCGGCCTCTATCTTGCCCCATAGCTTGCCTATTCCATCGACCGACCATGGCTCTAACGCTGCTGCGCAGAGGTCCCCCTCGATGAATACCAACGCCAAACGGCTGATCTTGTCGGCTCTCGCGATCGGTCTTGCCGCCGCGGCGGTCCACGCCCCGGCCGCGGCCGCGGCCGCGCCGCCCGCCGGCAACGTATTGCTGGCGCCGCACCGGGCGATCTACGACCTCAAGCTGTTGAAGTCGCGCGGCGGCCGCGGCATCGACGCGGTGCGCGGACGCATCCTGTACGATTTTTCAGGCAACGCCTGCGAGGGCTACGCGCTGCAATTCCGCCAGGTATCGGAGCTCGATTCGCTGGAGGGAAAGTCCACACTCAGCGACTTACGCTCCACCACCTGGGAGGATGGCGCCGCCAAGACATTCCGTTTCAACTCGGAAAGCCTGCTTAACGATCGGCAGACCGACACGGTCGACGGCCATGCCGAGCGCCGGGCCGGGGCGATCTCGGTCGATTTGCGCAAGCCGAAGCCGAAGAATTTCACCGAGCCGGTCAACGCGGTGTTCCCGACCGAGCACATGCGGCGCATCATCGCCGCCGCGCGCGCGGGCAAGAATATCCTCGAATTTCCGGTCTATGACGGCTCCGAGACCGGCGAGAAGCTGTACAATACGCTGACCGTGATCGGCGCCCCGATTCCACCCGGCAGCAAGCCGCCGGATGACGCCGCCGCCGACATCCCTGCGCTTGCCAAGCTGACCCGCTGGCCGGTGACCATCAGCTATTTCGAGCACGAGAGCGCGCAAAAGCAGCAGACCGGCGAGCAGACGCCGGTCTATGCCATCACTTTCGAGCTGTACGAGAACGGCATTTCGCGCAAGCTCTTGCTCGACTACACGGACTTCACCATCAGCGGCAAGATGACCTCGCTGGATCTGAAGAAGGCGAAGCCGTGCAAGTGAGCGGTAGGTAGAGCGGCCCCCGATTTCTCCCCCCGTTCATTCCCGCGCAAGCGGGAATCCAGGTCTTTCTTTTTACAACGGCGCCATTTGCGGCCCTGGGTCCCCGCTTTCGCGGGGACGAGCGGTTGATGGACGGTTCCGCGCATAGAGCATCGCCCGTATTCTTTGGTCGGCCCCGGGTAGGCCATATTTCCAAATCCACCTTCCGCCTTCGCCCTGAGGGGCTTCGGCGGACAAGCCGCCCGCCTCGGAAAGAGCCGAGGGCGCGCGGGACGCCAAGGGTCCGGGGCGCACTCAAGCTTGCGCAAGTAGGCGCAAACGAAAAGTGCTCGGACCCGCGGGCCTCGGCGCCTCGCGACACCGAGGCTTGCCGAAGTCCGGTTCCCGCCGCCACCTCTTGCGAAGCAACGACGAGCGAAGCCGCAAGTCCGCCAGTCCCAAGGCGTCCCGCGCGCGGTGTTTGTTAGGTTTGCTCCGCGAAGGTCCCCGGTAGTCGGGCGTTTAAGCGCCGCTTGGGCGACCTTCTACCGTTGAGGACCAGACGCTCGGGCAGGAAGCTTCTGACGAGCCTCCGGCCGTACCGGCCGTCAGGGCCCTCGACCCGTACGCCGAACGGGCCGGGTGCTTCGCGGCTTGGACCGCCGGGCCTGCGCGCCGCATCTCCGACGTGCAGTCATTCCCCGGCCACCGCTCCCCGCCCCGTGTCTGAGATGCTGCAGACACCCCTCGGTAACGAGGCGGGATGAAGCGCATTATGAGGGCGCCTGAACGAGCGGGGATAAGTTTTTTTTATGGCCAAGTTATCCCCGCCAACGGGATTAAGTCGTATTTCGTGCTCATGCTGAGCAGACGCGACGCAAGTGGCATGTACCCCCGATGTCGCTTCGCTTAGCGATCACTCGATCCGGGCTGAGCTTGCGCATCATGCGGCAGGCACACGAAATGAATGGGCGGAAGCGGTGTTGGTGTGATCGGGGCAATGCGAGGTCGAAGATGATACGGATTCTGGTCTTGGTGCTGGTCGCCGCCGCGGCAATGGCGTTCGGTCAGCGGCCGGCGCAGGCGAGGGAACATCCCTGGTGCCTGATCTCCGCCTTTGGCGAGCAACACTGCCAGTACGATTCGCTCGAGGCCTGCCTGCGCGACCGGGTGGGCGGCGCCGGCTTCTGCAATCCGAACCCCAGCGGATAGCCGGCCGGAACCCTCGGCTCGCGCCACGCGCGCCCAAAGGTGAATTCCACGCCGTGCAGGAAAGCGTGGCACAGGCTGCTCACAGGTATCGCTGCGTTCACGCTTGCACTATCCGGGCTCCACGTCGCTACCAGCTCGGCGCAGCGCGCCTATTCATCTCGTAAGCGACTCCCGAAATGTTGACGGTTCGGGGTTCGGCCTATCAACCGCGAATAACCAACCGCGTCGGCTGCCAAAATCGCCGCAAGCTTCCTTTCGACCCGGTTCTCGGCCATGGGCCTTTCGCCCCCGAACGCGCGTCACTGGCAAATATTATGCGGCAATAGAGAGCGAGTCTGATAACCCGCAAATTGGCGGCCTATGCCATGCCTGGCAGTCCTATTCGTCTTCCAGCGCCAGGCCCTTGACCACCGCGTCACGGCCGAATTTTTCGCGCAGGCGATCGACCGCGTGCTCGGCCTGTGCGCCGCGCCGGTCGATGAGGTCGGCGAAGTCGCCGCCATCGGCGTCCGCCAGATTGGAAACGCCGATGCCGATCAGGCGATAGCGGGTCGCGCCAACTTCACGCCGCAGCAATTCCCGTCCTGCTTCGAAGATGCGCGCGGCAAGCTGCGTGGGTGCGCCGAGCGATCCCGCGCGCGTGCGCAGCTTGAAGTCGGCGCTCTTGAGCTTCAGCGTGACCGTCGAGCCGGCGAGCGCATTGGCTTTGAGGCGTGCCGAGACTTTTTCGGTCAGGTTCCATAGCGTCTGTTCGAGCGGGCGGAATTCGCCGACGTCGCGCTCGAATGTGGTTTCCGCCGAAATGCTCTTGGTCTCGCGCGCGGGATCGACGCTGCGCGCATCGATGCCGTGTGCCAGTCGCGCCAGGCGCGCGCCTTCCTCGCCGTAGCGGCGCATCAGCTCGCGCGCGTCGGCTCGCTGCAGATCAGCGATCAGGCGATAGCCGTCGGCCGCGAGCTTGGCCGCGCTCACCGCGCCGACGCCGTAGATGAAGCCGACCGGTTTCGGCGCCAGGAACGCCGCCGCTTCCTGCTGGCCGAGCACGGCGAAGCCGCGCGGCTTGTCGAGGTCGGAGGCGATCTTGGCGAGGAACTTGTTGGCCGACAGCCCGATCGACACCGTGATGCCGAGTTCGCGCTCGACCTGCCGCGCGAAACGCGCCAGCACTTTTGCCGCGCTCATGCCGTGCAGCCGCGCGGTGCCGGTCAAGTCGAGGAAGGCCTCGTCGATCGACAGCGGCTCGACCAGCGGCGTCAAGTCGAGCATGGCGCGGCGCACCTCGCGCCCGACCTTGGCGTATTTCGCCATGGCCGGCTTCACCACCACCGCCTGCGGGCAGCGCCGCAGCGCCTCGAACATCGGCATGGCCGAACGGATGCCGTAGGTGCGCGCGATATAGCAGGCCGCCGCCACCACGCCGCGTTTGCCCCCGCCGACGATCACCGGCTTGTCGGCGAGCGAGGGGTCGTCGCGCTTCTCTATTGTTGCGTAGAAGGCGTCGCAATCGACATGGGCGATGGCGAGCCGGTCGAGCTCGCGGTGGCGGGCGAGCCGCGGCGAGCCGCAGGCGGGGCAGCGTTCGGCTTGCTCGGGCGCATCGGCCAGGCAATCGCGGCAGAAGCTCATGGTCCGCTCATCGTTGCTTATGGGCTTTCGCGCTCCCAGGCGCCGCCGCTCAGGGTGGCAAGCGCCTTGCCGATGGCGGCGGGATCGATGCCGACATCGGCGGCGAAAGCCGTCAGCAGCCGCTCGTCGGCGGCCAGGTGCTCCAGCACGCCGGCCAGGAAGCCGGGCTCGGCTGCCGCTGCGCGAATCTCGGCCGGCGCGATGCCGGTGACCGCCAGGAAGCGCCCGAGCCGCTCAGGCTCCCCGGCAATGAAGCTAAGCGCCTGAATCGCCAGCCCTTCTGCCTCTGGTTGCGTTAACGGAGTGCCTAGTTTCATCGATCAAATTTGCCTTTCCGTAACAAATCGGCACTACCGTCCAGATCATGCCCGAGCGCGGGCGCCCTGGCGACGGCGCAACCTGCCGGGCAAGGCGCATTGGGGACAAATCGGGCGGGGAGAGAATGCCGAAGACCGTCCTGATCGTGGAAGACAACGAGCTGAACATGAAGCTCTTCCACGACCTGCTGGAAGCGCATGGCTACCAGACCGTCGGCACCCGCAACGGGATCGAGGCTCTCGATCTCGCCCGCAAGTACCGGCCCGACCTGATCCTGATGGACATCCAACTGCCGGAAGTATCCGGCCTCGAAGTGACCAAATGGCTGAAAGACGATCCCGAGCTGAAGGCCATCCCCGTGGTGGCGGTCACCGCCTTCGCCATGAAGGGCGACGAGGAGCGCATCCGCGAGGGCGGCTGCGAGGCCTATCTGTCGAAGCCGATCTCGGTGGGCAAGTTCATCGAGACCATCCGGCATTTTCTCGGGAGCGCGTGAGATGACCGCCCGCGTCCTTGTGGTCGATGACGTGCCGGCCAACGTGAAGCTCTTGGAGGCGCGGCTGTCGGCGGAATATTTCGACGTCACCACCGCCTACAGCGGCGCGGAAGCGCTGGCGGCGTGCGAGCGCGCCGAATGCGACATCGTGCTGCTCGATGTGATGATGCCGGACATGGACGGCTTCGAAGTCTGCCGCAAGCTCAAGTCCAATCCGCTAACCCATCATATCCCGGTGGTCATGGTCACCGCGCTCGACCAGCCCTCCGACCGCGTGCGCGGGCTGGAAGCCGGCGCCGACGACTTCCTCACCAAGCCGGTCACCGATGTAGCGCTGGTCTCGCGCGTACGCTCACTGGCGCGGCTGAAGATGGTGACCGACGAGCTGCGCATGCGCGCGCTCACGTCGAAGGAAATCGGCATCCAGAGCCCGGAACGCGCGGCGGTGACGGAAACCGGACGCCATGGCCGCATTCTGCTCGTCGACGACCGCAAGAGTTCGTACGAGCGCATCGTAGCGGCACTGTCTGCCGAGCACGCGGTGGACGTGGAGGCCGATCCGAACGAGGCGCTGTTCCACGCCGCCGAGGGCAATTACGACCTGCTGATCGTGTCGCTCGGCTTGCAGAATTTCGATGGGTTGCGGCTGTGCAGCCAGGTGCGCTCGCTCGAGCGCACCCGCAACGTGCCGATCCTGGCGGTGGCGGAATCCGACAACAATGCGCGGCTGGTGCGCGGCCTGGAGATCGGCGTCAATGACTATCTGATCCGCCCGATCGACAAGAACGAAATGCTGGCGCGCGTGCGCACGCAGATCAAGAAGAAGCGCTACACCGAGCGGCTGCGCGACAACGTGCAGATGTCGATCGAGATGGCGATCACCGATGCGCTCACCGGCTTGTTCAATCGCCGCTACATGGAAACCCATCTGGCGGCGCTGGTCGAGCAGGCGGCCGCGCGCGGCAAGCCGATCGCCGTGCTGGTGCTCGACATCGATTATTTCAAGGCGGTCAACGACAGCCACGGCCACGACGCCGGCGACGACGTGCTGCGCGAATTCTCGCTGCGCATTCGCAAGTCGATCCGCAACATCGATCTGGCCTGCCGCTACGGCGGCGAAGAATTCGTCATCGTGATGCCGGAAACCGACGTGGCGGTGGCCACCATGGTGGCCGAGCGGTTGCGCCGCCGGATCGCCAGCGAGCCGTTCGCGATCCAGGGCGGCACCCGCAATCTCGACGTCACCATCTCGATCGGCATCGCCGCGCTCGACGGGCTGGCCGACAATGCCGCGGCCATCCTCAAGCGCGCCGACACCGCGCTTTATCGCGCCAAACGCGACGGCCGCAACCGGGTGGTGCCGGACGCCGCTTGAGCGCGGGTTTCAGAGATTCGCGCGCGCGTGCAACGCCTGAGTCGCCGTCAGTTTCCAATATCATAAGAATTCCAGGGCCTTAAAAAGCCGTTTGGTCGGCCAAGGCGCCTGGTCTAACCTTGCTGCGACGGCTTTTTCGGCAAGGCGCTAAGCGTCACCCAATTCGTCATGCGCGCCCGGGAAACGCCAAATCCAATGCCCTGCGGAGTGCTCAGGTCCGCCGCATCTCCTGGGTCCTCGCGGGGTTCGGCCGGCCTGGAAGCGGTGAGAGTGGCCTCCTCATACACCGCGTCCGGCCGGCCACCTTCTCCCCATGCGTCATTCCGGACGCGCGCGTGAGCGCGCGATCCGGAATCCAGATGCAGATACCGAAGTTGTTTCTGGATGCCGGGTTCGTCCGCCTGCGGCGGACGCCCCGGAATGACGGTAAAAATGCGAAGGGCGCCCGCGGGCGCCCTTGTCGTTAAGTCATGCGCGGACGGCGATTACTTGATCTTGGATTCGGTGTATTCGACGTGTTTCTTGGCGACCGGATCGTATTTCCTCTTTTTCATTTTGTCGGTCTGGGTGCGCGAGTTCTTCTTGGTCACATAGTAGTGGCCAGTGCCCGCGCTGGAGACGAGCTTGATCTTGAGACTGATGGCTTTGGCCATGGACTGATCCTCGAACGGAAGTGGTGGGGCGCGTTTGGCGGGAACCTAGCGTCGGGCTTGAGAATGTCAAGAAACGGGGGATTGAACGGGCTTACAGCAGTTCCCGGAAGAACTGCCGGTCGCGCATGAAATAAAACGGCACCGGCAGGTCGTGGCCCATGCCGGCCGCGACCCGGGCCAGCAGTTCCTCCAGCACCACGCCGGTGATGGTCGGCATCTCGAGATGGGTTGCCTGCTCGATCGGCACCCAGGTGAGCTCGACCAGTTCGGAATCCGGTCCCACCACGCCATCGATTTTGTGCGCGATCGCAGAGGCGTCGGCGGTGAAGAAGCGCGTATCGAAGCGGCGCGGCCGCCGCGGTGGCGTGATGGCGCGGGCGATGAAGTGGACATGGGCGAGGTCGGGGAAAACGTGCGCTTTGGCGAAGTCGGCCCAGATTTCGCCCGGCGCGGCCGGCGCCTCATCGCGCTTGACGCCGAGCAGCAACCCGGTTTCCTCCGCGGTTTCGCGCACGGCAGCGAGCGCAAAGGCGCGCGCCAGCTCCGCGCTCGGCGTGGTCACCCGCTCAATCAGCTTCTTCTGCGCTTGCGCGTCGAGTTCGCTCGCCGCCGGCATGACGCGGTCGAGCGCCTCGATGCGCCCGCCCGGAAACACGAACTTGCTCGGCAGGAATTTGTGGCTGTGGTGCCGGCGCCCGAGCAGCACTTTCGGCTGCGCGCCGGAACGGTCGATCAGCATCAAGGTCGCGGCGTCGCGCGGCTCGCTGTCGGGAAACGACTGGTCCCGTTCCACATTGGTCATGCGAGCGGCCCAGAGTTTGGCGAGATCTCGGGTCTCGTTGTTCATCGTGCCTTCCGTTTCTTACCGCGATGCTTGCTTGATCGGCGGCGCTCCGGCCGCCGCTGCTCGTGCCGGGGAAAACGGCGCGTGCCGCCGCGGCGCCCCTGCGAGAGCAGTTCGAAGCGCAGCGCGCCGGCCACCGGCGCCGCCTCTACCAGCTTCACGGTGACCGGATCGCCGAGCCGGTAGGTTTCACCGCTGTGGCGGCCAACCATGGCGTGGTGGGCCTCGTCATAATGGAAGTATTCGGCGCCGATGGTGCGCGCCGGCACGAAGCCGTCGGCGCCGGTCTCGTGCAGCTTGACGAACAGGCCGGCGCGGGTAACGCCGGAGATGCGGCCGTCGAACGTGGCGCCGACGCGGTCGGCGAGGAAATGCGCGATCAGCCGGTCTTTGGTCTCGCGCTCGGCCACCATGGCGCGGCGCTCGGTGGCGGAAATCTCGGCGGCGATTTCGGCGAGCTGCTTGTGGTCGATCGCCTCGGGCAGGCCGCCCGCGCCCAGCTTGAGCGCACGGATCAGCCCGCGATGCACGATCAGATCGGCATAGCGGCGGATCGGCGACGTAAAATGCGCGTAGCGGCGCAGATTGAGACCGAAATGCCCGTAATTCTCCGCGGCGTATTCGGCCTGCGCCTGCGTGCGCAAGACGATTTCGTTGACGAGTTGCTCGGCGTCGCGGCCCTTCACCTGCGCCAGCACGCGGTTGAATGCGGCAGGCCGCAAGCTCCCGGCTTTGGGGAAATTGATGTCAAGGGTTTGCAGGAACTCGCGCAGCGCGACGACCTTCTCCATCGCGGGCTCGTCGTGCACGCGATAGATCAGCGGCGTGCGCGCCTTTTCCAAGGTCTCGGCGGCGGCCACGTTGGCGAGGATCATGAATTCCTCGATCAGCCGGTGCGCTTCCAGCCGTTCCGGCATGATGACGCGGTCGACGGTGCCGTCACCCTTGAGCAGGATCTTGCGCTCGGGCAGGTCGAGGTCCAATGGCGCCCGCTCGGCGCGCCCCCGCGCCAGCGTCTCGTAGGCGGCGTAGAGCGGCTCCAACACCGGCTTGACCAGCGCCTCGGTGTCTTCGTCGGTGCGCCCGCCGATCGCGACCTGCGCCTGCTGGTAGGACAGGCGCGCGGCCGAGCGCATCATCACGCGGTGGAACGTATGCGAGCGCTTGCGCCCGTCGGCGCCGATCACCATGCGCACGGCCAGCGCCGCCCGCTCCTCGCGCGGGCGCAGCGAACAGAGATCGTTGGAGATGCGCTCGGGCAGCATCGGCACCACGCGGTCGGGGAAATAGACCGAATTGCCGCGCACCAAGGCTTCGCGGTCGAGCGCCGAGCCGGGCGTTACGTAATGGGCGACGTCGGCGATGGCGACGGTGACGATGAAGCCGCCGCGGTTGTTGGCGGCGGTGTCGGGCTCGGCATGCACGGCATCGTCGTGATCCTTGGCGTCGGGCGGATCGATGGTGACGAGTGGCAGGCGCCGCCAATCCTCGCGGTGGGAAAGCGTTGCCGGCTTTGCCGCTTCCGCCTCATGAATCGTCTCGCGCTTGAACACGGAAGGGATGCCGTGGGCGTAAATGGCGATCAGGCTGACCGCGCGTTCGCTCGTGAGCGAGCCGAGCCGCTCGACGATGCGGCCGGTGGGCGGGCCTAAACGCCGCGCGCGGCTGGTCTCGACTGCGACCAGGTCGCCATCTTGCGCCTCCGCCGTGCTGCCGGCCGGGATGGCGAGCTCTTTGCCGAGCATCTTCTTGTCGACCGGCTCCAGCAACCCGCCGCCGTCGGGCATTTTGCGGAAAATGCCCAGCACGCGGTGCTTGGGGTGATCGATGATCTTGATGACGCGGCCGCGGTGGCGGACGCCGTCCTCTTCTTCGGTTTCCTCGACGCGCAGCAGCACGCGATCGCCGAGGCCGGCGGCTTCAGCGGGGCGCGCTTTGCGCGGAATGGGGATGCGGATTTTCGGCGCGGCCCCATGCGCCTCCTCGTCCCATTCGTCGGGCGTGGCGATCAGGTCGCCTTCGGCATCGCGCGCGGTCACGTCGGCGAGCACGGTGGAGGGCAGGGTGCCGGGATGATGGATTTTCTTGCGGCGCTTCTCGATGGCGCCTTCGTCGGCCAGATCGCGCAGCATGCGCCTGAGCTCGGCGCGCAGCGCGTTCTTGAGACCAAAGGCGCGGGCGATTTCGCGGGTGCCGACCTTGCCGGGGCGCTGGCGGATGAAGGCGAGAAGGTCGGCCTTGGAGGGGAGGGCGGCGGGCTTTTTAGCGGATCTATTCAAAATAAAATTCCTGCGCCAAATCGGCGCTTAAAACCAATGTAATGATCGAAAGCAGGCTTCGCCAGTTACTTGGCGGCCTTGGTTTTGCGCACCGGCTTCGATTTGGCGGCGGCGGCGGCGGCCGGCTTCTTGGCCTTGGCGGCGGGCTTTTTCTCCGCCTTGCCGGAGGCGGTCTTGCGGCCGGCGGCGCGGCGCGGCTTCGGCGCCTCGGCTGGCTTGGTCTCGGTTTCGGCTGCGGTCTTCTTGGCAGCCTTCTTCCTGCCGCCCCGCTTGCCGGAGGCGCCGACCCTATCGGCGCGGGCATCGAGCAAGCTGACGGCTTCCTCCAACGTGATCGTCTCCGGGGTCTTGTCGCCCGGCAGCGTGGCGTTGATGCCGTCGTGGGAAACGTAAGGCCCATAGCGGCCCTTCTTCGCCACGATCGGGCCGCCCTTGTCGGGATGCTCGCCCAGCACCTTGCCGGGATCGGTGCCGAAGCGGCGACCGCGGTTGGGATTGGCCTTCTTCTCCGCGATCAGCGTGACCGCCCGGTTGAGGCCGACGTTGAGCACGTCGTCGCCTTCTTCCAGATTGGCGTAGGTCTTGCCGTGCTTGACGTAGGGACCGAAGCGGCCGACGCCGGCGATGATCGGCTCGTTGTCTTCCGGATGAATGCCCACTTCGCGCGGCAGCGCCAGCAAGGCCAGCGCGCGCTCGAGATCGACATCGTCGGGCGCCAGGCCTTTCGGCAGGCCGGCGCGTTTGGGCTTCTCGACCTTTTCGCCTTTTTTCTCCGGCTTGGCCTGTTCGCCGAGCTGCAGATAGGGACCGAAGCGGCCCGAGCGCAGCGAGACTTCCAGGCCGGTTTCCGGATCCTCACCGAGCACCTTGGTGCCGTTGAGCGAGCCTTCTGCGCCCGGCGTCATCTGCCGGGTGAAGGTGCAGTCCGGATAGTTCGAGCAGCCAATAAAGGCGCCGAACCGTCCGAGCTTGAGCGAGAGCCGTCCGGTTTCGCATTGCGGGCATTTACGCCGGTCGCTGCCGTCCGCGGGCTGCGGGAAGATATGCGGTTCCAGGAGATCGTTGAGCGCGTCGAGCACGTGGGTGACGCGCAGCTCCTTGATCTCGTCGACCGCGCCGATGAAATCGACCCAGAAATCCTGCAGCACCTGCTTCCAGTCGATCTCGTGGTTGGCGATGCGGTCGAGCTGCTCCTCCAGATTGGCGGTGAAATCGTATTCGACATAGCGCTGGAAGAAGCTTTCCAGGAAGCCGACCACCACGCGGCCCTTGTCCTCCGGCATCAGCCGCTTCTTGTCGATGCGCACATAGCCGCGGTCCTGCAACACTTGCAGGATCGCCGCGTAAGTGGAGGGCCGGCCGATGCCGAGCTCTTCCATGCGCTTGACCAGGGAGGCTTCCGAATAGCGCGGCGGCGGTTCGGTGAAGTGCTGGCTGGAATTAATCGCCTGCTTTTGCAGCAACTCGTTTTGACTCATGGCCGGCAGGCGGCGGCTCTCCTCGTCTTCGTCGGCCTCATCGTGGCCTTCCTGGTAGAGCGTGAGGAAGCCGTCGAACTTGACCACCTGGCCGGTGGCGCGCAGCTCGAGCGTGCGGGGGCCTGCTTTGGTTTCGATGTCGACGGTGGTGCGCTCGAGCTCGGCCGACTGCATCTGGCTGGCGACCGCCCGGTTCCAGATCAGCTCGTAGAGGCGGGCCTGATCGCGATCGACCGACTTGGCAACCTCGGCCGGCGCGCGATTGGGGTCGGTCGGGCGCACCGCCTCGTGCGCTTCCTGCGCGGTTTTCGATTTTTGCTGATAGGTGCGCGGCGCCTCCGGAACGTAATCGCCGCCATACTCCTTGCCGATCATTTGGCGAATGGCGGTGATCGCTTCCGGCGTCACATCGATGCCGTCGGTGCGCATATAGGTGATGAGGCCGACGGTCTCGCCGCCGATATCGATGCCTTCATAGAGGCGCTGCGCCAGCCGCATGGTGTGCGCCGGCGAGAAGCCGAGCTTGCGCGAGGCCTCCTGCTGCATGGTCGATGTCGTGAACGGCGGCGGCGGGTTGCGGCGGGCGGGCTTGGCTTCGACATTGGCGACCTTGAAGGTCGCGTTTTCGAGATCGCGGGTGAAGGCTTCGGCTTCCGCGCCCGAGCCGATGTCGAGCCGCTGGATCTTCTGGCCGTCGGCGCCGGCGAGGCGCGCCTCGAAGGTTTCCTGGCGCGGGGTCGCCAGCGTTGCCGCGATCGACCAGTATTCCTTGGCGACGAATTTCTCGATCTCCAGCTCGCGGTCGCAGACCAGCCGCAGCGCGACCGACTGCACCCGACCGGCCGAGCGCGCGCCCGGCAGCTTGCGCCAGAGCACGGGCGAGAGCGTGAAGCCGACCAGGTAATCGAGCGCGCGGCGCGCGCGATAGGCGTCGACCAGCGCGGCATCGATGGTGCGTGGATGTTTCATCGCCTCGGTCACCGCTTGCTTGGTGATGGCGTTGAACACCACGCGCTCGATGGTCTGGCTCTTGAGCGCCTTCTTTTCCTTGAGCACTTCCAGCACGTGCCAGGAGATGGCCTCGCCCTCGCGATCCGGGTCGGTGGCCAGGATCAGTTTGTCAGCGCCTTTCAGCGCGCGGGCGATGTCGTTGATGCGCTGGTTGGAGCGGGCATCGACCTCCCACAGCATGCGGAAATCGGCATTGGGGTCGACCGAGCCGTCCTTGGCGGGCAGGTCGCGGATATGGCCAAAACTGGCCAGAACCTCGTAGCCGGGGCCGAGGTATTTATTGATCGTCTTCGCCTTGGCCGGCGACTCGACAACGACGATATTCATGGAGATCCAATGGTTTAGCGGCCAATTCCAAGCCTGACACGGGTAGAATCGGCCGCCAGTTTCGCCTGAAACATGGGGAAGGCGGCACTGGCTGTCAAATCAGGGCGGTGCGGAAGCCGCGTCAGAGCAAGCAAATAGGGCATGAACAAGACCCGGCGCAGGCCCCGTAACAACCCAAAGCTGTAATTTCTGTAAAATGCAATTAAAAGGATTACTATTCGGGACGAACGGTGTATTTTAGCCGAAGCGGCAACAATCAGCGCGGATGCTCCCGGCGTGTCGACACGCACTACATTAGCAGCCGAACAACCAGCAAGCGAACCGGGCGCTCGCGCGGCGGTCGCCAACTATGTGGCGACGCTGACCGGTGACCTTGCCACCATGGCGCGCCGCACGGGTCTGGAAACCCTCGGCTATCTTCTCGAAATGGCCCGCCTGGAAGCGGAAAACGCCGGCCGCCACGAGCCAAACGTCCCCCGTTGATCAACGCGTATTCAGCCCGAGTTTTTCCAGAAACGCGGTCGTCGGATTGCCGTCCGGCAGCAGGCCAAGCTTTTTCTGTTCGGCGCGGATGTTGTCGCGCAGGTCGAAATCGATATGGCCTTCGAAGTCGTGCACCTGGTAGCCGAGCGCGGCCAGTTTCTTCTGCAATGCGATGCGCGCATCGCGTGAGAGCTGATGGTCGTCGGCTGGCCACCTCGCCTTGATCGGCGCTCCGCCCCGCATGCGGTCGGCGAGATGGCCGACCGCGACCGCGTAAGCGTCTGAGTTGTTGTACTCCTTCAGCACGTCGAAATTCTCGGTGACGATAAATGCCGGACCCTTGGCACCGGCCGGAAAGAACAGGATTCCGTTGCCGCTCTTTGGGAACGGCTTGCCGTCGGCGCGGCGCACGCCGAGCTTGTGCCAGCCGGCGAAACTGTCGCGGCTGTGCATGAAATCGAAGCCGTTCGGCACCGTGACTTCGAAGCCCCAGGGCAGGCCTTGTTTCCAATTCTCTTTGCGGAGGTAATTGGCGGTCGAGCCGAGAATGTCGGGCACGTTGGTCCAGATGTCGCTCTTGCCGTCGCCGGAAAAGTCGATGGCATAGTCGACGACGTTCGACGGCATGAACTGGGTCTGGCCCATGGCGCCGGCCCATGAGCTCACCATGCGGCTGCGCGGGAAGTGGCCGTCCTGCATGATGCGCATGGCGACGATCAACTCGTTGCGAAAGTAGGGATCGCGATAGCCCACATAGGCGAGCGTCGCGAGCGAGCGGAACACGTCCCAGCGGTCCTTTTCGGCGCCAAAATCGCTCTCGATCCCCCACAGCGCGAGCAGGATCCAGCGCTCGACGCCGAATTGCTTCTCGACCGCGTCGAAGGTCTTGGCCCATTGCCTGGCTTTCAGTTTGCCATCGGCGATGCGGCGGCGGTTGACGATAGCGTTGACGTAGTCGCCGAACGGCCTGCCGTATTCGGGCTGCCGCTTGGTCGCGGCGATGACCCGCTGATCGGGGGCCACCTTGTGCAAGGCGAGATCGAAATTGGCGCGGGTGATGCCCTTGGCCTGCGCGTCCGGCCAGAGCTTGGCCACGAAACCGGCAAAGGATTGCTCGGGGGCTTGCGCGCGCGCCGGCGCGCCAAGCGGAGCGAGAACGATGGCCATGACGGCGAGCCAGCGCAACATTAAGGGCGATCCATTTGGTCTCGATTCGGATCGCACTTTATAGCAGCGATATTAAACCGCCGCCGTGACGCTCCAGCCGGCCGGCGATTTCGAGTTCCAACAGCACCGTGCGCACGATCGCGGGCGAGGATTGCGACAGCCGCACCAGATCGTCGATCGCCGCCGGCGTCGGCCCCATGAGCGCGATGATGCGGCTGCGCTCGTCCTCGCCGGGTTCGGTCTCGAGCGGGCCGGGCGTTTCCTGCGCGGGCTCCTGCGCCGGCAAGTCAAGGCCGCGGCCGAGGATCGGTTCCAGCACGGCGATGACGTCGGCGGCTTCGGTGACCAGCGTTGCGCCCTGCTTGAGCAGCCCGTTGGTTCCTTCCGCGCGCGGATCGAGCGGGGAGCCCGGCACCGCGAAGACCTCGCGGCCTTGCTCGCCGGCCAGCCGCGCGGTGATGAGCGAGCCGGAGCGGCGCGCCGCCTCCACGATCACCACGCCGAGCGAGAGCCCGGAGATCAGCCGGTTGCGGCGCGGGAAGTCGCGCGCGCGCGGCTCCCAGGTGAGCGGCATTTCCGAGACGGCGGCGCCGTGCGCGAGGATCGTTTCCAAAAGATGGGCATGCTCGGCCGGATAGATGCGATCGTGGCCGCCGGCCAGCACGGCGATGGTACCGGAGGTCAGGCTGGCGCGGTGAGCGGCCGCATCGATGCCGCGCGCCAGGCCCGAAACGATGCCGAAACCGGCTTCGCCCAGTTCGCGCGCCAGTCGCTCGGCGAACTTGACGCCGGCGGCGGAGGCGTTGCGCGAGCCGACGATAGCGACCAGCGGCCGCGTCAATATCGCGTGCTGGCCGCGCACGGCGATGAGCGGCGGCGGATCGTCGATCATCTGCAAGCGCGGCGGATAATCCGGTTCGCCGAGCGCGACGAATTTGATGCCTCGGCCGCGTGCCGTTTTTAGTTCGGCGGCGGCGGCTTCCTGCGAGCAGATGCGCGCCGGACCCGAGGCGCCGCCGCGCCGCGCCAATCCCGGCAGCGCGGCAAGCGCTGCGCGCGCGCCGCCGTAGTAATTGACCAGTTCGCGGAAGGTGCGCGGGCCGACATTGTCGCTGCGGATCAGGCGCAACCAGTCGAGCCGCTGCTCCTCGCTTAACTGCACGCCCTCGCCCAACGCAACGCCCCCCGGCCGGCCACACCCGGAGCATCGCTCATGGGGCGGGGCAGGACAACCGGGGGTTTTACGATTGGGTTGTGACCCTGGCGCCGATCTTGCCTTCGCTGCCGTTAAGCAGGCGGGCGATATTGGCGCGGTGCATGATCCACAGCAGCGTGGTCAGCAGCAGGAACAGCAGGGCGGTGCTCTGGGCGCCGGAGAACCACATGGCGAGCGGCGTCAGCGCGCTGGCAACGAGTGCGGCCAGCGAGGAATAGCGGCTCGCGGCCGCGACCACGACCCAGATGAAACAGAAGACCAGCGCGCCCGGCCAGAACAGGCCGAGCAGCAGGCCGATGTAGATGGCGACCCCCTTGCCGCCCTTGAACTTGAGCCAGACCGGAAAGAGATGGCCGAGGAAAGCGCCTAGTCCCGCCGCAAGGGCGGCGTCGTGTCCGGCATACAGACCCGCCGCTAGGACGGCGACGGTGCCTTTCAGCGCATCGCCCAGCAGCGTCGCCACGGCGAGACCCTTGCTGCCGGTGCGCAGCACGTTGGTGGCGCCGATATTGCCCGAGCCGATCGTGCGCACATCGGGCCCGCCGGCGATGCGCGTCAGGATCAGCCCGAACGGAATCGAGCCGAGCAGATAGCCGACCACCAAGGAGAGCGCGAAGGTCATACGTATTCGTAGACGGTGCGGCCGGCGACAATTGTGCGCACCACGCGGCCGCTAAGACGGGCTTCGTCGAACGGCGTGTTCTTGCACTTCGACTTGAGCTCGGCCGGATCGAGCACCCAGGGCAATTCGGGATCGACCACGATCACGTCGGCTGGCGCGCCGCTGCGCAAGGATCCACCGGGCAGGCCCAACAGCTCGGCCGGGCGGGTCGACATCGCGCGCAGCAGCGTCATCAGTTCGATCTCATCGTTGTGCACGAGCCGCAACCCGGCGGTGAGCATGGTTTCCAGCCCGATCGCGCCGGGGCTCGCTTCCGCAAACGGCACCCGCTTGGTTTCAACGTCCTGCGGATTGTGATCGGACATCACCACGTCGATCAGGCCGCTGCCGAGCGCCTCGACCAGGCGCTTGCGATCGTCCTCAGCGCGCAGCGGCGGCGACAGCTTCAGGAAGGTGCGGTAGGAACCGATGTCGTTTTCATTGAGCGTGACGTGATTGATCGAGGCGGCGGCCGTGACACTGAGCCCGGCATCCTTGGCGCGGCGCAGCACGTCAAGCGATTCCCCGCAGGTCAGCGAGGCGGCGTGATAACGCCCGCCCGACAAGGCGACCAGCCGGATATCGCGTTCGAGCATCACCGTTTCCGCCGCTTTCGGAATTCCGAGCAGGCCGAGCCGCGCGGCAAACTCGCCTTCGTTCATGACGCCGTCGCCGACCAGATCGGGATCCTCGGTATGGTGCACGATCAGGGCATCGAAATCGGTCGCGTAAGTGAGCGCGCGCCGCATCACCTGTGCGTTGGTCACGCTTCTGTCGCCATCGGTGAAGGCGACCGCGCCGGCCGCTTTCAGCAAGCCGATCTCGGTCATCTCGCGGCCTTCGAGGCCCTTGGTGATCGCCGCCATCGGGTGCACGTGTACGATCGCGGTGTCGCGCGCGCGGCGCAGCACGAAGTCGACGGTGGCCGGATCGTCGATGGCCGGAGAGGTGTCGGGCTGGCAGATGACGGTGGTGACCCCGCCGGCGGCCGCCGCCTGGCTGGCCGAGGCGAACGTCTCGCGGCTGGCGGCGCCCGGCTCGCCGATGAAGGCGCGCATGTCGATCAGGCCGGGCGCGATCAGCTTGCCGCGGCAATCGATCACGTCGGTGCCTTCCGGCACGCCGGCGGCACCGATGCCGCGCTTGGCCTCGCGGATCAGCCCGTCGGCGATCAACAGGTCGCCCGCCATGTCGAGATCGCGCGACGGATCGACGATCCGGGCGTTGGCGAGCAGGATCGGGCGGCGGTCGGAGAGCATGGATTATCCAATCCTGTCATTCCGGACGCCGCGAAGCGGCGATCCGGAATCCAGAAACAAACCCTGGGCAAGCATCTGGATTCCGGCTTCGCGGGCTTCGCCCGCGCCCCGGAATGACGATACAAAGACTTTCACGCATTCGGCAGGTTCCGCGACAGCGCTTCCAGCACGGCCATGCGCACGGCCACGCCCATCTCGACCTGCTCGCGGATCAGCGACTGGGCGCCGTCGGCGACGATACTGTCGATCTCGACGCCGCGGTTCATCGGTCCCGGATGCATGACCAGCGCGTCGGGCTTGGCAAAGGACAACTTTTTCTCGTCGAGGCCCCAGTAGTTGAAATATTCCGACACCGACGGCACGAAAGAACCGTTCATGCGCTCGCGCTGCAGACGGAGCATCATGACGATATCCGCGCCGCTTAATCCTTCGCGCATGTCGCGTGCGACTTCCACGCCGAAGCGCTCGATTCCGGGCGGCAGCAAAGTGGTGGGGGCGACCACGCGCACGCGCGCGCCCATGCAGTTGAGCAGGATGATGTCGGAGCGGGCCACGCGCGAATGCAGGATGTCACCGCAGATCGCGACCGTGAGGCCTTCGATGCGGCCCTTGTTGCGGCGGATGGTGGCGGCATCCAGCAGCGCCTGGGTCGGGTGCTCGTGGGAACCGTCGCCGGCATTGATCACCGAGCAGCCCTCGAGCTTGCTCGCCAGCAATTCGACTGCGCCGGAAGCGTGGTGGCGCACCACGATGATATCGGGATGCATGGCATTGAGCGTGATGGCGGTGTCGATCAGCGTCTCGCCCTTGCGCATGGAAGACGATGCGGCCGACATGTTCATGACGTCGGCGCCGAGCCGTTTGCCCGCCAGCTCGAACGAGGCCTGGGTGCGGGTGGAGACCTCGAAGAACAGATTGATCTGGGTGCGGCCGCGCAGCGAGGAGCGCTTCTTTTCAATCTGGCGGTTGAGCTCGACGAATTCCTCGGCAAGGTCGAGCAGGCCTGAAATATCGTCGCGCGAAAGCCCTTCGATCCCCAACAGATGCCGCCGGCTGAGGACGAACGAGGATTTCGGCGCGATGTTCATTAAAGGCATGTCTATAGGCGCAAGTTCTCGCCCCGGCAAGGGGCGAAAATCCGCCGGTCCACAGCGCCCGCGCGCGCCGGCCGTTGAGCGCGTAAAGCCGCAGCTTGCGCGCGCGTTAACCTTATGCCGGTCACACCGCGCTAGCGTTTGAGGTTGGCGAGGCGGTCGAGCGCGCCTTGCAGGATGTAGGCGGCGGCGTGCTGGTCGATCACCGCCGCGCGTTTCTTGCGGCTGACGTCGGCGGCGATCAGCTCGCGCTCGACCGCGGCGGTGGAGAGCCGCTCGTCCCACAACGCGATCGGCAGATCGGTGAGCTTGGCGAGATTACGGGCGAAGGCGCGGGTCGCTTGCGCGCGCGGGCCTTCCGAGCCGTCCATGTTGATGGGCAGGCCGAGCACCAAGCCGACCGCGGCGCGTTCGGCCGCGAGCGCCAGCAGGCGGTGCGCGTCGGCGGTGAAATTTTTGCGCACGATGGTCGTAACCCCGGCCGCCAGCTTGCGGTCGGGATCGGACACCGCCACGCCGATGGTCTTGCTGCCGAGATCGAGCCCGATCAAAGGGCCGCGCGCGCCAAAGTGGGCGGCGGCTTCGGCGAGCGGCAAGATCACGGCCATGGCCGAGCGGTAGCATGGAGTGAAAAGGACGCCAAAGGTGTTTTGTAATGGAGCGCGAAGGCGGGCGAGGGCGTGTACTCATAAAAACGTTGTGCGCTATGTCCGTTTTCCCCACGAGGCAGACATCCGCCATTGCGCTTGGTAAGTCGGCAAAAAGAGCTAGAGTTTCATCAGGCTAATGTAATCGATATATTCATCTAATTGACGGACATGGTCGAGCAGTATCCCCATGTGCTGCTTGCCGATGTCGCCGATCGATACCACGCCGACGAGACGTTGATTGTCGAGCACCGGCATATGGCGGAATTTGCCGGCTGTCATGCGTTTCAAAATGCTGCCGATCGAATCGTTCACGCCGCAAGTGACGACGTTGCGCGTCATCACCTGCGCGACCGGCAGCTGCAGCGCGGCACCCGCGCTTTCCGCCAGCGCGCGCATGATGTCGCGCTCCGACAGAATACCGACGAGGCGCCCCCCAGCATCGGTGACCACCAGCGCGCCGATGCGACGGGCGGTGAGCAGCTTAGCTGCGGTGACAAGATCGGCGGTAGGTTCGATGCTTACGACCTCGCTGCCCTTGGCGGCAAGAATGGTCTCCACGGTCATGCCACACCCCTTGGCCCCGGTCGCGGCTGGATTTGCGCGGCGGGCTAGATCGAATGATCCGGTCAAAATACAAGCTTCGTCAAGCTCGCCCTAAGGCGCTATGCCCGCCGGCAGCGTTTGCACATGCGCGGCGATCGCGCCGGCGGTGGTGAACCAGACCTTGTCGTCGGCGCGGGCAACGATATGCCGGAGCGCGCGCGCCAGATGCTTGAAACGGTGCGGCTGGCCGACAATGTAGGCATGCAGCGCGATGCCCATCACCAGCGGACGCCTGGCGCATTCGGCGTGCATCACCTCGAAGGCATCGACGATCATGTCGCCGAATTCGGCGCCTTCGCGTTTGCGCGCGACGATCTGCGGAATGTCGTTGAGTTCCTGCGGATAGGGCACCGACAGGATGCGGCCCTTGCGCGTTTTCATCCAGACCGGCTGGTCGTCGTGGCACCAGTCGAGCAGATAGGTATAGCCTTGCTCCTGCAGCAGGTCGGGCGTTGCCGGCGACTGCGAGATCCAGGGGCCGAGCCAGCCGCGCGGGCGTTGTCCGGAATGCTTCTCCAGCGCGGCGGTGGTCTCGGCGATCAACGCGCGCTCGTCGGCTTGCGAAAGCGTGCCCTGGCGCTCGGAATTGCTGCGGCCGTGGCCGACGATCTCGGCGGCGGGGAAGGCTGCCAGCGCCTGCGGTGCCTGTTGGACCATCGCCGCATTGACCAGCAGCGAAACCGGCAGCTTCAGTTCGCCGAACAGCTCCGCCAGGCGAAACACACCGACGCGGTTGCCGTAATCGCGCCAACTGTAATTGAGCACGTCCGGCTGCGGCCCGCCGGGTGCCAGCTCGGCGCCGAGCCCTGCGCCGAAGGCGAACCATTCCAGATTGAGGCCGATATAGAGCGCGAGCCGTTTGCCGCCCGGCCAGTCGTAGTGCTGGCGTTCGGTAATGGGCGAATAGGGGTAGCGGCCGTGGCTGGGGGCGGGGGGCATAATGCGATCTTAGCTCCGGATTCACTTGAACAGCCAACGCTGCGCCGCCGCTGTTGTTTGCGGCGCCGGGTACGCCGTCGTCCCGTCCTTCTTCCCCCGCGCCCAGGGGGCGGGGATAAGATCTCACCAACACGTGATTATTATCCTAGCGGGCCGGCTGCCGGCGGCTTGTTATGTGCGCCTTGCACCCCGCCGCCGGCATGCGCACAGTGCCGGTCGCGGCCGGCTGTCCGCCGTGATGTCAGGGGGATTGATGCGTTTTTCATTCGGTTCGGCGTTGCGCGCGCTTACGCCGCTTGCGCTTGTTCTCGTGCAGCCCGTCGCCGCGTCGGCGCAGGTCTACGAGAAACCGCCCTCGTTCAATGCCGCGCAACTTCCCGGCATCAAGCGGATCGGCGCCAACTACACCATTCGCAATCCGGTGCGCAGCGACGGCATCCTGCGCGTCTACGTGCTGGCCACGCCCTACGGCGACCTGACGGTCCAGGGCGACGAGATGCTGCGGATGCGGATCAACGAGCTCAACGCGCTGGCGGCGCTGGAGAAGGTGAGCAACTCGGAAACCTTCGGCCGGGCGCTGGCGGAGGCGGGCCTCAGCCCGCTGAAATTTGCCGGTCAACTGATCATGAATCCGATTGGAACGGTCGGAAACACCCTTACCGGCGTGGGCGCTTTTTTCGGGCGCGTCAGCTCCGGCCTCAACAATGCCGGCAACACACCCGACGATGCGCTTTCCGGCCTGCTCGGCGTGAGCGACCAGCGGCGCCATCTCGCCGCCGCTTATGGCGTCGACCCTTACACCGATCTGCCGCCGCTCGCCGCCGAGCTCCAGCAGTTGTCGCAGGCCGCGGCGATGGGCGGGCTGGCGGTGTCAGGCGCGATGTTTGCCATCCCTGGCGGAGTCGCCGCGCTTGTGGTGTCTAACCTGTCGACCGCCTACACGCTCAACAACATCGGCATGGAGCAACTGGCGCGCGACTACACCGCCGCCCAGATCCTCGACATCAACCGCAAGATACTTTTCGATATGGGCGTGGAGGAGGGCCTGCGCGAGCGCTTGCTCGCCAACCGCAACTATACCCCGATCGACATGGCGGCCATGGTCGCCGCGCTCGAAAGCATGGCGGCGGTAAAGGACCGTCAGGTGTTCGTGGCGCGCGCCGCGACGGCCAACAGCCGCGCCCTCGCCTACGTCACGCGCCGGATGGCGGAGGCTTTGGCCAACGACTATCGCCGCCACGGCGGCTATGTCCGCTTCGTCTCCTTGGCCAGATTCCCCTACGTCCTCACCCGCGACGGCCGCGTCATGGCTATCGTGCCGATCGACGCTTTGTCCTGGACGCGCGAGACCGCCGCCGGGTTCGGCCGGGTCAGCGCCGAGCGCAAACGCGTTGCGCCCAAGGCGCGCGGCGTACTGCGCATTACCGGCCAGGCGACCAGGCTGGCCAAGCGGCGGCTGAAGGCGCAAGGCTGGACCGTGCTGGAGCACCAGCGCCTGTAGGACCGGCGCGCCGACGGTTGCTGCGTAAAACCGGGCTCTGCTATACGCAGGCCGCACCCGTATCCCGGTAGAGGTTCATATGTCCGTCGACGCCGATACCGTCCGCCGCATCGCGCATCTCGCCCGCATCGCGGTGGCCGAGGACGAGATCGAGCATCTTAAAGGCGAGCTCAACGCCATCCTGGCCTGGGTCGAGCAGCTCGGCGAGGTGGCGGTCGAGGGTGTCGAGCCGATGACCTCGGTGACCCCGATGGCGATGAAGAAGCGCGCCGACGTGGTCACCGACGGCGGCATCGCCGAAGACATCGTGAAAAACGCGCCGGCGAGCGAGGATAACTTTTTCCTCGTGCCGAAGGTGGTAGAATGATGCGTTATTGGGCGCTCACAAACTCAAACCGTCATCCTGAGGCGCGAGCGAAGCGAGCCTCGAAGGATGATCGGCCCCGGCCGTCGCCCTTCGAGGGCCGCGCTTTGCGCGGCCACCTCAGGGTGACGGAGAGATGTTTGCGCAAGCCGTGGTGGGCTGACTAATGTGCATCGCCTGCGAACTCGGCTTTTGGAGCATGATCGACGCGCTGCCGGCGGAGGCGCGCGAGCGCATCCTGCGCGAGCAGAAAGAAGCCGCGCGTTTTGCCTGCGAGGCGCCGCCAGACGGCAATGGCGAGCCGCCGCCGCGCGAGGGCGAGCGCAAACCGTGAGTGAACTGACCTCGCTCACGTTGGCGCAGGCGCGCGACGGGCTGAAGAACAAGAGCTTCTCGGCGCAAGAACTGGCGCAGGCGCATCTTGCGGCGATCGAAAAGGCGCGCGCGCTCAATGCCTATGTGCTGGAGACGGCCGAACGCGCCGCCGAGATGGCGAAAGCGTCCCATGCGCGCATCGCCAAGGGCGAGGCCAAGCCGCTCGACGGCCTTGCGATCGCCGTCAAGGACATGTTCTGCACGAAAGACGTGCGCACCACCGCCTGCTCGCACATCCTCGACAATTTCGTGCCGACTTACGAGTCGACCGTCACCGCCAATCTGTGGCGCGACGGCGCGGTGCTCTTGGGCAAGACCAACAATGACGAGTTCGCCATGGGCTCGTCGAACGAGACGTCTTATTTCGGCCCGGTGATCTCGCCCTGGCGGCGCAAAGGCTCGAACACGCCGCTGGTGACCGGCGGCTCCTCGGGCGGCTCGGCGGCGGCGGTGGCGGCGAACCTGTGCCTGGGCGCCACCGGCACCGACACCGGCGGCTCGATCCGGCAGCCGGCCGCCTTCACCGGCACCGTCGGCATGAAGCCGACCTACGGGCGCTGCTCGCGCTGGGGCATCGTGGCCTTTGCCTCCTCGCTCGACCAGGCCGGACCCTTTGCGCGCAGCGTGCGTGACGCCGCCATCCTGCTGCGCTCGATGGCGGGGCCGGACGCCAAGGACACCACCTGCGCCGATCTGCCGGTGCCGGACTACGAAGCCGCGGTCGGCAAGTCGGTCAAGGGCCTGCGCATCGGCATTCCGAAAGAGTACCGGGTGGACGGCATGCCGGCGGAGATCGAGCAGCTCTGGCAGAAGGGCAGGGAATGCCTGAAGGCGGCGGGCGCCGAGGTCGTCGACATCTCGCTGCCGCACACCAAATACGCGCTGCCGGCCTATTATATCGTCAGTCCGGCGGAAGCTTCGTCCAATCTCGCGCGCTACGACGGCGTGCGCTACGGCTTGCGCGTTGAGGGCCGCGACATCACCGCCATGTATGAGGGCACGCGCGGCGAGGGCTTCGGCAAGGAAGTGCGCCGGCGCGTGATGATCGGCACCTATGTGCTGTCGGCCGGCTATTACGACGCCTATTACCTGCGCGCGCAGAAAGTGCGCACGCTGATCAAGCGCGACTTCGAGCAGGCTTTCGCTACCGGCATCCACGCCATGTTGACGCCGGCGACGCCGTCGGCCGCCTTCGGCATCGGCGAGAAGGGCGCCGATCCGGTCGAGATGTATCTCAACGACGTGTTCACGGTGACGGTGAACATGGCCGGCCTGCCGGGCATTGCGGTGCCGGCGGGGCTGGACGGGCAGGGCCTGCCGCTCGGCCTGCAACTGATCGGGCGGCCGTTCGACGAGGAGACGCTGTTCTCGCTCGGCCACGTGCTGGAGCAGGCGGCGGGCAAGTTCACGCCGGAGCGGTGGTGGTGACGCCGCAGGCGTTCAATCTTACGCTTTCGCACAAAGTGCCGCCGCGCGCGCTTGCGCCGCCGCTCACGGCGCTGTGGTGGGCGAAGAAAGGCGACTGGGAGAAAGCGCATCGCATCGTGATGGACGAGGCCGGCCAAGAGGCCGCCTGGGTGCACGCCTATCTGCACCGCGTCGAAGGCGATCTCGGCAATGCCGGCTATTGGTACCGGCAGGCGGGCAAGCCGGCGGCGACCGGCGCGCTCGATGACGAGTGGGCGGCGATGGTGGAAGCGCTCTTGCAGCCGGGCGAGAAGCGGACGAAATAGAGCGCCATGACAGTGCAGAGCAAAGCCTCCAAGCTGATCAAGGGCGCAAGCGGCGACTGGGAAGTCATCATCGGCATGGAGGTGCACGCCCAGGTCACCTCCAAGTCGAAGCTGTTCTCCGGCGCCTCGACCGAATTCGGCGGCGCGCCCAACAGCCACGTCTCCCTGGTCGACGCCGCCATGCCGGGCATGCTGCCGGTGATCAACGAAGAATGCGTCAAGCAGGCGATCCGCACCGGGCTCGGCCTGAAGGCCAAGATCAATCCGAAGTCGGTGTTCGACCGCAAGAACTATTTCTATCCCGACCTGCCGCAGGGCTATCAGATCAGCCAGTACAAGCAGCCGATCGTGGGCGAGGGCGAGGTGATTGTCGATTTGCCCGATGGCGAGAGCGTCAGCATCGGCATCGAACGGCTGCATTTGGAGCAGGACGCCGGAAAAAGCCTGCATGAGCGGCATCCGAGCCTGTCCTATGTCGATCTCAACCGCTCCGGCGTGGCGCTGATGGAGATCGTGTCCAAGCCCGATCTGCGCTCGGCCGACGAGGCCATGGCGTTCCTCGCCAAGATGCGCTCGATCCTGCGCTATCTCGGAACCTGTGACGGCGACATGGAGAAGGGAAGCTTGCGCGCCGACATCAACGTCTCGGTGCGCCGGCCGGGCGAGCCGCTCGGCACCCGCTGCGAGATCAAGAACGTCAATTCGATCCGCTTCATCGGCCAGGCCATCGCGCACGAGGCGCGCCGGCAGATCGAGGTCATCGAGGACGGCGGCGCAATCGAGCAGGAAACGCGGCTGTTCGATGCGGGACGCGGCCAGACCCGCTCGATGCGGACCAAGGAAGAGGCGCACGACTACCGCTATTTCCCTGATCCCGACTTGCTGCCGCTGGAGCTGACGGCGCAAGAGGTTGATGCGCTCAAAGCGCAATTGCCCGAATTGCCCGACGAGAAGAAGGCGCGCTTCATGAGCGCGTTCGCGCTGTCGGCTTACGACGCCGGCGTGCTGGTGGCCGAGCGCGAGACCGCGGACTATTTCGAGGCGGTGGCCAAGGGGCGCGACGCCAAGGCGGCGGCGAACTGGGTGATCAACGAATTGTTCGGTCGGCTCAACAAGGAGGGCAAAGAGATCGCGTCCTCGCCGGTTTCCGCCGCGCAACTCGGCGGCGTGCTCGACCTGATCGCCGACGGCACGATTTCCGGCAAGATTGCCAAGGACTTATTCGAAATCCTGTGGCGCGAGGGGGGCGACCCGAAAGCGATTGTCCAAGCGCGCGGCATGAGGCAAGTGACCGACCTTGGCGCCATCGAGAAGCTGGTTGACGAGGTGATCGCCAAAAATCCGAACATAGTCGCCAGCATCAAGACTAGTCCGAAGGCGATCGGCTGGTTCGTCGGGCAGGTGATGAAGGCATCCGGCGGTAAAGCCAGCCCCCAGGCGGTCAACGCGCTGCTGAAAAAGAAACTCGGTCTCTGATCGCGCGCGTAAAGTCACCGCGCGCGCTCGCGCATCGCCACCGCGTTGCGATCATCGCGCACGGCGACCGCTCATGCAAAACCTCTCGCTCGAGACCGAACCGAAGGTGCGCCGGCGCAAAAATTTGCCCGTCGGCGGCGGCATGTCTCGCGAATCACTTGGCACTGATTCGCTCTTTTTTGATCGATTCCGGCCCCTCGGCACCCTCGCGCGCGGCAAATTGTGCAAAATTTTTTTGCTGTGCACATTTGCGTGACGCGCGCGCGATCGAGACGAAATTCGGCGCGCGCGCGCGCGAATTTTGGGCGCGACGGGTGTTCGCAAGCAAAATCAAAAAGTCCCAGATGTCCTTATTTCATCGCGGTTTTTGCAGTGTCGGCGATCGCTGCGCGATGCAAAGTAATGCGTTAACGCAAACGCATTGTCGCACGCGATGTGCGCCTCGTTTGCGCGCGCGAACATGCCGAATGCGCTCCGTGTACACGTTTCGTTAAGCGAGACACTGTTTTTTTCGTTGTGCTGTAGTAAACGAAATGCAGTGCGCGTCGATTCGCGGCGCGCGCTGATGCGACACCCGCCATGTTTCATGGCTAGGAGGGCAGCAATGGCTAAACGTAGGAAGAAGGCAGCGGCGAAAGCGGCAAAGAAGGCGAAGAAGCGGAGGAAGAAGCTCTAGTCTCGCGCCTCTTGCCGATCTTCGACCGTAAACTTTGTGTCGAAGATTGCGTCATACGGGCCGGTGCGCGTCAGGGAGTGATGAGCGCCTAGCAGTCGTTCCAGGGCGCCCCGGTTCCGATGACGACAGAGGGCGTCGGCGAGACTTAACCGTCTCTCCGACGCCCTCAGTGTATCTGCGTGTCGCCCCATCAGATCGCGCGCCAGGAGCGCGGCCAGCGCGTGCAACGGCAAACGCGATGACGGCGCGATCGCGAATTTGGCTGATCCAATCGGCAGCGCATTCCTTTTGACGCGCGCGCGGTCAGTTGCCCGGCGCGCGGCGGCTTCATGCTTGACGGACGCGGCTTGGGCCGTCTTGCGGATTGCCGCGGGCGCGCCTAGGTCAGATCGAGTTTTCGGAAAGCCAATTGCAACGGAGCGGTGACATGGCGCGCGGGAAGGTCAAGCGGACAGCGAAATCCAAGGTGGGCAAGGCGAAATCCAAAAAGAAGAGCGCTGCCAAGAAGGCCAAGCCGATCGAGCTCTATTACTGGCCGACGCCCAACGGCTTCAAAATCTCGATCATGCTGGAGGAGTGCAAGCTCCCCTACACCATGATCCCGGTCAACATCGCCATCGGCGAGCAGTTCAAGCCGGACTTCCTCAAGATATCACCCAACAACCGCATGCCGGCGATCATCGATCCGGACGGGCCGGGCGGGCGGCCGATCTCGATCTTCGAGTCCGGCGCCATCCTGCAATATCTCGGCCGCAAGACCGGCAAGTTCTATCCCAAGGACGAGCGCCAGCGCGTCGAGGTCGAGCAGTGGCTGTTCTGGCAGATGGGCGGCATCGGCCCGATGGCGGGGCAGTTGCACCATTTCAAGAACTACGCGGTGGAGACGCTGGACTATGCGATCAACCGCTACACCAACGAGATGAACCGGCTCTACGGCGTCATGAATTTGCGGCTCAAGGACCGCGAATTCATCGCCGGCAAGTATTCGATCGCCGACATGGCGATCGTCGGCTGGGCGAACGGCTGGAAACGCCACGGCCAGGACATCGAGGAATTTCCGCACTTCAAGCGGTGGCTCGAGACTATGAAGGCGCGGCCGGCGGTGCAGCGTGGCATGGCGCTCGGCCTCGACCTGCGCCAGGGGATCGACATGAAGGACCCGAACGTGCAGGCGGTGCTGTTCGGCCAGCGCGCGCGGGCAAGCTGACGAATTCACCGGTCAGTCGGCGCGCTTCCAGGTGTTGGCCTTGCACAGCACGCCGAGCACGCAGCCCTGCAGACGCGCGGTGCGCGCATTCGTCACCTTCAGATGACCTTGATAGGTGTTGCCGTCGTCGGCGTTGTAGATCAGGCCCGACCATTCGTTGGGGCCGGTCGGCTTGAAGGCCTTCACCACCGTGAGCCCGATGAGCGGGCGTGCGCGTTTGGCGGGATCGGGATTGCGCTTGTCGGTTTTCGGTTTGCCGGTCGAGCGGTCGATCGGCTCGCCGAGCCAGACCAGCTTGCCGCACAACGCGCTGCCGCAGTCGCTGAGGCGGACCTTGAGCATGCCGTCATGCGAAAGCCAGGTTCCTTCGATGCTTCCGGCACGCGCCACGCTCGCTAACATCAACAGGCCGATGGTGGCCGCAGCGATTGACTTCATCGAACAAATTCTCCCGTCACGGGCGCGATGCCCGCGCTTGGTGTTCTCAAATGGTGGTTAGTCGCGGCTGAAGCGGATCGGTTAGCGATCCGTCACCGCGGCAGGGAAACAGACCGTTTGCGGCGGTATTACGGCGTTTCAGGCGGTTGCGGCGGAGGCGCCGGCGAGCGCCGTTCACCATCGATTCATCGCAAGATTTAAAGGCCCGTTCAAAAATTGCCCCGATGATCGCCCCGCTCGCATGGGGATTTGACGCGAGCAATGACAGGGGCGGCCCTGGTTCCACCGAGCGGGACCGAGGCGCGAAAAGGGGAGGCCGAAATGGCTGACAACAACGAGAAGGCGGCGGTGAGCGCCGCCGAGCCGGCGGACGCCGAAGGCTGCTTTGCGCGCGGCATGATCTATTCGGCCGGCGCGGGCGTAGCGGTCGATCTTATCGAGGCGCACAAGTGGTTCAACATCGCGGCCATGCGCGGCCACGGCGACGCCGCGCGGCTGCGCCGCGAGATCGCCGAGCAGATGAGCGACGCCGAGATCGGCAGCGCCCAGCGCGCTGCGCGCGGCTGGCTCAAGGCGCATCCGCAGGAGCCGGCGGCGGCCAGGATCCGCGCTGCGGCCTGAGCAAGCTCAAACGCCGCCGACGTGTTTCACTCGCGGATGGCGCGCGGGTAATTCTTCGTCGCCCGCCCCAGTTCGCGTTGCACGCTCACGTACGAGGTGCCCTCGAGCGCCAGCAGCTTGAGATCGAGCGAGCGGTTGCGGTCGTTGGGATGGCTGGGATTGCCGGCCCAGGCCAGCGCCACGCGCTTGCCGGGCAGCGCTTCGATCGCCGGCCGCCATTTGGCGATGCGCGCGTCGTCGGCGCGCAGATGTCCGCCGGCACGCTCGCAGGCTCAGTGCCCATCTGTCCGCCTTGCGCCTTGGCGAGGCCGAACAAATGCAGCGCGTCGAAATTCTCCGGCGCTGCCTTCAGCACGCGCGTCTTGCAACGCCTGCGCGGTATTGAAAGGCCGTGACTGCACGGCGGCGCAGTTGCGCACGGCCGCAACGGTGCGTCAATGCGGGCTAAGGCTAGCGTCGATGCCGCCGCGGCGCCGAACGGCGCGGATTGTAGAATTGGTTGGGCTCGCAAAAGCCGCCGATGCCGCTCACGGTCGCCCGGCATTGCTCGAGCGTGAGGAAGCCGCAATTGGAGGCGGCGCCCATATCGCTGCTATAGACGGCGCACCACGGGTAGGGATCGTACGGGTAGTCATAGGCGCGGGCAGGCGAGGCCGCCAGCGCCAGCGCCGCCAGCGCCACGATTGCGAATTGAATCAACCACATGGCGTTTCTCCTTGTTAGTCGTTTCGGCCACGACAACACCGCGCACCCCATTTTAGTTCATGCGGTGCCTGATTTAGTTCATGCGGTGCCTGAGGAGAAAAGCAAGCAGCTGCTCGATCACGCGGCGGTCTTCTGTAGCCAGAATTGATACATGCCGGTGAAAGTATCGGGATATTTCGTCTCCAGCGCGTGCCAACGATCGAGGTCGCTCATCGACCAGCCGGATTCATTGAACAGCGCGCGCAAGCGCTGGAGCGTGGCCTGATCGAATTCGAAGCCGATGAATTTCAAACCGTGCTCGGCCAAGAACGCCTTGATTGCCGGGATCGATGTGCGGCTTTCCTGCACATGAAAGAGCATGTCGCGGCATTCGCTGAGCGAGAAAAAATCGTTGAAACGTGCAAGGCTGCGCAGCGGCGTTGCGAGCAGGTCTTGACGGGCGCGCCGGATCTCGGCGGCGCTCGTGCCATAGCCGCGCTCGGCGATGAAAGCGCGCGCGGCCACGACATCGCGGCGTCCGATCTCGCTGTAAAGACCGATATGCATGAGACCGCCGGGCCGCACGCGCGCGAGCAGGATGCGCCAGCCCTCGCTCGGATCGGCCAAGTGATGCAGCACGCCGCTGGCGTCGACGATGTCGAAAGTGCGCTCGATGGCTCCCAGCTTGAGAATGTCGGCTTGCGCGTAGTCGACGCGCGCGGCGAGCGCGGCCGGCGTCTTGCGCTTGGCGTAGGCCAGGCTGCTCAAGCTGAGATCGACAGCGAGCATCTTGGCGCCCTGAAATTGTCTTGCAAGTCCAAGGGCATGCCAGCCAGTGCCGCAACCGACGACGAGCATATCGAGGGCTTCGGTTTTGGCGAGCGGCGCGAACGCCGCGACCGGAAACATGTCGCGCAAATAGTAATCGATGGCGACGGGCACGACATTGTCGGCGATTTTCACCCAGCGTGGATAAGGATTTTCCTCGTATTGCTGCCGCACACGCCGTGACACATCGTCGTCGACCGCCGTGAGCCGCGGGATCGAATCGCGCAGCGCGCGCTCTTGCATCGGCTCGCGCAACTGCTGGGTCACGACGCCGTTGACGGCGCGCGGCCACTTGGAATCGAGCAAGGCTTGCGCATCCGGTAGCGTATGCAGCGGCGCATACATCGCGATCGCCGCAAGTTGCAAAGGGGAAATTGTTACGCGCCCACGCATCGCATCGCGCAGCTTGCTCTTGATCTGCTCGACGCGCTCGTCCTCGGCCGGCGTGTTGGCAAACACGTATTCGTTGATGAAGCACTGCTCGGCAAGCGCGCAACAGAACGCGAGCGTGGCGTCGTCAACCGGCGCGCCGGCAGCGGCTGTGTCGAGCAGCGCGGCACGCAGCGCTGTTAAGACGCGCTCCAGCATGAACTCGCGTACCGGCGTCGATTGCAGGATCGTGAGCAGCAGCGGATCGCTCGCGATCGCGGCAAGACCGGAGCCGGCGAGCAGGGAATCGAACGACGGCCGGTTCGGCCAGGCCTCGTTGGCGCGCCGCATGGCGTCGCCGAGGGGCGGGAGGACGGCGACGAGCGTTGCACAGATGGGGCCGAACTGGTCGAACAGCTGAGGCGTCAGCTCGAGCGCGTGCGCGAAGCTGGCCGAGGCCTCGCGCGACTTGCCCTGCGCTTGCAGCACGCAGCCGAGATTGTTGCTGGCCTCGGCATGATCCGGCTTGAGCAGCAGCAGCCGCTTATAGGCGCGCGCGGCGTCTTCAAGTCTGTGCTGCTGTTGGCAGCGAAGCGCTTCGGCGAACAATTGCCCGGCAGTGTCGGCCGCGGGACCGGCGCGCATGGCGCCAGCCGAAGGGCTCTGCTTGAGCGCGGCACGGCGCTGTTTGCGATTCATTCGCAGTGTTTCCAAGATCTGCCTGGCGCCGGCGGCCCGGAATTTGGTGGCCCCGCGCCGATTGGTCAGCGCCTCGTTAATTCGATATCCTAGTCGATGTTGCTGGTTTTGTGGTTAGTCAATCGCGCGCGCGAATAGGTGCCGCGGTTTGACCGCGAAGTGCGGAAAGCATACGTAGTTTGGCACGCGGAGACGTGGCCGAGTGGCTGAAGGCGGCGGTTTGCTAAACCGTTATACGCTCCAAAGGCGTATCGAGGGTTCGAATCCCTCCGTCTCCGCCAGCCGTCTTGTGATCTGAAGTTCAACGCAGCAAGCGGGCCAGATCAACAGCCTCACGCAATAGTTTTGCCGGCAGGGCTCGATTCGATCGTCAAACGTGCCGCGGCCAAGGCCGCCGCGGCGTCTCCTTGTGACGGGCGCCCCACAAGGGCCCCCGAGTGAATCAACAAGGGGCATGCCGCGGAAATAGGCGTTTTAGGGCTCGGAAACACCCGCAAAAGCCCTCCAAGCATTTCGCAGGAGCGAGCGATGGTGCTAAAGATTCGTTAAAGCGGCAATTATCTCCACGCTGAGTTGCAGCTCGGAGATTCTTCGTAACACGCTGAATTTGAACGTGAAAATCAAACATTGCGGCTGGGCGATGGTTGCGGCGGGGTTAACCAAGGGGGCCGGCCGTTTCTGCGTGTTTTTTACGCAACACTTGGGCGAAAAGCGGCGTCCGGGCCTGTGGGAAGAGCCGTTCTTCATTGCGCCGAAGGCCTTATCGGCTAATGTCAACGAGCGACGGTGGGGGGCATCCCCGTGTCGCGCTATCTGGGTTGACGGATTGCACCAAGCGCTACGCCCAAGCTTGACTTACGAAATTGGGTAGATCGCATGGTGCGAAAAGTTGCTCCGGCTGGCGGGGAGCAAGGGGAAGTTCCATCGGTGTTTGTCGCACTGGGCGGATACGGAACCCTCTCACGATGAACAATGTTTGGAGGTTCAAGATGAAGATGGTGAAAAGCCTTCTCCTCGGCTCCGCAACGGGTCTTGTTGCGATCGCTGGGGCACAGGCCGCCGATCTTCCCGTTAAGGCCAAACCGGTCCAGTACGTGAAGATTTGCAGCCTGTACGGTGTGGGGTTCTATTACATTCCGGGCACCGATACGTGCATCAAGATCGGCGGCTGGATGCGTACGCAGTACGACTACGGCATGGACGGTAGCACCACGCACGGTCCGTTCTCGACCGGCTTTACGAACCGCTCGCGCGACGATTCGGTCTGGCGTACCCGCGGTTACCTCACCGCCGATGTGCGCAGCCCGACGCCGTACGGCACGGTGCGCGTCTATATGGACGTCGGCTTGATCCATATCGGCGCCGTCGGCAGCAGTACTGGCGGTCTTGCCGCGAACACCAACCGCGGCTTCATCCAGTGGGCCGGCTTCACCTTCGGTCAGGCGACGTCGTTCTTCGACATCTATAGTGGTCCGGCGGTCTCCTATATTCCGGCCTATCCGCAGTCGCAGACCGGCGGCGGCGGCTGGATGGTCGCTGGTTACACGGCGCAGTTCGGCAACGGCTTCTCCGGCAGCCTCGCGGCCGAAATCCCGCGCCAGTCGCAGATCCTTGGTGAGCAAGGCGCGGCAGCGGCTCTCATCGCGGCTCCGTTCGGCGTCGGCAGCCTCGCGCCGACCGGCGGCGGTCCCAGTACCGGCTATGGCGGCTTCCAGTCGCCCGACATCGTCGGCAATCTGCGTGTTGACCAGGCTTGGGGTTCCGCCCAGATCATGGGCGCTCTGCACCCGGTCAACGCGATGTACTACCAGTCTTCTGGTGCGTTCACTGGTTTGGGGGCGGGTCACCCCGGCGACCGGTGGGGCTATGCGATCGGCGGCGGCCTCAAGCTGAACACGCCGATGATCGGCCACGGCGACTACTTCCAGACGCAGGTGAACTACACCGAGGGTGCGTCGATGTACGTCTTCTCGCCGCAGATCATGACGACCAATCTTTACCTGCGTGACGGCGACACCGCCGCGTATGGCATCCGCAGCGACGCCGTCTATGGCGGCACGATCGCCGCGGCTAACACCACCGGCCTGAACCTGACCACGACCTGGGGCTTGAACGCGTCGTTCGAGCATCACTGGAATCCCCAGTGGAAGACGTCAGTCTACGGCGGCTATGCCGAAGTCAACTACAACGGCCAAGCCAACGCGATCCTGTGTTCGCTCGAAGGGGGCGGCAACGCCGCCGGCTTCGGCAGCGGCGCGGTGGCAACCGCCGGCTGCGACAACGACTGGAGCTTCTGGCACATCGGGTCGCGCACCCAGTGGAACATCACCAAGGACTTCTACATGGGCGTCGACGTGCTGTATTCGGCTCTCAACAGCGCCACCACGTGGAATGGACTGTTGCCGGCGTCGCAAACCGGAACGCCGGCTGGCTCGTCGACCTTTGTCGGCGATCAGGACGCGTGGTCGTTCGAGTTCCGCGTGCACAAGAACTTCTATCCTTGACCTGCCTTCTCGCCGAAGCGAAATCGCTTCGGCTTCGCACAAGGCAGGTCGCCTGACAGCGGCTTGAACGATAAAGACCCCCGGCGGGAAACCGCCGGGGGTTTTGCTTTGGCGCCAAAGTTATCACATCGGATTCGGTCAATCGCTTTCGTCATTCCAGGGCGCGAGCCAACCGGTCCGCGCAAAGCGCGGCGCGATGATAAACTCCGCGAGCGAGCCCGGAATCCAGAGGCACGTATTAAATTTGCATCTGGATTCCGGGCCCGGCGCTTCGCGCCGTCCCGGAATGACGGAATAGATCAGTCGAATTCCGTAATAGAAGGCGCAGTCGCCAATTTTTTATGTTTTCATGCCTTTGGGCGGCTGCCTGGGGCTGGCATTCCCCCATGATCCGCCCGCATGGTGCTTGTCGGGCCGGCGCTGGTAAATTATACGCACCAGCGATGAACCAGCAGCTTCGGGAAGCCGTTGCCCTCGATCAGCGCGGTAATTTGCCCGCGGCGATTGCCGCATACTGCAGGCTGCTCTCGCGCGAGCCGGACAATGTCGACGCGTTGTTTCTGCTTGGACGGGCCCACTGCCAGCAGGGCCAATTCGAGCTTGCGGTCGATCACCTGCGCAAGGCGATTTCGCTTAATCCGAGGCATGTCCCCGCCCACACCCTGCTTGGCGTGGCATCGAACCGGCTCGGCCGCCCGCAGGACGCGCTTGCCTGTTTCGAGCGCGCGCTGGCCGTTGATCCGCATTTCGAGCTGGCGCTCATCAACAAAGGCGACGCGCTCGACGCGCTCGGCCGCCATGCCGAGGCACTGGCGGAATACGACAAGGCGCTGCAAGTCGACGCCCGCAATGTGGTGACCTGGTGCAACCGTGGCACCGCCTTGGAGTCGCTCGGCCGCGATGCCGAGGCGGCGGGAAGCTTTGAGCGGGCGCTCGCGCTCAATCCCAATTTGGCCGAGGTGCATTTCAACCTGGCCAATGTGTTGCAACGGCTGCAACGCTACGAAGACGCGGTGCGGCACTATCGCCGCGCAGTGGCGCTGCGTCCCAATCTCGCTTTGGCTTTCGTCAATCTCGGCCGGGCGCTGACCTCGCTCAGCCGCTGGCAGGAGGCGGCCGACAGCTACGCCCGGGCACTTAAGCTCGGCGCGTCCTCGCCGCAACTGCACGATGCGATGGCGACGGTTTTTGGGCAGCTCGGGCGCTACGACGACAGCCTCGCCAGCGTCGACAAGGTCCTGGCGATCGAACCCAATTACGCCACCGCCCTGAACAGGAAGGGACCACTGCTGCTCATACTCGGACGGCTGGATGAAGCCCGGGAGATTCTGGAACGGGCCATAGCGGTCGATCCGCGCAATACCGACAACTATCTGACGCTCAGCTTCGTGAAGCGGTTCGCGCCCGGTGACCCGCAACTGGCCGCGATGGAAAGGCTGGTGGCGGATATCGACTCATATTCCGTGGAAGATCAGATCAAGCTGCACTTTGCCTTGGGCAAGGCCTATCGTGACAGCGACAGGCATGCGCTGTCGTTCCGCCATCTTCTGCAAGGCAATGCGCTCAAGCGCGGGCAGGTCAGCTATGACGAAAGACCGGCGATTGAGAGCCTCGACCGTATAACCACTGTGTTCACGCCCGAGCTGATGCGAGCCAAGTCCGGCCACGGCAACCCGTCCAGCCAGCCGATCTTCATTATCGGCATGATGCGCTCGGGAACCACTCTGATCGAACAGATTCTGGCCAGTCATCCCCAGGTCTACGGTGCCGGCGAGCGCAGCGACTTCAAGCTGGCGGTCGAAAAGGTCGCCGGCCCCGCGGACAATCCGCAACTCGTGCCGGCGCTGACGCCGGCTCAACTCGACGATATCGGCTCAGCTTACCTTGCCGGTCTGGCAGAGCAGGTGAAAGGTGCGCCCCGCTTCACTGATAAGATGCCGGCGAATTTCACCTATGCCGGGCTGATCCGACTGACACTGCCCAACGCGCGCATCATCCACGCCCGGCGCGATCCGGTCGATACTTGCCTTTCCTGTTTCTCGCAGTTGTTCCAACAGCCGCTGAACTACGTCTACGATCTCGGCGAGCTCGGCCGCTTCTACCGCGCCTATGAACGGGTGATGGCGCATTGGCGGCAAGTGCTGCCGAAGGGCGCCATGCTCGAGGTGCAATACGAGGACGTGGTGGAGGACATCGAAACGCAGGCGCGGCGCATTATCAGCTATTGCGGCCTAACATGGGACGACGCCTGCCTCGCTTTCCACAAGTCCGACCGTCTGGTGGCGACAGCGAGCGCGGTGCAGGTGCGCCAGCCGCTCTATCGCAGCTCGGTCGGGGCTTGGCGGGCCTACCGGGGCGAGCTCAAACCCCTGCTGCAGGCGCTCGGCCAACCGGCGGCGTAACGGCAGCGCAAACGCGTTGCCAGCGCGCGGCATTGGCCGTATACGAATGCCTGCCATGACCGCGCGCATCTATAAGCCGGCCAAGACCGCCATGCAGTCGGGCCTGGCCAATACCAAAGCCTGGGTGCTCGATTTCGAGCCGGAAGAGCCGCGCCGGGTCGAGCCGTTGATGGGCTGGACCTCGTCCGGCGACATGCGCCAGCAGGTGCGCCTGCGCTTCGCCAGCAAGGAAGAGGCGATCGCCTATTGCGTGCGCCACGGCATTGCCTACCAGCTGTTCGAGGCCAAGCCCGCGGCCCGGCGCACCATCACCTATGCCGACAATTTCGCCTTCAACCGGCGCGACGCCTGGACGCACTGATCCTGCAGCCGCCGAACGCTAGCCCTCGACCGCCGGTTGACGCACTGGCGTGGTGGCGCGCTGGCGCAGAAGCGAGATGAATCGCTGCTCGGGCATTGCCTGGCCAAGCAGGAAACCCTGGCCGAAATCGCAACCCATGGTGACGAGAGCGAAGGCGTCGGAGGCCTTTTCGATGCCCATGGCGACCGCGGTGCGGCCGAAATTATGTGCGAGATCGATCACGGTCTTGCAGAGAGGTGCATTGACCCTACTGGTGCCGCAGTCGGCGACGAATTCGCGGTCGAGCTTGAGTTCGGCGAACGGCAATTCGCCGAGCTGTGCCAGCGACGCGTGACCACGGCCGAAATCGTCGATTGCCAGCCGCACGTTGAGCCGCTCCAGTTTCTTGGTCAGCTCGCCCGCGAGCGCGAGATCAGTGATGATCTGCTCCTCCGGCACGTCGATGATCAGACCCGGCCATTTATCGGCATTGGGTCGATGCGATTTCACGATGTCCTCGATCGGCAGGCTGACCAGCGACGGCACCGGAACGTTGACGTTGAGCCGCAGATTGATGCCGAGCTTCGAGAAGGCAAGCCCGGCCTTGAGCGCGCTGGTGAGCGCCAGTTCCGACAGTTTGGTGATGGCCGCCTCCGATGCGCCCGGCGTGAAGGCGCCGGGCAGCACGATGCCGTGCTGCGGGTGGTTGGCGCGCGCATAGGCTTCGGCGCCGGCGAGCTGCTTTTTTCGCAGCTCGATTTTCGGCTGATACCAGAACTCGATCCATTTGTTGCTGAGCGCCTCGTCGAGGTCGATGCGCAAGGCCACCGCCTCTGGCAATCCGAGCTTGAGCTCGTGCAGGATTTTGACAATTACCTCGGTCTCGAACGGCTTCTTCAGGACCGGCCGCATGTTGAGCTTGTGCTGCTCGCCGATGCCCTTGACGTGATCGAGCACCGCGGCGCCGCGGTTGCTCATGAGTTGAAGCGTGCCGTGATATCCGTTTTTGGCAAGGAAGATGACCGACTCGATGGCGTCGGCGGATTCAATTGAGATATTGAGAAAGACCAGAGCCGGCGGCTGCTTGCCAATCCCCTTGCGCATGGCGGCGCCGTCGGCAAATTCCACGGTGTCGACGCCGGCGCCGTGCAGCACCAGCGACAGGAAATGGCGGATGCTGGGCTCTTCGTCGACCACGTAGCAGAGCGGGGCGCTGTCCGGCGCCAGCGGCGGCGCCGCGACGGCGGGCGCGGCGCTGTCGGCGGTTTCGGGCGGCGCGGGGGTGGGCGTTTCGGTCATGGCAATGCGATGCAGGCGGCTGCGGACAATCGTCAGGTTCCGC